>Ga0209154_1000701_pt1 | contig 21249 bp, 14 predicted proteins | sample GraSoiAngelo_121_FD_185878 | JGI IMG/M metagenome (GOLD analysis project Ga0209154, IMG submission 185878) | Grasslands soil microbial communities from the Angelo Coastal Reserve, California, USA - 14_0919_12_20cm (SPAdes) (version 2) | ecosystem: Environmental > Terrestrial > Soil > Grasslands ... | reverse complement strand
ACATACGTATGGCGCATACATTCAAGCGCTTGCTACCGTGGGGACAGTAGGATTCTCTTTATCGAAGTTTTCCCGTACTCTGACATGGATAACTGCGTGCACGGAGCGAGCTTCGAGTCGAGCTTGAGTCGCAGTGGGATACCTAAAACTAGAAAGATCTAGAGGGATTTGAAGATGCTCATTCTTACGCGCCGGGTTGGCGAAACCGTAATGATCGGCGACGAAGTCACGATTACGGTTCTGGGGGTCAAGGGAAATCAGGTTCGCGTTGGCATCAATGCGCCGAAGAGTGTCGCGGTACACCGCGAAGAGATCTACGAGCGCATCAAACGCGAGCAGCAGGCGGAGGAGCCGGAGAAGCCCAAGGCGGAATACGCCCCAGCCTAAATCGCGACCGGACGGAATATGTCAACAGGCGGCGGCCTGGGCGAGGCCGTGCGCTTAGGCGTTTGAGCGGCGTCCTCAGCGGAAGCTCGGTAGCACGGAGCTGACGAGCGACTGCACCTCGGAGCGGCGCACGACGAGAGCGGCCTCTGCGATGTCGGGTGCGAGCAGCCGGTCGCTCTGCGCGAAGGGAACCCGAAGCCGCAGTGCCCCGTGGGCACCCGCGAGTCGCGCCGAGGTCTTGAGCGGCGCCCTGAAATCCAACCCCTGACAGGCGGCGAGAAATTCGAGCGCGACGACGTTCAGCGCGTTGCCCGTCATGGCGAGCAGCCGCCGCGCGCCGTGCGTGGCCATGCTCACGTGATCTTCCTGGTTCGCCGAAGTCGGAATGCTGTCGACGCTCGCCGGGTGGCAGAGCATGCGGTTCTCGGCGACGAGCGCGGCGGCGGTCACCTGCGCCATCATGAAGCCGGAGTTGACTCCGCTGTCGGGCGTGAGGAACGGCGGCAGGCCGCTCATTTTCGGATCGATGAGCAGCGCCAGGCGCCGCTCGGCCAGCGAGCCGACCTCGGCGCAGGCGAGCGCCAGGATGTCGGCCGTGAACGCCACGGGCTCGGCATGGAAGTTCCCGCCCGAGAGCGCTTCGCCTGCCTCCGGAAAGATGAGCGGATTGTCGGTTACCGCATTCGCTTCCACCGCGAGCGTCGCGGCCTGCTGGGTCATGAGATCGAGGCACGCCCCCATCACCTGCGGCTGGCAGCGAAGCGAATAGGGGTCCTGCACGCGGCTGCAGGTGCGATGCGATTCGCGGATCGCGCTGCCCTCGAGGAGCTCGCGGTACACCTGCGCCACCCGCGCCTGGCCGTCGTGACCGCGCACGTGATGGATGCGCGCGTCGAAGGGCGCATCGCTTCCCTGCAGTGCATCGAGCGACATCGCCCCGCTCACCACCGCCGCCGCGAACACCGTCTCGAGCTCGAAGAGCCCCGCGAGCGCGAGCGCGGTCGATACCTGCGTGCCGTTGAGGAGCGCCAGTCCCTCCTTCGGCCCGAGCGCGAGCGGCGTGAGTCCCTCCTGCGCCAGAGCCTCCGCGGCGGGCAGCACCTCGCCGTGACGGCGGATCTCCCCGAGGCCGAGCACGGCGAGCGACAGGTGCGCAAGCGGGGCGAGATCGCCGGAGGCGCCGACCGACCCTTGCGCCGGCACGCAGGGCATGAGACCGGAGTTGATGAGCCGCTCGAGAAAGCGCACCAGCTCGACGCTCACCCCGGAGAATCCCTGCAGCAGGCTCGCGAGCTTCAGCACCAGCGTCAGGCGCACGATCGCGTCATCGAGCAGCGGGCCGACCCCGGCGCTGTGCGAGAGGATGATGTTCCGCTGCAGGAGCGTTCTCTGCGCCGGGGCGATGCGGGTGTTCGCAAGCAGTCCAAAGCCGGTGTTGATCCCGTAGACGGGCGCGTCGCCGGCGGCGAGGCGCGCGGTAACGGCGTGCGCCTCGCGCACCGCGCCGAGCGCTGCCGCATCGATTGCCACGCTCAGCGGGCCCGCGTACACGCGCCGCAGCTCCCCGAGTCGCAGCGGCCGGGAGCCAAGCTTCAGGCGTTCGGGTTCGGCCATCGCAGCACCTCTGCCGCGCGGACCACCGTCCGGCGGGGATTGAAGCCAATCCAGTAACCGAGCTCCTCGATCGAGCGCACGTTCCACGTCACGAAGTCCGCCGCCTGCCCGGGGGCGAGCGCGCCGCGCTCGTATTCGAGCCCGAGAGCGCGGGCCGCATGGCGGGTCGCGCCGAGCAGCGCTTCCTCCGCGGTCAGCCCGAAGAGCCGCGTCGCCATGCTCATCGCGGTGAGGAGCGATGCCGCGGGCGCGGACCCCGGATTGCAGTCGCTCGCGACCGCGAGCGCCACGCGGTGCGCGCGCAGCGCATCGAGCGGCGGCCGGCGCTCGGGCGCCAGGTAGTAGTAGGCGATCGGGAGCAGCACCGCCACGGTGCCGGCGCGCGCGAGCGCCGCGGCCTCCGCTTCGCCCGCGTACTCGAGGTGATCGCAGGAGAGGGCGCCGGCACCGGCCGCCATCAGCGTGCCGCCGAGGTTGCTGAGCTGCTCGGCGTGCATCTTCACCGGCAGGCCGAGCGTGCGCGCGGCCTCGAACAGCCGCGCGGCCTGCGCCACGCTGAAGGCCATGCGCTCGCAGAACACGTCCACCGCATCGACGAGGCCCAGTCCCGCGAGCTCCGGCAGCCACTCGCGCGCGACGACGTCGATGTACTCGTCGGCGCGACCCTGGTATTCGGGCGGCAGCGTATGGGCGGCGAGCAGCGTCGTGCGCACGGTCACCGGGAATGCCCGCCCGAGCGAGCGCGCCACGCGCAGCATCTTCGCCTCGTCCGCGAGGGTGAGGCCGTAGCCGGACTTGATCTCGACGGTGGTCACGCCCTCGCTCAGGAGCGAGGCGAGCCTCGGTGCGCTCTCATCGAACAGCTGCTCCTCGCTCGCCGCGCGCACCGCGCGCACCGTGGTGAGGATGCCGCCGCCCGAGAGCGCGATCTCCTCGTACGAGCGCCCGCGAAGCCGCTCGGCGTACTCGGTGGCGCGCGTGCCGGCGAACACCAGGTGGGTGTGGCTGTCGACGAGTCCCGGGGTGACCCAGGCGCCGGAGAGGTCGTGCACCTCGTGCGCCGCCGCCCCGGGAACCGCGGCTTCGTCCCCGACCCACTCGATGCGGCTGCCGCGTGTCAGGAGCGCGCCGCGCGCGATGATCCGCGAGTGCCCGTCGCAGGTGTAGAGCTGCGCGTTGCGCCAGAGCTTGAGCGCTTCGGCCATGGCCGACCCGTTCCGCCCTCAGCCCCGCAGGAACGGCAGGTTGAGGCCGCGCGCCCGGGCGCACTCGATGGCGCTCTCATAGCCGGCGTCGGCGTGGCGCATCACGCCGCTCGCCGGATCGTTCCACAGCACGCGCTCGATGCGGCGCGCGGCCGCCGCGGTGCCGTCGCACACGATCACCACGCCGGCGTGCTGCGAGTAGCCCATGCCGACGCCGCCGCCGTGATGGATCGACACCCAGGTGGCGCCGCTCGCGGTGTTGAGGAGGGCATTGAGCAGCGGCCAGTCGGCCACCGCGTCCGAGCCGTCCTTCATCGCTTCGGTCTCGCGGTTGGGGCTGGCGACGGAGCCCGAATCGAGGTGATCGCGGCCGATCACGATGGGCGCCTTGAGCTCTCCGCGACCGACCATCTCGTTGAAGGCGAGGCCGAGGCGGTGCCGGTCGCCGAGCCCCACCCAGCAGATGCGCGCCGGCAGCCCCTGGAACTGGATGCGCTCGCGCGCCATGTCGAGCCAGTGATGCAGGTGCGTGTCGCCTGGCAGGAGCTCGCGCACTTTCTGGTCCGTGCGGTAGATGTCCTGCGGATCGCCCGAGAGCGCCGCCCATCTAAAGGGACCCATGCCGCGGCAGAACAGCGGCCGCACGTACGCCGGCACGAAGCCGGGGAAGGCGAAGGCCTCCTTCAGGCCCTCGTCGAGGGCGACCTGGCGGATGTTGTTGCCGTAGTCGAAAACCGGGACCTTCTGCTTCTGGAACTCGAGCATCGCCTCCACGTGAGCGCGCATCGAGGCGCGCGCTTCGCGCGCGACCTGCGCCGGATCCTCACCGCGCAGGCGGTCCCACTTCTCGAGCGTCCAGCCGCCCGGCAGATAGCCGTTGACCGGGTCGTGCGCCGAGGTCTGATCGGTCAGCGCATCGGGGCGCACGCCGCGGCGCAGGAGCTCCGGGAGCACCTCGCAGGCGTTGCCGAGCAGGCCGACCGACACGGGCTTCGCGGCGCGCCGCGCGCGCTCGAGGATCTCGAGAGCCTCGTCCAGCGTTCGCGCCTCGACGTCGAGGTAGCGCGTCTTCAAGCGCTTGGCGATGCGCTCGGGGCGGCACTCGACGGCGAGCATCGAGGCGCCCGCCATGGTGGCCGCGAGCGGCTGCGCGCCGCCCATGCCGCCGAGACCGGCGGTCAGGATCCACTTGCCGGCGAGCCGCCCGCCGTAGTGCTGGCGCCCCATCTCCACGAAGGTCTCGTAGGTGCCCTGCACGATGCCCTGACTGCCGATGTAGATCCAGGAGCCGGCGGTCATCTGGCCGAACATCATGAGCCCCTTGCGATCGAGCTCGTTGAAGTGATCCCAGTCCGCCCAGCGCGCCACGAGGTTGGAGTTGGCGAGCAGCACGCGCGGGGCGTCTGCGTGCGTCGGGAATACGCCGACCGGCTTGCCGGACTGAATGAGCAGCGTCTCATCGTCCCCGAGCGCCTTGAGCGCCGCCACGATCTCGTCGAAGCACTGCCAGTTGCGGGCCGCCTTGCCGATGCCGCCGTACACCACGAGCTCCTGCGGCCGCTCGGCGACCTCGGGATCGAGGTTGTTCATCAGCATGCGCAGCGGCGCCTCCGTGAGCCAGCTGCGGCACGAGAGGGCCGTGCCGCGCGGGGCGCGCAGCGGCGGGCGGGTCTTTACGGAGTCGTTCATGGCACTACCTCGGCCGGCTGTTCGCCGCGAGCTCGTAGCGGGAACCGGGATGATAGAGGTCGGCGACGCTGGCGACGCGTCCGCGGGAGAAGGTGCGGCGCAGGATCAGCAGGCACGCCTCGTCCCCCTCGAGCTTGAGGAGCCGGCGGATACGCCGCTCCGGCACCACCGCGCGCACGATGTGCTCGGCGCGCTGCAGCGGCGCCACGCGGATCAGGAACTCGTGGGGCGTGATGTGGGAGAAGTCGTTGCGCAGGTAGCCGGGAGCGACCTGCGGATTGACGTAGCGCTCCTCGACCTGGAGCGGGGTGCTGTCCTCGAAATGAGTGAGGAGCGAGTAGTCGAGCGCCGCGCCGGGCTTGACCCCGCAGCGCTCGGCGAGCTCGCGCGAGGCGCTCACCGACTCGAGCGCGTGCACGCGCACGCGATGCTGCCTGCCGCGCGCGCGGATCTCGTCGGCGATGTTGCGCACCTCGAGGGGGTGGGCGTGCACGCGCTGCTCGGCGACGAAGGTGCCGACTCCGGCCACCCGGACCAGCACCCCGTCCGCGGCCAGCTCGCGGAGCGCCCGGTTCGCGGTCATGCGCGACACGGTCAGGGTGCGGGTGAGCTCGTTCTCGGAGGGCACGCGCTCGCCGGCACGCAGCGCCCCGCCCGCGATCCGCTCGAGGATGAAGTCCTTCACCTGGAGGTAGCGCGCGGCGGCCTGGGGCAGCGACATCGGGGGCGGATCGCGAGGGACTGCGGGGGCGCCATGGTGGCACCGGGAGGGCCGAGTTGTCTATACAGGTCCAGGGTGGAGACCGGGGTGTCCAGGGCGAGGACCGGGGCGGCGCGCGGCCCGAAGCCCGGCGCCCTTTGCCGCGCTGTTCCCTGCGCGCCCCGGTTCCGGTAAAATGCGCGGCCCCCCGCGGGCTGCGGCCGCGTGGGGACGGGTGGCTGGTGTCGCGCGGCGGAGCGGACTAGAGAGCGCGGCGCCCCCGAGAATAAGATATGACCGAAAGCCCCCCGCGGGGCTTTTTGTTTTTCGGTGGGCCTTGGGGCCCTTTTTTTGTTTGCGGCACTGGGACGGACGGGAACGAAGGCGATGAAGACGGTCACGGTGGACTTGCGCGAGCGCTTGTGGGCGCTGCTCGAGCCGCTGCTCACGCGGCTCGGGTACGAGCTCGTCGAGCTCGATTACGCCCCGGGCCACGGCCGCTCGCTCCTGCGGCTCTACATCGACGCGCAAGCGGGCGTCGGGCTCGATGACTGCGAGCGCGTCAGCCGCGAGGTGTCCTCGATCCTCGACGTCGAGGACCCGATCCCGTCCGCCTACACGCTGGAGGTGTCCTCGCCGGGATTCGACCGGCTGCTGCGCACCCGGGCGCACTTCGGGCGCTTCGTCGGCTCCCGGGTGTTCGTCGAGCTCAAGGAGCCGCGCGCCGGGCGGCGGCGCTACACCGGGACGCTGCTCACGGTGGATGAGGGCGGCATCGCGCTCGAGGTCGACCGCGAGCGCGTGGCGATGAGGTTTGCAGAGATTGGCGAGGCGAGGCTTGCGTCCTGACGGGCGCTCGTGTGTTAGAGAGGTACGCGGCACAGTGAACAAGGAAATCCTGATGGTGGTGGACGCCGTCTCCAACGAGAAGGGCGTCGACAAGGAAGTGATCTTCGAGGCGCTCGAAGCCGCGCTCGCGTCCGCGACCCGCAAGAAACACGGCGAGGAGTGGGACGTGCGCGTCGCCATCGACCGCAAGAGCGGCGACTACGAGACCTTCCGGCGCTGGAAGGTGTTCGCCGACGACTCCAAGGAGCTCGAGGTGCCCGAGCACGAGCTGCGGCTCGAGGACGCGCTCGAGCTCGATCCCAAGGCTGAAGCGGGCGGCTACGTCGAGGAGCCTATGGAGTCGGTGGCCTTCGGGCGGATCGCCGCCCAGCAGGCCAAGCAGGTGATCGTTCAGAAAGTGCGCGAGGCCGAGCGCGCCCAGGTCGTCGACGCCTACCGCGACCGCGTCGGCTCGCTGGTGGGCGGGGTGGTCAAGCGCGTCGACCGCAACGGCATCTACATCGACCTCGGCGGCAACGCGGAAGGCTTCGTGCCGCGCATCGACATGATCCCGCGCGAGCAGGCGAAGCCCCAGGATCGCATCAAGGCGTACCTGAAGGAGGTGCGCTCGGAGCCGCGCGGTCCGCAGCTGTTCCTGACGCGCACGGCGCCCGAGTTTCTGATCGAGCTCTTCAAGCTCGAAGTCCCCGAGGTCGGGCAGGGCCTCATCCAGATCCTCGGCGCGGCGCGCGACCCCGGAGTGCGCGCCAAGATCGCGGTGCGCAGCAACGACCCGCGCATCGATCCGGTGGGGGCCTGCGTCGGCATGCGCGGCTCGCGCGTGCAGGCGGTGTCCAACGAGATCGCCGGCGAGCGCGTCGACATCATTCCCTACGTCGATAATCCTGCCCAGTTCGTGATCAACGCCATGTCGCCGGCGGAGGTCATGTCGATCGTCGTGGACGAGGACGCGCACAGCATGGACATCGCGGTGGCGGAGGACAAGCTGTCGCAGGCGATCGGGCGCGGCGGCCAGAACATCCGCCTCGCGAGCCAGCTCAGCGGCTGGGATCTCAACGTCATGACCGAATCCGACGCCGAGACCAAGAGCGAGACGGAGGCGAAGGAACTCGTGCAGAACTTCATGAAGCAGCTCGACGTCGACGAGGACGTCGCCACGATCCTCGCGCAGGAGGGCTTCTCGACCATCGAGGAGATCGCCTACGTGCCGCAGGCCGAGCTCGCCGCGATCGAGGAGTTCGACGAGGGCATCGTGAAGGAGCTGCGCAATCGCGCGCGCGACGTACTGCTCACGCAGGCGATCGCGAGCGAAGAAACGCTCGATCAGTCGATGCCGGCCGATGACCTGCTGCTGCTCGAGGGCATGAGCCCGGACCTGGCGCTCACCCTCGCGCGGCGCGGCGTGCGCACGCGCGAGGATCTCGCCGAGCAGTCGGTCGACGAGCTCGCGGACATCGAGGGGCTGGCCGCCGACCAGGCGGCGAAGCTCATCATGACCGCGCGCGCCCCGTGGTTCGAGGCAGGTTAAGCGTATGGCGGAAGTGACCGTTTCCCAGTTTGCCGAGGTTCTCAAGGTGCCGGTCGACCGGCTGCTGGTGCAGCTCGACCAGGCCGGCATCAAGGTGTCGGGCCCCGACGCGCGCATCAGCGACGACGCCAAGCTCGAGCTGCTGACGCACCTGCGCCGCAGCCACGGGAGCGAGGCGGACGGCGACGGCGCGCCGCGCCGCATCACGCTCAAGCGCAAGACCCAGAGCGAGCTGAAGCTGGCGAGCGTCCAGGGGCGCGCCCGCACCGTGAACGTGGAAGTGCGCCGCAAGCGTACCTACATCAAGCGCGACGTGCTGGAAGAGCGGGCGCGCGTGCAGCAGGACGAGATCGATCACCGCCGACGCGAGGCCGAGGAGGCCGCGCGCGCGGAGAGCGAGCGCGCCGAGGCCGAGCGGCGCGAGCGCGACCGGCTCGAGGCCGAGAACCGCCGCCGGGTCGAGCAGGAGGAGGAGGCGCGCCGCCGCGCCGCCGAAGATGCCCGCCGCGCCGCCGAGCAGCGCACCCGCGAGGACGAGGCGCGACGCACGCGCGAGCGCGAGGAGCACGAGCGGCGCGAGGGCGACCGGGAGCGTCCGCAGGCGAGTCCCTCGCCCCCACCGGTCGCGCGCGAGCGCGCCGCCGCCGCCGCCGCCGCCGTCGCCCCCGCCGCTCCAGCGGCCGCGGCCGACGACAAGCAAACCCGCTACGGCCGCCAGGAGCTGCACGTCACCGGCGACGTCAGCTCGCGCTATAAGAAGAAACGCCGCGCCAAGGCGCGCCCCGTTCCGGCGGCCGCCGAGGGCCGGCACGGATTCGAGATGCCGACCGCACCGGTGGTGCGCGAGGTCGGCGTCGGCGAGACCGTCACGGTGGCGGAGCTGGCGCAGAAGATGGCCGTGAAGGCGACCGAGGTCATCAAGGCGCTCATGAACATGGGCGTCATGGCCACCATCAACCAGCCGATCGACCAGGACACCGCGGTGCTCGTGGTCGAGGAGATGGGCCACACGCCGAAGGTCCTCAAGGAGAACCAGATCGAGGAGGGCTTGCAGGGAGCGCAGGCCGAGGCGGAAGTTGCGCCGCGTCCGCCGGTCGTGACCGTCATGGGTCACGTCGACCACGGCAAGACCTCGCTCCTCGACTACATCCGCCGCACCAAGGTCGCGGCAGGCGAGGCGGGCGGCATCACCCAGCACATCGGCGCCTATCACGTCGAGACCCCGAAGGGCGTGATCACCTTCCTCGATACCCCGGGCCACGCGGCATTCACGGCCATGCGGGCGCGCGGCGCCAAGGCCACCGACATCGTGGTGCTGGTGGTCGCGGCCGACGACGGCGTGATGCCGCAGACCATCGAGGCCGTCCAGCACGCGCGCGCCGCCAGCGTGCCGATCGTGGTGGCCGTCAACAAGATCGACAAGAGCGACGCGGACCCGGACCGCGTGCGCACCGAGCTCTCGAAGCACGAGGTGATCTCCGAGGATTGGGGCGGGCAGAACATGTTCGTGCCGGTCTCGGCGCGCACCGGACAGGGGATCGATCAGCTGCTCGATGCGATCCTGCTGCAGGCGGAAGTTCTCGAGCTCGGCGCGCCGCGCACCGGGCTCGCCTCCGGTGTGGTGATCGAATCGAGCGTGGAGAAGGGGCGCGGCGCGGTGGCGACGGTGCTCGTGAAGAAGGGTACGTTGCGCCTCGGCGATCCGATCATCGCAGGCTCCGAGTACGGGCGGGTGCGCGCGATGTTCGACGAGAACGGCAAGGCGGTCACCGAGGCGCCGCCCTCGATGCCGGTGGTGGTACTCGGCCTCTCGAGCGCTCCCAACGCCGGGGATGACCTGCTGGTGGTGGAGAGCGAGCGCAAAGCTCGCGAGGTGGCGCTCTACCGGCAGGGCAAGTTCCGCGACGTCAAGCTCGCGCGCCAGACACCGCGCGGCGAGGACGCGTTCTCGCAGATCGGCGAGGACAAGGCGGGGCTGGTGTCGGTGCTCATCAAGGCCGACGTGCAGGGCAGCGCCGAGGCGCTGCGCGAGGCGCTCACCAAGCTCTCCACCGAGGAGGTTCAGGTGAAGATCGTCGCCAGCGGCCTGGGCGGCATCACCGTCTCCGACGTGCAGCTCGCCGCGGCCTCCAAGGCGCTCGTCATCGGCTTCAACGTGCGCGCCGATGCCGGTGCGCGCGAGGCGGTCAAGGAGACCGGAGTCGAGGTGCGTTACTACAGCATCATCTACGAGGCCATCGACGACGTGAAGCAGATGATGACCGGGATGCTGCGGCCCGAGGTCAAGGAGCAGATCGTGGGCGTGGCGCAGGTGCGCGAGGTGTTCCGCTCGAGCAAGTTCGGCGTGGTGGCGGGCTGCCTCGTGACCGAGGGCTACGTCCGGCGCAACCATCCGATCCGCGTGCTGCGCGATAACGTAGTTATCTTCGAGGGCGCGCTCGAGTCGCTGCGCCGCTTCAAGGACGACGTGAACGAGGTGCGCGCCGGCACCGAGTGCGGTATCGGCGTCAAGAACTACCAGGACGTGCGCGCCGGCGATCAGATCGAGTGCTTCGCGCGCATCGAGGTCGCGAGAACCCTGCAGTAATGACGCAGGCCCGCACCCAACGGCTGGAGTCCGAGATCCAGCGGGCGCTCGCGACGCTGATCGCACGCGAGCTGAAGGATCCGCGCGTCGGCAACGTGACCATCACGGCGGTGAGCATCGCGGCCGACATGGCCACGGCGCGCGTGTTCTTCACGCCCTTTGCCTCGCAGCACACCCCGCACGAGGTGCGCAGCGGACTCACTCACGCCGCGGGCTTCCTGCGGGGCGAGCTCGGGCGGCGGCTGGCGCTGCGCTATGCGCCGCGGCTCGAGTTCGTGTTCGACGAGAGCGTCGAGGACGCGGCGCGCCTCACGAGCCTCATCAACCGCGCGGTCGCCGGCGCGCCAGCCGGCGCCCACCCCACGACGTCGCAACCCGCCCCCGGCGCGGACCCCGGGCCGCCTGAGACCGGCGCCGGCCCCCCGGGGCGCTCCAACCCCTGACCCGCATGCCCAGCGGCATCCTGCTGCTCGACAAGCCGCGGGGCCTCACGTCGAATGCAGCACTGCAGCGCGTTCGGGCGCTCCTCTCGCGTCCGAAGGCGGGCCACGTTGGAAGCCTCGACCCGCTCGCCACCGGCATGCTGCCGCTTTGCCTCGGCGAGGCCACCAAGATCGCCGGCGAGATCCTCGCCGCGCGTAAGCGCTATCGCTTCACGCTGAGCCTCGGCGAGCGCACCGCGACCGGCGACGCGGAAGGCGCGGTCACCGCGAGCGCGCCCGTGCCGCCGCTCGAGCGCGGCGCGGTCGAGGCGGTGCTGGCGCAGTTCCGCGGCCGCCAGAAGCAGACTCCACCGATGTACTCGGCGCTGAAGCGCGCCGGACAGCCTCTCTACCGGCTGGCACGCTCAGGGGTGACCGTCGAGCGCGCCGCGCGCGAGGTGGAGCTGTTCGAGCTCGAGCTGCTCAGGCTCGAGACCGCGGGCCTCGAGCTCGAGATACTGTGCTCGAAGGGCACCTACGTTCGCGCGCTGGCCGAGGACCTGGCGCAGGCTCTCGGTACCTGCGGCCACGTGAGCGCGCTCAGAAGACTCTACGTCGAGCCTTTCGCAGCCGAGCCGATGCAGACGCTCGAGTCGCTGGCAGAGGTGCGGGCCCGGGGAGCCTGGCCCGCGCTGCTGCCGCCCGACTGGCCGCTCGCGCATCTCGCCGCGGTGCGCCTCGAAGCGGACGAGGCGCGCCGGCTCCTCCAGGGGCAGAGCGTGCCGGCGCAGGTTCCCGAAGCGCCCGCGCGGGTGCGCCTGTACGACGACAGCGGCGTGTTCCTCGGTCTCGGAGAGGCGGACGGGCGCGCGGTGCGACCGCGCCGGCTTCTCAACCCCGGGATTTGAGCCTCAGCGGCCGTGCACGGTCACCGAGGGATCGAGCATCCGCAACGCCGGTCCGAGCTCGCGCTGGCCGGTGCGCTGGAGGTCGTTCTGGGTGTACGTCTGGCCGAATCCAACGCACTCGTCGGCCTTCACCGGAATGCGGGTCGCCGTGTCGGAAACGCAGTCCCGCCGAGGGGCCGCGGCGAGCGAAGCGGCTCTCGCCACATCGCGCGCCGGGGTCGGGGCGACCGTGGCGCATGCCATGAGCGTGAGGAGCAGGAAGGCGCCGGTGAGGAGGGTCTTGAGCATCGAAAGTTACCTCATCCCGATGCTAGAACCGGCCCGAGCGCCGCGCAAGCGTTTCCGCCTCCGCGGTGGGCTTCGCGGGCGCGAGGAACTGCCGCTCGAGATCCGCGGGCGCAAGCGGACGCGCGAGGAGAAACCCCTGCGCCTCCTGGCAGCCTCGCGAGCGCAGCCACTCGAGCTGCCCGGGACGCTCGATCCCCTCGGCCGTCACGGTGACCCCGAGGCTCTCGGCCAGCGACAGGATGGCGTTGGCGATGGCGGCGTTGCCTGCGGCAGTGTCCACGTCGTGCACGAACGCCTTGTCGATCTTGATGCGGTCGGGCGGAAAGCGGGTGATGTAGGCGAGCGAGGAATAGCCGGTGCCGAAGTCATCGAGCGCGACCCGGCAGCCGAGCTCGCGCAGCCGCTTGAGCGCGGTGCGCCCGGCGGCGGAGTCCTTGATCAGCACCGATTCGGTGATCTCCACCTCGATCAGAGACGCAGGAATCATGGCCGCCGCCGTCTCCTCGGCGATGACGCGCGCCGGGTCGCCATGCAGCAGGTCCTTGCCCGAGACGTTGATGGCCACCGGCACGGTGAAGCCGCGGTCTAGCCACGCGCGCAGCTGCCTGCACACCGCGCGCACCACCCAGCTGCCGATGTCGAGGATCAGGCCGCTGTCCTCGGCGATCTCGATGAAGCGCGTCGGCGGGATATCGCCGTACTCCGAGTCGCACCAGCGCAGCAGCGCCTCGACGCCCACCAGTTGATTGTCCCGCAGACGGAATTTGGGCTGATACACCAGGCGCAGGCGATCCTCGGCCACGGCGCGGCGCAGCCGCGCCTCGAGGTCGAGCCAGTTGCTCAACCGGCTGCTCATCGCAGGCGTGTAGACGGCAACCGACTCGGCGGCGCCGCTCTTGGCCTGGTACATGGCGGTGTCGGCGTGCTTTAGCACGGTGACGACGTCGCCGCCGTCGTCCGGATAGACGGCGAGCCCGACGCTGGGCGCCGGGTAGAACTCCAGCCCCTCGTAGAGAATCGGCTCCTTGAACGCCGCCGCGCAGGCTTCCGCGATCGAGATGGCGCGGGCGCGCGCCGCGGGATGCCGCAGCAGGATCACGAACTCGTCGCCGCCGAAGCGCGAGAGCGACAGGTGCTGGTTGTCGGCCTTGAAGCTCTCGAGCGCGCCGCTGAGCTTCCCGGCGACGTTACGCAGGACCGCATCTCCCACCGAGTGGCCGAAGGTGTCGTTCACCCGCTTGAAGCTGTTGAGGTCGAGGTACACGATCGCCACGGCTTCCTGAAGGTGCGCCGCCTCGGGCACGAGCCGCTCGGCGGTCTCGATGCAGCACTGGCGGTTCGGCAGCCCGGTGAGCGGGTCGAAGTACGCGAGACGCTCGATACGTTCGGCGGCGGCAGCATTGCGCAGGATGTAATCGAGGCGTCGCGGCAGCAGCGCCCAGTTGACCGGCTTGCTGATGAAGTCCGTGGCCCCGGCGTCAAAGGCGCGGCCGATGGCCTCGGCGTCCTCGTGCCCGGTCACCATCACGATCGGCACGGTGGCGAAGCGCGGCTCCGAGCGCAGACGGCGGCACACCGAGTAGCCGTCGAGGCCCGGCATGTCGACGTCGAGGAGCACGATCGCGACATCCTGCGAGCGGGCGGCCTCGAGTGCGGCCCCGCCGTTGTCGAAGGCCAGCGGCGTGAGTCCGCTGGCGCTGACCGCCTCGGCGAGCAGCAGGCGGCCGAGATCCTCGTCGTCGGCGATGATCGCGACGCCTGTCGTTGCGACCGTGCCGCTCATGCGCTCGCTCGCAGGCGCATCGCCGAGAGCTCGGCGATGAGCGCGGGATGGGCCGCGGCGAGCCGCTGACTGAGCTCGCGCGCGGCGGGGGTGTCGCCCGCCTTGCACAGCCGCTCGAGCTGGCGGACATTCCGCGCGAAGGCGCCGGCGCCGACGTTGGCGGCGCTCGAGGCGAGCTTGTGGCAGACGGCGGCGGAGGCGGCGAGGTCGGAGGATTCGAGCGCGCGGGCAAGCTGCGCCAGGGATTCCGCGCAGCTCGCCTGGAAGAGCTCGACGAGCTTCGAATAGAGGTCCCCGTGTCCGTCGCCGCGCAGGCGGCGGAGCCCCGCGATCGCGGACGGATCGACGCTCGCGAGCGGCTCGGCGCGCGGGGCGCTGCTCGTCGGCGAGGCGGTGCCCGTCGGCGAGGCGTTGCCCGTCGGCGAGGCGTTGCGCGTCGGCGAGGCGCTGCGCGCGCTGAAGCGGCGCACCGCACGCGCGCACTCCTCGAGGGTGTAGGGCTTGCTCAGCATCTCGTCCATGCCCGCACGCAGGCACGCCTCGCGGAAGTTGGCGGCATCATGCGCGGTGAGGGCGACGATCGGGACGCGTCCCGCCGCGCCGCCCCGCTGGCGGATGAGAGCAGTGGTCGCGAAGCCGTCCATGACGGGCATGCTGAGGTCCATGAGGATGAGGTCGAAGCGCTCGGCGGCATTGCGGGCCACGGCCTCGGCGCCGTCCTTCACCCAGACCGAGGTGCACCCCAGTGCCGCGAGGTACCCTTGCGCGACCGCCGCATTCACCGCCTCGTCCTCGACCAGCAGCACGTGTGCGCCGAGGGGCTCCGCGGCAGGCATGGCGGCGGTAGCGGCCGCGGCTCCAGCCGCGCCCGCCGCCTCGGCGAGCACTGCGGCGAGGGCCTCGCGCAGCGCGCTGCGCTCGACGGGCTTGAGCACCACGGAGCGCGCCTCGAGGCCCGCGAGATCCGGGGAGTCGAGCTCGGCCGTGCTGGCGACGACGATCAGCGGCACGTGGGAGGCGCTGCCCGCGCGAAGGCGGCCCTCGAGGTAATCGCGCTGACTGCTCGCATCGACGAGCACCAGGTCTTCGGGCCCGTCGGCGGGCGAGTCGGTCTCGCCCTGCACGGTGAGACCGAGCGCGCGCACGTGCCGCGCGAGGGATTCGGCGAGCGCGGGGCGGCGGCTGAGAATCCGAACGCGGCGCATCGGCAGGGGCGGCTGCGAGGCCGCCGGCGCCGGTGCCGCAGGGAGCTCGAGCCGCAGATGGAACGTCGAGCCGACCTGCGGCCGGCTCTCGACGCTGATGCTGCCGCCCATGAGCTGCGTGAGCTCGCGGCAGATGGAGAGGCCGAGCCCGCTGCCGCCGAAGCGGCGGCTGGTCGACTCGTCGGCTTGCGTGAACGGCTCGAAGATCCTGCCGATGGTGGCGGCATCCATGCCGATGCCGGTGTCGCTCACCGAGATCTCGACGCTCGTGCGGTCGGCGGTGGTGGCGGCACGCACTTCCGCCTGGACGAGCACCTCGCCCCGCGCGGTGAACTTTACGGCGTTGCCGATCAGATTCATCAGGATCTGCCGCACGCGTAGCGCATCCCCGCGCAGCGAGCCGTGCTCGCGCGGTGGCGGCGAGACGATGAGCTCGATGCCCTTCGCCTGGGCGGCGCCCGCGAAGAGGCTCGCGCACTCCTCGAGAACCTGGCCGAGATCGAAGGGCAGAACCTCGAGCGCGATCTTGCCGGCGTTGATCTTCGACAGGTCCAGAAGGTCGTTGACGATCTGCAGCAGCACGCGCGCCGAGGAACGGATGGTCTCGGTGAGGCGCGACTGGGTCGAGGAGAGCGGCGTGCGGGTGAGGAGCTCCGTCATGCCGACCACGCCGTTCATGGGCGTGCGCAGCTCGTGGCTCATGCGATCGAGGAAGTCGCTCTTCGCCCGCACGGCTTCCGCGAGCTGGCGGTTGCTCTCGGTGAGCTCGCGGGTGCGCAGCTTGACCTCGGATTCGAGGCGCTGGCGGGCGTCGAGGACCTGCTGGAACTTGAGCCGCTGCAGCCGCACGCGGTAGGCGATCACGCCGAGCACGGCGAGCGCGTAGCCGATGCAGGCCCACCACGATTTCCACGGAGGCGGATCACGGTGGATGGTGAGCTTGAGCGGCGTGCCGCTCCAGACCGAGTCGGAATTTGCGGCCCGCACCTCGAGCAGATGATCGCCCGACTCGATATTGGTGAGGGTGATGCGGCGTTGCGTGCCGAGATCGAGCCACCGGTCGGTCAGGCCCGTCATGCGGTAGGCGAGGCGATTGCGCTTCGGGGAGGCGAAATCGAGCGCGCCGAAGTCGAGCGACAGGATGTTGGCCCGGTAGCCGAGGTCGATGCGCTCGAGGAGCCAATAGGGCTTCGGTCCCGGCGCCGGCGCGCCGAGCACCTCGACGCGCGTGAGCGCCACGTGCGGCGGCCGGCGGTTCTCGGTGAGGCGTGTGGGATCGAAGATGTTGAATCCGCCGGGACCGCCGAAGGCGAGGCGTCCGTCGCGCAGGCGAAGGTAGGCGCCGAAGTTGAACTCCTCGCCTTGCAGGCCGTGCTCGCGATGGTAGGTCTTGATGCCCGCGCTCTCCGGGTCGTACCGGGTGAGCCCCGCATCCCCGCTCACCCACACGCGGCCGGCGGCGTCCGTCACCACCCCGTACACGGTGTCGCTCGAGAGGCCCTCCTCGCGCGACAGCACCTTGAAGCGGATGGCATCGGGGGCCGCGACGGATCCCTGCATCAGGGCGAGTCCGCCGCCGTCGGTCGCGACCCACACCTGGTCACGCGCATCCACGGCGAGCGCATAGACGGTGTTCGCGGGCAGGCTCGCGAGGTCCCGCGGGTCGTGGCGGAATACCTTCACGACGGTACCGTCCGCGCGCGCCAGGTCGAGCCCGCCGCCCTCGGTGCCGAGCCAGAGATTCCCGCGCGCGTCTTCCGCGATCGCGGTGACGTGGGGCGAGCTGACCGCGCCCGGCGCGCTGGAGCCGTAAGGCAGCTGGCGGATGCGGCCGCTCGCGGGGTCGACGACGTTCACGCCGCCGCCGTGCGTGCCGACCCAGATCTCACCGTCGCGCGCCTCGAAGAGGGTCATGATGCCGGCGGCGCTCAGGGAATGCGGATCGCCCGACTTTACGCCTATGGACTGCAGCCGCCCGTCGGGCGAGAGCTTGCGCAAGCCGCTCGCAAAGGTCCCGATCCAGAGCGTGCCGTGCCGATCCTGATGGAGCGACATCACGCGCTGATCGCCGATGGCGTTGCGGCGGCCGGCGATCGCGTCGATGGCGGTGGCTTTGCCGCTGTCATCGTCGTACAGCGTGAGGCCGCCTCCAAGCGAGGCGATCCACACCTTGTTATCGGGCGCTTCGGCGAACGCGGTCACCAGCTTGTCTCCCAGCCAGGCCGGGCGGTGCCCGCCGAGCTCCCAGCTGCGCGGATTCCAGCGGCTGACGCCGCCCGCGCGCGTTCCAATCCACACCAGGCCGGTGGCATCCTGGTACAGCGACATGACGAACGAGTCGCGCAGCGAATCCGCATCGCTCGGGTCATGACGGTAGTGGCTGAACTGGCCGGTGGCGCGATTCAGCATGTCGAGACCGGCCGCAGTCCCGACCCACAGATGCCCCGCCTGATCCTCGAGCAGCGCCCGCACGTCGTCTGTGGTGAGCGAAGCGGGGTTCTCCGGGTCGTGACGCAGCACCTGCAGCAGCTCGCCGGCGTGATCCAGGCGGCGGAGCCCCGCATCGGACGTGCCGACCCAGAGCGAGCCGGAGGAGTCCTGCAGCACGCGCGCGACGTGGCTGCCACCGACCGAGCTCAGGTGCGCGAAACCATGATGCTCGGGCTGCCAGCGCTCGAGCCCGGCCTCGGTGCCGACCCAGAGCGTCCCGGAGCGATCGAGCAGAAGCGCGTTGATGTGGTCGTGGATGATGGAGCTCGGGTCGCCGGGATCATGACGCAGGTGCTCGATGCGTCCGGTTGCGGGCTCGAGGACGTCCAGCCCCGCGTCGAAGGTTCCGACCCAGACGCGATTGCCGGCGTCCACCAGCAGCGTGTGGACGGCATTGCTGGCGAGAGAGCCGGCGTCTTGCGGATCGTGGCGGTAGACGAGGAAGCTGTCGGTGGCGCGTTGCCAGCGCGCGAGACCGCCGCCCTTGATGGCGATCCACAGATCGTGGTGACGATCCTCGACGATGGCCTCGATGTAGTTGCCCGGCAGCCCGCCGTGGGCGGTGCGCGAGTAGGCGTAGCGGAACAGCTCGTGGCCGTCGTAGCGCACCAGGCCGTCCTCGGTCGCGAGCCACACGAACCCCTGCGAATCCTGCAGCGTCGCGAACACCGTGCCCTGCGGCAGGCCGTCGGAAGTGGTCAGGTGCTCGAGAATGAGCGGCGCATCGGAGGCGCGCGCGCTCAAGGCCGCCGCGAGCAGGCACGCGGCCGTGGCGAGTCGCGCGGCGGGCCGGATGCCCCTGTGCATGCTGGTGCTCACGCGCCAAGGATGCATGGGAGCGGTTCCGGATGTGTTGACCGAAGTCAGGCTTGCTGCTGCCGGTCCGCTTTACGAGAGCTGCGTCACAGTCGGCTTACTGGTTGGGTACCCAGGTCACGATCGATGCCGGCGAGGTAGCGCTGGTGCCGGAGGTCGAGCTCGTCCACCACGGCACCGAGCTGCTCCAGGTGTAACCGCTGCTCCAGGTATAGCCGCTGCTCCAGGTGTAACCGCTGCTCCAGGTGTAACCGCTGCTCCAGGTGTAACCGCTGCTCCAGGTGTAACCCTGGCTCCAGTAGAACCCCTGGTTCCACGGGTAGGCCGAGGACCAGTAGAGGCCGTCGCCGGAGGCGGGCGTGCCCCACTTCCGGCCGGACATGTTCATGATGTAGTAGTTGCCGTACTTGTCCCGGTTGGCCGGCCCGCCGAAGTGCTCGGTGCCCGCCAGATCGGCGCCGATGTTGAGGCCCACGTTGGCGCAACCGGTCGCGGAGCTATTGACCGCGGCGACCGCGTTGATGAGGCCCGCGCCCTGCTGGAAGACGCTGTAGGCGAGCGTACCGGAGGAAGTGACCGCCGGGCGCGATGAGGCGAGCAGGCGGCACTTCACGTTATCGGGGGTGAGCGTCGGATCCGACTGCAGCATGAGGGCGACCACTCCCGAGGTCACCGCTGCCGCCATCGAGGTGCCCGACATCGTGAACAGCTGCTCGGTGGGCATCATGGAGTTCGGGTCGATGTTCGCCAGATAGCTGCTGCTCGACATCGAAGCGACCATGTGGCCGCCGGGCGCCACCATCTCGGGCTTCACGAAGCCCTCGTAGGTCGGTCCGGTGGACGAGAACGCGGCGAGGCGGTCGTCGCTCGGATTGTAGGGGGTGTAGTTGTCGGTGAGCGCGCCCACCGTGATCACGTAGGGCACGTTGCCGGGCACGTCGATGCTCATCGGCTTCGGTCCCTCGTTGCCGGCCGCGGTCACCACCACGATGCCGGCTCGCCAGGCGGCCATCACCGCCTGATTGAGGGGGTCGTTCCAGTAGTACGACTGCGGCGGCGCGCCGAACGACAGGTTCAGCACCCGGATGTTGTACTTCTGCTTGGCGGCGACGATCGAGTTCAGACCCGAGATCACGTCCACGTAGCGCCCGGCGCCCGTGCCGTTGAAGGCGCGGACGATGACGAGGTTCGCCCGGGGCGCGATGCCTAGATATCCCCCGCCGAGATTCTGCGCGCCACCGGCGGCGATCGAGCTGACGTGCGTGCCGTGGCCGTAGGGGTCGCCGGTCACGGGGCCCGTGCCCCCGCTGGTCACGTCGAGCGTTGCGACCACACGCCCACCGTAGTTCTGCAGGATGTCTTGCCACAGGCCGGTGTCGAGCACCGCGATCGTCACGCCCTTGCCGGTGATGCCCGCCTTCTGCAGGGCGTCGGCGCCGACCAGCATCGGATAGTTCGTCTGGTAGGTCAGCGTCAGGGCGGAGACCCCGGAACCGTCCTGGGTACTGGTGCCGGAGCTCAGGCTGGCAACGAGCGGGGAGGTAACCGGACTGAGGAGCGTCGTAGCGGTCGAGACGAGCGGAGAGGTCGAGCTGGTCACCGTGCCGACCGGACTGGTCGCGAGCGTATTGTTGGTCGAGCTCACCAGGGTGTTGGTGGTGGAGACCACGGAGCCGAGCAGACAGCGCGTCTGTACTGCGCGGTCCTCGTAGAGACGCACACCGGCTCGTGCGCGCAGCCGCTCGATCTGCCGGGGATTGAGGTAAGCGGACACGCCGTTGATGATGTCGAGCTCCCGATCGACCGTTGCGCCGACGTCCGCGACGCTGCGGCGCGCGGCGGCGACGCTCGAGGCCTGCACGATCCACCGCGCCCGCTGCGCGGTGGGAGCGGGCGGGGTGCCGGGAGTCGGCTCGGCGCTCGGTGCCGCAGCGGCGAGCGCCGTCATCGACAGCAGCGCGATCAGTATCGAGGCGCTGGCGCGCAGAGTTCGCATATCCCGGAGTCTCTTGGTGGGGTTCTTGGGGCGGCATTGTCGTCGGGAAGTGACGCCGGTCACAGCGGAACCGGACTCGCATGGCCGGCAGCGGCGTGTGACGTGCTTCGCATAAGAGGCCTGTCAAATCGGGGAAGTGACGCCGGTCACAGCGGAACCGGACTCGCATGGCCGCCAGCGGCGTGTGACGTGCTTCGCATAAGAGGCCTGTCAAATCGCCGGCGAGACTGCGACACAGACAGACTCGCGCGCGCCTCCAGCGCGGCGCGGCCGGTGAGGCCCGGGAGGGCCGGTCAGGCGCCGACGGCCGCGCGCGCGGGCGCTGTTATGTCAGGTGCGGCATCGCGGAACAGGTCGCCGCTGCCGTAGCGGCAGCCGAGCGCCAGGAGCGCTTCGCGCTGCCCGGAATCGTCGACGCCGCTGGCGATCGGAGTCAGCCCGAACGCCTGGGCGACCGCGATGCCGGCCTGGCACACCTTGCGTGACTGGGTCTCGCGGCGCAGCCCCGTGACCCAGGCGCGATCGAGCTGCAGGCCCCAGAGCGGCGCGCGTGCCAGCAGCTCGAGTGAGCCCATGCCGCGGGCGACCTCATCGACGACCACTCGGGCGCCGAGCCGCGCGAGGTCGTGAAGATCGAGCGGGTCGCGGGCGACGAGCGCGCGCTCGGCGATGCGCAGCTCGAGCCGCTCGGGCGGCAGCGCCCCTTCCGCCAGGAAGCGGCCGATGTCGGCCGCAAAATCCTCGTGCAGCACGTGATGGCGCAGCGCTCCGAAGGACACCCG
>Ga0209154_1000697_pt1 | contig 21294 bp, 16 predicted proteins | sample GraSoiAngelo_121_FD_185878 | JGI IMG/M metagenome (GOLD analysis project Ga0209154, IMG submission 185878) | Grasslands soil microbial communities from the Angelo Coastal Reserve, California, USA - 14_0919_12_20cm (SPAdes) (version 2) | ecosystem: Environmental > Terrestrial > Soil > Grasslands ... | reverse complement strand
GAGCGTGCCAAATCGTTCTGATCGGCGTATCCGGATTCGTACAGCGAAACCAGGGCATAGGTTTCGGCGGTGCGATCCTCCCGGGAGTAGTGAGAGTGGACGACGCCATGGAGAAGAATGACGCGCTGGTTCCCTTCGGTCTGGAAGGAAACGCGTTCATTCACGAAGACCATCTGAGGAACCGGGGAGAAGTCGGGAAAGAGATCGCTGGGATCGGGAGCTGAGTTCATGACCAGATAGGGTGCCTGCGTGTTGCGGGAGAAAAAAGCGGACAGGTTTTGGTTCGCACCCTGGAGAGCGAAAAGCCAAGCCAGATGCGGCTGGGATGCAAGTCGTGCACGGCGATTTCTTGCTGGGGTCGCGGGAGATGCGAGCGGCATCCAGACGGGCGGTTGAAAAAGCGGACAGGTTTTGGTTCGCACCCTGGAGAGCGAAAACCCAAGCCAGATGCGGCTGGGACGTGAGCTCTGCGAGTACCTTCCGCCGTCACGTACACTGCTTAAGCCTCAGGACACAGCTACAATACAAAAGGAGATGGCATGGTCTGTTTCACCATTCAGGTGATTTTGTGCAGCTTTCCAAGGGGGGTATGTCAGGAGCTCTGAGTTTTAGCTTGCCCCTGTCTTGCCTTGGAGTTCCCGCGCGGCTCCGCTGCGGCACACTGGAGGGGCGGAGCAGTCAGTCTACCTGCCTGGCGTGTTTGCCGGACCATCGGCAGGGACGGAGGTCCGTCTTGCGGGACGCGCACCCGCTTCGCCTCATCGGGTCCAGTCAAGTGGAGGCGGAACGTGACTGGCGGGTTTGATGTGGTGTCCTGTGCTCCGCAAAAAGTCCGTACGCACAGGAAAAGGTGCGCTTTGCCCGACTACTTGACGTAAAACTGTCATCTCCCAGCCGCAGACTTGAACGTGTCATTCCACAGGTGACAATGTTCAGGACCGCGCAGCTGCTCCGATCGTTGCTTCTGATCCTTATTACTACAGTCGCCCAGAGCACCCAGTTCCTGCGATTGGCACTTTCTTCCCCGGGCTGCCTTACAGTAAGTGCGGAGGTACTGCTCCTACGCAAGCAGCTTGCCTTCTACCAGGAACACCAAATTCCCCCTCGCAAGCTCACCGCCGCCGCGCGCTTTTCTTTAGTGTTGTGGTCTCGATTCTTCAACTGGAGAGAGGCATTGATGATCGTCAAACCGGAGACTCTGATCGGCTGGCATCGCAAGGGATTCAAGCTATGGTGGCGGTGGAAGTCGCAGTTGGGAAGGCCCCGGATACCTGACCATCTTCGCCAGCTGATTGTACGCATGGTAGAGGAGAATCCGACGTGGGGCGAGGAGCGGGTAGCAGCGGAGCTGTCGGTGAAGTGGAGATGCTGGTATCGCCCGCACGGTGCGGGCGTACTGGCCGCAATATGCCGACCCAAGAGGCGGTAGAAGAACCCCCTCACTGCACTGGAGAACGTTCGTCCGCAACCACGCCAAGGCCATAGTGGCCGCCGATTTCTTGGTGGCGATCACGGCAGGCTTCCGGCTGCTGTATGTCTTGGTGATCATGGAAGTGGGCACCCGCCGCATTCTGCACTGCAATGTCACTGCTTATCCAACCGCTGCCTGGACCCTGCAGCAGTTTCGAGAAGCTGTTCCCAACGGTCACGCCTACCGATTCTTGATTCATGATCGGGATGCGATTTTCTCGACGGAAGTCGACGATGAGCGGAAAGCATTCGGGGCTGAAAGTACTGCGCACACCCCTGCAGGCGACGAAGGCCAATGCCTACTGTGAACGGCTGATGGGAACATCCGGCGTGAGTGCCTGGACTACGTGATCCCCTTGAGCGAGAAGCATCTTCGGACGATTTTGCGGGAGTGGGTTGCCACTACAATCAGGGAAGACCACACTCCAGCTTGGGACCAGGCATTCCCGATCTTCGTGGGAGACCAATACTGGAGACCGAAAGCTCAAGGGCATGAGTTGCCGGCCGCTTGCCGGATCCGAGCCAAGGATATTCTTGGTGGGCTGCACCACGAATATTGGCTGGAAGAAATTGCCGCCTGAAGTCGGATGATTCTCTTGCGGAGAACAACCGTGAATAGATGTCGCATTCGCCTCCTCAGAAAATAAACTTTGCACCGAACTGAATGTCACGGTTGTCCGTAGTCGTTTGCGTGATGTTCCCGAACGATGCCGTATTCCACGTTGCGGGATTACCAGGATTTGCGAAGTTTGGATGATTGAAGATGTTGAACATCTCGGCGCGGAACTGAAGTCTCGTACGCTCTTTAATTGGAATGATTTTGAACAGGGAAAAGTCCGCGTTCACAAGCCCCGGCCCAAAAATTAGATTTCGTCCCGCATTGCCAAATGTGAATGGTGCGGGCAATGCAAACGCGGCTGAGTTGATGCAACCCACAAGATGACCCGATCCGCAGTTGGTACTTGGAGTTCCCACGAGGTCAGGGCGCTGATTTGGACGGCCAATGTTTGCTTGGTCCGGCGCAATTATCACGTTGATTGGTATCCCGGATTGCGCCGTGAAAATTCCGTTCGCTTGCCAATTGCCGAGCATCCAACGCAAGAAGGAATTCCTGCCATTGAGGCGCGGCAAGTCATAGATAAAGGTTGTAACGAATCTATGGCGAATGTCCCAGTTGGCGTTGCTGTAGTCACGATGCCAATCGTAATCATTCATCGCCGCGCCGCCGCCATTGGAATCGGTTGCAACGTCTAGGGTGTGGGACCAAGTGTAGCTGGCCACGACTTGGAGGTTGTGGCTCATGCGCTGCCGGAAAATCGCCGTGAACCCGTGATAGTTCGCAATCAGATCGTTCTGAATTGTGCGAATCTGGCCCCAAGCCTGATTCGGACGGCGCGGGTTGACTGGCCCTGGACCCGGAGCGGGAGTGTTGCTGAAGTAGCTCCGATCCAGGTGCAATGAATGAGAGCCGAGATACTGTAATTCAAAGCCCGCGTTGCTCCACAACTCACGCGAGATTCCGAGATTCCACTGATACATTCGCGGCGTTGGCAAGTCCGGGTTCTCAGTAAACACACTCAAAAATGTTGTTGGTGTAGTGCCAGTGCCCGGCGTGGGGTTCGCAAAGGAAATTGGAGTAGCGGCGGAATTGTTGAACGTTGTTGTTATGCCGAACGGCGGGTTCGTTGTTGCCAGAGTAAAGCTGTTTGTCTGATTCGGATTGTAATAGATGCCGCCGCCTCCACGGATGGCGGTCTTGGATGTAACGCGATAAGCGAAGCCCAAACGCGGTGCCCAGTCATCATGAATGGGATTGATAAAAGAGAAGCCCGGCATAGGAACCTTGGGTGGAATGAGCGCCGTCTGCTGTGGATTCAAGATTCTCGCGTTTCCGTTCACGCTGTACGGAACCGTAGGCAATTCGTAGCGAAGCCCGTAGTTCAATGTGAGCTTGGAGTTGACTTGCCAGTTATCCAGAACAAAGAACCCATCGCGCCATTCCGCTACAACACCTTTGAACTCTTGGATCGGCGTCACATCATTTTGTGCGGTCCCAAGCATAAAGTCCGCCGCCGCATTTCCGCTCCTTGAGCCTGTGAAGTTGAACAGACCTCGCGGACTATTTGCCGCCGCTCGGGCTGTAATGAGCTTGCGAATCTCCACGCCCGCCATAATGTTGTGAGAGCCATGGCGGTAGCTCAGTTGGTCATACCCGTGCCAAGTTGTGTCATCTTGATACCAGTTGCTTCCGGCATTTCCCAAGCCTATAAACCCGCTGACAGTAATATCGGGAATGCCGGGATTGTGGAACGTTGTATCGCCCGTGAAATTAGGAATGCCGAGCTTGGTTCCGGCGTCCAACAGATTGTTCACCGTCCAGTAGTTCAGATTGTTGGTCATCAAATGATTGCGGCCAAACCGAAAGTCATTGATGATGTTCTGCGTGAGGACGTGCGTGTAGCCAATCGCAAGGTTCCTGTTGTATGCCGGGCCGTAGCTCCCGCTGGTAGGCGTGATGTTGCCGCCAAAAATATGAGTGTTTTGCCAATCGTAGCGAACGAACAGGCGAATTTTATCTCCGATATTTTGGTCAATGCGTTCGAGTGTTTGATTCGTTGAAACGTTTGACGCCACGGGACCGGAGAACGTGTTCGTGCCGGGGATGTTGGGCAGCGGATAGTATTGCAGCAACGTTTGCGAGACGCCGGACAATTCATTTGAGGGAATCATGTTGTTCGGATATGGAGCAAGCGTACTTGGGTTGTGAATCTGTTGGCTGGCCTGATTGCAAACGCCCGAGGCGTTAAATCCCACGGTGCATAGAGCGGAGAAATCGCCGTTCCGCATCGCCTGTGAAAACGTTGTGCCCAGTTGGGATGGGCTTTTTATCTGGCGCAGGCCCTCATAGGACGCCATGAAAAATGTCTTGTTGCGCCCCTTGTACAACTTGGGAATATAAACAGGTCCACCCACCTCGGCGCCAAATTGATTGATGTGAAGCGGCCTCTTAGGTGAACCCGGCGTATCGAAAAAAGAATGTGCGTCAAACAAGCTGTTCCTGACGAATTCAAAGACAGCACCGTGGAGTTCGTTCGTTCCCGATTTCGTTGCAAGATTCACATGCACGCCCATGTAGCTCCCATATTGGGCGGTGTAGTTGCCAGTCTGAACTTGCACCTCCTCAACCGCATCCACGTTGGGCTGAACGTTTGTGACGGTGATGAGGTTATTCATGATGGTGATGCCATCGAGCGTGAGGCTATTCGTAATTTCGCGCTGACCCGCTCCGATGAAATCTTCACCCGGAGGCACGCCGGTTTGAGTAGATTTGGGTCCAACGATGACATCTGAGGTTGTGGCCGCGAGTTTGAGTGCGTCACGTCCATTCAGTGGAAGGTCTACTACGGATCGCGTGCTAAGCGTTTCGGCAATCGTGGCATCATCGGTAGACACTGGGGGAGCGCCAGCGTTTACAGTCACGGACTCCGATACCGATCCCACCTTCAGGGTGACATCAGTGCGAACGGTTCGATTGATATCAACCACGATGCCCTGTTGTATCGATTTCGCAAAGCCCGCACGCTCCACCGTAATTGTGTACGCGCCCTCTCGAACAAACGTGAGTGTGTAGCTGCCATCCTCACCCGTTGTGGCCGAGTAATGCTCATTCGTTGCCACATTGACGGCTGTGACCTTTGCTCCAGCGACGGCTTGTCCGGTTGTGTCTGTGACCGTGCCAACCAGCGACGTGTTGTTTGCGACTTGTGCAAAAAGCGGAATCGCGGACAAGAGCAACACCACGGAGAGAGACACCCATACTCTATAGTTCATTGCTTTCTCCTTGCAGCACACTTGTGCAATGCTCATACTCCATTTTCCAGTTCTCGTGCAATCATTAATGTATCTCCTGGACACACACTCTTTTGATCATTTCGATAAGCAATCCCGATGATTAATTCAAATAGTGATTCGGGTGCTTGCACTTGCGCGGTGCGTGCGCCCGCCAATGGGGATGAAAGCTCTTTGCTAAGGTTCATTGATTTCAAACGGGTTACCCCCGACTTTCGAGGGAGTGCTAAGGCCCGGTTACATCAACAACGAGCGAGCTGGTTTAAACTAGCTCCCTGCATGGGCTACCACATCCGAGTTCTGAGCACGAATCCCGATAATGTTGAGGAGGAGAACCAATGCGAGCATTTCTGCGAACACTTCTGATCTGCCTTCTTGCGACAGCCGCCGCCTTGACCCAGGAAAATCCGCCGAAGGGCGCTGTCGTCCCGGCCCCGGACAATCCGCTCAGCGCATGGAATAAGTTCGCCTACGGACGGGTGAAGGATATCCTGCTCCGCTCCGCCGAAAAAGTGCCCGAGGAGAATTACAACTTTAAGCCCACGGACGCGGTCCGCAGCTTCGGCCAGATCGTTGGACACGTGGCCGACGCACAGTACCTGTTCTGTTCCATTGAACTCAGCGAGAAAAATCCCGCCCCGAAAATCGAGCAGAGCAAAACCTCGAAAGCCGACCTCATCGCCGCACTCAAAGACGCCTTCGCCTACTGCGACAAGGCCTACGACAGCATGACCGACGCGTCCGCTACTCAAATGGTGAAGCTCTTCGGAAACGACGCCCCGAAACTGGACGTGCTGACTGTCAACAACATGCACAACATGGAACACTACGGCAACCTGGTCACCTACATGCGGCTGAAGAACATCGTTCCTCCAACCAGCGAGCCGGCAGTCCAGCCACCGCCGAAGAAATAATGTGCCTTTGGGCCGGCCAGTTCGATGGTGCACTCGGCTAGACCGTCAGTGCCGGACACCCTAGTCCTAGTCCCTAGTTGGTGAAACAGTGCCTCAATAGCGCGAAATGACCTGCGGTCAAAACGTGTTAACGGCGCGGGCCGAGAGAGCAAACGCACACCAGTACGGATACGGTCTCACAAAGCTTACTGGCGCTTTTTGATACCTACCCTCTGGTCGCGGTTGGAGAATGGCATGACAGCCGGCAGGACCGCGATCTCAGGATGCGTCTCCCCCGTCAGGCGGGTTTTGCTGACAAGGTGCAGAACGTTGTCGTGGAATGCGGCAATTCTCTGTATCAGGACGCCCTGGACCGCTATGTCGATGCAGAGACTGTTCCGCGCGAGCAACTCCAAAGAGTATGCCGCGATACGACGCAATCTCCCGTCGCCGGAGATGACTTCTCTGCGTGTGAGTCGCTCATCGATGAGGCGCGGTCGATAAACCGGAACCGTGCCTCAGGAAAAGGAGTCCAATAACGATTGCGGCGCTGGTAGTACTTTTATTCATCCTCATCTTTGTTATGTTCTCACAGTTTGGTTGGCTCCGGTAGCTGGCGCAAAATTTTAGTGCTAAGAAGAGCGCCGGTACTCAATGAATTTTCGGTAACTCCTTAAATCTTTACGTTTCGTCGTGCTCTCCCCCCGACCGCTCTGCTGATTTGCTGGCAACGGGCCCACCCAGCTAATGCAGCCGCGAATCACCTTTGGCAGGGCTGCGCAATTTCAATTCGGCCCCTGAAGGCCGGACAGCCGGATGCGGAACATTTTCCCCGCAGGCTTCGTATCCTAAAACAACAAGGAGGCCGAATCATGTACTGCAACGCTTGCGGCAAAGTCATCGCTGAGGACGGCCGCGTTTGCTCCTACTGCGGCAACGTGGTGGGGATTCCGCCCACGCCGAAGAAACTGATGCGCTCCCGCGCCGGCAGAAAGATCGCCGGTGTTTGTGCCGGGCTAGCTCAGTACTTCGATCTCGATTCATCGCTCGTGCGCATCCTTTGCTTCTTCATCGCGCTCGCTACCGGGATATTTCCAGGCATCGTCACGTACCTGCTTGCGTGGATCATCGTTCCAGAGAGGCCGGAACTGAAACCCGTGGTCGCGGGACAACAGCCGGTAACGAGTTAAGTTAGGGATCCGGCGCGGGGTTTACAAATCCTCGGAGTTACTACCCTCTCGATCACGGTGATCAAAAGGATGCACCTTTGGTATGGTACGTGTCCACAAGAGGCTGATAGAGGAGAGAGCCAATCCGTCATACCCACCATTTGTAGATACCGTGGAACACATGAAGAAGCAATGGCATTTGACAGAGGAAGATTTCGAATCGCTGATGCAGGTTCCATTCCCCCTCAGCCAGCAATCCCTACCGCTTTAGACGCCTGTCGCTCCTACCGGCCCTCACCGGTGCCATCCATATGAAGACCACGATTACGATGAATGCTTTCGTTGTTGGCTGCAGATGAAAGCAACGTGCGCGCCTTCGTGGACGGATCTCGATCAAGGGGTATCCGCGAACGGGGATCGATTGAGGTGGATCCACAGTGACGGCCCGAAGCGCAGGCGCAAGCGCCGCGATCATCGAAACTAATATAAGTACACACGTGACGGTCAAGAACACAGCTATCTATGGGGTGCGACTCTGCGGGTGGGGCAGAGGGAAGAATCCACCGTTAAACCTGCCGTTGACATGACACTGCTTTGCATGTACTTAAGATCAATAATATTGCCTTCCACTGCCCTCTATGTTGCTGGTTATGCGTTTGCAGGTGATTTCGCCTCGCAGACGCTTCCGCCATCTGTTTACATTGATCTTATTATGATCCTTTATCAGCCGTAGCAGCGAGCTCAAGAATCCAATCAGGTCAGCCTTGACGGAGGGGTTCATCGGGAACTCACTGACGCTCGTCTGTCGTGCTTGAACTAGAGCTCGCGCTTGTGCTGTTCCAACGCAATGCGAACCAGCTGAGTTCGAGTATGCGTGCCAGTCTTGGCAAAGAGTAGGTGGAGGGTGGCCTTAACAGAACTCTCGGAAACCCCAATTCGGTCGGCAATCTCCTTGTTAGCCAGACCTTCATACACAAAGGAAAGGACTTGCTGCTCTCGTTTCGTAAATCGTCCTGCATGGGATGGTGCTCTAGATATCGCCGAAGGTGGCATGGGAACGACTGGTTGCAAGGCGCATAGGTAGTCGTTGATCGATTGCCCCCGCAACGATTGTGCTTCCGGCGCCAGCAGGCGCTGAGCCGTCTGGTTGCAGCGAACAATCTTTCCGTCCAAGCCAATGGTGACGATAGCAGTTGGCGTGCTCTCGACCAGAATATTTAACCGCTCCTCCGCTTCACGCCGTTGCTTAATTTGGTCTGCCAGTTCGTCGGCGTGCTGTTGGAGTACAAGATACCGATTGCGAACAAGCTCTGAAATAAACAGCCCCGTGCCCGCGAACGCGATGCAGCTAAATAGGAAGTGTATGGGCGTCTCATTCTCGGGCCGATTGCTGAAGTCAAGAACAGCGCATACCAGGCCGATGATGATAATTGTTCTGCGCGACAGGAATCCTGCTGCGATCATGATCGGAAACAGGTACAGGAGGCCCAACGAGATGTAGTGCTCTGCCCACAAGTCGACTAGGGCGATCGCCACCCCGAAAACGGCTGCCGCAACCAAGAGTTTCCTGCGGTTAGCCGGAACAAAGATGGACAGAGGGTGCTTCATGGCCGAATGAGGACATGATGTTCCACAATTTTCGGGGGGGGGTTGGAACGAGTGGCCTATCCGAACGAGTGGCCTATCCGAACGAGTGGCCTATCCGAACGAGTGGCCTATCCACACGATACCCCAATTTAAGTCCGAAAGATAGCTATTTTGTACGGAAGATAGTATTCCCATCCAAATAGAGGATTTGCATACTCGGCAACCTCTGAGCTCGACCGCTGCCGATGTACAAGAACTGGGTGACGAGAGAGCTTAAGCCCCCGAAACCCGAAGCGCAATAGAGATAAGCAGCCGTAGTCTATCTCGCGTGATCCGAACAATATTTTACTTTGCGACCTGGCAATGATGCCTGTGTGAGGCCAATGGTGACTGCCCGCGGCACAACAAGGGGAATGATTAAGAGCCTGCTGGGGCTCGGCGTGGAGGCACTCAACCAGCTCAACGTCGGCTTCATTGCGATCGATGATGCGGGCGGGCTATTGCTCACGAATTCGACGGCGAAGCATATTCTTTCAACTCGCGACGGTTTGGAGGTGACTTCCGAGGGAACACTAAGCTCGACTCACGGCCCACTCCTCAACCTTATGAACACGAGTGTCGCAGCATGGCCGGGGAATTCCCACGCCCATAGCAGACTCTTTTCTGTTCCTCGGAGTGCTGGTCGAAAGTCGCTGACAGTTATCGTGCGCCGTGTTGTTCAAATATCTTCGACACAAGATTCCGATGCTCCTGCTGCGTTGGTGTTTATCCTTGACCCCGAGCTCCCCACCGATGCGAGTAGCGCAGAATTGCGCCAACTCTACCAACTCAGTTCCGCCGAGGCCCGATTGGCCCGTCTTCTAATGGAGGGCAAAACCTTCGACGCCTGCTGCGAAGAACTGTGTGTTCAGCCATCAACAGCCAGGATGCACCTCTGCCACTTGTTTGTGAAGACTGACGTGCAACGCCAAAGCGAGTTAGTTTCGCTGCTGTTCAAGAGCGTTGGCCTAGTTCGGATGGAACCGAGAGTTACGATGCGCAATTCCGGGTCTGGCGTTGATAACAAAGGAAACCGAAGAGTTGCGAGCTTCCGCCGAGTGGAATCTGGAGAGCGCAGTTAGTATTGGCTGCACGCACACTTATGGCGACAGGCGAGGATATCGGCAGGAGAGCTTAGCATGACAATGCCGCAGAACCAGCTAAATACATCAGAATATTCTAACTGTAAGATCTGTGGTATGTCGCACTCCAATGGTGGACGCGAAGATGCTAAGAAGTGCGCCGAAATTAAGAACAAACTAGACATGGAAGATATATATCTCACGGAGATCGCCAACCTGCTCGACTGTCGCTCTGATAACCGTCCCTTTTACCTGCTCATGGCAGGCTTTGAGGTGCTCGACATGCTTAGCGTCGGATTCGCTGTGAGCAATATTTCGGGCCGAGTGTTGCTGAGCAACCGGACAGCGGAGCAGATTTTGGCCGCTAGTGACGGACTCGCAGTGACCGCGCGCGGGTTTCTACGCAGTCCAAGAGGATGTGCGTTAAGTGACCTCATAGAGCAGACGGCGAATGCGGTTCAGGATCAAAATTCAGAACTGAGTTCCGTGGCGCTTGCCATTCCACGGCCGTCTGGGAAGAGGCCGTTGATCCTGCTCCTGCGCTCAGTCAGGAACGTGTCTTCAGAACCGGATATAGCTGAGACCCTTACCCTGTTGTTCATTCTGGACCCCGAGATGTCGGTCGCCGTGGGAATGAGCGAACTCCGCGAGCTCTACGGATTCACTCGCGCCGAAGCTCGGCTCGCTAATCTGCTGATGGAGGGCAACAGCCTCGAGAAGTGCTGCCATCAGCTCGGCATCGGGCGCTCAACGGCTTGCACTCATCTGCGACAATTGTTTAGGAAAACCGGCGCTCGACGCCAGAGTGAATTGGTGTCCCTGTTGTTCAAGAGCATTGGGCTGGTTGGCACACGGGGTTTGCTCCCCGTGTTATTTGAGATCGGCTTGGCGCGCACGCGGAGTGAGGGAAGGGTAATGAAGAGTCGTTCTAGCTTCGCCCATCGCGGTGTCCACACCGCGATTTAAAACATCCTGTTGGCTCAAGATTCAACCAGTGAACCTCAATCGCCGGAGCGAGTACGCGCCGATCAGCGCTGCGCGGGCTGCCGGACTCAACGGTAGTGGTCCATCTTCGCAAGATAGACAATCGATCAATCATCTTCTTGTCCTTGCCTGACAACTTACTGAACTTCTCAACTATTCTCAACCATCGTCTCCACATCACTAAGGTCTGCGGCACATTACACGAAATTTGTTATCTCATCTATTTCAATGTAGACGCCTGCCTTTGGGGCGCATAGCATCTCGGCGCTGGCTCCCCCGCCTGTATCCCCCAAAAACACGCCGTGTCAGGAGGCTGAACCGCCATGAGAAAGCTGTCCCCGGTTTGGTTGCCAATACTTCTAGTTTGCCTTGCAACTGCAGTCGCAAGCGCACAGTCATTCCGAGTTCAATGTCCAACTAGCACCCTTACCCACCCGACCGCCGCCAATAACAATGCGGAACCTGCGTACGTGGGTCCGACCTATACCGGGACAAGCGGATATCCGGCGGCAACTGCCCACGTGAATGGAGCGATCAAGTGCCAGCAGATCTCGGGCGGTGACGGTTACGCCACGATGGGTGACGGCACACAGACGTACATGTTTTCCTTCGGACCGCTGTCTGGGATCACCGACATTGCCAACGGTTTGCCTGGCACCGAGTTCCCGAACGTGTTCAACAGCGTCTATGGGGGAACCTTTGTGCCCGGTGACCCCGCCACCAGCGATGGGGCCGGCCCTGGTCCAAACTCTCTTTCGGGATTTGGGTATAACGGCGCCGTAGGGCTGATTCCGGACACGACCGGCAATACTGCCGCCCCAAGTACCGGACACGTGGATCCCCGTCCCATCGAGGATGTGGGGGTGATGAACGGCAACATTCCGGCCCCCTTGATGGCGCTCGATGAGGACGACGAATTCTTCCTGACCCTCACCAACGTGGGCATGATCATGCGGCCGGACCTGTTCGAGCAGCACACGGTTCACTTCCACGGTTACCCGAACGCCTCTTCCTTCTATGACGGCGTGCCGGACGCCTCGGTCGCCATCAACATCGGCGGCAGCTTCACCTATTACTATCTGGCTCCCGACGCGGGCACTTATTTCTGGCACTGCCACATTACCCCGCCCGAGCACTTGCAGATGGGCATGGTGGGACAGATCTATGTGCGCCCGCGGCAGAATCGCTATTCAGGCGATCTTTATACCGGACTGCAGCAACAGCAGTTGGATCTGCGCACCAAATGTGATTCCACCACCGATATCCTGTGCAGCAATCCCCTGCCCGCCATTAGGACGACCGCGGCTGGTCCCGGCAAGTATGCCTACAACGACGGTGACGGCTCGACCGCATACGATGTCGAGTATCCCATCCAGATCCACGGTTTCGATCCCAACTTCCACTTCGTCGGCATGACCTTCAACCCGGAAGGTTTTGTCGACATGAAGGACAAATACTTTCTGCTGAACGGGCGCAGCTACCCCGACACAGTGACCGCCGGGCCATTGGCGACGATCTCGGCGGATGGCGCCATGCACTACTCGCAGCCGCTGAGTTCGATCATCAGCATTCCGGCAGGAAAGAAACTGCTGCTGCGCATTTCCGACCTGGACGTTACCGAATATCAGACCCTCGCTTCACTGGGGATTCCGATGCGGGTGATCGCGATCAACGCCAAGCTGCTGCGGGATCAGGCGGGAAATAATCTCTACTACACCACGAACTCGATCACGCTGGGTGGCGGCGAGTCGCTCGACGTGATTCTGGATGCCAGCAATACCACGCTGTATCCGTCGGGCAGCGTGTTCTATCTCTATACCCCCAATCTCGACCACCTGTCGAATGATGCTGAGAACTTCGGCGGCCTGATGACCGAAGTCCGTATCAATTAGGAGAGCAGCGATGAAGCCAATGACTAAAAAACCAGCAATCTCGATTACAGGACTGCTCCCAGTGGTAATGGCGGCCGTGGCCTTGCTGCTTACAGCTACGGCGCATGCCGCGGCTCCTGGGGTTAGAGGAACTAATTTCGCACTCTCGGCCAGCGCAGCCTTCATTTCGCAGCCTGATGGATCGTTGGTCTACTCGTGGGGCTATGCCTGTAGCGGTGGCGGCACTGCCGCCCCGTTTGGTCCCGCAACCGGAAGCGCGTGTGGCAATACGATGCAGATTCCCGGCCCCACGCTGATCGTCACGCAAGGAGCGACGGTCACGGTTACGTTGACGAATAATCTACCCGCCGCGGCCGGCAATACATCGATTCTGTTCCCTGGATTTAATGTGACGACGTCGGGCGGCGTCGCCGGGATACTAACGCAGGAGGCGGCTCACGGAGGCACGGTCACTTACTCTTTCACGGCCTCGACGGCCGGCACGCACGCCTACTACAGCGGAACGCAAGGTGACCTGCAGGTTGAGATGGGCCTGTACGGTGCCATCATTGTGGTCCCGTCCGCGATTCCCGCCAACTGCACGTCGGGGCTCGCGGCTTCGAACCGAACTGCCGAAGCGCATTGGGGCGAAACTGATTTCCGTCTGGCGGCTGCTGCCTACAACCACCCCAAGGCCTGTTACGACCGCGAATACCTCTTCCAGTTCTCCGAGATGGATCCCCGAATTCACCGCCAGGCAGAGGAACAGGTTGCGGCACGGAGCACCTGCGTGGCCGGCGCTGCGGGGTGCAGCCTCGAAGTCGCGACCGAGCCTTACCATCCCGCGTACTACTTGATCAACGGACGCTCGATGCCTGACGACATGGATCCGAACTATGCCGCCGAGTATCCTCACCAGCCTTATAACGGCAATCCTCATATGCATCCGGGTGAGCAGGTATTGCTGCGCATCATCGGCCAGGGCCGTTGGCAACATCCCTTCCACGAGCACGGCAACCACGTGCGCATCCTGGCCCGCGATGGAAACTTGATCGTCAGCGCGACCGACCCTAACAGCCTCGCCGGACCTCTCCTGTTCACCACGACCACAACTCCAGGGGTGGCTATGGACGGTATCTTCTACTGGACTGGTAAGGGCCTGAACTGGGATCCATACGGCCACAACCCAGCTTCTGCTGACCCTCTGGCCAAGCTTACCTGTACTCCGGACGCGAATGGCTACAACACCGGGGCGCCGACGGCAATCAACTATTTCGAGTGGTGCCAAGACCACAACAAGCCTGTTCAAGCGACTCCGACGGGCGATGTCGCAGGCAACGGCCCGGTTACGCTTCCCGATCCCAACATCCTGACCAACGGAGCCTGGTACGGCGGCAGTCCCTATCTTGGTCCGAACGCGACACTGCGGGCGACTGGATGCAGCGCCGGTGCTCCCGCCGGCTCGTGCGGCGCCACCGGCTCAACTCCGCCTTCGGGCACCATCGCGAACCCGCCCGCCAGCGAGGCTGGGTTTGCCTTCATGTGGCACTCGCACAACGAGCGCGAGATCACCACCAACAATATTTTTCCCGGCGGAATGATGATGATGATGTTGGTTGATTCCCGGGAATTTCAGATCGACGAGACCAACTAGTCATGAGGAGAAGAGCAATGCTACCCAACTATCTCAAAGCCAGCCTGAAGACAGCGGTATTGATAACAACTGTTCTCCTCCTTGGAGCGGGTCTGGCACTCGCGCAGGTCAATCTGACCGCCGCGCCAACCAGCGTAACCCTGCCCGACGGCTCCGTTGTGCCGATGTGGGGTTACACGTGCGGTACGGCCGTGGCCGGGTCGACAGCGACCTGCGCGGCGTTGAATCCGAACGCCCCAGCCGCGACCCTCACTACCCCGGCAGGATGGTCCCCGGTGGTGATTACAGTTCCCGTTGCCACCACGGGGACGACGAGCCTGACCATCAACCTCACGAATAGCCTCTCGTTCTTGAATGGCAACACGGTGCCTACTTCGCTGGTGATCGTGGGGCAGTTGGGCGGCGGCCTGGGAGACACAACTCAGAGGACGACCACGCTTTCCCCGGACCACTCCGGCGCCCAGGCGGCTACCACGTGGCCGATCGCCGGGGGGGCGGGAACTACGGCTCCAGTGCAGGGTAACCGTGTGCGGTCGTTCTCGACGGAAGTGGCGGCGGGAGCGAGCGCGGCGCTGACGTGGTCAGCCCTGCGGCCGGGCACCTACCTGATTGAGTCGGGTACACACCCGTCTATCCAAGGCCCAATGGGCTTGTATGGAATATTGGTAGTGACGACGGCGCCTGCAGGTACTACCGCGGGCACCGCTTATCCCGCGGCGGGCACTGCCCCGGCTGTGACCTACAACGCGGAAATCCCGGTACTCCTTAGTGAAATCGACGCGGTGCAAAACAAAGCGGTCAACGCCGCCGTCAATACCGCGGGTTTCAGCGAGACCGCTGTCTGGTCCGGCCAGCCAGGCGGCTGTGGCAATCCCAGCTCGACGACGTACAACACCTGCTATCCGCCGGCGGTCAACTACACACCGCTGTATTACCTCATCAATGGAGCAGCGTTTAACAAGACCAGCGCTGGAACCTCGCTGTTTGCCGCGGCCCCAGCGTCGGCGGTGACCGGCAGTGTGCTCGTGCGCCTGGTGAATGCGGGCTTGCGCATGCACGTGCCTTCGATCGTGGGAGCGGACACCACGCAGACAGTGGGAACCACCAGCACGGTGTTACCCGGTTTCTCGCTGATCGCCGAGGACGGCAACCCGCTGCCGGGCGTTCCCCGTGTGCAGAGTGAAGTATTTATGGCTGCGGGCAAGACTTACGATGTAATGATCAACACGCCCGTCGCCGGTGGAACGGCCCTCCCGGTATACGACCGTGAGCTGAGCCTGTCGGGTAACGCGACCGCGCGCGACGCTGGTATGCTGGCTTACATCAGCATTAACGGCGCCGGACTTCCGAGTACCGGTGTATTCGCGGCTGCTAGCGCACTAGCCAACCCTGACACCTACAACTCGGTGCTTGCGGGACAGACTCTCACCGTGTCTGATCCAGCGAAAGGTGTGATCGCGAACGACGTCAACGTCTATGGTGTGCAGGTTTCTGGCACGGTACCGGCCGGCCTGGTTCTCAACGCGAACGGCACATTTACCTATTCTGGGCCGCCAACTTCATTCACTTATTGCGGCAACGGTGCAACTTCAGGGGCCGCGTGCGCAACGGTGACCCTGGGCGCGGCTCCGATTGAGGCAGCTAGCGGCATCACCATGGGCAACATCACGTACACGTCGAACGCCACATCGCTGAGCATCAAGCCCCCCGGCATCCTGTCCGTAGACAAAGATGCGGCTGGCTATCCTCTTACGGTTAGCGCTTCCAGCGTGAGCCTTCCGGCCTGTACGAGCTATGCGCCTCCCAGCCCATCTCCATGCGGATCCGTGGATCCGAATGGGGGTTTCAACGCGTACGTTGCGGCAGCTGGCAGCTATTCCTTTACCTACAAAGCGCAGAACTCGCAGCGAACCGTGAGTGCGGGTACCGGGACTGTGACGCTGGTCTTCCCGGCCCCGAGCAATCTTGCGGTTACGGTTCTGGACGGCAAGACGAGAGCTGCTATCGCAGACTATCGCTGGATAATTGAGGAAGACCGCACGTTCTACGTCGACCCGACGAAGACGACGAATACCGGCGGCACGACAGCTACGACCGTCGTTCCCACCTTCGGAACGAACTTCCACACCAGCTATATGCCATTAATAGCGGCGGGCTGCACTGGACAACTGTCCTGTGAAGCGGGCCAAAGCGTGGTGGATCCCACAACTGGGTTGCATGCAGCCGCAGTGTGCGATGTCGGCAACGGTGTTTGCAGAACCGACGCGGGACAACAGACTCCAGTACTTCCCGGCACGGTGCATCTGGATCCGACGAAGCGTTATTACATCTCCGTTTTGCCGGGCGATGCAGCCAACCCGTTCAATACAGGGAATGCCCAGGGCGGGCACGGTATGGGCGGCGCGCCGATCGTTTTCCCCGGTTCCACCGGGACAGCCCCATCCGTCACCATATTGACGGAACCCACTCCACTGCCAACCGCGAAACTGTCCGTATTCGTGTTTCAGGACGACTTCCCGCTCAACGGCGAGCAGGATGGCGGCGGCGGAATTGACGTGTTGTCTCCCAACGAGCCTGGTCTGGGCGGTTTCGAAATCGTTTTGTTTGACGACGCGGGCGGCACGGGCGATGCGACCGGCCAGATGACGTACGACATGTTTAACATGCCGTTGTCGAACAGCCTGGCGGGGACAGTCGATCCGACCACGGGGAAGGATGCGTGCCCGATTTCGGCGCAGCCTACCAGCGATCCGACTCAAAAGGGCATTACGGGCATGATCGTGACCTGCCCGAAGTTTGAATCGGACGGCACGACTCTATCTCCGCTGGCGGGCCAGGCCGTGGTCGCCAACCTGATGCCGGGAAGGTACGGCGTGGTAGCCACGCCGGGCGCCGACCGGATTGGGAAAGGGGAAGAGTGGCTGCAGACCAACACTCTGGACGGACAGAAGGCGCACGATTCGTTCCTGCGAGTCAGTGAGCCGAGCTTCTTCCAAGAGTATGGTCCGGCGGGATACCACGTATCCATTGGCTTTGCCAATCCGGCGATCATCAACGCCCGACTGGCAGGCGTTTGCAACGGCACCGACCCGAACGTCACGGGCAGATGCGGCTTTACCGTATCGGGCCGGGTCACCACCGAACGCATGAGCCGCACGCCGGATGAGAGACTCTACAGCAGCGGCGACAACAGTAGCTTCGCTTTCACCCAGTGCTACGTGAGCTTTGGCGATCCGGACGGCGAAGATTTCGCCTTCACCAAGTGCGCGGGCGATGGGAGCTTCAGCCTGTCGGGCCTGCCGAGGGGCGATTGGAGGTTGACTGTCTTCGACCAGTGGAACGACATGCTGGTAGACGGGCTTTCGACGCCAGTCCGGGTGAATGGAAACACCAGGCTAGGCGATATTGCCATAAACCAGTGGCAGGCGAACATCTACACCAGCAGCTTCTTTGACACCAATGGCAACGGTGTTCGGGACGCCAACGAATCCGGCCTGACGCTGGTACCGACAAACATCCGGTTCCGCGACGGGAGCTACTCCAACTTCAACAACACCGACCTGAGCGGCAACGCGGGCTTCAACGAGATATTCCCGCTGTTTTCCTGGTACGTGATTGAATCGGATTCGACGCGCTACAAGAACACGGGGACCCACGTGGTCTACGACGCGGGCGGACCCGCCGACGATGGACCAGGTTGCGGCGGCACAGGCCACCCGCCGTGCGCAGCCAGCCCCCATACGATTAGCTCGCTCATGGCGAACAGCTACGAGGCGGTCCCCTTACCTGCGGCCCTGCATGTGCCGGGAGCCGTTTATTGCAACAATGCGGACTGCACCGCGGGTTCGACGACCGGCACCCCCACCTCCACCGGCCGAATCGATCCGGCTTGGGTTGTGAGCGAAGGCTGGCAGGGCTTTTCCGGCCAGAACTCGTTTATTGAATTCGGGAAAAGGCCCTTCCTAGCTGGCGAGAACGGCGGAATCCGTGGCGAAGTGATCTACGCTTCAACCCGGCCGTTCGATGATCCCGCGCTGCTCATCCACACCAGTTGGACCCCGGATGTGCCGGGGGTCACCATCAACCTATATCAAGTAAGCACGGCACCGGACGGATCGCAGAGCCTGAAGTTGGTTGATACTACCAAGACGAGCAGTTGGGACGATTGGGCCCAGGGCTTCTACCCGGGCACTAACAAACCCTATATGAACTGCCCAGGGCAAGGCGCAGCCACCGGACCGAACGCGGATACGTTCTTCTTCACCCTGTTCAACCAGCCGATGTGGCTTGACGCGTACAACAACGGCGGCACTCCGGCGCACACGATCCCGAACAGCTCTCAGTTCAAGTGCTTTGACGGTATGCACAACTGGAACCAGGTGCAGCCAGCGCCCTACGACGGCATGTACCAGTTCCCCAGCATAATTGGCAGAAACCCGACGACCGGAGTACCCGTGACACCCACGGGTGTCGTAGCAGGAGTCAACGGTACACCCGGAGCGCTCCCTGGAACGAACTGCACGATCTGCGTTGGTAACCCAACCGACGGCACTCCCATGCTGCCTTCGACCGGCATGACGTTGCCGGACGGCACTAAGGCCACAGGTAAGTACGTGGTGGAGATGATCGTGCCTCCGGGCTACGAACTGGTGAAGGAAGAGGACAAGAACATCCTGATCGGCGACAATTACATCGCGCCGGCAACGCAGCAGTTCGGCGGCCTCGCCAACATTTTCATCCTCCCCGACCAGGCGGCGGTGGGCGCCACCTACAACGCCAACAACGCCCAGAACCCGACCACCGATCTGGGCGCAACCCCACGCCACGAGGGTGATACGGGCAGCGTGGAGAGCTTCTGGCCGTGCGTGGGCGCGGCGCGCATCGTTCCCGACTTCATCAGCCTGTTCCCGCAGTCCGGAGAAGTGGCGCCGTTCGCCGGAGCGACGCGCAACCTGTGCGACCGTAAGGAAGTGATCCTTGAGGACCAGGCGTCCGTGCTGGCGAAGTTCTGGGTATTCACTTCGACTCACGTCGCCGCGCACTTCACCGGCATTATCACCGACGACTACACTTCGGAATTCGACCCGTTCTCGCCGCAATTCGGCGAGAAATTCTCCCCGGCCAACCTGCCCGTATCCATCAAGGATTGGGCCGGAAACGAGATTTCCCGCGTGTATGCCGACCAGTGGGGCGCCTATGACGGCTTGACCTACTCGACCTGGGAAGTCAACCCGCCCAACCCGACGGGTTATGCGCCCACCATGATGGTCACCTGTATGAACGACCCCGGAACGGGACCGACTCCCGATCCGCTGTTTAACCCGCAATACAGCAACTTCTGCTACGAGATCCCGTTCATGCCGGGACAGACGCAGTACATGGATACGCCGGTAGTGCCCACGTCCGCCTTCGCCGGTGCGGGGTACAACAATCCTGACTGCGCCTACCCGGATGCCACGCCTGCGATTAAAGAAGTGGATGGAGCCGGTGTTGGACCATACGTGAACGGTGCCGGTGATACCCTCACGATTACGGCGCTGGGCGACCAGATGGTACCCAACAACGCGTACACCGGTCCCTCGGCCACAACGGCTCCTTACAACTTGAAGTTCATCCCGCGGCACTATGGTTTTGGCGCTACCGCCGGGACCGTGGCACTGGTGGGCAGTGATGGCGTTCCGCATCCCTTGACCGGTGTGAGCTGGAGCGACACAACGATCACGGGAACCGTGCCTACTGGTGTGCCGGCGTGCCCCGTGCAGCAACGAGTAGAATACGGCGCTCCAAGCACCGCGGCGAGTTGTGGTGAGCTGGTCATCACCGCGGCCAACGGTAAACAGTCGATCGACACGGTGACGGTTACTATCGGCGGCAAGGCTCCGACGCACGTCGCTCCTACCGATTCGGTCCAGGCCGCGATTGACGCCGCCAAGCCGGGCGACCTGATCATTATCGACCCCACTTGCACCAACACGGCGGGAGGAACCGTTGCGTGTACAACGCCGGGCGCCATCCACTCCGCCTCGTCACACGCTGAACTGTTGTTGATGTGGAAGCCGGTCCGTCTACAAGGTGTCGGAGCCGCTTCCAGCATCATCAACGGAAATACTCATCCCGCCGGCAAATTGGATGTGTGGCGGCGACAGGTCAATTGCTTGATGGGATTGGCTCTCAACGGTGTTCCCATCAACAGTGGCGCGAATCCGTTTGATCCAACAGGGACGTTCAGCTGCGGTGGCTGGCCCTACTTCATTGGCACAGGCACTAATCCGCAGGTAGACCGGCTACCGCTGGAAGCCGCCCTCGGCTGGGACGCCAACCTGAATGGCAACCTGGCGGAGATGCTGCAAGAGCCATCGCTGATGGGCGCCCTCGAAGGAGCCGCCATTACGGTGTTGTCCAAAGGCGTGGACTTCCACGGACAAAATCCCTACGACCCCACGCTGCTGGCCGGCTTCCCGACGGGCACTACGCTGCTAACCTCCGCCGATTGCGGAGCTAACAACGCGACGCCCAATCCGAACCCGAGCAGCTTCCAATGCAGCCCGTCGAGCATCGACGGCCTGGGAATCACGAATAGCTCCCAGGGCGGCGGCGGCATCTTCGTCCACGGATGGGGGCATAACATACAGATCGCCAACAACCGCATCTACAACAACGCCGGAACCATGTCGGGCGGCATCAACGTTGGACAGG
>Ga0209154_1000696_pt1 | contig 21296 bp, 20 predicted proteins | sample GraSoiAngelo_121_FD_185878 | JGI IMG/M metagenome (GOLD analysis project Ga0209154, IMG submission 185878) | Grasslands soil microbial communities from the Angelo Coastal Reserve, California, USA - 14_0919_12_20cm (SPAdes) (version 2) | ecosystem: Environmental > Terrestrial > Soil > Grasslands ... | reverse complement strand
CCTCACCCGTATTTGCCCCTCTTTTGATCGAATCGTCTTGAGGTTTATCCTCGATAGGAGATACTGGACCATCAATTCGACTATAAGAGCCGGGAGATCCGGATGTCCCTCCGGACGTGTGTACGCGCCTCCGTCGCCTTGTTCCTTATCGTCGCGGCGGCTCCTCGCCCCGTGCTGCTTCCCGTGCGGTCCGCCGCCGAAGCCCAGGCTGTTGCTCAGCCCAATGCCCAGGTGGCGCTGCCGCAAGTATATCTAGACACAACTTACACCCCCCTCTCGGGAAACACGATCGCCGTCCCCGCCGGCGGCGACTTCCAGGCGGCGCTCAACAACGCCAACCCGGGCGACACCATTCAGTTGGCGGCGGGCGCGTCGTACACCGGGCCGTTCATCCTGCCCAACAAGGCCGGCGCCGGTTGGATCTATATCGAATCCTCGGCGCTCTCGAGCCTGCCGGCCCCTGGGAACCGCGTCTCCCCGTCCCTCGCCGGCCTGATGCCCAAGATCCTCGCCCCCGGATCGGCCGCGATCCAGACGGTCTCCGGCGCGCACCAGTACCGGTTTATCGGGATCGAGTTCGCGCCCGCGCCCGGGCAGTCCAGCGCCCCTCAGCTCACGCTGATCGACTTGGGGAACGGGGAGACGTCTGTTGATCAACTCCCCAACAACATCATCTTTGACCGCTGCTACATCCACGGGGATCCGGCGGCGGGGGCCCGCCGCGGCATCGCGATGGACTCGACGGCGACGGCCGTGATCGATTCCTACCTCTCCGACTTCAAGCTCACCACCAGCGAGGCGCTGCCGATCCAGAGCGAGAACGGTCCGGGCCCCTTCAAGATCGTGAACGATTATCTCGAGGGGGGGATCGGGGTCAGCTTCGGCGGGTGGATCCCCACGATCCCGAACCTCGTGGCGTCCGACATCGAGATCCGGGGCAACTACTTCGCCAGGCCGCTGTCGTGGCGGGCCGGCGATCCGGCGTACGCCGGGACCCCCTGGGTCGTCAAGAACTTCCTCCAATTGACAAACGCCCAACGAGTGCTGGTCGACGGCAACGTCTTCGAGTCCAACTGGAAGGGCGGCGACCAGGACGGGTTCGCGATCGTGTTGGCGCCGGCCGACCAGAACGGCGGCATGCCCTGGGCGACCGTGCAGGATGTCACGGTCACGCACAATATCGTCCGCCGCTCCGCCGCGGGCGTCCATATGCGGGGGTGGGACAATGTGTACCCCAGCCAGCAACTCCAGCGGGTGCTCATCCAGAACAACCTGTTCACTGAGATCGGCGCCTTCGCGGCCAACGGCGGCTCCGTCGGGCGGCTGTTCCAACTGCGGGACGGGGCGGCGAACGTCGCCATCGACCACAACACCGCCTTCCAGACGGAGAGCCCGGTCTACGCGCAGGTGGCCACCGGCGCGCCAAACACCGGATTTGTCTACACGAATAACCTCACGCCCACCAACCAGGGGGTACGTGGGGACGGCACCGCGGGGGCCCCGCTCGCGACCCTGGACACGTCCTTCCCTGGGTGGGTGTTCGCCGGCAATGCGCTGATTGGGGGGACCCCCCTGAGTTATCCGCCCAACAACTTCTTCCCCGCGACGTCCGCGGATGTGGTCTTCGTCGATAACGCCGGCGGCGACTACCGGCTCGCCGCCTCCAGCCCGTACAAGAATGCCGGCACCGACGGCAAGGACGTCGGCGCGGATATCGACGCCACAAATGCGGCGACGGCGAACGTCCTCTCCGGTGCCACCGCCACGTCGCCCACTCCTCCCCCCCCTGGCAGCGTATCGTTCACCCCGGCGACTCAGGACTTCGGGTCGGTGGCTGTGGGGCAATCGGCATCTCGGTCGTTCATGGTCACAAACTTAGGGGGGAGCACGATCGCCGGAGCAGCCTCGACCACCGCCCCGTTCAGCGTGGCCTTCGGCAACCTGTTCATCCTCGGCCCAGGCATGAGCCAGACGATCGTCGTCGGCTTCAGCCCCACCGCGGCCGGTGGTTACGCGGCGATCGTCAGCTTCACGTGGAACGGCGGTTCGACCGCGGCGTTCGTGCTTGGGACCGGAACGGCGCCACCACCACCCCCGCCGCCACCACCACCCCCGCCGCCACCGCCACCACCGCCGCCACCACCACCACCGCCACCACCACCGCCGCCACCACCACCACCGCCACCGCCGCCACCACCGCCGCCGCCACCGCCGCCCCCGCAGCCGTTGTTCGTGTCCTGGGCTACACAGGCGGGTTGGAGCGCAGTAGAGGACACGGCGACGGAACAGACCATCGCGCAGGGCACATGCTGGATTCTGACGGACGGCGGCCTGGCCCCATGGGACTTCTGCCTGGACATCGATGGGATCACGATTCTCCCATGAGGCGCGGCCCTGAGAGGATCGCAGTCAAGATCGATTCTTATGCTTGACTCAAGAGCCCGCTAAAGATGCCCGCTAACGCACGCCGAGGTCACGCTTGAGCTGCCGCAGCGCTTCCCGGGTGTTCATGAACGCCATGCCCCGCGGCAGCGCCCTGAGGGGGAACCAGGCGAAGGCCGCCGCATCATCTCCCGCGCGGACGGCCGACCCGTCCCCCCGCATCCGCGCGAGATAATAAATGTTTAGCGAAGGGCGCTTCTCCGGACCGTAGACGTCCGGGTAGATCCCCAGCACACGCTCCAGGCGCACGGCAACCCCAAGCTCCTCGCGCGCTTCGCGGCGCGCCGCCTGCTCGGCCGTCTCCCCCGGCTCGATGAACCCGCCGGGGATGTCCCACAGCCCGCGGGCCGGCGCGAACGCTCTCCGGATCAGCAGCACGCGGCCTCGACGCAGGATGAGGACCGAGGCGGTCGGCGCGGGGTTGTTCCAGTGGATCCACCCGCACCGGGGGCACGTGAGGACCGGGCGAGTCCGTCCCGCTTCCCGGGCGCGCCGCAGGGGCGTGCCGCACCGGAGGCAACGGTACTTCCGCACGGGGGCTCCTTCTTGACGGCTCTCGTATTTTCGTGATGCCTGCGCGCCGGCGCCGCCGACAGGGGATCGCAGGCGCCTTTCCTAGTATATCCCGAACAGGATGTCCCTCGGGGGTCACCGGTGAACGAGCAATTGTGGGAGCTCTACCAGACCGTGTGCCAGGAGGAGGTGCGGCCGCTCGGCGAGTTCGTGGAGCGGCTGCTGGCGCAGGAGTGGGGGTCCTATCCCAAGGCGGACATCCTGGACCTGCTGCGCGAGATCGAAGGCCAGATGCTCTCCAACATCCAGGTGAAGGCCATGGAAGGCCCGCGGTTCGCCGATATGGCCGATGAGGTCAGCGAGCAGACGCAGAAGGAATTCGAAGCGTTGATCAACCGCGTGGAGCAGGCTTTCGGGACCGGGTGACCCGCGGGGCCGGCGCCCGCGTGGTCGCGGCCCCGGCAGGCGGCGCCTGGGTCAGGAACCGGCCGTTCCGGTAGATCACCTCGCCGTCCCCGAAGACTTCGGCGCCGTTTCGCAATTCAAGGATCATGTCCCAGTGCAGCCCGGAGACGTTCCGGCCGCCCGTCTCAGGGTAGGCCGCCCCCAGGGCCATGTGGAGCGTCCCGCCGATCTTCTCATCAAAGAGGATGTTGCGGGTGAACTGCTGGATGTCGTAATTGAGACCGAACGCGAACTCGCCGAGCGTTCGCGCCCCCGCGTCCAGGTCCAGCATCGCCCGGAGAAAATCCTGGCCCTTCGCCGCCGCCGCTTCGGTGACCCGTCCCCCCGCAAACACGAGGCGCACGTCGGTCACCTCCCGGCCCCCGTAGATCGCCGGAAACGAAAACCGCACCGTCCCCCGCGTCGCGTCTTCCACGGGCCCCGTGAAGGCCTCGCCATCGGGGAAGTTGCGCTCGCCGGCGGCGCTGATCCAGTGCCGTCCCGCCACGGAGACCGTCAGGTCGGTGTCCGGGCCCACGATGCGCAGGGTCTTGATCGACTCGAGGAGCGAGACGATCCCGGCCTGATCGCGGGCGACCGCCTCCCAGGCCGCGACCGGGTCGTCGCGGTCGAGGTGGCCCGCCGTGTAGACAAAGTCCTCGTACTCGGCCAGCGACATCTCCGCTTCCTGGGCGTCGGCCTGGGTCGGCACCTGCGTCAGACACCAGTTCAGCGCCCCCTGGCCCGCCCGCTCCATGAACCGCCGGCTCAGGTCCCGCATCGCCTCGCGCCGCAGCGCCATTCGCCCAGGGGGCACGCGCGTGAGGGCGCGGGTGTTGAACGAGCCCAGGAACCGGAGGTCGGCGTCGACCTTCTCGACCTCCAGGCGGTCCACGTCGGAGATGAAGCGGAGCTGTTCATCGGACGCGGTCCGATAGTAGATATCCTCCAGCCCCTCCGGGTCGACGCGGACAGCCGGGAAGGCGCCCGCGGCCAGCGCTTCCTTGTACACGGCGGCGATGTGGGAGGCGGCCAGGGAAGAGCCGCGGATGCGGACCAGCTGTCCCTTCTTGAGCCGAAGCGAGTAGTGGGCGAGGACGCGGGCGAGTTTCTCGATCCTGGGGTCGGCCACGGCCCAACTTGTTCAGCCAGGGCCGCCGAACTTCCTGCGGCGGCCGGCGCCTCTCCCGCCGGCAGGCGGGGCGGGGACGTGCCGCAGGCCTCCCGCAGGAAAGCCACAGGGAGCACCGCTCCTGAGAGCAGTGCCCCCTGTATGTTGCCTGATGCGAATTCGAGGTTACCGCTTGCCCTTCTTGGCTGACTTCTTCTTCTTCGCCATGGAAGAGGCCCTCCTTTCGAGATTTCGTGACTTCAGGGGCCTGCTCTTCCCCCTCGCATTCCCTATATACGACATTCTTTACTTTTCTCCTGCTGGGAATTGGAGGAAATTTTTGAAAGCCTGCGAGAATCCGAGATCCCTGGCCCAGGCCTGGGATTCCCCCAGAATTCACTGGTCCCGGCCCCGCGCGCTTGGTTGCAACATCGGCCGAGCCGAGCAGTCTGAACACCCGTCCTCCGTCGATCGAGCCGCGGGCCCTTCCGGGGACTGAGACGACGTTCTCACCCGTACGGGCCCGGAGCGGGCCGGACGCCCAAGGGCGGAAGACCCCCATCCGCGGCCCGCGCGCCCGCCCGCCCGGAAGCCGCGACATCACGCGGGAGATCGAGGGGCACGCGCAGCGGCGCGAGGACCACCGGCGTCCTCCAGCAGGCGCCGCACGCGGGCGAGAATCGCATCGCGCGCCGCGACAAACCCCTCGCTGACGGCCGGGACGTCGTCCCATCGCACCACTGCCAGGGTGGGCGGCGCGACGTGACCAAGATGGCATCCAAACGAGACGACACGCCACGCCGTCATCAGCTCCTCACGCGTCACCCGTCGAGGCCGGTGGCGCCGGACGTCGATGCCGTCCTTCAGGAGGGCCTCCGCGACCGTGGGAGGGACTTCCGGTTCGGGGTCGATGCCCGCTGAGGTCGCGCCGACGTCGAGCCCCATCTCGCCGGCGAGCCGCCGGAGGTAGGCGGCCGCGATGACGCTCTTGGCGGCGCCGTGGAGGCAGACAAACACCACGGTTCTCTCAGCCGGATCCACCTCGCTCGCCTCCCCTCGGCATCACTTCACAAAGACCCACGCCGGCTTTAAGATCGAGAAGCCGACCAGGCCGACGGCCGCCGCCACGGCGACCAGCGCCGGATTACCGACTTTCCGGCGCGCCAGCGCCACCAGGCTTGCGAGCGCGATCAGGGCCGTCAGCCAGTCGCCGATGGCAATCTTCCCAAGCAGCACCGCCGCCCCCAGGATCGTCCCGATCGCCGCGGCGTAGGCGCCTTTGACAAACCCCTGCACGTTGGGGTTGCCGCGGTGCCGGATCAGGATGGGCGCCACGATCAGAACCAGGAGGAACGAGGGAAGGAAGATGCCGACCGTGGAGATGACCGACCCCCAGAAGCCCGCGACGAGGTAACCGACAAACGTCGCCGTGATGACGACGGGGCCGGGACTGAGCATCCCCATCGCCACCGCGACGAGGAACTGGCGCTCGTTGAGCCACCCGGTCTGGCGGACCAGACCGTTCTCAAGAAACGGCACGATCACCAATCCGCTGCCAAACGTCAGCGACCCGGCCTTGAGGAAGAACACGAGGAGCTGACCCAGGATCCCGGCGCCCGGCGCACCCGCTCCCACGGGCGGCAGCGCGGCGAGCAGCGGCAGCGCGGGGGCGCGCCACCTCCGGAGGAGCGTCCCGTACCAGAGGATGCCGATCACCCCGGAGACGATGAAGAGGAGCGCCACTTCCGCGCGCAGGGCCACCGTAATCGCCAGGCACGCCGCCGCGATCCCCCACTGCAGGCGATCCTCCATGCCCAGCGCCGCCAGCCGGTAGCAGGAGTACAGGATCATGGCGATCACCGCCGGGCTCACCCCATAGAAGATCGCTTTGACCGGCGGAAGATCGCCAAAATAGACGAACAGCGCGCCCAGCGCCGCCACGAAGATGAAGTTGGGGAGGATGAAGGCCCAGCCGCCGGCCCACGCCCCCCAGAATCCGCCGCGGATGTAGGAAATGAAGATGCCCACCTGGATGGCGAGCGGCCCCGGGAGCGACTGGCACACCGCCACGCCCTCCCGGAACTCATCCTTCGTGAGCCACCGCCGCTCCTGGACGAGTTCCTTCTCCATCTGTCCGACGAGCGCCACCGGGCCGCCGAAGCCCACCGCGCCGAGGCGGAGGAAGTAGACGACCAGATCGCTGATCCGCACGCGCGGAGGCGTATCCACTCGCTCCATGGTCCCCTCCCTCAGCCGCCCCGCGGCATGATCACCGCCCCTGCGTCCCCAGCTGCTGGCACCAGGCGTACAAGGCGTCGTAGAGCGGCGTTTCGAGGCGGATCTTCTCGTGGTCGTTCTCGCCGTGCACCAGGGCGAAGCCGTGGGCGATCGCCTTGAGCCCGGCCGCCTCCGGCGCGATCCCGACGTCCTCGGCGACGTCCGCGCCATGCACGATCTTGCCCAGCCGGTCAAGGGCCGGATCGGTGAGACGGTACTTCAGGAGGATGGACTCGAAGCTGCAGCGCCCGCCGACATGGCCCAACTCCACGCCCTTGACGTCGAACGGAATGGCGCCCTCGCGCGCCGCCGCGGCGGCCACCTGGTCGGCAGCCACGAAGAGAAACTGAGCCTCCTGATCCACGAACCGCCGGATGAGCCACGGGCAGGCGATCCGGTCGACGTGCGCGTTCTTGCGTGTGACCCATTTCATGTCCGCCACCTCCATCACGACGCTTCGCTCTGGGGCTTCAGCGCCCGCCCGCCGCCAGCGGCGTACCACGCCGCCAGGCCGCCTCGAATGTACTTCGCGTCGAACCCGCGCTCGCGGAGCACGGCTGTGACGCCGCAGCCCACGTGGTACCCGTACGCGCAGTAGACGAAGATGGGAGCGCCGGCCGGGAGTTCCTTCGACCACTCGTCCACGCGATCCGGGTCCCTCCAGATCGCCCCCTGCATCATGTCCGTGCTGCGGGAGAAGTAGTGCTTGGGGCGGGCATCGAGCACCTGGATCCGCCCGTTCTTCGCGAACTCGGCGGAGAGTTCCTCAACGGAGACCGAGGGCAGGGGCGTGTCGGCCATGTCCCCTCGCCTCGGCGAGCCCTGGCGGCTCGCCTCCATCAGCCGGTCGCCGGCCGCCGTCCAGTCGATGTTCCGCATGAAGGCGTCGATGTAGGCGGAGGCGTTCGCGCCGAAATCGAGGCTGTACGCGTGTTCGTACATGTCGAGCGCGAGCACCGGAACAGTATCCATCATGGCCTGGGAGTGATCGAGCGCGATCTGGTTGGAGAGCCTCCCATCCCGGCGTGAGCAGCTCAGCAGGACCCACCCGGACCCGCCGCCGAGGGCCTGGGCGATGGCGACGAACTCTCGCCGCCACGCGGGGACGCTCCCGAACTGCTGCTCCAGCGCAGCCGACATAGACGCCGCGATCGTCGAGCCCGCGCCGGAGCCGGTGAAGAGCACCGCGCCATCACCACCCAAGCTGCCGAAGTACAGCTCGTGGAGCGCCACCGAGCCCGCGGCGGCGAGCTCTTCCTGCTTCAGGGCCCGGAGCCGGTATCCCGGCACGGCCGCGAGGTCGAGGGCGTTCAGCTCGTCGCGGATCGCATTCAAGGACCGGACGGCGGTTCCGTAGGCGTTCTCGTAGTGGCTCACGATGAGCCGTTCAGAGAGCCCGTTCAGCGCCCAGGGCTTGCAGGCAATGGGAGCGATGTGCCTCCGCATGTGGGATCCCCTTTCTCATTGCCGAGATGGTCGACGTGAGCGTATGCATGTAATATCTATTGCAAACAATAGCAACATATGATACGCTTGTCAACGTCAAAATGTCCTGGGTCGTGTTCTCCTACTCCCTCCCGTCCGCGGGGCGGTCGAGCCCGCGGGTCGCGGTCTGGCGCCGGCTGCGCGCCGTGGGCGCCATCGTCCCCAAGGGGGGCGTGCACGTCCTGCCCGCGCGCGACGACTGCGTCGAGGCCTTCCAGTGGCTCGCTCAAGAGGTCGAGCAGGCCAAGGGCGACGCCCTGCTGTTTCGAGTCGAGCGATTCGAGGGGCTCAGCGACGCCCAGCTGATCGAGCTCTTCCAGGAGGCGCGGAAGCGGGACTACGACGCCCTCGACGCCCGGGCGGCAGATCTGGAGAAGTCGCTCGACGCGAGAACCAGGCGGACACGGGACCTCGCCCGGGCGCGCGACCTCCTCGCCCGGCTGCGGCGGGAGCACGCCGAGATCGCCAGGATCGACTTCTTCGACTGCCCGGCGGGGGCGCAGGCTGCCGGGCGATTGGCCAGAATTGCGCAGGCCCTCGCTCCCGGCGAGACCGCCGAGGCACGGGTGCCCCCCGCCACGGTCGCCGCGTACCGCGGCAAGCGCTGGGTGACGCGGCCGCGCCCCCACGTGGACCGGCTGGCGTGCGCCTGGCTGATCCGGCGATTCATCAACCCCGGGGCGCAGATCCGGTACGCCACCGCGCCGGAGCCGGAGGAAGTGGCGTTCGACATGCGCGGGGCTCAGTTCGGACACCGGGGCAACCTCTGCACGTTTGAGACCATGGTCAAGGCGTTTGGGCTGGACGATCCCGGCCTGCGCGCGATCGCGGAAATCGTGCACGAGATCGACCTGCGCGACGGCCGGTATACCCGCCCGGAGGTGCCCGGGGTCGACGCGATCCTCAAGGGCTGGGTGACCTACACCGATGCGGAGCGCGAGACCCCAGGCATCGCGCTCTTCGACGGCCTCCACGCAGCGCTCTCCCAGGTCCCGCGCGCCGCGCCGCCGCGGAAGCGGCGGTAAGGTGCGCCCCAGCCTGCTGACCCGGGACGGGCGGCTGCTGGTGGCCGCCCGCGCGGTGCGGATGTTCGCGTACGGCTTCCTCTCCGTGATCCTCGCGCTGTATCTCTCGGCCGCAGGGTTTTCAGCGTCGCAGATCGGCTGGCTGTTCACCGTAGCCCTGGCCGGCGGCGCGGCCACCACCGCGGTTGTCTCGCTCATGGTCAACCGCTGGGGGCGCAGGCGGACCCTCATCGCCTCGGCCCTCCTGATGGCGGCGGCGGGGATCGCGCTGGCGACCCGGCAGGGCTTCCTTGTGCTGCTGCCACTCTCCGCGATCGGCGCCCTGAGTCCCACCGGGCAGGAGAACGGGCCGTTCCTGTCGCTCGAGCAGGCCGCGCTCTCACAAACCACGGCGGCGCCCCATCGCGTGATGCCCTACGCGTGGTACAACCTGGCGGGGTCTGTGGCCGCGGCGCTCGGCGCGCTGGCGGCCGGGGCCGTGCCCGCCGCCTTCCGGGTCATGGGGGGAACGGCCGCCGCGGCGGAGCAGTCTCTCATCTGGGCCTCCGCCGCCGCCGGGGTGATCCTCGCCGGTCAATATCTCGCCCTGTCGGCGGCGGTCGAGGTCGCGGCCACCGGGCGGCCCGACGACGCTTCTCCGGGCCTCGGGCGGTCGCGACGCGCCGTGATCAAGCTCACCGCGCTCTTCGGCGTCGACGCGCTCGCCGGCGGGCTCGTGGTCCAAAGCCTGGTCGCGTTCTGGCTCTACCGGCGCTTCGGGGTCGACCTGGAGAGCCTCGGGCTCCTGTTCTTCGGGACGAACCTGCTCTCCGCGCTCTCCTATCTCGCCGCGGCGGGGCTCGCCTCACGCTTTGGCCTGCTGAACACGACCGTCTTCACCCACCTGCCGTCCAACCTGCTCCTCGGGCTCGTCCCGTTCATGCCGTCGTGGCCGCTGGCCGCCGCGATGCTGCTGGCGCGCTCGGCCCTCTCACAGATGGACGTCCCCACCCGGCAGGCCTACACGATGGCGCTCGTCGCCCCCGAGGAGCGGGCCGCCGCGGCCGGGCTGACCAACGCGGTGCGGCCGGCGGCCCAGAGCCTCGCGCCGGCGATCTCCGGGCTCGCTCTCCAGTCCGCGGCGAGCGGCCTTCCGTTCGTGCTCGCGGGGGCGTTGAAAGCGGGCTACGACCTCACACTCTGGCTCGTCTTCCGGCGGGTTGCGCTCCAGGCTGAACCCACCTCCGGGCAGACGGCCGAGGGCCCCGGCACGCCGTGCCGCCCGGACGCGACGCGAGAGGGACACCGCCAGCGTTAGGACGATCCTCCCAACAACTTCTCGGAAATTGACCGGCCGCGCGGACGGATGGGCCGGCCCCCGGACGCCGACGGTCCTCCATTTCCACTTATACACGTTATACACGCGCATCTTAGATCCACGCATCGCCTGATCCACTCGCGTCGCCCGCTCTCACCCGTCATTCGAAAGATACCAACAGATACCGACGACCGATAGCCGGAACTATCACCCGGAACGAGTCTCAACCAAGCCGCGCAGGTGCAGGTTAAGAGTGAGAGTCGCGCACCAGAGAAACGGCAGCGCTCCAGCGTCTGGTGGCGGCTCGGACCGAAACAGGTTGCCCGCGCGCGAGGGGGCAGAAGGAGCAACCGGATGAACGGAACGGAGTTCGTCGGCCTCTATGACATCCAGTACCCGCGGATTTTCCGCTATCTCCTCTGGCGTCTGCGCCAGAGGGATGCGGCGGAGGAATTGGCCGCCGAGGTATTCGCCATCGCCCTCCGGACCTTTCAGCAGGGCCCCGCGCCGGCGCAGGCCGGCGGCTGGCTGGTCGATGTCGCCGATCATCTGGCGTCCCGGACTCTGCGCCGGCAGCAGGTGGAGGAACTGCTCGACAGCGCGGGCCTGGCTGCCGAACGCGCGCCGGAGGAGTTGCCCGACCGGGCGGGGCCGGCGGCGGAACGGGATCCGGAGGAGCTGGCGATCGGACGGCTGGAGCACGAGACGGTTCGGGCGTGCGTGGATGCGCTGAACCCGGAGCAGCGCAAGGTCCTGCTCCTGCGGATCGTCGCCGGCCTCAGCGCGAGCGAGATCGCGGAGACCCTCGGCACCACGGACGTCATGGTGAGGAACCTGCAGCTTCGCGCGCTGCGGACGCTTCGGACAATCTGGAAGGAGGCTGAGGCCAATGCAGGGCGAGGCGGCACAGGAGCGCAGTGAGCTGCTGGACGGGATCAAGCTGGAGATCCTGCTCCGGGTGCTCGAGGGATCCGAAGCGCTGCCCGAGCAGATGGAGGTGACGCCGGAGCTCACCGCGCTGCGGGATACCGCGCGGCGGCTGCGGGCGGCGAGCCAGTCGGCGGCGCTCCCCAGGGGGCATCAGGTGGTGCGGCGGGTGCTGCAGGTGGCGGCCCGGCCCGGCGAGCAACAGGCGGCCCCCCCGCGTGGGGCCCGGCGTTGGGCGCGGCTGTGGCTCAGCACGGCGATGGCGGCGGCCGTGGTGGGTGCGTTCGGCCTCGGGGCGGGTGCGCTGGACGCCTTCGTGCTGCCCTCGAGTCCGGCGTACGGTCTGCGGCTCACGATTGACAGGGCGCGGGATGCGTTCACCGCGGGCCGGCACGAGTCCGGCCCACGGATCGGGACCTCGAAGCTCGGGCACGGCGCGGCGGCCGGGAATAGCCCCGCGGGACCGGGCGCCCCTCACGCCTCTCAATAGAAGGACGGCAGGCGCTCGATAGACTCCCCGGACCGACGGTAACTCTCCGGATACACAACCTCTATTAAAAGGGTAGAATATTTGCAGTGTGGTATGATGCCGGTGAGCCGGGCGTCTCCATCTCTGGACGCCCGGCCGGATCTTCGGACGGAGCTGGGGGCAACCCACGGTGACTGTGTCGTCGCGATGGCGAAGGCCTCTCGGTGAGATGCTCGTGGAGGCGGGCGAGATCACCCCCGTGCAGCTCGCCAAGGCGATCGAGTTGCAGAAGGACGGCAACGAGCGCCTCGGCCAGGTCCTCGTCCGCATCGGCGCCGCGTCCGAGAAGGCCGTGGGAGAGGCCGTGGCCAAGCAGCTGGGCCTCCAGTACGTGGACCTCGACGACGTCCTTCCCGAGGAGCAGGCGCTGCTGGCCCTGCCGGAGCACCTGGCGCGCCGTTACCAGGTCATCCCGCTGAGGCTCAACAACGGGAAGCTGCGGGTGGGCATGGTCGACCCGCTCGACGTCGTGGCGCTGGACGACATCCGCCGCCACACCGGGCAGGAGATCGAGACCGTCGTCATTTCCCACGGAGGGTTCCAGCGCGTCCTGCCGCAGTACCCCGCCCTGGACGAGAACGTCCAGGCGATGATCCAGGAGATCAAGGCCGACCCCCATGAGGAACTGGGGCTGGAGACCCTGCGCAGGCTGGTGCAGGAAGCGCCGGTGGTCCAGCTCGTCAACCTCATCATCCTCCAGGGGCTCCGGCAGCGGGCGAGCGACATCCACATCGAGCCGCTGGATACGCGCGTCAGAATCCGGTTCCGAATCGACGGCACGCTGTACAATATCATGACCCCGCCCAAGCGCATCCAGGCGGCGATCATCTCCCGCGTGAAGATCATGGCGGATATGGACATCGCCGAGCGGCGGCTGCCGCAGGATGGACGGATCGACCTCAAGGTCGAAGGCCGCGAGATCGACCTGCGGGTCAGCACGATTCCGACCGTCTTCGGCGAGAAGGTCGTGATGCGGATCCTCGACAAGAGCGCGATGCTCGTCGGCGTCGAGCAGATCGGGCTCCTGCCCGACAGCCGCAAGCAGTTCGAGGCGATGATCGCGCGGCCCTACGGGATCCTCCTGCTCACCGGCCCGACCGGCAGCGGCAAGACGACGACGCTGTACACGATGCTCAGCCAGCTCAACAACATGGAGCGCAACATCATCACGATCGAGGACCCGGTGGAGTACCAGCTCCTCGGGGTGAACCAGGTGCAGGTGAACCCCAAGGCCGGGCTGACCTTCGCCAACGGCCTGCGGTCGTTCCTCCGGCAAGACCCCGACGTCATCATGGTCGGCGAGATTCGCGACGAGGAGACCGCCCGCATCGCCATTCATGCCGCCCTCACCGGCCACCTGGTGCTGAGCACCCTGCACACCAACGACGCCCCGGGCGCGGTGGTCCGCCTGATCGACATGGGGATCGAACCGCTGTTGGTGGCCTCCTCGCTCATCGGGGTGATCGCGCAGCGCCTCGTCCGGGTTCTGTGCGACAAGTGCAAGCAGGCGCATACCCCGCCGGCCGAGGTCCTGGAGCGGCTGGGGGTCCCGCTGGGGTCCCGCGATGGCGCCGGCGCGATCTACCGCCCGGTGGGGTGTGACTTCTGCGGCAAGATCGGCTACCGAGGCCGCACCGGGATCTTCGAGATCATGGCCGTCGATGAGGAGATCAAGGCGCTGATCATGAAGCACTCGTCGATGGTCCAGGTGAAGAAGGCCGCGATGAAGGCGGGCATGCGGAGCCTGGTCGAAGACGGCCTGGCGAAGGTCTCCCTCGGGATCACCAGCGTGGAAGAGGTCGTCGACGCGGTCAGCGCGGACTGAGCTGCGGCGGCACAGCACCGCGAGCGATTGCCGCCAGGTACTCCAGAAGGAGATCGTCTGGAGCAGGAGCGCACCCCTGACTGGCACGTGCGCTAGGCGACCGGCTCGCTCACCCTGGCCGCCGAGCCTGCCCTGGCGCCGGCGCCGCGGAGGGCGGAGCCGATCACCACGGCGGAGGCGCGCGCACCGACGGTGAAGGCGAAAAATGGCCCGCCGTCCTGCGCGGCGCACAGGCTGGTGAAGTACAGCCCCGGAACGCTGCTCTGGAAATAGGCGTCGAGCACGGGGAACCCATCTCGCGTCTGGACCTGCCGCAGGAGGTTGCCGCGCGCCAGGAACGGCACGCGGGCGATGTCCACCTTGTACCCCGTGGCGAGGACGACCTGATCCGCACGCAGCCGCGCCCCCGTGTCCAGCGTCACGTCGAGCGCGCCGCCGGGTAACTCACGGCAGCCCGCCACCTGCGAGCCGGGGAACAGCCGGACGGTCTCCCCGGCGATCCGCGGCGCGAGCCACGGCTCGAGCTTCAGCCGGCCTTCGGCCCACAGCCGGCGCGCCACCTGCTCCTTCTCCTCAGGGGCGAGGCGCTGATACCAGCCCGGGTTGGCCGCGATCGCCTCCACGAGCGGAGTCACCCAGGACCAGTCGGATGGCGCGAAGGCGGGGGTGGGGTGGCGATAGGAGAGGAACACGGCCTCCGCGCCATGGTCGCGGAGGCACGCGGCCCATTCGAACGCGCTCTGCCGGCCCCCGATGACGAGCACCCGACGGCCTCGCAGCGCGGAGAACTCCACTACGTCGCACGTGTGCCGGAGCCGCCCGGGGGGAAAGAGCGACGCGTAGGCATCGGGCACGTGCGTGAAGTACCCGAAGCCCAGCGCCAGGACGACCGAGCGCGCCGCGAGCGTGTCTCCGCCTTCGAAGACCGCCCGGAAGCAGGGCGCCGGCCCGCCGGAGAAGTTGAGCTCGCGCACGAGTGTCGGCGCAACGCGAATATCCTTCCGCCGCCGGAACCAGTCGCAGTAGTCCAGGTAGACGTCGCGGGACAGAGGCACGGCCGCGGCCGGCGTCAGGTTTCTGGCCTCCAGGTAGCCCTCGATGGTGTCTTCGTCGAAGGGGTCGAGGTGCCAGTCGCATCCCGAACGGAGGTACAACTGCCGCGGCATTTGGGACGCCCAAAAATCCATGGGCCGGCCGGCAATGACGTGGGCGATCCCGTGGCGCTTCGCATACGCCGACATCGCCAGCCCGTAGGGGCCGGCACCGACGACGAGCAGGGGAACGGGGTCAGCCATTGCCGGCGCCCGGCTCACCCGCCTCCACGGCGACCGCGACCGCCTCGCCGCCTCCCAGGCAGAGCGCGGCGATCCCCCGGCGCCGCCCGCGATCGCGCAGCGCGTGCACCAGCGTGGTGAGCAATCTCGCGCCGGTCGCGCCGAGCGGGTGGCCGAGGGCGATCGCGCCGCCGTGCACGTTGACCTTCTCCCAATCCCATCCCAGATCCGAGAGGGCGTAGCCGTTCGCCAGCGCCTGCGCGGCGAAGGCCTCGTTCAGCTCGATCAGATCCACGTCGTCGAGCGACCAGCCCACCCGCTTGAGCAGGCGCGGGATGGCGTGGGCCGGCGCGTCGAAGATGTCTTTCGGTTCCACCGCCGCCTGCGCGGAGCCCACGATGCGGGCCAGCGGGACCGCGTCGAGCGCCCGGGCCTTTGCGGCGCTGGCGATTACCAGCGCGCAGGCCGCGTCGTTGAGGCCTGGGGCGTTTCCCGCCGTCACCCTCCCTCCCGGCTTGAACGCCGGGGGCAGCTTCGCCAGCGCCTCGAGCGACGTGTCGCGGCGGGGCGCCTCGTCGCGATCCACCAGGGCGGCCTCGCCCCGGGATCCTTGAATCGCGACCGGGACGATCTCGGCCGTGAACTTCCCGTCCTCGATCGCGGCGACGGCCTTCCGGTGGCTGGAGAGCGCGAACTCGTCCATCGCCGTCCGGGTCACCCCATACCGCTCGGCGATATATTCGGCCGCGTCGCCCATGGCCCAGTCTTCGAACGCGCACCACAGGCCGTCCACCACCAGCGCGTCGCGCAGTTCCCCATGTCCGTACCGGAGCTGATTCGAGCGGCCGTCGACGAGGTGCGGCGTCCGGCTCATGCTTTCCACGCCCCCGACGACGTACAGGTCCCCGTCCCCCGCGCGAATGCCCTGCGACGCGAAGATGACCGCTTTCAGGCTCGCCCCGCACACCTTGTTCACGGTGACGGCGCCGACGCTCCAGGGGAGGCCGCCGCCCGCGGCGCACTGGCGCGCGATGTTCTGTCCCAGGCCGGCCGACACCACATTCCCCAGGATCACTTCGTCGATCTCGTCCGGGCGGGACACCCCGGCCCGGGCCACCGCGGCGCGCACGGCGGCGGCGCCCAGGTCCGCGGCGGGCACCGACGACAGCGCGCCCTGGAATCGCCCGACGGGCGTCCGCACCGCGCTCACGATCACCGGCTGCGGGGTCTCACGCATCGCCGGCAGCGCCGAACTTCATGAACAGGTGCTGCGTGCGCAGGCACCGGTCCTGAACCACCGCGAGCCCCTTCGCCCGCGCCCGGGCGGCGGCGGCGTCATCGACGATCCCCTTCTGGGTCCACACGGCCCGGAGATTGGGCAGGTGGGCCAGCGCGGCGTCCACGATCGGGCCGACCTCCTCGCTCGGCCGGAAGATCAGGACCAGATCGATCCCCCGCGCGACGTCGGGCGGCAGCGCGGCCAGCGAGGGGGAGACCGGCCGCCCGAGGATGGTTGCCGCCGACGGGTTGATGGGCACGACCTGGAACCCCTCCCGGTGGAGGTGGTGGGCGACGATGTGGCTGTCCTTGAATGGGTGGCTGGACAGGCCCACGACCGCCACGGTGCGGCACGTCTCCAGGATCCAGCGAATCTGCGCGGCGACGTCCTCCGCCGGGACCCCGGTGGCCACGGGCGGCTTGGGGGCGGCCGCCGGGTTGGAGGCGCCGGCCGGGCGGGTCACATCAGGCCTCCCGCGCTTCGGATGTGCAGCTGCGAGATGTGATCGGCCACCTTCTCGCTGAAGCCGGCCTCGCGCAGCCGCTGCAGGCGGTTGCGGTTGAGCTCGTCGACGAACGCGCGCACCCGCTCCTTGCCGCGCGCCGCGGCGTCGGGAGACCGGCCGCCGCCCGCGAGCACGGCGAGCGCCTGCTGGACGGGCAGGGGGATGCCGGAGACCTCGTACGTGAACGACAGCCGCGACTCCAGCGCCTCGACAAACTGCTGGCCCACCGCGTCGGGGTCGCGCTGCGACGCCAGCTGGGTGCGCAGCCGCCCCACCCCGTACGCGACGTGACGCGCTTCGTCCTCCAGCGAGCGGACCATCATCTCCCGGGTGGCCGCATCCGGGGCGATGTCGATCATCAGATGGAAGAGATCCGTAAACGTCCCCTCGCCGAGCACGTGCAGCAGGAAGCTCGTCCGCGGGAAATCGTCCTGCATCAAGAGTCCCTTGATCGAGCTCTCGGTGCTCTCCGACACCTCCCGCAGCCCCACCCCGTTGAGATAGAGGCGCTTTATGCAGGCCTCCACATGCCGTGCCTCGTCCACGACCTGGGTCGACAGGAACAGGCCCACCTCCGTGTACGCGGGATGGATGCGGCTCACGAACTTGGCCGGCACGTACCACGCCGCGTACTCCTGCTGCAGCATCCACGTCAGGACGTCGGCGAGCGCCTCCTCGAGATCCGGGGCCACTCGACGGCCGGCCTCCCACGGAATGTCGGTCGCGGCGTTCCACTGGCGCCGTTTCGCCCGCTCGATCAGCTCATTCAAGTTGTCCGCCCACACGAGATCCCGCCGCGCGAGCGTGTAGGGCATGCCGGGGCCCGGCTGCGCCCGGGGCGCGCCCCGGAACATGATCCCCTGCGGGGAGGCTTCGTCAGGCACGGGCGCAAGGCGGAGGCCGGTCAGCAGGAGAGCGCCGCCCGGCTCGAGATGCGCGGGCGGACCCGCCGGAGCGGTCGCGGCGGCGGGGGGGACGGCAGACGGCCCGTCGGCTACGGGAGGCCCGTCCTGCCTCGAGCCCGTGCCGCCGGCCGGCGCGCCCGCCGACGCGCGGGAGCGCTGTTCCGGTTCCTCTGGCGTCGTTCGCGGCGCGCTCATTGGATGGGCTTCACCTCATAGTCCACCTGGACCGGATGGCGGACCGTGTTGACGACGGGCGAGAGATTGACGGCCCGGTAGGCAATCTCGTCGAGCAGCGGCCCCTCCGCGTCGCATCTCACGTACAGCGTGACGCGGAGCCGCTGGTAGCCGGAGTTCCCCTCCCGGATTCCGAAGAACGTCGGCAGGTCGATCGTGCCCTCGACGGCGACCTCGAGTTCGTGCACCGTGACCTCCCGCAGCGAGGCCTGGGCGGCGAAGCCGACGGCGATGCAGCCCCCGACCGCTCCCAGGACCGCTTCGCTCGCGGCCATCGCGCGGTTCTTCCCGCCGAGCCACTCCGGTTCATCGTAGCCGTGGGGCGGAACGTCGCGCGTATACGCCTGGCTGTGGAACCCGTCCAGCCACCGGACGCGGACGCTGCGCGAGAACTGGCTCATGTCCTTCGCGTACCCGGGATCGGCATCCATCCGGGCGGCCAGGTTGGTCACCGTGGTCAGGTCCACCCCGTTCAACACGACCGAGACGCGCGTGTCCGACATCAGGTTCTCCTCCCCAGGCAGAGACGATCGATCAGGCCGCCAATGATCTCCACGGGCGCGGGCGAAGCGGAAGCAGAGGCAAACGTCGTTGGGTTACAGACACCACGGCGGAAGCGCGCTCTGCTTCCGCCGCGGACAGATGCAGCTGTTCAGATGAAACGGTGAGATCGTCGCCATCGACAACTCTTATCTAGCACCGCCGCGCGTCATCCGTCAAGGGGCCGGACTCAGCGCTCCGGCCATTGCCTCGTCGAGCCAGCGAACCCTCACCTAGGGGGTTTACGTGCCCGGGACGTCCCCCAGGTGGCAAGCCAGGCGTCCACCTCATCCTGGGAGAGGAACTTCGTGTCGCGGCGGTCGGCTCGCTCGGCCGCCGTGCGGATCGCCTGAACCTGCCACTCGTTGAGGTCGAGATACGTCCGCACCGCATGCGCGGCGAGCAAAGCCCTGGAGCGATTGGTGGCCCGGGCAAGTGCTTCAAGGCGCCGGAGCGTGCCCGCGTCAAGCCGGAGGGTCATCGTCGCGCTGGCCGAAGAGGCCTTACGTGTTCGCATGTGTTCTTTGTAGCACATTTGGCTCCTCGGTACGCTATGGTCTCGGCACCGAAAACCCGTGAGACGAAGGCCGGCGGCCGCCGGCGCCATTACCAGGTTCTGTTGCTAGTAAAGGATACGGCACAGTCTTTACCTACGCTGACGCTTGGTAAAGGCCAATTCAAGATCGCAGCGACACCTTCCCAGCAAGAGGCGGGCGACTTCCGGGGGAAAGCGGGTCTGCACCAGCGTCTCGTGCCTCGGGAAGTGAAAAAATCTCTTGACATTCGACCATAGTCGAATAATTATTCGAGTATGGCCGACAATGAATTCCAGCTCGATTACGCGGCTTGCAGAGCGCACTTGACCCGCCGATTGGCCGAACCTCCCCCCGGCCGTCTGCAGTTGCTGACCGGGCCGCGCCAGGTGGGCAAGACGACACTTTTGTTGGAACTCACAAAGCTACACGAACCGGTCGCCGTGTACGCATCCTGCGACGGTCCCGAGGCGGCGTTGCCCGGTTTCTGGGAGCGGCTGTGGACGCAGGCGACAGAGATCGCGCGCGCCCAACGAAAGGCGATTCTCTTGCTCGATGAGGTTCAGCACGTCACCGATTGGGCGGCGCGGCTCAAGGCGGAGTGGGATCGTCTAAGCCACCACCGCACCCCTGTCCATGTTGTGGCCACCGGCTCATCGGCTCTGCGCGTGACTTCGGGAACGCGGGAGAGCCTCGCAGGCCGCTTCGAGCGGTTGACGCTGGCTCACTGGACGGCGGTCGCTCTACGCAACATCCTCGGCATCCCAACCGCAGAGGCACCTGATCTGTTCGTGCGTTTTGGGTGTTACCCCGGCGCGGTTGGACTCCTCAACGATCTTCCGCGGTGGCGAGCATACATCCGGGACGCGATCATTGAACCTGCGGTCGGGCGTGACATTCTCGCGATTGGCGCCATTCGCCGCCCGGCGTTGTTCCGGCAAGTCTTCGCGTTGTGCGCAAGTCTACCGGCCCAGATCGTCTCCTTGCAGAAACTGCAGGGGCAACTCCGGGATGCTGGGGCACTGGAGACGATCGCCCACTATCTGTCGATCCTGGAAGAAGCCTATCTTGTCGCGCCCGTCGAAAAGTTTTCGCCGAGACCGCTGCGACGCCGCGCGGCGCCACCCAAACTCGTCACGCTCAACAATGCCCTGCTTGCGGCATTGGATTCAGCCGGAGCGCCCGACGTATCGACCGACCCAGCACGGTATGGACGGTGGGTCGAGAACGCGTGCCTGGCCTATGCCTGGAACACCGGACAGCGCGTATCGTACTGGCGCGAGGAGCCGCTCGAAGTGGACGCGATCATTGAAGGGGGTTGGGGCGCGTGGGCGGTTGAGGTGAAGACACGACCGTTTCAAATGGATGCTTTGACCGGATTGCTGGAGTTCTGCCGACGCCATCCTCGCTTTCGGCCCCTCGTCCTGACGGGCACCGGGCATCATGAAACCGCTCGGCTGGCAGGAGTAACAGCGCAACCCTGGACCGACTTCCTTCTCAGCGGACCGCCACAAGCAGCGGGCGGTTCGCGAATACCTCGGCCCTCTTCATGAGGCGGTGCTCCGATTTCCGCGCGGAGAATCAATGGGCCGCTGGCGGATTCTCCGTCAGGAGATGGCGGATTGTCCGCCAGGGTGAGGCACCACCTTGTGTTATTCTTCGATGGCACCACCAATGCGGCGCAGGTGCTCGCGCAGGGTGACCGCCGGATTGGAAGCGCGCCGGGCCAGGAACTCGGAAAATTGCAGCTGCCTGCGCAGTGACGTGCCGCGGCGCATTTTCGCCGCCTGGGCGCCCTCGGTATCTCGAATGGAGCGTGCCATCGTCGCAATCTCTTCCGTGCGGGCCACCGGCAGGAACACCACTCCGTTCGCGTCGCCCAGCGCGACATCGTCGGTGCCAACGGTCCAGGAGCCGACGCGGGCCGAGACCAAGGCCCCAGCCTCCCGCGGATCGAGCCGGAGCGGTCCCGTGGGGCACCCGCCAAGGCTGAAGATCGGCAGCCCGATCTCAAGGAGCTCCTGCGTGTCCCGGTGCAGCCCCCAGATGATCATCCCCGCCAGGCCGGCGAGTTTCGTCTCCAGGGCGATCAGGTCTCCTATGCAGGCCTCGTCTCGACGGCCGGCGTTATCGATCACCAGCGCCTCGCCC
>Ga0209154_1000694_pt1 | contig 21303 bp, 30 predicted proteins | sample GraSoiAngelo_121_FD_185878 | JGI IMG/M metagenome (GOLD analysis project Ga0209154, IMG submission 185878) | Grasslands soil microbial communities from the Angelo Coastal Reserve, California, USA - 14_0919_12_20cm (SPAdes) (version 2) | ecosystem: Environmental > Terrestrial > Soil > Grasslands ... | reverse complement strand
AGAACTCACACGGGGCCAAGCCAACAATGCAGCTAATGCAAAAATAGAAAGCGCAGCAACTTTCAAGTTACCAACACGAAATGTAAAACCTTTGTTCATGCTAGACCTACCTATAGGAAACAAACCGACCCCGCCCCGAGAATTCCCTATCTCTTGACTCTAGCCAACTTTGTCACACGACCAGATCTGTTCCAATCCGAGACGTAAATATTTCCATCCTCATCGATGTGGCATCCATGGGCTGCGCTGAATACCGCCGGGGCGATGTTCTCCGGATTCACGTCGTAATCAGCCCATTGGGTTTTCTGCGGGTTGTCTCCCAGAAACGACACCGGCACATTGTCTTTATCAAGAATCGTGACTCGCCCCTGCAACTCAGACACGACGGCGTAGTCTTCATGGAAACTCACCGTGCAAGGGCGGCGCAGGTGGAGCGTGATGTTGCGAACAAATTTGACATCCAAATCAAAATGACTGAGCCGAAGGTTTTCCCGGTCGCATACCAGGAGGAGCGGCTGATCGTACCGCATGTCAAGCGCGAGCCCATGGCTACAGTTACATTTGCCGTTCTCCGTACCTTTTCCGGAAAAGCCTCCCTGGTAGTTGCCCCGCATGTCGAACTTGAAAATGCGTGAGTCACCATATCCGTTGGCAATATAGATGGAACCGTCCGGCCCTGGTACGGCGGCGGTCAGCCGCCATTCATTGGGAGCATGAAATCCGGCCTCGGGTGGAGCTGTGATTTTTTGGACTATCGTCCCATCGGTCTTCATCTTGAGGAACAGCCAGTTCTCTCTCGGTGTACCCTTCTGTACCGTGGCGTAAAAGTATTCTTCGCCCGCTTCCACGGCATGTTGCAACGAATGGACTTCGGGGTACTCATTGGCAATGGTTTTCAAAAGCTTCCCATCCTTGTTATAGACCAGGATGCCCGTGTCGCTCTGGGTGCTGACGTAGAGGTTCCCAAATTTGTCGCTCGCAATCCCGCCATGGGTCCCGCCAAACGTCCTCCCAGCGGGCAACAGTCCCCAATGAGGAACAACGTCGTAGGTCCATTCGCCATTGCCGGTGCGAAGCTGGATGGGATCTACGTGCTGGTCATCGGCGGCAGCGCTCGCCGGCGCGGGAGAGCTGGAGAGCATGCCCAACGTGGAAACCGCGGCCGCAGTACAAAACCCGCGTCGATTGACCATGCCGAGAGGAGAATGATTAGGATTGCGCAGATTCATGGCGGAGCTCTTATTTATTGACACGGAGCCTTATCAGGAAGGTCCTCCCAGTCCCACTGCCTTAATCCTTCCCACCACGGTCGTCGCATCAATACGTGCCCATTCTAGCGTGACCGCGGCCGTTCGAGGGAAATGGCTCCAACTCATCCGCGCATAAGAGCCGTCGGGTGCCTGCTGGCCTACTTCGCATACAGCGTCGAATACCCGATCTCCATTCAAGAAACTTTTCAGACTTCGACCCAACTCGTATTGCAAAGGGCAACCGTTGTCCCAAAGCTGCAGCATCAAACACTATTCCGTTCCACGCCTCCGGGTCGTATGCGCCAATTGAAACGCGCTCGAACGCTTCATTATTAGGTACTCTCTGAGCTGTTGCAAAGACCTGACCCGCAAGGCTCAAAAGAACCACGATAAGGTACCGCCCTCTTATGGAGGTTGCACTATGCAACTCCCTCGCCGCGTGTAAGCCGGTATTGCGGATTTTGAGCCACTGCAGCAACCGCGTTGAATCCGAACAGGTTTTTAACATATTTGTGCTATCATTTACGTTAACTAAATGCGATAGGTGCACAGAAAACCGCAGATAGCGCCGGCACATTGAAAGTGTCGCCGATCGTCCGCCAGATTGGGGGCTCTGCTTGTCGCGCAATCGTCGCACACGACCCACAACTCCCGATTGGGCCAACGAGATAAGATCGCTTAGAAAGACGCTGAACCTCTCTCAGGTGGAATTGGGGAAAAGGCTCAACGTCTCAGCAATGACCTGCTCCCGCTGGGAGCGGGGAATGCAGGCACCGCCGACTGACTGCTACTTGGAATTAGCCAGACTTGCCGGGCCATCCAGAGGTTGGTACTTCTGGACTATGGCGGGGCTGAGGAAAACTGACGTGCAAATCATGACCGGTCAGATGAAGGGGACCAAGGACCCTCGAATTGCAGACGTCATAGCGGCGTTGGAAGGGCAAGCAGCCCTGAGCGAGGCTCAGTCGAGACGAATCGCAACCAGTTTGTCGAGTCTGCCAACGGTAGCTTTGCGTCGGGAGTACAAGGCCATGTCAGACACGGATGCACAATGGGCTAAGCTAATGCGGCAACAGGCAGAAGTGCTGCGCGAAATTTACAGTCGGCGACGGTGCCAACTTGGAACGAAGTGAGCATCAGCACACTAGGACCCTAACCTTGGGGGGGAAAGTCCAGTCTTCTCTGTATCGACGATGAACCCGAACGGCTTGAAATCCGCAAGCTGATGCTTGAAGCCGAAGGCTACGACGTTTTCACTGCTACTGATGGCGAAGCCGGTCTGGCTCTGGCACGCTCCAATGTGATCGATTGTTGTGCTTGATTTCAATATGGCCGGGTTGAGCACACTCCGAGCGAAGTCTGCGTGGACAGCTTCCAGGCGGATCGTGCCCCGGACAAACGCTACCGCACTTCACCTCTGAACGGCCTGTGGACGCATGCCAAAGGTGGTTTCTACCACGATGGGCGTTTTGGCACGCTGTTGGATGTTGTGAACCACTATGACAGCTGTTTCAGCTTGGGCCTGTCCGATCAAGACAAGAGTGACGTGGTTGAATTCTTGAAGCCGCTGCCGCAGCCGACAAATAATAATGATGAGTAGTGACAGGTCCCCGGTTGCCCCAAGACCACCCCTTGCGCCGTCACGTTTTGTGTCGCCTGCATCGTTCGGTGGGGGATGGCGGAACACCATTGTGAAGGAAGCGATATATGCCCGCTTGGAGGCCGACCCGAAAGGATACCTGTCCCACTACCGCCAGATCAAGATCAGCGTGATCTGGAGTGTAGTGCTCTAAGGATTCGTGAACCCGCGCCAGATCCCTAACTCGTCACTGGCTGTTGTGCAGCGACCACCGGTTTCAGTTGTGGCTCCTCTGGAACGATGATCCATGCGAGCAGGTACGTGACGACGCCCGGAAATACTCCGGTAGCGAGCGCGATGAAGAAGCAGAGGATGCGCACAAGCGATGCGTCGAGATCGAAATACTGAGCTAGCCCGGCACAAACGCCCGCAATCTTTCTCTCTGCGCGGGAGCGCATCAGTTTCTTCGGCGTGGGCGGAATCCCCACCACGTTGCCGCAGTAGGAGCAAACGCGGCCGTCCTCAGCGATGGCCTTGCCGCAAGCGTTGCAGTACATGATTGGGCCTCCTTTTGCTTTACGATACGACGATTGCGGGGGAAATGTTCCGCATCCGGCTGTCCGGCCTTCAGGGCATGAAGCCCCATTTCAAATCCCGTCGGGGACGCCAATTCTTTTCAAGACGTTACGCCGAAAGTCCCTCTTCGCCACGATACACAGAAAATACACGCTCTTTGGGGCGAATCATGCTCACCACTTTGCTCTGGGCGGCCCACTTTTGCGGGCTCAGCGAGCGTCATCCTCGATGTGGCATGACGCACAAGTCCTGAACGACTTTGACATCCTAGCCGTTGGCCTTGAGGATCGACGAAAACGTGCCGGGCCTGAAGCTCTATGTTGGCGACGGAGCCTCCATCACCGGGGCCACTGTTGCGCCGAAGAGGCAACACGATGATAGGCCATGCCTCAATACGCGATCAGTTGGAGCGATGTCGCGAGTACGCAATCAAACAGGCGATCATTACCCATTGCGGCTCTGAGATCGCTAGGGGAGGCCGTCCACCGAGCCAGCGAATCCAGGCGTTGCGAAGGTAAAGAGGGCTCGAGATTCTTGTCGCTCACGACGGAATGCAGATGCACGTTTCTGAATGGGGCATCAGATTTGTTGACTGAAGAATGTTTCGCGAACGAAGATCAGGATGCTTTGCGGGTGTCTTCAGGGCTGGCGAACGATCCCAGGACCGTGCGTAACTCTTCGAAATCCGGCACAACGTACGAAGCGTGCGTCGGGCCCAGACCGATGTGGACGGTCCGAGCGCCGTTTAGCGATCTCTCAAAAAGGTCTTCATCGGTGCGATCGTCGCCAGCCGCAAAGATGAAGTCGGGATCGGGGTATAGCGCGAGCAGGCGGTCAAGCACCTCGCCCTTGTTTGCCCAAACCGGCTTGACCTCTACAATCTTTTCTCCCCTGAATGCTCTCAACTCCGTCTCGGCAAGCATCGCCTCCAACATCGATACCAGTTCGTTGGCCAGCCACTCGCCGAACTCCGGTTCAACCATGCGATAGTGCCAGACCACTGCATACTTCTTTTCTTCCAAAAAGCTGCCGGGCGTACGATCCACAAAGTGCTCCAAGATCGGCATAACTGTGGATTTCCAATCCGTTTGCACCTGCGACCGCAAGGGTTCCCACGTGTCTGCCGACGGAGACTTCAACTCCGCGCCATGTTCGGCTGCTAGCCAGAGTCCGCGAACCGAACCAAACCACCGATCTAAGTTCTCTGTCGATCTGCCGGAAAGCAAGGCCAGGCAATTCCGCGAATCGGCCGCGAGGGCGGTCAACAGATCGAGCAGGCGATTGGGCGGGGCTGCCTGTTGAGGCCTCTTCGCAACAGGAACGAGCGGCAACAGGAACGAGCGTTCCGTCATGGTCGAGAATCAAGATGCGCCGGCTGGCTCGCAGGTAAGCGTCGCGGACTTCCGTCATCCTCAGCGGCTGCGGCAGCGTGTCGATATAGCGCCCGCGCTCGGAGACAGCTTCTTCGAGCGATGAAAGAAACCGCTCCCCCCAGCGGAAAACATTGTTCCGTGTCACTCTTTGATGAAGCATGGTCATGCGCAGGCGCCGGTCCTGTTCATCGAGCGTCAGCGCGCGCAATCGTGGATGGGGTGCGCTCCTCGTCAAAGGGATTGATCAGGAGAGCCTCGCCCATTTTGGCAGCAGCGCCCGCGAAACACTGGCCACAATGTCTGGTTGGCATAGCCCTGGTAAAATCCTTTGGCGATATCCGGGGAATTTCGACGGCGAAGCAGCGGTCTCTTTCCGCCCATTCTTGGAGGACCGCCCGGCGCTCTTCTTGCTGCTGCTCGTTGCTGTACCCCGCCCACCCGATCCAGTCGCCGCCTCCTTTTCGCAGTAAGCGGTTCATAGCGCTGGCCAAGCCTCCGGAGCTGTGTTCGGTACTCCAGCCATCCTCGGCTTTTCGCAATGTCAGAGGAAGGCGGTTTGAGACCACGATGAGGCGAGCGCCGCCGCTCGGTTCTGCAGATAATCTGGTGACCGGCTGTAAGCCCACGTTCTTTTTCTCCTTTGAGCCCGGCTTCCAATCACCGCCAATCCGAGCCGTTCCGAGATGTCGATTTCTAGCACGCTGTTGCTGAGAAAAACGACACCTCTTTTCGATGCGAAAACTGCCCAGCCAGTTCAACAGTGCTGGCGAATGGTGGTGCTGGGGTAGAGGTAGTAGAGGGATTGGTAAGTAGCAGCATCGCCAGTTTGCCATCTTTGAACGAATCCCGGTTACTGGAGCTGGTCGCTTTGTTTTGCGTCGGACGGAGCGAGGACCATCCAAGTGTGCAAGGTCGCAAGTGCATCAACGAGGAGCGCCACAACTTTGGCTGTAATGCTGATTTTCTATCGTCAATTGACCAGGCTACGGCGTGTCTGGTTCCAGCGCTCAGCCCTTCTTGGGTTGCAGTTCTGAACGGACATCGTTCGCAACCCTCTTAAAGTCTTCAGTAAATTCTCAAGAGGCTTCTGCCGTACACAGGCACATTCGGCTCTCGTGTCTGAGTGCCTGAACCTCGCTTGCATTTCACTTGTGTTCGCAGCGTCACATCGATTGATGTGAGGTGGCCGATCCCTGAGTGGAGTGGTCCCCTATTTTGAGACAACCGGTTAAGACTCAAGATACATCGAAACCGAGGTTTTTGAGTCATGAGATTGTCTCGACGGACATTTACACGGGAGGTCAAGCTGAGTGCGGTTCGGCGGCTGGAGATGGGAGTTCCCATTGCCGAGCTAGCGCGCGCCATAGAAGGAAAACCCCAATAATGCATCGTTGAAGAAAGAGCACCGGGAAGGTCTGGGCAATGCGTTTCCCGGGAAGGGGAAAGCCCGTTGGCCGGAGGGCCGGATTGCGGAGCTGGAGAGCAAGGCCAGACTGAAGTACGAAGAGGTGCACCGTGAGGACTATCGAGACGTCGAGGAAGCGGAAGCGAACGCAGCAATATTTAGCGAACGCAGCAATATTTTAGGAGTCGCGATGTACCCAAAGCAACGGCCCACGACATTCCCGACATTCCCAACCATAATCTCCGGTAGTTGTGTGCGCAGGGTTATCAGCGCAGTACTCTTCGTTGTTCTACTGATGGCGGCCTGCGCAACTGCACAGAACAAAGCGAGCGATTCCAGTGGCGCAGCGTTTCCGTTACCAATCACTGCGCAAAGGATAGCGGACAACCAGAACTTGTTGGGCGACTGGGGTGGTGAACGATCTCGCTTGGCAGGGAAGGGAGTTAACTTCGAGTTCTATTATGTTAGCGACTTTCTGGGTAACCCTTCCGGCGGGCGGAACCCGGGATTCACCGATTGGGGCCGAATCCGAGGTACGGTCGATGTAGACCTGGGAGGACTGACCGAATCGAATGCTCCTGTCTTCCACATCACCGGTTTGTGGCAAAACGGCGGAAACCTCGGCACAGAACACTTGGCCTCCATCGCGAATCCGAGTAGCTTAGTCAGTGCCCCAACCTTCCGCCTCGATTCGTGGTGGTTTCAGCAAGCACTCTTTAAGAGCCACATGTTTATAAAAGTCGGCCAATTTGCTGGCCAGGATTTCTATGGACATCAGGAGTACGGTTGGTCCTATCTGCTGGGGCCTCTCGGGGGCTCTCTCGGCAATCTCTTTAGCACAACCTACGAGTCTTTTGATCCGGCGTCGACGCCAGCTGCCGAAGCGAAGGTTGTACCGAATAAGCATCTTTACCTCAAGTCGGCGGTCTTGGCAGGAAACCGGAACCCATACGCCGATGACCCAACGGGCTTCGGATTTGTCAGAAGGGACTCGCCGGTGGTTGTCTCCGAAATCGGCTATTTGACGAACTCGCCTGATCTCCAGGCTTCGTCTCTCTCGCGAAAACTGTATCCGGGCAAGTACAAATTCGGTTCCAGCTACAACGTCGGGGACTTTGTGGACCCAGTTACCCAGGCGAAGCGCCGCGGTAACTATTTGCTGTACTTGATGGCGAACCAGGCCGTCTATCGAAAAGAAGTCGGAAGTAATCGCGGGCTTGATCTCGACTTCGCGATTGACTGGAGCCCGGATGCAGTCAATGGGATCAACGAGCAGATCACAGGCGGTTTTCGCTACAACGGCCCCATCCCTGTGCGCAAGCAAGACACGGTTTCGTTCGGCTTTGTTTACAGCAAAGTGAGTGACCATTTCGATCGGTCCTACTTGCTGCAGTCACTTCCCGTGCTGGGTGCAGAAAAGGCGTTCGAGCTGAACTATATGTTTCAGGCCACGCACTGGCTCGTGCTGCAGCCAGCTGTGCAGTATTACGCGGACCGTGGAGCCAATTCGCACCGCGGTGACGCGGTCGCCGCCGGGTTCAGACTCAAAGTTACGTTTTGATCATAAAGACGTACGGAGAATGTACTCCAGTGAAAACTCGTGAGGAAGCGCCCAGGAGCATTGCCAACACCGCCGTAGATCTGTGCGTGATCGGAGGCGGAGCGAGTGGCGCCGGATGTGCTCTCGATGCACAACTCCGTGGCATAAGCACGCCCCGCCACCCGATGCTTCGACCCAACACCAGCCCGCGGGCTCCCTTCACCTTCCCCGAAGAGAAAGGCATGGTTTGGCCCAGATGACAGGCATCGACTGGCTCATTCTGCTTCTTTATTTCATGTTCGTGCTGGGCATTGGCGTAGCGTTGAAGGGCAGAACGAAGACGAGTACCGATTTTTTCCTGGCTGGGCGCGCCATTCCTGCGTGGGTCTGTGGGCTGGCGTTTCTGTCGGCAAATCTGGGGGCTCAGGAAGTAATCGGCATGGGCGCTTCTGGCGCCAAATATGGAATTGCGACCAGCCACTTTTACTGGATCGGGGCCATTCCGGCCATGGTATTTGTCGGAATTTTCATGATGCCCTTCTACTACGGGTCGCGTGCCCGCTCCGTTCCCGAATATCTCCGTCTCCGCTTCGACGAGAAGACGCGCAGTCTCAACGCTATCTCTTTTGCGGTCATGACCATCTTTTCTTCGGGAATTTCGATGTACGCCATGGCCAAGCTGATTCAGACGTTGCACATCTTCGACGCACCGTTTCATAGTATCGGCATAAGCGCGCAATGGATTTTTCATATCGGCATTCTCACCTCTGCCGTAGTAGTGCTCGTCTATATCTTCCTGGGAGGGCTTACCAGCGCCATCTACAACGAGGTGCTGCAATTTTTCCTGATCGTTGCCGGCTTCCTGCCCCTCACCTGGTTGGGCCTCAAGAATCTTGGCGGCTGGACGGGATTGAAGGCGCGACTGGACCCAAGTTTCACCCATTCCTGGGCCGGCATGGCTCACGCCTCGACCAATCGCTTGGGTGTGGACTGGTTTGGACTTGTTATGGGTCTCGGCTTTGTTCTGTCTTTTGGCTATTGGTGCACGGACTTCCTGGTTGTGCAGCGCGCCATGGCGGCCAAGTCCATGGGTGCCGCACGCAGAACCCCGCTCATCGGAGCTTTCCCCAAAATGCTGTTTCCGTTCCTGGTAATTGTGCCGGGCATCATCGCCGTGGCGCTGCCTGCCGCGCCCGCAACCGAGATTAGCGGAAGCGTATTGCGGACGCCCGAACGCGGAATCATCCCTTACAAGATCGACGCCACCACGGGAGCCCCGGTAATCGATAAGAATGGAGTTCCGCAATTGGACTATGATCTGGCGATTCCCAGCATGCTCCTGCATTACTTCCCGTCCGGCATGCTGGGACTCGGCATCACGGCGCTTCTTGCGAGCTTCATGTCCGGCATGGCCGGCAATGTCACCGCATTCAACACGGTCTGGACTTACGACATTTACCAATCCTATCTGCGGCCCGATGCCAGCGATCAGCACTACCTGTGGATGGGGCGTGCGGCTACCGTCTTTGGAATCGCTCTTTCCATCGGCGCGGCCTACATGGCGAACCGGTTCAACAACATCATGGACATGCTGCAACTGGTTTTTGCCTTCGTGAATGCGCCGCTTTTTGCCACGTTTCTGCTGGGCATGTTCTGGAAGCGCACCAGCGGCCACGGCGCCTTCTCCGGTCTCATCGCCGGAACCGCTGCGGCGGTGCTGCACCACGCGTTTACGCTTCCTCGGGCGGCGGGGTCGGGTATCAAGGGCGGCTGGTTGGCCGTCCTCCATACTTATCCCAGCGACATGGCTCAAAACTTCTGGACCGCGATCTGGGCCTGGAGTACTTGCTTCCTCATCACCATCATCGTGAGCCTTCTAACCAAAGCTCCCGAGGAAAACAAACTGGTCGGCCTGGTCTATTCCCTCACCGCGCGAGCGAAGGAAGAGTCGCTGGCCTGGTATTTGAAACCGGCTTCTCTGGCGATTGTCGTCCTCGCCGGCACGGTGCTGCTGAACTTCATTTTCTGGTAGGAGGGGGCCATGTGGATGGATATTCGCCTCCCGATTGGGATTCTTTTTGCTATTCTCGGGTGCATCTTAGTCGCCTATGGTCTGGTTGGCGATCACTCCATCTATCGGCAGTCGCTAGGTATCAACATCAACTTGATCTGGGGCGCGGGGCTGCTCGTATTCGGTCTCGGGATGTTCCTCTTAGGCAAGCGCGGGATGCGGCCTGACACTCAAAATGAGCCCGGGCCAGCGGCCAGTTCACCCGATCGATAGGATCAACCCGTGCCCCTGCCTTCCGCTCTCGACTCCAGTAAAGGCGGCCACTCTGGAAAGAAAAATGGGAAAGGCATATAACCTGGCAGAGCGATTTCGAGCGCATTTTGGAGGCGAAGGTCGCTTTTATCGCGCCCCCGGACGCGTCAATCTGATTGGCGAGCACATCGACTACAACGACGGCTTCGTGCTGCCCGCGGCGATTGATTTCGATTGTTGGCTGGCGGTTAGCCCAAGGCCGGATGCAAGCCTCATCCTTCGCTCCGATGATTTTGACCAGACCTGGCGAACAGTCGGAACAGCCTGAGAAGCCATTGCGGGCAGCGCTCGGTTCGGAAGACCGTTATGAAGAGGACCTGGTCGACCAGCTGTTTAATTCCAGCGAAAAGAGACTGGCCCGTGTCCTTACTTATGCTGGCTCATTTTGGTAAGGTAAGGAGTGCCCGAGACCGTGGTTCCGAAGATCAGTCAGGAGACTTTGGCAGAGATGGTCGGCACCACCCGTTCCCGAGTGAGCTTTTTCATGAACCGATTCGGGGAATTGGGACTTCATTCACTATGCCGGCGGGATAGAAGGCGGCCTACAGGTTCACAGTTCACTGCTGAATGTAGTTCTGAACGATTGAGCAGTCCTCACTGCTCCTCTCTCTCCCCAATCAAGAATAGGCTAAGGGCACCCTGCGACCTTGCCGGTCGTACCCAGCGGTGCGGCGGCCGTGATCCGGTAGTCCTGGTAGGCAATGGTGAAATCGGAATGGCCTCCCAGTCGAATAGCGCTGCTGCTTCGATTGGAAATTGGAAGCCAGAAATCGCCTACCCTGGTCAAGCCGCCGCTGGAACAGCTTTGCGTTGGCCGACGGCGCACTAAATTGGAAAAACTGGGGGCGGGCGTGAGCGTCGAACGTCGCCAACTGGCCGACCATAACCCATGCCTGCCCCCAAAGGGCTGTCCGCCTTCTCAGAGGACTGCTGCATTAAAGCAGATTGCAATGGTACTGTTCCCACAACGGTGTGACTGTTCAAGATTACTCACTTCCTCAGATTTTGTGAAAGTTTTCACATCGTGTCCGTTGTTCAAATTCGCGCACTTTCCACGACTGAACTTCGCCCAGCGACTACAAGCCCTTGTAAGGCTCATACGGAGGCTCAGGCAGCACTGACTTCTTGGCATAAGGCTCATACGGAGGCTCAGGCAGCGCTGACTTCTTGGCATAAGGCTTATACGGAGGCTCAGGCAGCGCTGGCTTCTTGGCGTAAGGCCTATATGGAGGCTCAGGCAGCGCTGGCTTCTGGGAGCGCCCCGCGTCAGGCGTTGCTCCTGGATAGGACAGCGGCGGTTCGGGAGATTTGTTTGCGTTGGTATCCGAGTGGTTGACCATGATATGGCTCCCAGCAAAATGGGCCGAGGAGGGAGAGGCGGCGATCATCCGATGCCTAGTCTGGCCGCCACGACTTCCAGTCATGACCCTTACCCTTATCTACATAGATGGTGCGCCTTGCGGAGGACGGCGCGATGTTCAAAATTGCTCGGTTCGAAAAACAATTCCGGTACCTTCGTGGCCACAGCGAAATCCTCCGAATCGCTTGCGGTCGGCAGGAATTGACAATCCTAAATTCAGAGGCGCAGTTGACGGGTCAGTCAGAGCAGGTGGATAGCCTTCATGTGTAAGAGGAGTCTCGGCCTCGGGGATGATGATCGTCAGCACCTCACCGCTGAGAATTCCTCGGATCAGTAGGCGGTCGCTCTCGACGGCGACGACTCTATATTGCAGGATTGCTCACATTGCACACAAACATTCAATCTCGGCATTGCGACAATAGAGCAGACTGGCGGATCCTCCAAGGCCCTTGTTTAGAGAAGTGCGAGAGTTAATTCTCCGGAAATGCAACCCCAAGAAAAGACAGATCGGCGCCATCGACCTCGCGACATTCGGGATGGAAATTGTCTTAAACCGCCGACTAGCTCCAGGGCACGTTAAGAAGTTTGAGTTTGTTGAAAGCGAACCGGAACAACCTTTTGGCGAAGAGTCTGGACTGAAAGAATTCCTTCGTGATGCTTCCCTCAGCGGCGATGCTAGTGAGCAGGAAATCGAGTTTCTGAAGAAACGGAGATTCCAAGGAAAACGGCCTAACCCACTCTATTATTACCGAGAATTGCAGAACCTCAGAGACCCTCTCCATTTCCGGAGCTCTTAGACAAAAAGCAGAGAACTTCGGCGGCACTACCGACGTCACCATCATCTCGCTCTCTGCCATCGTCTATTCGCGCTTAGGCTCAATGCGAAGCTTTTGGACGTGGTCAAGAGAGTCGCCAAAGGAGAATTGCAAAGTGAAAACTGGTTCCACCGTGCGTCACCACCGGCGGCTGCTTCTCAAAAATCGCGCCTATTTGTTTTTCTTTATGGAGTGCGCACTTGCGGAGAATCAGGTTGTTGAAGTAACTCCAGACTATCCGGACCTCGGGGTATTAGGACCCTTGAATGCCATGCTCACTTTGCCGGTCTGCCGTGATGCAGGCATAGTGCGACCAGATCCGAGACATTCGCTTCGCCCACGCACATGACCGTGTCTGCGCCCCCCCAATAGATTTTCACGGTTCCATCGGACTCCGGAACGGCGCCACAGGTGAAGACCACGTTGTGGACATATCCAGTTGTTTCCCAAGGATCTTCCGGTTGCAAAATCCACGAGTCGCCCACACCGATGACCTTTGCCGGGTTCTCGAGGTCATGAAGAGCAACCCCCAAACGATAGACCGCTCCATCCATAGTTCGGAAAACTCCGTGATAGATGGAAAGCCATCCCTGATCCGTTTTGATCGGCGGCGCGCCGGGACCAATCTTCATTTCGTCCCAGTGATATGGTTCAGGCTTCATGATGAGCTGAGATTGGCCCCAATAGCATAGATCCGGAGAATAGGAAATCCAGATTGACCAGGGGGCGATTTCCGAATGGGGACGGTCAAGCCGGGCATAAAGCCCATCAAACTTCTCGGGAAAGATCACCACATTCCGATAATCCGCCTGGGTGATTAGGGAAACTCTTTCCACCTGACTGAAGTCCTGCGTCTTGGCCAGAGCGATCCGCACTCCATTTCGCGAGTAGGCACTGTAGGTGATGATGTACTCCCGTTCCAGCCAGGTCACGCGTGGATCCTCCACGCCGAACTCTTCATAGGCGGCAAAAAGGCTGTCCCGGTCAGGAATCAGAAAGGGCTGTGCATCGGCGGTGAAGTGGAATCCGTCGGGACTGCGTGCCAAACCAATGATGGACCGTCCGGTGCGGAGATGGGAGCGGAAAAGCATGATGTATTCGTTCTCATGCTTCACGACCGCCGCGTTGTGAACGGTTTCCACTGGGTAGGGGATCTCGGCCTTGGTGAGGATGGGGTTGTGGAGGTATCGTCTGACAATGTCCGGCTTCATGGTCGTCTCTTCGCTTCCCGATCAAAAATCGTTGAGTAAACCCGTTCGTATCCCTCCACCATGGTATCGATCGAAAAGTATTGCCGGACACGGCTGCGGCAGGCACGACGATCGATTTCAGAGATTCGTCCAAGGGCCCGAACTGCTTCAGTGACGTTGTCAACCAGAAAACCGGTCTGCCCGTCCTTGATCACCTCACGGCAAGAGCCGAGGTCCATCGCGACGACGGGCACGCCAGCGGCATTGGCTTCGACCAGGACAAGTCCGAATCGCTCCGGGATGGTGTTCAGCTGCAGTAGAGCTCGGGCTCGGGCAAACAGTTCGTTCTTGCCCGGCACGCCCACCGGTCCGATATAAAGGATGTTTTGATCGTCGAGATGGGGTCTGACCTGCTCCCGGAAATAGGCCTCATCCTGGATAATACCAGCGATGATCAAACGCATTCCGCTCAGACGAGCAACCTCGATGGCCAGATGAACACCTTTATCCGGGTGGATCCGACCGAGGAAAATCAGGTCATCACCGCCGGGTTCCTGAAGCGGGTACAACGAGAGATCGATGCCGTTGTAGACGGTCGCCAGGTAATTCAGCCCTGCGGCTCGATCGGAGTCGCTGATGGAAACGAAGTATCCGTCACGATACTTCTGATAGACGGGCATGATTTTGGCTGACGAGAATCCGTGGATGGTAGTCAGGACCGGTGTCTTGACCAGCCGGGTGTAGGTCAAAGCCATGAAGTCGTAGTGGCTGTGGATGAGGTCAAACTCAGCCGCGCGCTCGAACGCTTCGGAGATGTGAAGGTATTCGGCTACTTTGGGATCGACGGCGGAATCCTCTTCATACCCCTTGTCCACCACGGCATGCAGGTGAGCGCGGGTCACAGAATCCCTGCTGGCGAACAATGTCACATCCCAGCCACGGGCGACGAGCCCTTCGGTGATGTTGCTAGCCACCGTTTCCCAGGCGCCGTATTGCCGAGGAGGCGTTCGCCAGGCTATCGGCGACAGGACAGCCACTCTTTTGTCGGGCTTTGTCATGCTGTTCGACGATCGTTCCTAGTGCATGGCAGCCAGCACTTCATCAAGGGGAACCGTAGCGAAACCGGTGGCGTGATCGGCCATGCCATAGGGAATGATCAGTTCGCCGTTGTGGAGGAGAGCGCCACAAGTATAAACGACGTTTGGCACGTACCCTTTACGCTCCCTTTGGTCCGGTTTGAGCAAGGGTTCGCGGAGGCGGCCGATCACTTTGCCGGGATTATCGTGATCGAGGAGGAACGCGCCGATGCAGTACGTTCGCAAGGGGCCGACACCGTGGCTGAGGACCAACCAGCCCGCTTCGGTCTCAATGGGGGACCCGCAGTTCCCAAGCTGGACCAGTTCCCACGGAAACATCGGTTTAAGGAGCACCTTGCGTTCATACCAGAAGTGCACGTTGTCGGAAAACATGAGGTAGATGTTCTCGTTGTCCTGGCGCGAGAGCATGGCATAGAGGCCGTTGATTTTCCGGGGGAAGATGGCCATGCCTTTGTTTTCGGCGGCCGGACCGTTCAGCGTGATGAACCGAAAGAGGAGGAAGTCAGAAGTCTCCACGAGCTCTGGCAAGACCACCTTGCCATCGAAGGCCGTGAAGGTGGCGTAGTAGATGTGGGTGCCATCATCGTTCTGGAAACAGACGAACCGGGCGTCTTCGATGCCGTTGCGTTGCGACGGCGTGGCCGGGAAAATGACGCGTTCCGACAGCCGCTGTTGGGGCTGAAACTGAACCTCGTAGTTGGACCGGGCCAGCATCAAAATTCCCCGGATCGCGTTCCGATCCGACAGGCGGGACTGTTTCATTTCGGCTTCGAGATTGGCCCGCAGTTCTTCCAATGCAAACGACTCCCCAAACTTGTCCATAACCCGGCGTGTGAATCCGCTGGTCAATCCCAGCTCAAAGAGTTTCCGCTCGAAGAGCGCCTTCTCGTAACGGGGGTTCGGGATTTGACGGGGCTCGGTGAGGAAGCCGGTTGGGGGTAGGACCTCGATCCGATGGTCGACGTAGACGGTACCCGTCCGAAAAGTGATGGAGGAGATGTGTCCCTCCCCGGTCGCGCGCAAGCTGAGGATAAAACGCAGAGCGCCGGGAGGCAGGTCAGACTGGTCAGGGTGCGGGACGATGGACGGGTTGAACAGGGCTGCGGATTCTAAGGAGAATTCGCAAACGAAATAGGAGCCGATCAACAGCTGTCTTTGTTCGGAAATTTTCTCATCGGTCAACAGGAGGTCTCGGACCTGTTCGAATCGTTCCAGAAAGGATTCGTGGATCTGCTGGTGTCGCGGGGAGAATTCGGCGGATACTTCGTCCAGGAGAGGGCCGACTCGGTTTTCCGGGAGCGACATGATCCTGGCGATAATCCTGCCGGCCCGCTGGGGATCCTCCGGAATGAATGGCCGCAGAAGAACGCGTGACTGGTCAGGCCGGAGGACCGTGGCCGTGCGTTTGACGTGAATCGAGTTGGCGTTCATGGACTGGTTGTTCCAGAGAAACGAGACCGGAAGCCGCGATTACTCTTAGACGGCGATCGGTTCCTTAAAACTCGTCAGCATATTTTGCGCCAAGCGCATCTCCGCCAACGAAAGCAAGAAGGCCAGGGTTGATTCTGCTCCCTGGTTCCGGTTGACCCGATCCACGTGCAACCCATCGCGGCAACCGCCTGTTTTGGGAGAGCAGAGTTCCAATCCGAGATCGTTCCAGCCAATGAACCAGTCGAAGGCGCGTTGCGCCTGCTCGTACCACCAGAGGTCCGATGTGGCCCGATAGGCTTCAAGACAGGCTGAGACCATTGCTTGCGCCTCGATGGGCTGCTGGTCAAAGTTGGCGCGCATGCCGCCGCGGCGATAAAATCCGTTGCTGCCAATGGATCGAAAGTGACCCTTCTCGGAGATTTGCAATTCCGTCAGCCAGCGCAGGGACTGCAGGCCTCGCTCAAACACCGCTGGTTGGCCGGTTGCACGTCCGCTCAGAATCAAGGCGTGTGGGAGCTTCGCGTTGTCGTAAGTTAACTCCTCTTCAAACCAGCACCAGTCCGGCTGGGCGGTCCTTTCGAAAAGTTCCATGAGCCGGGAAGTGAGTGTCCCACGGGTTTGGTTGACGAGGCTGTCACCGCTCAACCGGCGCAGGTATTCATGAATGCCGATAAGGCCGAGCGCCCACGCCCGCGGCGAAGTGAACTCCGTCAGAGCTGGCAACGCCAGCGCGAAGAGTTGTCCGGCCATGATCTGGAAACTCCGATAGGGCGAACGCCCCACCCCCACGCCCAGCGCCCAGAGCGCTCGCCCATGACAATCCTCTGACCCATGTTCATCGAGCCAGCGGCGGTCGAAACTTAGGTGGTTGTGAAAGCGTTTCACTCTGAGATCGAACGCGTGATGCAAGAAGGCCGCGTAGGTTGTGGCCAGGGTCCGCACGCGCTCTGGCTCTTCTCCCAATTCACTGAGCAGTACCGCGAGGATGAATGCGCGAGCGTTGTCATCCGTACAGTAGCCTTCCGAAAAATTCGGGATGCTAAAAATGGCATGTTGGAAGATTCCAGTCGAATCGGTCATCCGCGAGAGATGACTCAACTTCAACTCCGGCAGTTCCCGTGGCTTTTGGTCGAGCGTCTTGGTGGCAAGAGATTTTCGAGATCGTGCCGCTCCCCCGATCCGCGACAACTCGAACGAGCGCATATAGAGCCGCGCCACGTTGCTCCAGACCATCTCACGGCCCAGATTGTAAGCATTCTTGCGAATGGCATGCCGGCGGGTGTCGTCGCGCAGCAAGTCAATCACCTCGCGGGCTATGGCAGGGGCGTCGCCGAACGGCACCAGCACGCCGTGGTCTTCCGCCAACAATTCTGCAGCGTGCCAGTACGGTGTCGAAACTACCACTTTGCCCGCACCAAACGTATAGGCTAGCGTGCCCGACGTGATCTGCGCTTCGTTGAGGTAAGGCGTGATGTAAAGGTCTGCGGCGCCGATGAACTCCTTCAGATTTTCAAGTTCTACAAACCGGTTGTAGAAGATGACGTTCTTCTCGAGTTTGTTCTTTTTGGCAAGGATTTCGAGGCTGAGCCGGTAGGCTTCGCCATGCTCGCGTAGTTCGTTGGGATGGGTGGCGCCCAGGACAATATATACAACGTCGGGAAACTCCGCTAGAACGTGCGGCAGGGCGTTGAGCACATATTCGATCCCCTTGTTCGGCGAAAGCAGCCCGAACGTGAGCAGCACCACCCTGCCTTCCACGCCGAACTGTTCCTTGAAATCGTTCGGATCGACAAAACCTACGTCGGGAATGCCATGCGGGATGAGATCGATCTTGGCCGGCGGTGCCTGGTAAATCTGCTGCAACATCTGGCGCCCCCGCTCAGTCATGACCACGAGCCGGGTCGAGAGCGCGACCAACTGGTGTATTACGCGCCGTTGCTCGGCTCTCGGCTCCCGCAGAATGGTATGAAGCGTAGTGACAACGGGCATTCTCAATTCGCGCAGGAGTGCCAGGATATGGCCGCCGGCCGGCCCGCCGAAAATGCCGAACTCGTGCTGCAAGCAGACAATGTCCACGTTGCTGATGTTCAGGAAGTCCGCAGCACGTAGATAAGACGACAAATCCTGCTCCTCAATCTCGAAGCGAACTACTTCCGGGTACTCGTAGCCACCTTGAATGTCATTCACCGACACTGAGAAACACTGGCTTTGGGGATGCGCAGCTGCCACGGCTGCAAGCAGGTCGGACGTGAACGTCGCAATGCCGCACTTGCGCGGCAAGTGGTCGCCGACAAACGCGATCTTGCGAACTTTGGGACTTTCTTTCATGAGGCAGTCTTTCATTCCTCGCGCCCCGCGCTGCTATGCACACGAATCTGCGCGCCAACTGCAAATGTGCTGCCTCAGCGTGAAGTGGGAAGGAGCGTTCTCCGATAGTGTAGATTCCGTCCTTCGGGCCGGTAGTCTTCAAGACATGCGGCTCTACCGATCCGATGCGGGTTGGCAGGAGCGCGGGCAGGATATTCGCGCAGATGCAGTGATCGTCTCGATGACCACCAAGCTATCCCTCGGCATGGTTGCATCCCTGCAGAGCCCGCTGCTGTTTCACCTGGCAGACTCATTGTACCTCGCGTCGTGATTGGAGGAGTGATTCTTGAGCAGCCGGCTGGCGGCGGACTTGGCGCTGTCGGCGTGGGGCTCCCCTTGCGGGTACGGAGGTCACGGACGCTCCTGCCCATGGCGCGAAAAAAATGCTCTTGATTCGGCACGCTCCCGCTTGTGGAGTGCCACGAACAAAAGCACCACGAGCAGATTAGCTTGGCTACGGTCAGATCTCATTGTCCTACTCCTTGTGCGCCGGTTAAACCGGCGAGGTGTAGTGAATGAAAAAGTCATACGAAAGTGGCGTAGCGACCCACATCGGCCCCGAGTCATGGGGAGCTGCTCGCAAGAGCAGTGACGAAGCGTTGACAGGGGAACGTGCGGGCCGGGTCAGCCGCGCAAGAACCTTCCTCCGGGACGCCGACGCTGTAAGGAGATGCGGAAGGCCCCATTCGGTGCACCGGGCTCAACGCGGGCGTGCTGGAGGATGGGAAACGGATACGGGTGGAGGAAGGGACGCCCCAGGGCGGCAGTGCCACGCCCCGTACACAAAAGGTAATGTTGGCCGTCGGGCCCTGAGTATTTGGCACATTTTTATGGAGTGACGCTTTCCGAAGTGGCGTGAAGGTCTAGCTTGCGCGAGCCGGCGTTCTTCTCGACGACGGGCTGGCGGCGGTGTTGAGTGAGATTCGTACTCGGTTTCAGACCGCCTTCAGGCTCTCGATCTGAATTCTCATTATGGTTACGTTCCACATCTACTGCGGATGCTTGTACTGCGGATGCTTGAGAAATTCAATCCTGGAGACCCGGTGTGGCACAACGAACGGTTTCCTGAATTCCCGTCTAAACAGACACGAAGCCGTGTACGGGCATCTTGCATCTCAATCTTGGTTCAGAAGTCGGACCTCAACCCAGGGAGACCAGGGAAGTGGCCAAGTCTGTACTGATCGTGGACGACAACGCCTTCGTACGCAAGGCACTCTGCGAGATGTTCAGACGTGAAGACGATCTTGATGTGTGTGGTGAGGCAGAAAACGGCCGGGACGCCATCGAGAAGGCTCAGCAATTGCGGCCGACTTGATCGTCTTAGATCTTTCAATGCCCACCCCAAATGTCTCTTTCTTGTCCCCACAATGTCGCCACCCATTGGCATTTTCGCCGGCTGCCAAATCAAACTCTTAGTCGGCAGCCATGCACGCAGCCTACCTAGCTGTCTGGACATGGCACAGCATTGTAACAACACGCGTTCAGATGCCCGAGTGGGCGCGTAATGGCCGCCCACACAGCAGAACGGTATCATTTTATATATCTATATCTTAATGATTATAAAGGCTTTGGTGCGGAAGGGGGGATTTGAACCCCCACGCCTTTCGGCGCCACCCCCTCAAGATGGTGTGTCTGCCAGTTCCACCACTTCCGCTTTACAATCAATAACTTAGACTGATTCTGCGCTCCGACAAACAGCTGCCCGCGATTATCAGCCAACTCCCGCATTTGCAGATGTTTACTTCAAACGCCATTGAGGATGTACCCGGTGTCGTACGTTTAAAGTTTATACCCGGGGTGTTGAGAAGTTCAAGGGTTGCTTTACCACGAAATACTATCTAATATTTAGACAGCAGAGGTGCGACAATGCAGAATGTGAAAATGAAACTCAAACAGGCGAGTGCTGTTCTCGGAGTTCCTCCGAAAGAACTACAAAACCTTGTCCAATTCGGCGTCCTGAGGCCGAAACGACGTGCGCGTGTCTGCTTCTTCGACGCAAATGTTCTGCTGCAGGCCAAAGTGGCGGGCTACTTGAAGGAATCGCTGGGTACCTCTACGCGATACCTCGTGCTGTTTACGAGAGCGCTGTCGCAATTTTCGGACAAGGAAGTGAGCAAGCGCAACATTCTCACGCTGTGTGCTCGCTCGGCACCGGGAAGGGCTCCATTGGAAGTTCGTATTCCGATTCGTAAGATCATAAGGGAACTGGAGCAAAGATTGCCGCTGGCGAACATCTGTCGCGATATACCAAGGGGCCGGAAAAGAAAAGGCTGGAAGGAGGAATTCTTACGCACCCTGAAAGATGCTGCGAACGACGTCGCTGATCTCTCGGAAAAACAGATCATCGAGTCTGTGCGATCATATCGCAGCGCCAGCCGCCTCCAGCCAGAGGTCGAGGTTGTCCCCTAGTCTAGGAAAGGATCGCGACGTCGCCCCAGAGGTGTTGTAGATACTTCGGTGCTGTTGGCGGGAGTAGCCGGATTCAGGAATGTGGGGCACAACGCCAGCGACAATTTCTTGAAGCGATGGGAATTGTTAACCTGTTGCGCGAGGAAGCTATTTTGATTGCGGTCAAGCGCACTGAAACAATTTCACCGGAGCCTGAGGACGATCCTATTTGTGCATGCGCGAAGGAAGGCGCTGCAGATTTCATTGTTACCCTGAACGGTCGCGATTTTCCTAAAGCGAAGCTTAAGGCGCGAGTAATCTCGCCCTGGCGATCCACTTCCTTGACCCTGGAGCGATCTACAAAGCTCTAAACTCGCTACCCGCAGAGCCTGCAGCATGATATCGCACGATCTCCCTCGTTTCGCGGCCGTTGAGTTCTGTTCGTCCCCATTCTCGGAGGTGCGGCGGCACGGTAAGGCCGTTCAATATGCAATCGCCGTTCTTGCCTGGTTACGTCGCGGCAGGTGGCTGGCACGGAACAGCATCATCCCGGACACGATGCAGATAGCTCTTCCGACGTGCGCGCTGCATACATAACACACATTGCAC
>Ga0209154_1000686_pt1 | contig 21567 bp, 23 predicted proteins | sample GraSoiAngelo_121_FD_185878 | JGI IMG/M metagenome (GOLD analysis project Ga0209154, IMG submission 185878) | Grasslands soil microbial communities from the Angelo Coastal Reserve, California, USA - 14_0919_12_20cm (SPAdes) (version 2) | ecosystem: Environmental > Terrestrial > Soil > Grasslands ... | reverse complement strand
CTGAAGCCCGTTAGGTTCAAGGAGAAGATTCGGGTGTCGGAAATCGACAGGCTCCTCTACGGGTTCAAGTAGTCCCCGCACGGCCTTCGTTGACACGTCATGGTTCAAAGCCTACGTTGACGAGAGAGACGAGCATCATAAGGAAGCAAGAGGCTTGATGGACAGTGTAGCCACGAAAGAACTGGCTGTAAAGAATCTCATAACCTCCGACTATGTCATGGATGAAAGTATTACACTAATACGTCTCGCTCACAGCCACTCGAAGGCCGCCGAGTTCGCCCGGACCACAGTGAACTCCAGGCTGGTAAAAATCTTGTACATGGGAGAGGAGGTCTTCTTCGAATCGCTTGACCTCTTCGAGAGATCAAAAGACAAGGCATGGAGCTTCACAGACTGCACATCGTTCACCCTGATGAAGAGAACAGGACTATCACAGGTCTTCACCTTCGACCCGCACTTTGAACAGGCCGGCTTCCGCACGCTACCTAAGTGAGAAAGTTTCGCGAGCGTCTACCAACAAGCCGGGCTTGAGAGAAAAAGGCCGACGAAAGACAATAGAGGAGGTCGCTCTGCTTCTCTAGCACTGCGAAGGACAGGCGTGTCCAGAAGGCCTCGGACAAGTATGTGAAAGGCTCAATCATACTTCCCAAAGCGGGTATAAGGGTCCTGTCTCGCCGCTGCTAACGCCTGGTTTTCGGCGCGGGCTTTCTTGGATTACCCCTTATCCTGCGGCCGATGATAAACAAGCCTAGCAAAGCTTCTCCCAACGCGATAAGAATCACCTCTTGAGTGGCTAAGCTGAACATTGGGAGGCTGGAGCTGGGCGTTGGCCCGGTAGATGGCTGTGTCAGCCTAACTATGACAGGGCCATAGGAATTGTTTTCAAGGTTCGTTTCTCCTGGCACAGGGAGGGCCATCGCGGAAAGCGCATATGTTGACGCAGGATAGCCGGTGGTATTCCACAAGATATCTGCGATGCTCGTAGAGAAGGGTCTAACGCTTAGACTCTCAACCGCAAGAATTCTCGTCTGGTTGGCTAGCAATTCCACGACAACAGTTTCCGAGAGAGAACCATAATTGGCAACGGTAACGTTCACGTGGAGCTGATCGCCTGGCCTTCCGGTGAGCGGGGCTTGGAGGGCTATGATAGCCACGTCATGGACGGCCTGGCTGCAACTCCTAGACGACGCCCGATTCCCGGATGCTGCGCTGTCAGAACTTGGAATCCGGAATTGTTGCAGAGAGGCCTCGTTTCCGCACCTATCGTGGATTGAGTGCTGAAATATGTCGGCGAACCCCAAGCTCGGGGAGAACGATCCTAGCAGTGCTATCGCGGCTAATGTTGCCAGGAATGTGAGTCTGCTGAAGACTTTCAACGAGATCGTTATGGTCCTCACCTCGAACTGATACCAAATGACAGGCAATCCGATTCATTTAAGCGGGTACCTTGCAATCGATAGGAAATCTGGTATTCTAGGAATTCTGAGCACTTACGCCTCCAAAAGTTGGGCAGATGTACAAGAAAGCGTGACCAGAAGAGGAGCCAGCAATGTGGCTAGAGAATCGGGATTGGAAGAGGTGTTTGGGGTCGAATATTGTCTAACCTCACGGGTTCGTTATCACTCGATGGGCTTTACTATTCTTCAGCTTATCTAACAAGGCTTCTTCAACCATTTGTGAGTACTCTTTCCCACTTAGCGCAGCCTCTATCTTCACCATTTGCCACACCTGAGGATCGAGCTTAACTGAGATCGTAATTCTTGTCTTGCTCGATGTCGAAGTTTTCCCCCGCCGAATTTGTTTTTGAGGCGTAGACTGTGTTTGAAAGCGTCTCCTCCTTGCGTCTTCTTTCTTCTCAATCCAGTATTTGAGACGTTCAGCGTCTTGCTTAGGCGATCTACGAATTCGGATCGGCACAGTGGGCAGTTTTTGTCGTCTCCGGAGTCATATGAATATACAGTAATATCAGCTAAGCTTCGCCTTATTTAGATTGGCTTGGCATTGTAACAGTGGTGATCGATTTGCCATCACTGAGGGCGCATTGCTACTATTCCAGAAAGATGTTGGGCAAAGATTTTGAAGACGTTCATCGGGCGATGGATGCCCCGGCTAAATGGCTTGGGCCAGGACACCGGCGAATCTTTCATACCTATGGGTCGGCAATGACACTCGCGAGGCTCGTATCCAACGATCCGGACGCCCCGAGGGCCGCGTTCTTGCATGTCTGGCTTGACGATGTTTGCAGTAGAAACCTGCATTTTCGGGCGTCCATCGAGCTTCAAGCTTCTCTGGACTCCAGAGAGCGACGACTTTCAAAAAGACGTTATCGGTCTCGGAAACTCTATCGATCTAAGGGTTTGGGCAATGGCTGAAGCGCCAAAATTATTCCAAGATCAGAACATTTCCCGACTAGAGCTTGCAAGGATGCATGAATATTGGGCTTATAGGGTACCCTAACTGAAGGAAACTCGGTGGATTGAAACGAGTTTCTTGCTCTGCCCGATGTGCGGGAAGCAGGCTAGCCTTCGAAATTTCGATCCTGAGTCATTTGTCAACGAAATCTATGTTCAAAAGGTTCGGGGCCTTGGCCGAGGACGAGGTTTCAAAGTCACCTCTCGCATACCAATCTTCGATAAACCTGATTACGACGGGATCCGGGAGATGATCGCAAATCGAGCAATCGAACTTCTAGCAACTCTGGAAAAGAACGGTGATGTTTCCTTAGGTTACATATTGACAGAGCTGGGGTTGGACGAAGAACGAGAGGCGCTAGAAGCGAAAGAAGCGATCGAAGAGGAGAACCAGGCAGAGCACGCGATCAGCGAGGAGAAGATTGGAGCCCTCTCGCAAACGGTCGAGAAGCTAAACTCAGAGAATCTCACGGGCAAACAGGAGATCCAGACTTTGATGGAAAAGATTAGCGGGCTTGAACAACACGTCAAGTCTGCTGAGGCGGCAACTGACGAGTCAAGGCGTGCGAAAGACGCATCAGAAAGCTCGAAGGAGGAATCCGAGGCGGTGCTATCCTCTATAGAGAGTGATACAGCATCTCTGCTTCGTCGTCTTGGCCTTCCAACAATAGGCTACAGGGGAGGCGTGGAAGAGATGTTGGACGCTGTGGAACAGGAATTGCTCTCGCTTGACGTCAAGATAGACAGACTCTTGGATCGTATGGGACTCTCTCCCACTCGATATGATGACCTGGGCGAAAAGATAGAGGCGATTGCGGACGAGGTGGCAGCAGCTCGAGCTCTCAACGAGTGACCTTTCAGGCTGTTGTCTCTTTTGAGCCGTCTAGTTTGTTCACCGCCTTCTCCATCGCTTCACCGTTGGGAGAGATATGCTTCGCCAAGTAGTGTCGCGCGTTCGGACCGAGCGAGTTCGCAAGCGCTTCGACTGTTCCAACGCACTCGGGACTCGAATTAGCCTTTAGCTCCCAAGTCCCCTGGTCGTTAGCGACAAGGTCGCAAGTACAGGTTTGCGCTGGAGTCCTTTCCTTCAGGGTCTCAGGCGGTTTACTTTCATTTTCGGACATTCCTACCAGTACACCTCCTTTTTTTAATCGATAACCGATACCGGGGTGAGTTTTTAACAGTGGCCTTAGTTCGAGGTCTGCTCCTAGAAGACCTGGAAAGTCGACCTCGTAGGGCCAACCAGAGATCCAATTTTCTCAGGAGCCGTTTCGGGAGCGATTCTCACGAAAAGAACCGTAAAAGAAGAACCTAGCTTTTGCAGCGAACTGCCTAGCCAAAGAGGCATGGGGCTCGATTAAAGCATGATCGTTATTCGCTTAAGAAAGTTGGACTAGGCATTCATGCCACACTTTTAGGAGGGAAATTACCGAAGAATCAGCAGCAAGGTTGATCGCGTTGCGATAGGAGTAATTTCTTTCAAGCATTGAAAAAGAATCGTCGGATGCAGAAAATCGTGTGTTTCGCGAAGGAATCGAAATAGGGTACCCTACAGACGCTGCCAGACGTTTTTCAGATCTGATTCTTGCCGTCTAGATCCGGTTCATATAGTAGAGAGACCGGGAACAATTGAGACTGAAAACAGAGCTTGCAGAATTACGCTCAAGAGGATCTTCAGGGATTCGCTTCTAACATCGTCCGGCGCAACACAGAATTTCACTAGCGTTACTGATATTTTCTCTACTCTCGCTCAAACTCAAGTTCTTCCGGATTCCATGTGTGTGATTCGCCAGCCTAAGGTCAGAGATGTCGGGGCGACGGACGAGTCTTTCGCCGGCTCTTGCAGTATTGCATGCCATCCTGGGGGCTTACAGCATTGAATACTGGTTTAGAAGGATGTTGTGAGGCACACAATTACGGCGTAAGAAACGGTCAGGCCTCGAAAGAGCCTAGGGTGAGTGACGGAGTATTCTGCTTGAGCCCAGACACTTGGTGGTGGACAAGAATCAATCTAGCCGAGGGTTACTCGCGGTCTCAATCTTGCGCATCCTGGAGCCTGGCGAAGGCTGAGATTGGCGAGAACAAGAGGGACTGCTTTTTCTAAGTTCGAATCGCTCCCTGAGTCCATGAACAAGGAACGATTCGTAGACGAACTCGTTGACCACGCAAAGAAACTTGGTGCCGTATCCGTAAAGGCACGACAAGCCCAAGACCTTCTGCAGGAGCTGAAGTGGATGATGGAAAACAGTCTAACGGAAAACCGTGGAAGCTGGAAACCATGCGCTACCGGCGAGGGCTGCTGATCTACGTCGGAAGTTGACCAGTCAAGTTGAACCCCAGGAAGAGAGGATTTCTAGATACATGAAAAGGCTCACTGCATGAGACCCACCGTGGAAACACGCGAGAGCGAACCAAGCTACTGGATAATCTCGTCGAATACGGTGAGAAAATTGGACGTCTCGCTGTAGAGAACGCAAGGTGGAAAAGCCACGTGATGATTGATGCTCAACTGAAAAGCGTCACCAGGGTTAAGCATTCCGAGCGGGAAATGAGAAGACACTTGAGGCTCGAGAAAGCGGATGTTCTAAGGTTTCAGAAGAGAATCGCCAAACAACTTTCCCAGGTCAGAAACGAGATCTCGCGAACAAAGCGGCGACTAGAAGATTAGTGCGAATGGCCCACCAAAACCGCTCGTCTAGAATTGGCTATTGAAAATAAGACGCGTCAACTTGTCGAGTGAGAACCCAATGGCTCGCCGACTTGGTTTCAAGGATCTTTTATCTAGATACGAGGGTGGTGCGATACAGTTAGGTGGAACCCTAGTCCTTCGGGAGCAGAACGCTGCTGACCTCAGGGCCAATGCTCTGGAACGTCAACATGACCTGCGCCGGTGGAGAACGAAGAAGAGTCGAAACGAGCACGTCTTCTTCTTCGAAGGAACTAGACGTAGGCGGCGGCAACTCGTCTATGAGGGTATCAAACTGGAGGCGCTCGTTGGACATCTTCGAGACGAACTTCGAGAGACCGCACGGAAATTGCAAGACAGCCTAGCATGATTCTTTCTCATAGGCTTCTCTGCTGAGCTTGTCCGCTTCCTCGTTCTCTTCTCTCGGAATCCATCTAAATCTGAGGTCAGTGAACCTGGCGATCAGACGCAGCGCTTCTTGATATTTCTCGCGGTACAGGCCTTTCCGGAACTTCCACTTGCGGCTCATCTGATTCATAACGAGAGCGGAATCGCCTTTGACCTCGATAGAAGAATTTTCTCGATTTTTCTTCAAGAGAAACTCTAGAGCTTCGCAGAGAGCAGCGTATTCAGCCACATTGTTGCTCATGGCAGGGCCCTTCCCTACAACTCCTGATTTGCTGGTGAGAATTGAGCCCGAATCGTCCCTAATTACGTAGCCAAAAGTAGCTGTGCCTCCCGGGTTCACCGGTTCGCAAAGCCCATCGATGTGAACTACAATCATCCACGGGTCCGTCTTTGTATGTGGCTCACCGCTGCCCGAAGCGTCTGCATCAGCCCCAAATCTAACTCTTCCTAGGTACTAACTTGGAATTGCCAGACGGGGCCGGAACGTGCTGCACGGAGAGCTCTTCTTGTTTTAAGTATGTTGACCGGGATTGTTCTCGTTTTGAGGGATGGGTTTGGTAAGGAGGTTCCAGATGTCGCCTAGGCAATTGGCTGGCCAGCTTAATCTGTCTCGGCCAAAGAACCGTTGGGATCTTGTCGCTAAAAGTGCCACCCCTGTATCAGTGGTTGCTGGATTGTTCGGGTTCAGATTTCCCGATATTACAGTCCAATTGATTTCGGCTCTCTTCCCGCTGTTTTGCCTCTTCATCACTACTGGCTACATCAGCAAAGTCAGCGTTCCGGAAGCACTTGCCATCAATTATTTCAAGAGTTTCGTGCAACCCATAGCTGAAGTGATGAGAACGGACAAAGTGGAGATAGTTTACGACTCTGATAAGCCGGGAACCGAACCAATTCTAGCACCGGACCTCAAGAAGCTAAATCCCAAACTCCGGATCCTTATGCCGAAGGACCTGTCGGTTACGACAACAGGAAAATGGTTACCCGAGCTCCCGAAAACTCGTGGCATCATCCACGCGAAGACCCCGCTGGACGAGCCGAGGGATTACACCGTCCGATTGGACCCCAACAACGCTGAGGGCTTTCTGATATTTGACGTACCCAACAATCTCACCGCGCTACGCCAGCTGCAATTCGAAGACAAAGAAGACGGAAAAACCGATACCGACAATACGAAACGCGTCGAACGAGCCGCACACGCCCTCGAAGAGTACTCGAAGAAGCTGAATAGTGATGTAGTGAAGGCCGAATTTGATAGAGTCCTGATAATTCCTTCCGAGACTGGGCCTCAGAAAATCATAACGCCCGGGGACTAGACAAACTCTGAGTCAGAAGGCCTTCCAACTTTCGAACATGAGTAAATCAAAGACAGTCCAAGAGATTCAGTTTCATTCTCGTGTCTGAGAAAAGTAGCCTTGGACGCCTCAACCATCTAGGTGTCGAGTCACAGCAACTGGCGTGAGCGATTAGCTGTTAATCCCAGCCGTATGGAAACCGAGCTAGCTATCAAGCCACAATATTCCGGGATCCATTACCAGACACAGGTAGAAATACCGATTACAACGGTCGATTTCTATTTTCCAACGACGCCACGACCGACGCTAGTATTTGTTGATGGTCTGCCGCATCTGAGAACCGTTCAGATGGCGAAGGATGAGGAACTCAGAACTCTCCTGAGAAAGCGCGGATACAAAGTCATGGAACTGGTCTACGGTAGCTATTCCGACAAGAAACGGGACGAACTGTATCAGGAAATAGTCATGCAGCTGGGAAAAGAATAGAGCCGATGCTTGTGGGTTACAACTAAAATTAGTTTGAGCCAACGACAGTAGTTAGCGACGGTGTTATTCGTGGCGCGTGGAAGGAGAGGGTTCTGCATCGATCGGGGACCCAGTGTCTCGCGCTTTAGAATCGCCAGTCTAACGATAATCTTCTCTGTCCCTTTTTCCATGTTGGGGGCTTTGGCGAACTGGTATTTTTGGTATCAGCCTCGAACGTGGGACGTTTTCTGGTTTTCGTTGCAGCAGACTCTTGAGAATCCTCTCCTGGCTTTGTTCAGTCTAGTGCTACTGCCGCTGGTTGCAGTTCTCTTCTGTGTGGGGTGTCTGTCTTCTATTTTCAGAAGGAGAAGGTTGACGCTCGGAGCTGGCGTATTGGCGGGTTTTCTCGTTCTTCTCGTTCTCGCGAGCAGTACTATGATAGATGTTGGAGCCAGGTATTATCCAAATACTGGTTGGACAACGGAGGCGGGTAGTGTGGTTCCTTGCACATGGTTTGTCTCTCTTGTCGGAACGACGCCCTTTGCCCGGGCGCAGGTGCCTACTGGTCTCGTTTCAAATCCTGGCGGTACCATTGTAGGGACTTCTGGAGAAGAAATCACAACTTTTCTCTCTACTGTCGTAGCTGGCAACGAGAGCATTTGTTTTGGCGCAGCAACGTTTTCCGTTGGAAACCAAACCATAGGTTTGGCCAACAATCTAGTGTTCTCAGGGACTTCAGGAGCCACGATCTTCCAGCTCGCACTTGGAACGGCCAGACACATGATGAACTGGGGAACCATGTCGAACCTTACACTGCAAGGGATAACATTCGACGGCAACGCCCAGAACGAGGCTGATGCAACCGACAGGGGCGTAGGAGAACTCTTGCACCTGACGAGTCAGAATAATAATCACGTCGTCCTCGACAACTTAGTCTGCCAGAACGCTAGAAACGGAGCCTGTCTAGACATCGGCGGCAACAACATAACCGTTCGCAATAGCAGATTCCTAAACAACAACGGGGATAGTGGAGCCTCCGCTTGGCCCGTAGACCATATTCACTTTGCCACTTCGACAGGTGTTAGAGTTTCAGGCAACTACTTCAACGATTGTACTGACACAGCTCTGGCCATGGACAACGTCACTTCCGCAACTGTTGCAGGCAATACTTTCACAGATTGCCAGGGCCAGTTATGGACGTTCACTTCAGCTAATGGTGGAACTTCTACCAACGCCACGGTTAGCGGTAACACGTTCAGACAGACGAAATATCGTGCCCCCGCAATCAACATAGACTTGTTCGGGGGTGTTGCTCCATCTGCTCAGGAGGTTGCCATTACCGGCAACACGTTCTTCGATCTTCAGCCTGGCGCTTACGACGTACTTCACCTAGCCTGGGCTACCGGAATAACTGTGAACGACAACACTATCCAGAGCGCATCTACCGACCCGAACAGTTATGCAATAGGAGCGGTCAATGACACTGATCTGACTCTGGACAACAACACGTTTCTCAACATAGACTCGGCCGGAGCAGGCAAAGACACTCTATTCCAAGCAATTGCTGGTTTTAGCGTCCAGGGAGACATCTTCAGAACAGCGGATGTGGGCCTAGAGTTCGGCTGTTGCGCTCCTCAATCTTCAAACGGCGTCGTAATGAATAACACATTCTACAGCGTAGCCAGCCCAATAGTATTCACCACCATCCCCACAAACACAACCATTCTGAACAACCATTGATGTAAGCTCGAAATAGGAAGAAGCTTGCGGAGAGAAGCTAAGGCGCATTGGGCAGGCGCCAGGGCCTTTCTCAGTTTCGTTCGTTATCGTTGGTGAAAGATTCGCTCCTCTTTGACCGTGGATCTTTCGACAAAGCTTAGGATTGAGGTAATCGTGGGATGAGCTTAGGGGTCAGTTGGGGTTTGTAATTCTCCAGCATCTTGTAATGCGAGCCGCTCGAGGATGATACCAGATAGATTTCTTCTAGTTCTGACAGAAACGATGACACGAACGTTCGTTCGGTTGCTCGGAATGCTTCGATGTCAAAGCTGGGGTTGAAGAAGGACTCTGCGATAAGATAAGGGTTGGAATCCCAGCCAAGCTCAAAATTTCGTACGGCCATGAAACGAGTAATTGCTTCGTCCAAAGACACTTTCCGGAAATCGTCAACGCCATTTTGGATAAAGGCCACTTTAGTGATTTTCACAGAATCGCATATTTCAAAAAAATCTTCAGGATAGAGCCGGAGCCCTCCCGTAACGAACCTTAGCGAGAATAGTTTGCTTTTCAACTTACCTATCTGCATAGAGAGTTTTTGCCTCCCAGTTAGATGCAGGCCAAGCGACTTAGCCAGACCCGGTGTGACCAAAGAACTGCACGGAAATGACAAACAGCTTCCATGCGAATCGATGACAGCTAGTTCATCGGTCAAATACTTCGCCCCTCGCTGGGCAAGCATCCACGCAGCAGTGGTCTTACCAGTATTTGCAAAGCTAGGTATGAGTATGCCTTCATCACCGAGTTTTACGGTGGCTCCATGAACCATGTACATTCCGGATTTTATCAGGGCAACCATTAGGACGCTGCGGAAAACTTCGCTCGTTTGCCATCCTTCAGCTACTATGTGGGAAAACCTGAGGTAGTTCTTATTGAAGGCGAATACGAAGCCGTTTCTACCAAAAGTCAGTCTTGCATATACAGGTCTTATCCATGGATAAGCAAACTCAACAGAATCTGTTTCACCGTCATAGCCCAGCATCACATTGAAGACGGGTTTCTTTCTCAGAGAGATCTTTAGATCGTTGTCCAGAACGAATTGACATCTTGTGCTTAAGTCGGTGTCTCTCCGGCTTCTGAATGCGTGTAGTAAACCGTCAAAGTCATCGATGTTAGCCGTAAGCGAAAACAGGTTATGAAAGTTATAGCGATAGTTCATTGACCTACGTCCAAATCTTTAGGCTTGCTAAAACCGACAGCTTTTCTGAGCTTCCGGGTGACTGACCGTCGAAGAAAGTCGTCATTGGAATAGCAGCATCATCAAGTGGTGAGAACGATGTGAAATTCCAAGCGACTTCCAACGTTTTTACGAAAGAGTAGTGACTGAAGCCCACGTTAGAGACGTAACCACGCTTTACATGAGAACCTGCAAAAATCGCAGGCACTCTGTCAATACAGATTGGATAGGTCTGGCCCACACCTGGACAATGATTGCCTTCATCCCAAGTGATGAACAATGCTGCATTCTTGGTCTTGAAGATGGCGGTGTGGAGTATCTGTGGAACAATCAAGCTGAGATATTCATTGCCCTGCGAAACACACTGGGCTTGATTGGTACATGTAGAGTTTGAACTCGCGAGATTACAGGTGGAATGACCGTTGTCACAATTGTTAGGCGTTAGCCACATGAAGTTTGGTGTCAACGATACATTGTTCAGGTCCGAAAGAAGAACCGTAGGAAGAGCAAGATAACCTTCATGCCCTGGATTCGTATTGATTATTCGAGAGCAACGGCTTGAATTATAATAGATGTCAGTGTAGTACAGAAAGGGATTATGGTCATTAACATATGCATTAATCCCATCATTATGATGATTCCCTGAGCATCCTCCGTCGATGTAGTCCTCCATGTAGGCCTTCCAAGTCCGTCCTGTCGCTTCTATTCTGTCGATTATGTTGGCGGCCGTTACGTAGCAATCTGCAAGTTGTGGTGCACAATCCGTATTGAGTGGATAGTAACTATAATTCTTCCCACTCGTAAGCGTGAGATAATTTGGGCTGCTTCGATGCGCGACTGCTGAATAGTTCTCACCCAAACTAAATGTGTTGGCCAACTGAGTTACATACGTACAATTGCCTACGCATGAGCTTCCGTATGTCCAATTTATTCCCATGTTTTCCATCAGAATAACCACGACGTAGTCGAAGTACGGCGATGATGGAAGTCTTGGCTGTGTAGCTTGAGAACTAGAATGAGAGGAAAGCAGGTAGTTTACGCCCACAACACCAGCTCCGATCAAGACACCAATGATCAAGACTGCAATAGTGATGCGCGTCGTCTTGGAGGAATATTTACTCATCATCTCAGACTTAGCTCGTTCCTAGATATCTCCGATTTGTATTGTCAGGTAGCCACTGGCTGGGAAAGGAGTTCTGCCGTCGTTTCTCGAATGGTCAGTCGAATAGATTCCTCGCTTGTACACGTTGGTTTCCACCCTGTTCCCTTTAGCTTCGTTGTGTCCAGATGCATGTTTTTTACATCTCCCCTCCATCCTCTTCCATCGGTGCCTCCCGTGAACCGCAACTCTACGTTACCAAATCCGATCTCGTCAATCAAGATTTGTACTATGCGCCTTACTTCGATTTGATCATCTGATCCAACATTATAGACTTCCGTGGGTCCTGCTTGGTTTTGGGAAGCAAAAAGAATCGCTTGAATGCAGTCGCGGACGTGAAGGTAGGACTTCAACTGGTGACCGTCGCCTAGAACTTCCAGTCGAGGTGGGAAATCTTTGAGCTTTCTGGTCAAGTCGCTAATGACACCATGGTGATTCCTAGGGCCAACTATGTTGGCCATTCTGAGAATGATCGCTTTCTTCTTCGACGCACCACAGCGAGAAGCAACTAATCTCTCTGCTAGAAGCTTTGATGATCCGTACATCGAAATTGGAGTGAGGGGGCTGTAAGACTCTGGTGTAGGGATCATAAGTGCATCACCATAAACGGTAGACGTTGAGGCGAACACAACAGTCTTCACACTTGTCTTCCTCATTGCCTCTAACAAAACATGTGTTGCGTACACATTCTCCCTGTAGCATGCCGATGGATTGCTCGTCGCAAGACGCACATCGGACAGTCCTCCGAAATGATAGACGACGTTGGAGTCTGAAATGGCGCGGGTCACGTCAGCAATGTTTTTACAATCTCCCTCGATAACCTTGACTCCATTAGGTTCTAGACTCGACACATTGTTCCTTAGCCCGGAGGAAAAATTGTCAAGGACGGTCACTGTCTGTCCGATCTTCACAAGTGCTTCAGCAAGGTGACTGCCCAGAAAGCCTGCGCCGCCTGTAATCGTTGCATTCGTCAAGATAATCTCTCCTGCGGTTCTACTCTTGGGGAGTCCTTTTCGATTTTTCGTCCAACTACCAATCCAACCGTTCCGAGAGTTGAAGGGAGAATCTTGTGAATCCTTCTCAATATCTTGTCATTCTTCATTCTCCAGTAGACGAGTAGTGGAAGTTTCGTTACGTTTGTCGTGAAGGATAAACGAAAACCAGAGTCTTCAACCATTTCTGCAGCCTCTCGATTCGAATAGTAGTTTCTCTTTGTGAGTGGAGTTGGAACGACTTTGATTTTCTCGAAGAGATGTCTACCTGGAACTCTCTTTTCATAACTGATCGTAAGTGTGCCTTCCTCTTTCAGCACATTGCGCGCTTCGGACAGGAAGACCCTTGGGTTTGGGAAGAAATGGAACGATTTCACGCATAGAACGTTATCAAACACTCCCTGCCTGAATGGAAGGTTTTCGGCGTCTCCCCTCACAATCAATCCGGCCCCATTAAGTCGCTCTTTCGTGATTCTTGCCATTTCCTTAGACAACTCGAGGCCTACATAGTCGACTTGCTTGTTAGTCAGATACATGCCGACTCTACCAGTCGCCGTGCCAATGTGCAAGACATTTCCGGGGCGGAGTCCATCAAGTGTCTGGGACAATTCAATTTCCGAATAAAATCTGCCTCCCAGGGTTCGGCCATATCTGATGTTTTCGTAATTTTCTCCTTCCATGTCATAGACCTTCATCACGTTCCTCTTCGTCAATAGACTCATCCTATCCTGGCCGGAATCAGAATGTATGCGATCGAAAACGCGTCAGCGATGACGCAAAGAAGATACAAGCTCGCCAATCTTGTGGAGAGATTATTGAATCTAGCCCACAATGGAACGATCGTGATAGCCAGCATCAGAATCATTACCAGCCCGAAAACCACGATGTGATGATGGTATCCCTCCAATGCAAGAATCTGAATGTACGGGACTCCTGTGACGAAATAGCCAAATGAGACCGTGCTAGCGACCCCGAGCAGCACAGTCACGAATCCGAAAAGCGTTGGGAACACCCCCGCGATATTACTCCTTTTGAAGGAGAGATAGATGATGAGGAGTGGAATGATCCATACGTAATGTTGCAAATACACGTAGGGATAGGAGAGATAGTAGCCGATGACCGCCGTGAGGGTCGATAGAACTGCCGCTTCAACTACATTTTTCTCTCGCAACTTGACAAAGATCCCAACGGACAATAACAGGACTAATGTGAAAGCTGCATAGGCGAACAGTGTGGGTAGGCTGAACCCAAGGCTTGCAAGGGCATACTGTGACGGGTTGCCAAAGGGATTGCTAAGGCCCCCAAAAGGAGAACGAACAACAGCTGAGAGGCCAAAGATTCTTTCCACAAATGTAACATAAAAGAACTCTCCCAACTGCAGATACAGGAGAGTGAAGGCGATTACCGCACAAACCCCCAAAGCGGTCATCAGTTTGAAAACGCGTTTGTTGAAAAGAAGTTCTAGGTCGAGAATTACCAGTGTAAATGTACCGACTAGCTTTGTGAGCGCGGAAAGTATGAGCGAAACAGAAGATCGGACGTGACTCTTCTTTTGCCATTGTTCAATTCCGATGAGGAGGAATGCAACCATTATTGAGTCGTACATTCCCCAGACAGACGAAACGAGTATCGTGAGTGGATTCAGGGCGAATAGTGAAGCATACCAGGTAGCCTTCTCGTTTCCCGTCGAAGATCGAAGTATACGGTAGACCATAACAGTTGAAACTGCATCAGCGACAATCGACGGGGCCTTTATGAAAATGCTTTCAATTGCTCTCGTAGGTAGAAACATGAAGGTAATATCTGGCAGGCCCGCTAGCCGCAGTAATGCGTACCAAGAGTAGCTTCCCAAAAGCAGAAAGTAGTAGACTGGTAGGGTCGGAAACGACTGCAACGTGAATTGTCCTGACTCGTAATATCTCCTTGCAGTCTGGGTCCATTGTTCCATATCCCACGCGTGCCCAGTGAACGTTGCAAGCGCGAACCGCAATACAAGAGAACCTACTAGGATGACAATGAGCTTTTGCCGTGTGGAAAGTTTCTCTCGTGCATAATACATCGAAACAAGACCAGCCATAGGCATAGCTAGTATTCCAGTCATTAGAAGTGCTGTGGAAAGTGCGGCTTGATTTGGGTCAGGCTGAACGCTCCAACTGAGTCCCTGCGTAGTGAATATGAGTTGGACCGAATTGACATCCAGAGATTGGAAGGACCCCTGAAGAGTGCTGAATACTATAGCGAGGTTTCCCGTCAGACCTACGTAAACAAAAGGCAGGGAGGTGGGAACATAGGTATTCACCTGAAGAATTTCATCGGCTTCCTCTCCCGGACTTACTGCGTAGTTGTAACTCGCGCTAGTAGCTTCATAGGGATCGTGGAGGTTAGTCACAGACACTGCGTAAGTAAGCGGATCTTGTGGCGTAGCGGTTGCCTTCACATAAAACAGAACACGCTCAAGCTTCCAATTACCCGTGGCTGCTTGAGGAATACTTCCAATTATCGAAACATACGTTTGAAAGCCAGGTCCTAGCGGCTGATCGAAAAATCGTACTTGAGAAAAGGATAGTGTCTGCAGAATCAAGGACTGAGGACCAGAAAATGCACTTGATGGAGGGGCCTCCATGTACAAGTAGATTCTCGTGAGGTTATCCACTAGATCGCCAGTCGATGCGAGGGAGTAGCTTCTCAAATCGACACTGATTTTTTCCCAACCGTTTCCTGGTCTGTGTTCCAGCGGAGATGTTTGATACCAAATTGGGACCTCAGAGCCGTTTTGTCCTATCCCCCAGAATCTCACGCCGTATCTCAGACCTTCCGGAGCGAATAATCGCATTGAGAAGAGGGGCGTATGGAAGATGGAAATGTTTACCCGTTGTTGCATGACAGCGGCCTGCGTTGTGTCAAGAGAGGGGAAAGATGCTGTCAGGTACAACATTCCATTAGTCGTTGTAACGTTGGGAGAAACTTCGCCGCTCGGAAACCATTTTCCAAATCCTGAACTGAAGTTTTCGACGGTTGAAGGTTGAGAAGGTATCGGATAGATGGGGGGTCCCATGTAGTCTTTTGCTTCGACCACAAGATAGGTTTTGTCTGGAAGTGTTCCTCGCAAACCAATTGTAAGCAGAGCTGTCAGTACGAGTAGCGCAATGATTGCTACACGCCGGTACGTGTGGTTGGTTTTCAAAGGTCAGACTCCAAGACCTTTACGAACGAATCAACAGACCTGTCTAATGTGAAATCTGTGCGCGCTCTCTCCCATGCCCTTCGCCCGAAGCTCTCTCTAAGAGAACTGTCTTCCAAAAGGGTCCTCATTGCATCGGCGAGGTCGTCTGTACTGCTCGGATCAACGATGAGGCCGCTCTCCCCGTCAATGACGAACTCTTTCGTTCCGCCTGTTGCTGTTGCTATGGATGGCTTACCTGCGAGCGCCCCTTCGACAGCAGTCATACCGAAAGATTCCGAAAACGAAGGGATCGCCACAAACATACACCTCGCATACTCCCGCGCAAGGTCCTCATCCCTCATATGCGGTAAGAGTTGTAGACGAACTCCGAGGCCTTCAGCAAGGGACCTCAATCGCGGTGCTTCTGCACCGTTTCCAGCAATTACAAGATTCGGACTAGTATTAAGAAGAGACGTTGCTTGGATAAGACCGCCGTAATTCTTGTTTGGGACCAAAGCTCCGACAGCGAGCACAAACTCTCCTTTCCCGAACGCAGGAGTCGAAGATGGTTGAATAGATGAGCAGGGGTAAACTACATAGATTCGACGGCCATAATGATAGACTTTGCTGGCCACATTGGCCGTATATTGACTGTTGGCAATAATTGCTCTATACCTGTACACTGTCAGACGATCCAATGATCGGACAGCTGATGTCGTGAGTCCATATGCTCCACCCCATAGGGCGATCCTTGCTAATCCTCCGTAGAACCCTCTGGCTGTAGTGAAGACAGTTGGACTTACTGAGCGGTAATCGTGTCCGGTTACTCCTCTCTCCCAAACGGCCCGGAGAACTTCCCCTGTATACCAGATCGCTTTAGAGCCAAATCTTCGTACAATTCTGAAAGCAGCAATTGGATCTATGTGGTGATGTACTACGATTCGGTCGAACTCCCCTAGTTCATTTAGAGCCCGATAGTTCTTCAAACCGTAGGGTAACTGCCTGATCTCCACGTAGTGGTCGAGCTTTTCTACCCAAGATTGATCTAGAGATGATCGATCTGTATAGAATGTGACTTCGTATCCACGTTTGGACAATTCTATAGTGTGAAGGATGGAGAGCTTCTCACCGCCGCCGAACCTGCCGAATGGATGTATCGCTATCGCGACCCTCAAGACACTCACTCCAAATCTCTATGAGGAAAGCTGTCGAAAGATCAAGAGAACCTCAGCCGCAACTCTATCCCAGGAGAAACGTTCAGATATTGACGAAACAGAGGCTGCTGATAACCTGTTCTTTAGATCATGATCATCCTGTATTCGCTGGATGCACTTTGTAAGTTGCTCTGGATCAAAGACTTCAAACGACAAGGTATCTACTTCCGGGGTAAGGATTTCTGAATAACTACTCGAGACCGCAGTTATGGTAGGCAATCCGTAGGACATTGCCTCAAGCAGAGCTAAGGGCAGTCCCTCCGCAGACGAGGGGAAGACGAAGAACGAAGCCTTCGAATAGTATCCCTCCAATTTTGACTTGCTCACAAAACCTGTGAACTTGACCTGCCCTAGGCCCAAAGAGTTTGCTAGTCTAACAAGTGCTGTCTTCTCTGGCCCTTCTCCTACTATAGTGAAGTTCACGGGCACGCGCAGCTTGCTCATCGCCTGTAATATGACATCAACCCTCTTTCTCGATTCAAGTCTCCCGACAAAGAGGCCGTAACGTTCGCTCAATTGATCTGTTTTCTCGTGCGCACGAATTGCGATTCCACTGGGGACAAAGGTCACGGCCGAAGGGGGAATTCCCCACCTGGTCAACTCTCGTCTCAGAACTGGGCTCGCTACTAGAATATGTCTCGCGTTCTTTATACATGGGAGTTCTATCAGAAGGAATACGCTCTTTCGTACAAGTCTCGAAACCGTTTTCGGATAGCTTGCTATCCAGGGTGTTGGATCGTGCATAGTGTAGACCACTGGTATCTTCCAGCCTACAAATCGAGCTAACAGGAGTGAGGCGAGGGACCCGTGACAATGAATTACATCAACTTTGAAGTGTTGCCTCGCTAATACTCTCAATGCCGTAAGAAAAGATAGAATATTTCCGAAGAAATGCTTCAAGGTCCATCCGAGGAGAGATGTGTCGGGAGGGATTACGCCACGGACAGGAGGTACATTGACAACTACAACCGCACGGTCAAAATCCGCCTCTTTCCTCACTTTGCCGACGAAGAAGACCTGATGGCCGAGGCTCGCAATCGTGTTTGCCAATAAGTAGCCATGTGTCTCAGCTCCTCCTCCAGAAGATTCTGGAGGAACTCGAAAGACTGCCCTGTTTACTACCAAAATACGCAAGTCTTAGCCTCCCTAAGCCGCACTAACGATTTCGGGATACATCCTGAGCTCCCGCCATTCAGATGGTGGTGGTGCTGGAAGGGCTAGCCGCTCCGCTCCCCCGAACCTGCCGTAGGATTGCTGAAGTATAGCTAGCCTCAAGGTGAAAAGGTAGGACTCGTAATCTCTATTCTTATTCTTATCTCCCCTCAAAGCACCCTTTGGGATGCCGAAGATACATTCGTGTATCAGGGACCAGAGATTAGAGGAATAAGATACTCTGCAAAGCATAGTTCGCGCTGAGAACGAGGAGTAGGAGGATCAAGAGCCCAGGCCAACGGATATTCCTAGATCCTACGAGAGGCAGGAAGAAAAGCACAGCCAATGAACCCAGTACTGGAATTGGAAGGTCGTACACGATACGTGCTTGGTCATAGCTGTCCAGCAGCAGAAAGGGTACGGACGCTACTCCGACCCATAGGATGAGTAGACGCTCGAACTGATCTCGGAATCGCAAGGCAAAGACAGACAATAGCCCAAGTCCTAGGATGAGCCAGTTCCCCAGTATTCCTCCATGCGTATAGAGCAGCGCACCGACCAGATTCGTCCAGAAGGAGGCCGCCTGTCCGACGGTGGGCGTTTTTGTTGCTAGGTCCGCGGCTACGGTTCGGGTCGCGAAGACACTGCTCTTCAGAAGGTCCAACACAATTCCACTGGTGATAATTCCGATTGTTGACTTTAGATGGACGGAATGGCCTGTTTCTCTCCATACGGAGAGCGCGAAGACGAGTGAGGCTGTGGCGATGAGGACCCAGGTCCAGGGATGCGTCAGGAAGAGCGCGATGGATAGAGAAAACATGGCGCCATATCTCGGGGTCGAGGGAGTCTTCGAGAATAGTAGCAGGCATGTTAGGAAGAGGTAGGCTTCGGTCATTCCGAGCATGTTGGCGTAGTATCCTCCCCACATTCCAGCGGTGATGTAGAATGAGGTTGAAGTGAACAGGCTGGTTAGTCCAGCGAGTCTCGGGCTTCCATGGCCGAAACGTATGAAGATGTAAGAGGACAAGGATAGGAGTGGCGCTAGAACCATCGGCAAGTATTCGATTATCAGCTGGGGAGAGATTCCCGCCGACGCGACAAGATACAACAGTATCAAAAGAAGCGGTCTGGAACCGTCCAAGCCCTCGACAAACGAGTACTGAAGCGCCTGTAGCAGAGGCCTCTGCAACATCTGATTGATCCAGTTGACATAGCTCGGGCTGTCTATGCCCACAAGCATTCCGTTCGGGTTTAGATCAGGCCGGTACGGGACAAACGCTAGAAGAGAGCTGACGACCAGGCTAACCGCGAGCATCAACTTGGGATGAGATAGTATCTTGAACGTTAACGCAGAATCGGACAGAGAGACAGTTTGAAGCGAGGATAGCAGGGTTCTGAAAGGTACTGAGAGAAACTGGAGAAACGATCTGAACGAAACCGACCGTTGAACGGCCGTTCTGGTTCCGAGCTTTGCAAGCCATGTGTAGAGGAGGCCGAGAAGAAACAGAGTGGACAGTGGAGCGAGCAGCACGTACACGTCTGTGTTGAGGTTGGCGAGTCCAGGGTCTGGTAGGTAGGGAAAGAACACCAAGACCGCTAGAACCAAGGCTTCGAATGCCACGAGGCAGAATGTTACGATTGTGAGAACAGTCTCGCGCGTTGCCATAGTAGCTCCCTTGAGAAAACGGGAGAAGGCTGTCTTTTATGCTTCCAGAACAGCCCAGCTTGAATTCTCAGAAAACGAGAAAAGTCGGACCGCCGAAAGGGAAGTCGCTTATTTCTCTATCTCATAGAGCTAATTTCTTCCCTAACCACTGAACTAAGTTCCTCAGCAAATCTCTCAATCAACTTGACCCAGGTTTCAACCTCTTGTCCTGCAACATGCACTCGCTCTCCGTGGGCTATTCGATTTCTAATCCTTACAAATTCACTGATCTTTCCCTTATCTGCGACCTTGAGACATGATATTATGTCCCTAATACCGCAAGTGTTGAAGAGATCTATGATCTTGTCTGGGGCTGGATTTTTGAAATGTTTGTGCGCGTAGTCTAATAGCACTAAAACCCCTGAAGATTTGATTCTCTCGTCCAGTAGCTGATGCATGGCTTTTTCGTGCAACTCTTCAATAAATCCCTCCAAATAAGCCGAAAGAAGAACTATTGTTGCTTCGTTTAGCGCGTGATACTTGGGGGAGTGTCCCGGGTGCGATCGAGAGTATTGGGCAATTGATTCTATGAGTTTCTCTTGTGGCAGTTTCTTGAGACTCTCTCGATAATTCTGCGTCTTGGTGTAATCATTGATGAATTCGACCGTAGCCAGTGCCTCCCTTGCATTCAGAGTTTGTTCTAGTTCTTTCATTCGGGCTTGGAATGCTTGGAAGGACTGGAAGATGTCCTCCCTCCTTACATTATTAGTTGGATTTGCAGACGCCATTAAACTCGAACTTGTCCCTTGCCTTTGCAAACGGGACATGGCCTTTCAGAAAGAATCGTGTTTGGGTCTCGCCCGGTGCCTCGGCAATAGGCACATTTTACCAAATGCGTTCCTTCTTTGCTCTTCTTTCCTTTACGTTCAGGCATATTTTTTCGTTGATTTTGATCATATATAAAGGAAAGGAGTCTGTCTCTAAGTCGATAACTAAGACGTTCTACTCATCTCTCGAAACAGCGATATCAGGATATCCTGGAAAGCGGAAATGGTCGAGCAAATCCGTGAATGAGTTCGACGAGTGTCGCTGTTCGAAAAGGGCTTTGGTAAGTTATCGTCGGATACTAGTAACCGTTAACCTCGTCGGATAGGAGCAGATAACCGGGTTTTTACCAGAACTTTACTTCAGAGCCTACACGCGTCAAAAGTTCTCTGTTGGACTCTATGACCTCGTCTGCGATAATGTCGAAGATTTCACGTTCTTCCTCGGTCATATCATCAGACATTCCTGATCAACAGTCTAACTCTGTCCCGGACGTTACTTAAACCTGCCTGTCCTATACCCGCTTTGTAGACAACATCAAGAAGGGCCGTATCTCCTATATTCATAGTGTACCCATTGAACTTCAAAAACGCTTCCGCGACTGAAAGAGCAGTTCGTTTATTGCCCTCGTGAAAATGCTGGCCTCTAGCTATACCAAAAATAAGAAGAGATGTCTTCTGAATAATCGATTCAAGGGGTTCCTCTTTAATCGCTGTCTTCCTGACATCACTCAGTAATCGTCTGATTCTGTGTTCATCATCTTTCGTGTATACATGCTCATCTGAAGTGAGAAGGACGACTTTTCGGTTGATCCTTGCTATTGCTTGAAAATCTGGATAACGAATCTTGTTTCGTTTAGCCTGCCCGAATCCTTGTCTACTATTCTTCTGTCTAGAGCTCAAGACCGATCCATCTAAAGAATAGAGACGAGAAGTCCTATAATCGTGTCCATCCGACGATAGTTACCACGATGATCCGTCCGACGATAACTTAACAGAACCTCGAAAAGGAAGACTTACTTGTATCGTACATGTAGTCTTAGATGGATAGTGAATGGAGCGTAAAGTGGCTCAAACGGAGCTGGACCCGGTCGAGTATTCGACACTCGCATCGACAGCCCGAAAGAAGGGTTTGACCATCAAGGAGGCGCTTCGCGAGGCCGCTCTCCGATGGACACAGGAAGAATCTGGGATAAACCC
>Ga0209154_1000681_pt1 | contig 21659 bp, 20 predicted proteins | sample GraSoiAngelo_121_FD_185878 | JGI IMG/M metagenome (GOLD analysis project Ga0209154, IMG submission 185878) | Grasslands soil microbial communities from the Angelo Coastal Reserve, California, USA - 14_0919_12_20cm (SPAdes) (version 2) | ecosystem: Environmental > Terrestrial > Soil > Grasslands ... | reverse complement strand
GATCCGAAGGCAATCCAAAGAGATCCGTCGGAATAATCGCCTTTGTCTTCCGAGTCACAACCTCCTCAATGCTATCAGTTCTGAGACAGAAAGTATCCTTGTCTATATCTGCAAAGACCGGCGTAGCCCCTGCGAGGACAACCGCGTTGACGGCACCCACGAATGTGAAAGAGGGAACAATGACCTCGTCTCCCGGCCCGACCTCAGCAGCCAGTAAAGCGGCGTGAAGAGCAGCCGTGCCGTTCACAACGGCGACCGCATGTTTTGCACCAACGTATTTAGCAAAACTTCTCTCAAACTCAAGAACCCGAGGACCCATCCCACTCTTGTCGGTAAGTACCCCGCTTCGAAGAACCTCTACGGCCGAGTCGATTTCTTCCTTTCCGAGAAAAGGTTGATTGATTCTGATAAGCTCTCGCAATCAGTAGAATCTCCGATTCTCTCCACGACTTGTAGGATTACTCTAAAAGAGTTCTCTATTGAAGACCGAAGACAAAAACTATTGCAACGCCAGTCCGCTATTTTCACGGAGACATCGAATCGACTCGTCGAGGTATTTTCGAATGTCATATAATGCAAAACCCTGTTGCAACAATCGCGAAGAATTTACCCCGCCGAGTCTGGTGCACTGTCTTCATCACCCTCTAGGGGAGTCATTTGTGAAGAAATTCGAAATCCTAAGGAAATTTCCACCAGCTATTGCATGGCTTAGAGAAATTGAATGGAAGAACTGTCGGCAGGATTGAGTCCCTATTATTCATCGTTGGCTGTTTTTCAATCAGGGCGATGATCCGATCGATATGCCACGGAACGGTCAGCGGCATAACAGCCCCAAAATCGAGGAAGAAAAGGGCTGAAATGAAGCCGAATTCTACGGATCGGTTCTTGGATTGCTCGAAGTATTGATTGCTTCCGGTTTCAAGGTTCCTCCGGTTGCTAAAATTTATATCGCGCGCGTTTTGTGTCGCTGGAATTGTAATAGAGGAGCAAGGGGAAGATTGTCTGCAGAACTGACAGGCCAGCAAGTAATTATTCTAAAAGAAGGAACATCCAGATCTAGAGGAAGAGACGCCCAAAAGGCAAACATCGTCGCGGCGAAGATAATCGCCGAATCAATCAAATCATCTCTCGGGCCCAAAGGCATGGACAAGATGCTCGTCGACGGGTTCGGCGACGTGACCATCACAAACGACGGCGCGACGATACTCGACGAAATGGAAGTCCAACACCCAGCCGCCAAAATGATGGTCGAAGTAGCAAAAACCCAGGATGATGAAGTAGGCGACGGCACCACAACATCCGTAGTCGTTGCAGGAGAATTATTGAAACGAGCCGAAGACCTCCTCGATCAGGACCTACACCCGACAGTTATCGTTGATGGTTATCGCATCGCTTCAGCAAGAGCATTGGAGATCCTTGACCAGATCGCGATCAAAGTCGACCCGACCGACAGATCCATGCTCAAGAAAATAGCCACCGTCTCACTGGCCAGCAAGCTTCTCGCAGAATATGACCAAATAGCGGAGTTGGCAGTGAACGCCGTTCTTCAGGTTGCGGAGAAGAATGAGGAAGGAGGTTACAGAGTGGACATTGACGATATCAAGGTGGAGAAGAAGCCTGGAGAATCGCTTCTCGATACCGTCCTAATCAAGGGCATCGTCCTTGACAAGGAGGTTGTTCATCCAGGGATGCCCAAGAGAATCGAAGACGCCAAAATTGCCCTGGTCGACTCTCCCCTTGAAGTGGAGAAGACAGAGTTTGATGCAAAGATAAACATCGAAAATCCAGAGCAGATGAAATCATTCCTCGACGAAGAGGAGAAGATGCTCAAAGACATGGTGGAGAAAGTTGCGGCCGCCGGCGCCAACGTGCTGCTCTGCGAGAAAGGCATCGACGATGTGGCTCAGCACTATCTCGCAAAGAAAGGAATTCTAGGAGTCAGGAGGGTAAAACAGTCTGACATCGAAAAACTAGTGAAGGCTACAGGTGCAAAGATCGTCAGTAATCTGGACGATCTCAAAGCAAGCGACCTGGGCAAAGCAGCGCTAGTCGAAGAGAGGAAAATCGGAGATGACAAGATGACCTTCGTCGAAGGCGCAAAGAATCCCAAGGCAGTAACAATCCTCGTTCGAGGCGGAAGCGAAAGGCTTGTCGACGAGGCTGAGAGATCAATTCACGACGCTCTGTGCGTCGTCAGAGACGTGGTCCGAGACCCTCGAATTGTAGGAGGCGGAGGCGCGCCAGAGGCGGAGATAGCCAAGCAACTCAGAGGATTCGCCCAGAAACAGGAAGGGAAAGAACAGCTTGCAGTCTTAGCCTTCGCCAACGGCCTCGAAGCCGTGCCTGTCGCCCTAGCGGAGAACGCGGGACTTGACCCGATAGACATCATGGTACAACTCCGAGCAGCACACGAGAAGGGACAGACATGGTACGGTGTTGACGTGTTCGAGGGAAAGGCTGCGGACTTGAAAGAGAAAGGCGTGCTTGAGCCTCACGGGGTGAAGATGCAGGTCATAAAATCGGCGTCGGAAGCTGCAGGAATGATTCTGAAGATAGATGACGTGATCGCATCCGCAAAATCGAAAGACTCTCCGGGACCTCCGAAACACAACGGAGAAGGTGGCGAAGAGGGAGCAAGTGAGTACTAGAGAGCCCGACAGTATTGAGATCGGGCCCCCTAAGCTCACACGCTTCGAAAGAGCAAGGGTCGTAGGCGCGCGCGCGCTTCAAGTCTCAATGGGCGCACCAGTACTATTGGATCTAAAAGACCCGACACTCTCACCCATCGACATCGCACTAATGGAGCTGGAGGAAGGAGTCCTGCCCATCAGCATCCGACGCGCACTCCCGGACGGGACTAGCCAGAACATTCCACTCAAATGGCTGCTCCACCCTGAGGAAGAGAGAAAGCTCAGGGGAAAGAGAGAAGACTCCTAAGCCCGCGGCTTAGTGTCAGGTTCGAACTTGGAACCTGTCGACAAGGACGAGACCTTCTCCTGGAAGGCGGCAACAGTAATCATGCTACTCTTCTCACTGTTCGCCCTCACAATGACGCTCCTCGGAATGAACCCTTTCACATTACTCTTCAACGTCGCGTTAGTCTACTTACCAACCGTAATACTGCTCGGTTCTATCTTATTCGCAAGAACCAAGCGGTCATCGTAGAACGAACGCGTCTACGACGCAACGCTCGGGGGCGCCGTATATGGAAGTCTGACACTCATCAGAAAAGCGTCAGCCCCATCATGGTAATAGTGTGAAACTGTTCGAACGGTATCGAACCCCATGTCCTTGTACAGCTTAACGGCCTCCTCGTTAGCGGTTCGGACCTCTAGGAAGCATTCCTCGCCTCCATGCAATTCTAGCGCTTTCATCGCTGAAACAACGAGTTCTCTGCCGATCCCTCTTCTGCGAAAGTCAGGCATCACTGCTACAGACACGACGTGTCCCTTTCTCACCATGCGGAATCGTCGTAGGTCCGAGAATCCGAACTCAAGTCTACACATGATGTACCCGACTACCCGGTTCTCACGCTCCGCGACGATGAAGGCCTCAGGACAGCTCTTGTAGACCTCCATGAAGAAATATGCACTGTAGTTTTCCGGAAGACAAACCCTGTTAATCTCGACGACCGACGAAAGATCGTCCGGCCTAAAAGGCCGAAGAAGATAGGGCGCCTCCAGCAACAAGCCTCTGACCTAAAACAAAACCTCTGACCCTATAATATCTTGTCGTCGAATTCACGACTAGTGACTGAAGTTGACAACACGTTTAAATCGCTAAGAACTCGCGGGCGAATAAAACGGCGATTTCTAGGAATGAGTGACGCCCCGCAACCACCCTCCCAACCAGCCGCTGAACCGGTCTTCGCCCCATACACGGGCCCTTCACTAGAGACAATCAAATCGATCGTCGCGTCACAATTCCAAGTCAAGGACGCGTTTCTCGATCCCTACGGGATTCCAACAATTCTAGTATCGGCGGAACCTACGAGAGAAAAGTTCAGGAATGTAGTTGAACAACTCAGAACCCAAAATTTGCTCGGAGCAATACGTGCGACCGGAGACACGCTGACAATCAAAGTCTTCCAGAAACCCCAGATAAAACCCTCCCGCAACACTATCAATCTGGGACTCTTCTTCGCTACCGTTGTCACAGTTACCGTTGCAGGGTACTTCCTTTGGACGGGGGGACTTGGGGGATCACAGACCCTTCAAGCACAGTTCAATCAGATAGTCTCACCTGGAGCCAGTTCGTATGCCGAAGCGGCGACTTTCGCCGTTGGGCTGCTCGCGATAATCGGTCTTCACGAATTCGGGCATAAGGCCGCCACAACATACCATAAGCTGGACGCCACCTTTCCATATTTCATCCCGGGCCCGCCTCCCATAGGCACCTTCGGAGCCCTCATCTCTCTAAAGGGTCCACCAGCCAACAGGGACCAGCTGTTCGACTTGGGTCTCAGTGGTCCGGTCGTCGGATTCGTGGTGACCATGGCTGTTGCTCTTGTAAGTATGCTGTTTGGACCGGCATTGACTCCAGCAAAGCTGACCCAGCTTAGCGGCTGGAATGCTACATGTAGCACTTACCTGAGAGTCGACAGTTGCTTGACGGGAGTGAGTTTCCCCGCTCAACCACTCTTACTCGTTTTGCTTTCAAATGTAGCCGGATACATCAATCCCAACGTAATATTCGACCAACAACTATTCTTCGCCGCACAAATCGGCGCGCTTCTGACATTCCTCAATATCGTGCCTGCGTGGCAGCTGGATGGGGGTCATATCTCGAGAGCAGTCTTCGGCCCCGGCGGACACAGGATCGCGACTTTCGCCGGCCTAATCTTGCTCCTCCTTTCAGGTTTCTGGGCATTCGCCCTTCTGGTTCTCGTAATGATGGCGTTCTCCCGCAGAGGATTCGCCGGAGTTGAACCACTTGATGACGTAAGCCCGGTCAGCAACTCCAGAAAAATTCTGTACATTCTCGGGATTGCGATGCTAGTGCTGACCTTTGCAAACTCACCACTATAAGGAAAGGCAGCAAACGCCATCGTACCTTGTAAGCCGCGTGATAGTTGAGACTCTGAGGCACACAAAAGGCAACGGACCGATCAACATCAGTCAGATCGCTGACCGAGCGAAGACCACAACAGAACAGGTCACACTGATTCTCGGCCCAATGCTCCAGTTAGGTGATCCATCAGGCGTACAGCTCACTTATTCGGCTCGATTCAAGCTGGCATTCGAAGCGGTCCGGAACGGAGGGCTTCAACAAGTAGCAAGAGCCTTGAGTTGGCAGGAGTTCGAGGCCTTCGCCGAGGAGTGTCTACAAACCGTTGGATTTGATACTCAGAAGGGGATCATCGTGAAGGACGATTCTAGACGATGGCAGATTGATGTGATCGCAAAGAAGGGTCGAATGATTCTCGCGGTGGATTGTAAGCATTGGGAGTCTCCAGGCTATGACTCAAAGCTCCGCAACGCTGCTGAGCATCAAAGTTTAGCACTTCATGCTCTTCTCCAGCAAATGACAGCGAGAGGAGAGGTTGAGAGAGAGGGAGTCTTGGCCCTGCCTCTCATTCTGACCATCTTCGAACCTCGGTCCCGGGAAATCGATGGTGCGGTCGTGGTCTCAGTAGAGCAGTTTGCCGATTTTCTGGAGGGAGTATCACCTTTCTCATCGGAACTGCCGTTCATACATGCACAAAGCATCGCAAAAAGCTCTATCAATTGATGCACGAGAGTCAGAGCCGGTCTGAGATGAACATCGTAGTGGTTGGGGCCGGAACAATGGGGTCCGGAATCGCATACGTGTCAGCCGCGTCTGGTCACAATGTTGTCGTCGTAGAGCAGGACCAGAAGCTCCTCGACTCTGGAATGAAGCGAGTAGTAGAATACGTCGAGAGAGCCATCTTTCGTGGCCACATAACGAAAGATCAAGCTTCAACAATCAACGCAAAGTTGCGGGGTACACTGGACTTCAACACCGCGTGTAGGAACGCCAATCTTGTGTTGGAAGCGGTCTTCGAAGATCCGATAGTCAAGGAGAAAGTGTTCGCGACGATCGACAAGTTCTCTCCAAAAGAAGCAATCCTCGCGTCCAACACCTCATCGATAAGCATCACGCGCCTCGGAGATGCCACTCACAAGCCAGAGCGAGTCTTGGGACTCCACTTCTTCAACCCGGTACCAACAATGAAGCTGGTCGAACTAATCAAAGGAAATCAGACTTCAGAATCCACCGTCAAGACCGCTCGAGGGTTCGTCGAATCACTGGGAAAAACGGTTGTGCAATCACTTGACAAGACCGGGTTCATCGTCAACAAGGCACTGATGCCCTTTCTCAACGAGAGCATCAAACTCCTCGAAGGAGGTGTCGCGTCGAAGGAGGACATTGACAAGGCGTTCGTGCTCGGAACAAACCATCCCATGGGTCCCCTGCAACTATCAGATTTCATAGGAGTTGACGTGGTCTATCAGACTCTCAAAGTCCTGGAGGCAGAGTATGGTGCCTGCTTCAGACCGACTCCTCTGCTCGAGAAGATGGTTAAAGAAGGAAGACTAGGCCGGAAGACTGGGAAGGGCTTCTATGACTACTGACGAGACTCCGAGGATTGACGACCCATCTAAGCGGCTGACAGAGATGATCCTCAAGGGAGAGGATCAAGAATCAGCACGGATTGCATCGGAAATCGTCGGGGGTAGAACTCAGACGAACGATATCGTCGACGCAATCTCCGAGACAATGAACATCGTGGCAGACCTACATGAACTCGAGAGATACACGGTCCAGCAAGTCGAAAGCTGCGAACGCGCCGCAGAGAGCGCCCTCAACGCGATTAGGCCCGGGCTCAAAGTGGAACAGCGAAGAATCTCCGGCAAGGTAATGGTCACGTCTCTGCACGGGGACCCTCATACATTCGACAAGACGCTCCTCCTGACCATGCTCGAGATGGGAGGATTCTCAGCGCTCGACGGGGGCGAAGAACTCTCTCCAGAAGAGGTTGTACGAAACGTCAAGAGCCTCAAACCAGACGTGCTCGCGATACCACTAGTAACCACATCAGCCGTGAACGATCTTTTACGCACGAGATCCCTCCTCGCGAACTCTGGCGTTAAGACAAAGCTCGTCACATACGGTAGGGGAGTGGCCAAGCTGCCGAGCGATTCACAGCTCAGCGCTATGGAAGAGGACTCGCTCGGCATCCTTAGCAGAATAGCCGAGATTCTGATATCTCGCTAAGCTACTTCCTTCGCCTGAGAGCCAGCATCAGATTCCTGGTTCCTTTTACCCTCCAGAGAAGCAGCCCTGAGACCACTGTCGAAGAGAGGGCGGCTGAAAGCTGGGACACGACGAATTTTGCCCAGTAGTCCATTCTTGCTAGACCGAATGACCATGTGTAGAAGTTGACAGCCGTCTCTTTCAACGACGGAATCGAATTCGAGGCTGAAGCTACTGCGCTGATGAACCAGCTTGACTCGACGATGTACGGGGTGAAGAGAACGATTGTGAACGGCGTAAGGACGATGGCCGCTGCTTTTACCATTCTAAGCGGATAGAGTATTCGGCGTACTCGTCGATCAGGACCCGCCATTACGAAAGCAGTGTTTTCGAAGACACTCATCCACAGCGTGAGGAGGACGATGGCATTTGCCAAAGAGAAGAATAGAGCGATGGAGAGTGGGATCTTTAGCGCTCCAAGCGAAATGGTGAATGTCTCATCCATCATGCCGCGGCTCACCATGTAGTCAAAGTAGAGCAGCTCGACAGCAACGGCAATCGCTGCGAAGACTATTGCGGGCATCCAGCCTCGTAGGATCTCCCAGCGGAGAAACATGCGCTTGTATGTGGTAGTGCCTGAGGCCACCGCTGACACGTGAAGCTACGAACAATCTTGACTGGTTAAAAACCCGATGGCTCACGTAACCGTATCATTTCCGCCAGAGTTACGGGAGCTTAGTCTACACCCGAACTTCAAACTGTCACCAACGCGCTTTCACTGCGCGTTCCGCCTAGATTTCACGGTCAAGAGAAACGCGTGATCGGATGGTTGAACAAAGGAAGATGGATACTGCTAGCCCTTGCTCTAGTACTCACAGCCTCAACCCTGAACCCCGGATACGCGGCGGCCCCCAGCCCGCAAGAAAACGTGAGTCTCTACGCAGGAAACAGGCTCATCATAAGCTCAACCCAGCAAGCCATCAGATCAGTGGTTGTGAGAGGAAACCTCTCGGCCGCCATCGTCTCCAACGTGACATTTCCCGCCAAGAACTTCACCCTCACAACAAACTCAACCCAGCTCTACACTCTGAACATCTGGCTCTCATACCCGAGTACCTATACAACCGCGATCACCATCAATGATCCCGTCAGCCGCTCGAACAGCCTCTACACCTCCTACTACGTGTCAGCAGGAGACATGAATCTTACAATATTCGCAGACTTCCAGCCAGCCCCGAGCAACGGGGCTGGAGTGCCCCTCAGCTGGTCCTCGTTCTTCGGCTGGTTCAGCCAGTTCGGCAACGCGTTCCCCCTCTGGATCAAGATACTATACACAATACTCGGAGCACAGTTCGCCTTCGTAGGCTACCGATGGATCAAGTTCGAGGACGAGAAGAGAAGGATTGAGGGCCACTTGCCTCCACTAGACCGTGGGAACAGGATCTACCTATGGATCGACGTCGCGTTCAGAACGCTCCTCGCAGGCTTCATCATAAGCCTCGCACTAATGCTTGGGGAGACCGTCATCATATCTGTAGCGCAGTACCTGTTCTTCGTCACACTCAACCTCTTCAATCTAGTCGACCTGTTCTCGCTCTTCTTCGTCGCAGTCCTCGGATTGATCATCTACCTCGCCCGCGAAGGACTCGACAAGTTCCTTGACCTAAAGCCGATGACGGAGGATTAGCATTTGAAGACCCAGCGACGAGTAGCAGCCAACGACGACCAGCTCTCCGAGTTCCTATTCGGCTCCGTGAGGCCCTGGTGGGACCGCCGACCATGGCTCAGACGAATCTTCCTCATTCCGCTCCGATCAGTCGACAAGTCCTACGGTAGATGGAGCAAGGCTAGAGTGTCACCGAGACGATTCCGAAAGATCCAAGAGCGTCTAGACCGAGAATATCCCCCAGACAAATTCTCTCCTTCAAATCTCATCGGCAGAGACAGAGAGTTCAACCTCCTACTCGACTCCTTCAGACTCCACGTACTACGCCATCCCTCACTGACCAAATATTTTGGCAGGGAGGAGCTGCCAAAAGCGCTCTGTCTCGCAGGAGACAGCGGAACAGGCAAGACCTTCCTAACCATGGTATCGCTGCGAGAGATGCTTTTCGAAGGCTATCGGAGTGGGGTCCTCGTTACTCCTGTGATCCTGAAAGGGTCTGATGTCTACTCTGAATTCTATGGCAAGAGCACTCGGCAACTCGGCCGCTTTTTGGATTATGCAAGCTCCGTTCCTTCGGTTGTCTACATCGATGAATTCCAGAGTTTCGGCCGGAAGGTTCGTGGAGAGACAGGAGCTGAGATCGAGGATACCAGAATCCAGGATGAATTGAATCGCTGGCTTGACAAGATCGTTAGCGGAAAATCTCGAACCATGGTTATCGTAGCTACGAACGCTTACGAGAAGATCCGGGAAGATATTCGTCGTAGACTGTCAAAGGTCAGCCTGAACGACGGAGTGACTCGCGAGATGCTGCTGGCGGTCGTAAACGACTCGCTGAAGAGAGAAGGATGGGTCAATCTCAAGGCTGACGATCTTCTCGATCTGATGGAGAGAGAGGTAACTATCAGGCGCCGCGCTTCGCTCACTCCCAGCGACATCCAAGAGATTTTCCGAGAGGTCCGAAAGTCAAAGGAGGCACCGTTGCGCGAGATGATCAGAGAATCGAGGACTGATCTCCGGACTGTCGAACGGCCCAAGATCTCAGCGGGAATCGAGGATTTTGCGGCAGCGGCTCGGAACGTAAAACTCTACTCTGAACAGGAGAAGTCGCAGGAAGTTGTTGATGCGGTCTATGTAATGAAGCCCAAAGTTAGTCGAGAAGACCTTGGCGGCCTTCATGATGTGAAGAATAAGGTCCTCAACCACATCGCGCTCGCCTTCAACCCGTCGATGAGGGAACTAGGGCACCAGTCGAATCCGCGATTCTTCCTCCTCGGACCGCCTGGGACAGGAAAGACGCTATTGGCGATGGTCGCTGCCGCCGAGAACAATGTGGGCTTCATCAAAGTGCGAGGGGGAGAACTGATGAGCGGTGCAAACTACATGGGGGACCCGGAGAAGAGGATCAAGGATCTCTTCGGAATGGTACGCCAGAAGAGTCCGTGCATCCTGCTTCTCGATGAGGCGGACGCCATCTTCTGGGGGGGAGATCCGTCTAGCAATAAGATACTGGCGCAGGTAAAGGCGGAACTCAGCGAGCTCCGGTCGGAAGATAGGGTCGTGGTCATAGCTACTTCAAACAAGGAGCAGCTCATTGATCAGGCCACCCGGGATAGGTTTGAGCCGAACATCTTCTACATCCATCCACCGCTTAACGATGCTGAGTGGAATGAGGTTGTTGCGATTCATCTCAGGAAGCTGCAGCCGTACCTACACCCCGAGGTCGATGCCGCTAAGATAACGAAGATGTTCCGAAGACAACGAGTGCTCAGCCCTCGGGGGGTCGCAGAAACAGTCTCCGAAGCTCACCGACTTTGGGCATCCGAAATCGCAGCTGCCCGAGGCATCACCGATGCTGGAGCTTCAGAGTCAGCGGTCCACAATATTACGACGAAATACGAGGAGGACCTCGATAGACTCAAGGAGGTTCTCGCCCTCTACCAACAGGAGGGAACCGATCTCAAACGGGACCAGGTGAACCAGGATAATTACAAGCTACGGCTATTCCACTTCCAGAGAGCAATATCCAGCCTTGAATCCCTTGAGGACAAGGAGCATCGTGAAATCGCGGAGGCCCTCATACTCTCGCAGGCCCTGCCCGGTGTCACGTACGGTCTCTACACGAGCGAGAGGGGCTCGGGAGGTATACTCACCATTCAGTGCAATGTTCGGCCCACAAACTCAGGCGAGAGACACGTATCCGTAACCGGTCAGGCAAGCTCCATGATCATGGGACAGACCTTTGTGCCAGACCACTCAGTCATCGAGAGCGCAGAGAATGCCGTTGAGGCAGTGAAATCATGGCTCTGGTCCCGAACCCGAGTCGACCTCTCGAAATACCACGTGCACTTCCAGATCAGAAGCATCCTCGAAGGAGCACCAGGAGCGGGAGTGTCTGGTCCAAGCGCGGGATACGCTATGCTGAACGCCTTGATCTCTGAACTCTCAAACACTCCAATAACCCAGTCAAAAGTCATGACTGGAACAATCGGCCTGAAAATGGATGTAGGACCGGTAGGAGGACTAGGCGGGCGGGGCAGAGAGGCAGGAAAGCTCGTAGGGATACTGAAGGCTGAGAAGGTGAAGATCACCGACCTTCTAGTTCCCAACTCCAACTACCGGAGCGCGACAGACGAGATGAAAATGGTCCAAGATGAGGGAATAATTGTTCATCCAATCACGAATGCTCAGGATGGCTGGCCGATCCTATTCGGTCTCACCGGAGAGGAGCTTGCCAAGAAGATACGCGGCGCGCTCGTCGACCGAGAATCACTCGTCGATCTAGAACCAAACGCCCCAAGATTCGTAGATAGCCAGAGCTAATCGAATGAGTATGATGCAGAAGCGCTATTGCTCTCGGACTATTCTCAGAAAGTTCTTGAAAACATCGACCCCTTTCGCAGTGTGATAGACCTCGGGGTGGAATTGCACTCCAAAAACATTCATCTTCTCGTGGACCATCGCCTGGACCGCGCAGTTTTCAGAACTCGCGAGAACCCTGAACGCCCGAGGAGCAGCCACTATCTCATCGTTGTGAGATTCCCACGCTGTGAAAGAAGGCTTCAAGCCCTCCAAAATCGTATCCTCGTCCGAAACCGAAACCTCGACCGGTCCGAACTCGGGCTTCCGAGCCAAGTCTGTCTTGCCACCGAAGGTAGTAGCCATGAGTTGATGGGTCACACAGATACACAGCATGGGGAGCTTGATCTGAGTCATCAGGTTAGAAGCGTCTCTGAGTTCGTCGGTCAGCTCGTGAAGCGAACGGACGCTCTGAGGTCCTCCGCCCATAACGAGCGCATCGGCGCCCATCGCCTCGAACTTTTCTAGTGGAGTTGAGGGAGGCATCAGATGTGAGTCTACTCCCAACTCTTGGAGCCTTCTAGCAATCAGATGGTTGTACTGGCCCTTCACATAGACAACAGGGATAGTTGTCAAGGCTACTCGAACTCCACGGTCGCCGGCGGTTTGGGAGTAATATCGTAGTAGACCCTCGACGAATCGCCAGTCTTGAGAATCGATTCTGCAATGTCCTTCAGAATCTTCCAAGGGACTTGAGCGACAGCGGCCGTCATAAAGTCGCGAGTCGAGACGGCTCTAACTATTACCGATAATGGAGGCCCTCCCCTCTTCTCCTTGACTAGAATTGCTACGCGTGTCACCTCCGCAAATTTCTCGACGATGTTAGATTGGGCCACGCGCAGTTTCTCGGGAAGCCAACCGTATGTATCTCTATTATCCTCTTGTATCTTTAGTCCAACCAGTAGGCCGTAACTTCTGGTATCACCTTTTACTCCAGTCACTCGATCCTTGAAAACATCGACGCGAGTCTCTGATTTGGGGAGACCAAGAGCCGTAGCCGCTGTCTCATCCAGACTCTTGTAGAGTGGGTCCTCTGTGAACTTGTTTTCAATGACACCCGCGAAGTACTGGTCGTAGTTGAAGGGGCCGAGTTTCTCCTCAATGATCCTTGTTGCTGATTTGAGAAGCTCTAGCTTTTTCTTGGAAACTGTTCCAATGCATCTTACTAAGAGCCCTGGACCTGGAAACGGTTGCCGTTCAGAGAGGTCTTTCGGGATATCCAGATGCCGTCCGAGAGCCCGGACTTGGTCCTTATACAATTCTGAGATAGGTTCGACGACCCTAAAGCCGTAGGTTGCTAGAGAATCAATTCCAATCTGCACTAAGATGTTGTGCTGGGTCTTTATCCCGCCCTGGGTTTCAATCCAGTCAGGCGCAATAGTCCCTTGCACAATGAAATCACATCCATTCTTCTGCGCTTCTTCTCCTAAGACCCGATAGAACGTCTCTCGAAACTTCTTTCGCTTCTCCTCGGCCATCGCCTCCCCCTTCGTGGCTTCTAAGAAACGCCCACCCGCTTTGACTAGCTTTATCCTCAACCCTAACGAAGCCTCCTCGAGACTCGCCTTGACATTCTCGGGCTCTCCAGCTCGCAGGAAGCCTGTGTCTATGAAGACTGGGAGAAGTCTGTCTCCGAGAGCTCTTTTTGCGACTAGCGCCGCTACGGTGCTGTCGACGCCCCCAGAAACCGCGGCGATCGCTTTGCTGTCTCCTATTGTTTCCCGCAGCCGGGCCGTCTCGCTAGTCAGATAGCTTGAGGGGCGGAATCCTTCAAGCGTCACCGACAACCATTCGCCACTTTACACCGTGATCCCGTCCGAAGAATTTATCCTTTGGTTTATGGTGTTCCGGCGATTACTTTCCGCTTCTATGCGAAAGCATAAGTTCCCTAATTCCTAGTATCCGGAATCTGCAGTCTTCGCCCCTTTTTCGAATTTAGCATCCTGATTTCACGTGCAATCTGAACTAGATCGATATCTCTTCTTCCGTCGGAGTAGTATTTCCTAGCGAGAAGCGCCAGCTGTGCCTGCTTTTGCTTGACGACGAGGTAGGGTACGATTTGAACTAGTGCATGTTCAGCCTTCTTGGAGGCAGCGACCCACATGTTGAATCTATCTTGACGACGGGTGAAGATAAAACCTGTTCCAATAATTCCTCTAAATCGCTCGATGGGAGTTCTTTCCTTGTTTCCAACCTGAACTAGTGGATATCCAATAGTCCCTGTGAGGACGTTGAACAACGCTAATCGACCCTTCCCCATCGAAGAATCCGGCGGCCCAGGCCAATTCAATCTCTTTCGGCAAAGGAAGTTGGGATCTTTGCGATCTTATTTAAGAATCAATGAGATGCCTAAACATGACCCTAATTGGAGCTTGTGGCCCCTCAGATCATTGGCAGAGGCACTTGGCTTGACAAGGTCGCTTCCGAAATTCTTGAGAGAGAGGAGAAGCTCGGCCGGCAAGTCGACCTGTTGAAGGTCGAGAGCGGATTAGGGGCGTCAGGGGTCCCACACGTCGGAAACTATAGCGACGCGGCGCGTGCCTATGGTATCAAGCTCGCGCTTGAGAGCATGGGAAGGAAGGCTGAGCTCATCGCTTTTTCGGACGATATGGACGGGCTTAGGAAGGTTCCCGCTGGTCTTCCAAAGTCGTTGTCGAAATACATCGGATTTCCGGTTTCAAGCATTCCTGACCCGTTTGGTTGCCACGACAGCTATGGATCTCACATGAGCGGCTTGTTGTTAGACGCTTTAGACAAAACGGGCGTGAAGTATAGGAGCGTATCGGGGACTAGTGCCTACCGAGACGGATTATTCAACTCTCAAATCGACAAGATCCTGCGCAACGCGGCTCGAGTTGGTGAGATAATCAAGGAGACTTTGGGACAGGAGAAATACACTGAGGTTCTTCCCTACTTTCCAGTCTGCGAGAGTTGCGGCAGAATTTACACGACTAGGGCTACGGAATACTTTCCCGATAGGCACGTGGTCAGATATTCTTGTGATGGAATGGAGCTTCGTGGAGAGATGTTGAAGGGGTGCGGGCATCGGGGCGAAGTTGACGTGTTTTCAGGCAGGGGAAAGCTGAGCTGGAAGGTGGAGTTTGCGGCTCGATGGTCTGCGCTCAAAGTGAATTATGAAGCCTATGGTAAGGAACTCATCGACTCAGTGAAGACAAATGACAGAGTGATGGAGGAAGTGCTCGGTGAACCTCCGCCCTTTCATACCCGCTACGAGCATTTTCTGGACAAGACAGGAGCGAAGGTATCAAAGTCAGTCGGGAACGTGCTGGCTCCACAACTCTGGCTGAGATATGCATCGCCCCAAACGTTGTTGCTCTTGATGTACAAAAGGAGTGTCGGATCTAGAGCGGTTTGGGTCAAGGATATTCCGACCTACATCGCAGAACTCGATGAGCTAGAAGACGTGTACTCCGGGCGTAAGGAGGTAAAAGACCCTAAGGAGCTGGCGAGGTTGCGAGGATTGTACGAATACGTCTGGCACCTTTCACCCCCGAGAACCCCAACTGCTCACGTCCCTCACAACCTTCTCGTGTACTTGGTCAAAGTAGCCCCGAAGGGCAAGGAGAAGGAATTCGTCATACAGAGGCTGGCTGGATATGGCTATCAAGTCGATGCCAACGATCAGCGTTTTCAGGACCGGTTGGAGAAAGCTATCAATTGGGCAAGAGAGATCGAAACGATAACGACCGGTCCCGTGCAGGTCGAAGGGAAAGAGCGAGAGGCTATTCTTGAGCTGGCAGGCATCGTAAATGCGAGCGCCGACGAAAATTATCTCCAGAACTCTGTATTTACGATAGCAAAGAAGCATGATCTTGAGCCAGGGCCTTTCTTCAAGACGCTCTATAGAGTGCTGATCGGGGCCGACCATGGTCCGAGGCTAGGCCCTTACATACTAGCAATGGGCAGAGACAATGTTGCTACGGCTCTCGCCAGCGCGGCGAGAATGGCGAGCAAGTAGAATGGAGAGCCTAACAACCCAAAAAGTCGAGATACGACCCGTAAGGACCGAAGACCTTAGGCTTGTCTACGAGCTCGAAGAACAGTCGTTCAAAGACCCGTTCCCAAACTACTTCATCGACCAGCTCGCAGACGCGAACCCGGAAACGTTTCTTGTCGCTGTCTACAGCGGGGCGATTGTCGGATATGCGGTTGTCGATGACTGGTCTGATCACCAACACCTTGTCTCCATCGCCGTAAGAGCCGGGTTTAGACGTAGAGGGATCGCGCAAGCACTCCTAGATGATATGTTTGAAAGGTCGAGACCGGGTCCGTTACGTCTAGAGCTGAGGAGAAGCAACCACGAAGCTTTGCAGCTCTACATCAAGAATGACTTTCGGGAGACTGGAATCGCGCACAGCTACTACACCGACGGAGAAGATGCTATTCGGATGGAAAAATTGATTGAGAAGAAGCCTGAGATTCTGGCACCCGCCTGACTTGCACTCTCCAAGAAGAAACCGTCGTTATGGTTAGAGCATCGGGTACCAGTTTACCCACAGAATCGTAGCCAGACACATCAGTACCGAGTAGACAACGATCAGTCCTCGGAAGAATCTGGGATGAAGTGCAGAGTATTCGGCTTGTGCCCAGAATACAGGGGAACCGCCAGAGCGAAGCGTGCGAATGAACGGACTTCGCCTGAGTAGAATACGACGGCGAGGAGGACGAAGGCCCACGTGTAGTATGGAAACAATTTGTACGACACGTTCCCTTTGATCATAGGAATTGCTACGAAGATAACCGCGAGAATCATAGTGACAAAATTAATGGTATAGGGAGTACTCCGTTCGCGACCTGATAGAGTGGGTTGTTGAAGAAGCACAGGATCGTGCACTTGGGCCCCGTTGCCTCTGACTGAAAGGGCGCGAAGGAACAGTGGATTCGAACCTACGGTTGGATCGTGCTCATTCTTGCATGAAATATGGATCTTATACTCTCAGTTCTCACTGGTTGGAAACGAACAGCCACAAATGGATGGATCAAACCGTTTTACAGATGTGTCATTATTCCTCGTTGAGAGAAGGCCCAAAAGCTAAGTTAGAAAGACAGAGCGATTCTGACGGCCAGACCGATAAATCGGAATCGGGTCTGTGAGGGAGAGCAATGACGCAGGATGTGATCGTCGTCGGAGGTTTGGCGGTTCTCTTCATTGGCGTTGCACTCGCGATCTGGGTGCGTTGGCTGGCTGATGATACCCCAGGTTGGGACATCACATTGAGAGAGCAGTACATCATCGGTGGATGGATTGAATATCTTCTCGCACTCGTCGCACTTGCACTTATCATAATTGGCTCGATCTCCTAACCAATCATCGCACCTCGGAAATTGGGCAATTTGTTCAAGGCACGCGGGGTGGTATTCGGCTAGTTCTTTAGGCGAGCCCACACACCCTTCCTAGAAAATCGTCCTCGATCTGAGAGAAGCATACTTATGGTTTTGGAGAAGGAATCTTCTCAGGCAGTGAATCGGTCGATCTCCCTATAGGGTGTGTTGTGGGAACCGTTACTTCCACTTCTTTCCAGATACTCACGCCTTTCGTTTCTTTGAGGTAAAGGGTACCAATTACGAGAGTTACAAGAGCAACTCCGATGGGATAGATCAATCCGGCTAGGATACTACCCGTCGCGACGTTGATGGCAACGACTAAGACGGGAGTGAAACCGCCAAACTCGCCGTTGCCGAGGTGGTATGGCAGGGATAGGGATGTGTACCTCGTCCGGCCTGGGAACATTTCAACAAGTAATGCAGCGATGGGCCCATAGACCATTGTAACGTAAATTACCTGAGTCAGTACGAGTAGAGTTAGGGCCGGGGCGTTGAAGCTGGCCTTGTCGGAGAAGTATGTCATCGCAATGTAGAGTGGGTAGTAGGTTACTGCTGCGAGCAGACATCCGCCCATGATGATTTTTTTTCGACCGATTCTATCTGATAATCGGCCGAAAAAGATGAAGAGTGGAGTGCCGAGGGCGAGAGCCGTCGCCACAATAGCGTACGATGTTACTTTGTCAACTCCTCGAATCGTCTGTAAAAAGAATAGCGCGTAGAATTGTCCAGTGTACCATACAACGGCTTGTCCCGCTGTAGCGCCGAAGAGAGCGAGAAGAATGAGACGCCAGTCTCTTCCAAGGCTTTCTTTGATCGGGGATGTAGCTGTTCTCCCCATCTCTTTGAGCCTGCTGAAGAGAGGTGTTTCCCTAAGCCGCCATCGTATGTAGAGCGCCGCAGCGACAAGAACGGAGGAGAGAAGGAATGGTATCCTCCATCCCCAGTCATTGAAGGCGCTGGCTCCGAGGCCGAGACTTGTCGCCAGAATAACAATCAGTGAGAGAAAGAGGCCGACTGTAGCGGTTGTCTGGATATAGCTAGTCCAGTACCCACGTTTCTCGTCCGGCGCATGTTCGGCGACGTATATTGCTGCGCCGCCATATTCCCCACCTAGAGCAAGCCCTTGTAGCATGCGAATGAAAAGAAGAATTGCGGGTGCTAGAAGACCGATAGCTTGGTAGGATGGAAGGAGGCCGATGATGGTCGTCGCGGATCCCATGATAGTGATGGTCAGAAGGAACGCATATTTTCGGCCGACCTTGTCGCCCAATCTCCCAAAGACGAGAGCTCCGAAGGGCCTTACAGCAAAGCCGGCCGCAAAGGTCCCGAGATAGAGAATGAGCGACGTTCCGAGTGTTTTTGACGGGAAAAACACGGGCGCAAGGAAGACCGCAAGAGAACCGAAGATGTAGAAATCGTACCATTCAATAATTGTGCCCATAGATGAGGCAGCAACTATGTAGCGCATGCTCCGTCCACGGTTGGTATCTGACGAGAAGGGAAACGAGGGGGTGGACAGACTGCTCGACGGTTTTTGGCTTGCGCCCATAGGCTTTGACTGATGAGTGCACGTTAGGTATTGGAATAATAGGCACGACGTTTACGTTTCATCACGAGTCTCACTTTCCCAATCATTAGTATTCATTTGTAATTTACCAATTTACCTAGGGAGTCGAGACCCACTGGTAAGCTCCCACCGTGTTCACCCTATTCCGTTCGAAGATATGAAAAAGAGATGCATCATCATATCGGAAGGATTTCCGAACTAAGAACCAACCCTTTGGCCTGCCGTATGGGTGCGTAGAGTGAGAAACTTGCCGAAACCAGGATTTACGAATTTGACGATTAGGCGAGACCTCTACGCCCATTTGACCACAGCAGCAAGAGCCCATGGCTTCCCAGGTATCCCGAGTTATCTTAGTGGCTTCTCTCGGAAACTCGGAAAAAAATCGGTGTTAGTACCGTACTACGAACAGATGGAGTCAAAAACGAGGTTCCTTTCGAGATAGCGGAAAGTGGCGGGCCGGGTGGGATTCGAACCCACGATTTGCGGCTCCGCAGGCCGCCGTCTTGGTCCTGGCTCGACTACCGGCCCTAGAAGAGACATTCTTGATTCCCCTTATAACGGGTACAACATGGAGACCTAACTTGCCTCCCCGTCATTCTCCTGTTTCCTGATAGGCAACAATTTCATATGTAGAAACGAATGCGGCTTGGGTCAGACATGTTCGCCTGCACGAAATGTCAGAAGCGAGAGTTTCAAATGACGCAGCTGTCAGAAATGAGACTTCTAGCTGAGTGTGCTGGATGCGGAGCATCCTTTGTTGTTGATTCAATTAGCGAGAAAAAGTCTCGGATCGAAGCCGCGGACCCTAACCAGCACCTTATTTGGAATTGGAAGAGTGAGCAGTGGGTCCCGGCAAAGAGAGGCTAGGAAACCTCTCTCAAACATGGGACGAGAACTTGCGCGACCCTGCCTTACCCTACGCGGACTACGCGGACGTCCCTGGTGTAGTAGCCTCCAGAGTTAGACCTTCAGGCCCAACGTATTCTGCGTCGGGACGGAACAATCGGTTATCCTGTAGCTGCTCCAATATGTGAGCCGTCCAGCCTACAGTTCTTGCACATGCGAATGTGCAAGTGAAGAGCTCAGGGGGAATCCCGACCGCGTGCAAAACGACCGAGGAATAGAATTCGACATTCACATCAATAGGCCTTTCCGGATGCTGCTCACGTAGTAGTCTCCGGGCTGTTTCTTCGACCGTTGTCGCGAGCTCGAATAGTGAGGGATCGACTATCTGTCGCGCAAGCTCCTTTAGGACCCTTGATCGCGGGTCCTCAGTTCGATAAACTCGGTGGCCAAAGCCCATTATTCTGTCGTGCTTCTGAAGCCGATCTCGCAACCAACTCTCGGCGTTCTCGGGGGTCCCGATGGACTGCAACATTTCCCAGACGTAGATGGGTGCACCTCCGTGCAATGGACCTTTCAATGCCGATATTGCAGCGACCACTGCAGAATGCACATCGGTCAGAGTCGAGGCCGCGATTCGAGCAACGAAGGTTGACGCGTTAAGGCTGTGGTCGGCAAGTAGAGTGAAGTATGAATCCAGTGCGTGTACGTGTTCAGGTCTGCCGGGTTTGCTGTTGAGCATGTAGAGATAATTCGCAGCATGGCCGAGCCCGGGTCGAGGGGTGACTGGTTCCTGGCCTTTTCTCAAGCGGTGATAGGTGGCGACGATCGTAGGCATTCGCGCCGTCAGGCCGATGCTAGAGTCGATCAGTGAGGGTTCATTCCGACTCCCTAGCCCTCCTAAGATAGAAACAGACGTTTGCAAAGCTGAAAGAGGATCAGCTACTTTTGATTCTCCTTTCAGAAAGCCGATGACCTGATTCGGCAGAACATGTTCGCGTGAGAACCGAATCTCCAAGGTGGAAAGTTCTTGCCGATTCGGCAGATGTCCGTACCACAGCAAGTGGGCAACGGATTCATAGGAAACTCGTCCTGCCAGCTGAGTAACATCATACCCTCTGTAAATCAGACGTCCAGCTTGGCCATCGATCTTGGTGAGAGAAGTAGTAGCCACGATGACGCCTTCGAGACCCTTCGGCGCGCGAATCATGAAACTTTCAGAACGCAACAGATATCAACGATAATTAAGGAATATGCCATCGTCAACGCTTAAGTTGCCCTGTCTCTGTTTCGTATCTTTGGTCATCTCTAGTCCTAATCTTCAAGGAAGACAGATTACATCTCAGGCGTTCGTCGTATGATCCTGTTGCGCTGGCATGAGGGGAGTGACTCCGACCGCGTGACAGGTCTGAACCGGGATGAGGGGTTGGTTGGCCACTGTAAAATCCCTGCCGGGCAACGGGCCAAGCTACCACGCTACTGGCGTGAGGGGGCAGTTGAGGTTCGACCGTTCCCTGCCGAGAAGAAACTATGTGTTTCTGAGGCGCAAGGGCTCTCAGTTGAAGCAATGAAGGGGAATCCGACGACGACGGTAATCCCCGGAGTCGATGAGAGCAAGCCGAGCCTTTGAACGAACGAAGACTTGACAGAACCAGGAATACCAAGGAACACCCTCTGTTCTTTGAGAAAGGTTTTTTCAACGCCTCCAGGGTCGAGGCGACCGTTGAGATCAGAGATGACTGGAAAGGCCCACAGAATCGCAGTACTGCCGGGCGACGGAATCGGCCCCGAAGTTGTCGAGGCGACGCTGACGGTCTTGAATGCTATCCAGAAGGTCGATGATGTTAAGCTTGAGATGCTGAAGGGAGAGGCTGGATTCGACGTCATCTCGAAATATGGAACTAATCTTCCCGCGAAGACCGTGGACATGATCAAGAAGACTGATGCCTGCCTTAAGGGGCCCATGACGACTCCGGAGGAGCCAGGATCGCCTCGGAGCGTCGCCGTCACGCTACGTTCCATGTTCGACCTCTACGCTAACATGCGCCCCGCTCGCACTCTTCCAAATGTTCCCTCGCTCAAACCCAATATCGATATGATTGTAGTCCGAGAGAACACAGAAGATCTCTATGTCGGAAAGGAGTTCGAAGTTGCACCCGG
>Ga0209154_1000675_pt1 | contig 21766 bp, 17 predicted proteins | sample GraSoiAngelo_121_FD_185878 | JGI IMG/M metagenome (GOLD analysis project Ga0209154, IMG submission 185878) | Grasslands soil microbial communities from the Angelo Coastal Reserve, California, USA - 14_0919_12_20cm (SPAdes) (version 2) | ecosystem: Environmental > Terrestrial > Soil > Grasslands ... | reverse complement strand
CAAGCGGTTCATCGGATCTACCGCGTACAGTCGCTGGGCGAGCTGCAGCACTTTCGCGGTGTCGTTGAGCACGAAGGAGATGCCGGTGAGGTTGTAGAGCGCGTCGCGATGGTACGGGTTCTTCACCAAACCCGCTTGGTACGTCTGCACGCCAAGGCGGTACAGCGGGTCCGCCAACGCATGGAACTTCCGCATCGTGTCGGCCGCCGCGGGCTGACACCGCGCCGCGAGCTGACGCGCCGTAAGCATGGGAGTCTTCCGCTTCAGGGCCTTCGCGCACGCGGCATCGAGCTCGGAGGTGTCGGGCAGCTGCGGGATCGCGCTCAGCACGGCTCCAGCAGCGCCGAACAGATCATCCGCACTCGCCGAGTCCGCGTGCGCCGGGATGGCCGCGTACAGCGCCATGGCGGAATCGCGCTGATTCGCGCGCAGATACAATTCCGCCAGGCTCGCCCTCGCCTGCACGTCGTTGGGGTACGCGCCGAGGAACTCCCGGTAGGCCGCAGCCGCCTCGTCGTAGCGCTTCTCGCTGTGATACACGCGGGCGACGTTCAGCCACGCTTCCCGTCGATCGTTCGCGTATTTCGGATCAGATGCGGCCGGCACAGCCAATCGGAAGTACTTTGCCGCCGAGTCCATGCGCGTCGCATAGACGAGGGAATCCAGGTGGTACTTCGCGGCGTTCGCCTGCTTGAGCGCCGAATCGGGCTCATCTCGAGCGATAAACAGGTTGGCAAGGTAAATGAAGCCCAAGGGCTCGGCCTGGTAGATCTCGTTGGCGCGCCGAAACGCCGCGATCGCGGAGTCGGTGTTCCCCGCCTGCCACGCCGCCGTGGCGGCGTTGAAGACCGGCACCCACGCCTCGCGCCGGTGGAAGGCGATGTCGTCCTTGCAGCCCGGGGCAAGCGCCAGGGCCTTCGTGAAGGCGGAGTCCGCGCCCGCGAGATCGTTGACCGCCATGTAATACCGCGCCAGGTAGTACCACGCGCCCGAGCTTTTTCCGTGGTCGTCTGCCCCGACGGCCTGCGTCAGGTCGCGCTCTGCTTCCTTGAACGCCTTGGTGCGTTGGTCCGCGAACTTCGTGTTCGTCCCGGTCCTGAGCGATTCCATGCCACTGTTCACCCTGCTGCTCGCCTTGAGCCCACATGCCGCCGCCGCCGGGATGAAGCCGATACCCTGCGCGCGCAGGGCGGTCGGAGCCGAAGCGGCCACACACATGCACCCGAGAAGGACGACTTGATGCTTCACGGTCATGCTCACTCCTTGGATTTGGCAACCAACGCCTCGGCGTCGCGCTGCGCGACCCGGGCGACCTCGAGCGGCGGTCGGCCAAGCACGCGGGCCGCCGCGAGAACATCATCGTACTCCGGTTTCACTCGCACACCTTCCGCATCCGGCTGCTCCAGCACCTTCACCCGCACGGTGACTTCGGGCGTGAGCCGGACCGTCACGTGGCGGCGGGCCAGCGTCGCCCGCTCTGCCACCCAGCGACGGATCCCCGCGGTGGTGCTGTGCCGGAACAGCGCGGCGGTCACGGCTTCGGCGCATTCCTCGGGCGCCACGACTTCCACCCGGAACCCGGATCGTCCTTTCTTCATTTGCACCGGCCACGTCTGCACGTCCAGGGCCCCGGCGGCAACGAGCGCTTGGCGCAGCGGCTCCACGTACTCCGGGCTCATGTCGTCTACATCCGTGGCCAGCAGCGCGACGCGGCCAGCCTCCGCCGCCTGCTCGGCGAAGAGGATCCGCAGCGCGTTGGGATAGTGCTTCGGGTTCCGCTGCCCCGCGCCCCACCCGCTTTTCAGCATGCGCCACTGCCCGGGCGGCGGACCCGCAGCGAGGACGCGCACCAAGGCGGCCCCGGTCGGTGTCGTGGCCTCGCCCTCCACCGGGCCGCCCGTCGCCAGCTCGACACCTTCGAGCAGGATCGCGGTCGCCGGCGCCGGGACCGGCAGCCGACCGTGCTCCGCCTCCACCCACCCGTTCCCCACCGCGACGGGCCAGGCGTACACGGCTTCGACGTCGAGCTGCTCGAACCCCTCGATCGCACCCACGATGTCGAGCACGGCGTCCACCGCCCCGACCTCGTGCAGATGCACCTTCTCGGGTGCCACGCCGTGCACCCGGCCTTCGGCGTCCCCAACCAGCTGGAACGCCTGCACCGCACGCTCCTTCACCCAATCGGATACCGGCGCTCGCTCGACCACTCGCACCAGCTCTCCGACGTGGCGTCCGTGCGCTCGCTCCGGGATCGTGAACTCGACTTGCTTGCACTCCACGCCGCACCGCACGGCGTTCCGAACGGTGACAGCCACGCCTTCGAACCCCAACCGCCCCGGCAGCGCCTCGAGCCAGTTTTGCGGCACGCCCAGGGCAAGCAGTGCCCCGAGGGTCATATCGCCCGAGATGCCGGCGGCGGGGTCCAGGATCGCGATGCGCATAGGTCTCAAGCGGTGGAATATAAACGGGTTAGGCCCGGTAGAGCCACCCGGCGCCGGTATTGAAGATCACTACGCGATCGTCGGGGTGAAACGCCCCCCGCGCCTTGAGCTCGATGGCTCCCGCGAGCGCAGCCCCGCCCTCCGGCGAGGCGTCGATGCCCTCGAGCGTCTGCAGGTCCCTCGCCGCCGCGGCGAGGAGCCCGTCCGTGACCGCCACCGCTCCGCCGCCGCTCTCGCGCAATGCTCGAAGCATCAGGCGATCCCCGAGTGGGGCGGGAACCCGCAGCCCCGCGGCAATCGTCTGGGGGTTTGGCCAGGGCGCACAAGACTCGGCCCCGGCCTCGAACCCTTTCACGACGGGCGCACATCCTGCGGCCTGCACGCTGTATAGCCGGGGCGGCGTTCCTTCGAGCCAGCCGGCGCGCACGAGCTCCTGGAACGCCTTCCACATGCCGATCAGGCCGGTGCCGCCACCGGTGGGATACACGATCGCATCGGGCAGCGTCCACCCGAGCTGCTCCGCGAGCTCGAGGCCCAGCGTCTTCTTGCCCTCGATGCGGTAGGGCTCGCGCAACGTCGACACGTCCACGGCGCCGGTCTCCGCAGCGTACGCGCGGGCCGCTTTGCCGCAGTCCCCGATGTGACCGTCCACGAGGACCAAGTCGCCGTCGAAGCTGCGGATCTGGCCGAGGATGGTGGGCGGCGTGGTAGCCGGCGCATACACCCGCGCCGGGAGCCCGGCTCGTGCCGCGTAGGCCGCGAGCGCCACGCCGGCGTTCCCTGCGGTGGGCACCACCAGGCGCTTGGCCCCGGCGAGCGCGGCGCGGGTCACAGCGGCCGCGAGCCCGCGGGCCTTGAACGAGCCGGTGGGGTTCGCTCCCTCTTCTTTCAAGAAGAGCCCGCGCAAGCCGTGCTTGGAGGCGACGCGCGGCACCGTGAGCAGCGGCGTCCCTCCTTCGCCGAGGGTGATCGGCGCTTCCGCGTCGGCGAGCGGCAGCCACTCCCGATAGCGCCACATGGTCCAGCCACGCCCCGGCAGCAGCGCTTTTGCCTCGGGCGGCGGGGTCGAGCGGTAGCGGACGAGGTACGGCTGGCCGCAATCGCAGACGCCGGGCAAGCCCTCGGCGCTGCGGGTGGCTCCGCACGAGGAGCACTCGAGCGACCAGGGGAGGGTCGTCACGTAGGGTTCCCTTGTAGGGGCGCAGCATGCTGCGCCCCTACGTCACGACCGCCTCGCGCCGCGGGTTCAGACACGGGCACGTAGCCGATCGAGGATCCGCTCCGCCAGCTTGCTCGAGAACCCAGGCAGCGACGCGATCTCGGCCGGCGTCGCCGTCTTCACGCCGGCGAGCGAGCCGAATCGCTCGAGCAGCGCGCGTCGCCGGCCCGGCCCGATCCCCGGTATCGCGAGCAGCTCCGAGGTGATGGTGCGCCGGGCACGGCGGTGGCGGCTGTAGCTGACGGCGAAGCGGTGCGCCTCATCGCGGGCGCGTTGCAACAGCTTGAGCGACGGGCTGCGTCGTGACAGCGCGAGCGGATCGGCGCGACCCGGCAGGAAGACCTCTTCCTCGCGCTTCGCGAGGCTCACGATCGGCAGCTCCGCCCGCCCGGCGGCGTGCGCCGCGTCGAGCGCCGCACCGAGCTGGCCCTTCCCTCCGTCGATCACCATGAGGTCGGGGAGCGGCTTCTGCTCGGCGAGCCGCCGCGTCAGATAGCGCGTCACCACTTCGTACACCGCTGCGAAGTCGTCCTGCGGCGCGCCCCGGATCTTGAACCGCCGATACTCCGCCTTCTTGGGCCGGCCCGCCTCGAACCAGACGAGCGAGCCCACCGTATCGCGCCCCTGGTTGGTCGAGATGTCGATGCACACGAACGCACGCGGCACGGCGGCGAGCCCGAGGTCGCGCCCGAGCGCGAATACCGGGTCCGCCGCCCGCTCGTCGATATCGAAGCTCTCGATCTTCAAGCTGTCCAGCAGGTGTCGGGCGTTTTGGTCCGCGAGGTCGGCGAGCTGCGCCTTGGTGCCGCGCTGCGGTACGTGCCAATCCACCTCGGGCGCGAGCTCGCCGAGCGACGCGAGATCCTCGGGGGCGGGCGGGAACGGCAACAGCACCTTGCGCGCCCGCACCTCGAGCGGCAGGTAGCACCGCACCAGAAACGCCGCCAGGATCGATCCTTCCGTCTCGTGCTCGGCGTTCTCAAGGAACCAGTGGTCGCGCGCGATCAGCTTGCCGTCGCGAACGCGGAGGACGACCCCGCACACATCATCGCCGTCCCGCGCGATGCCTACCGCGTCCGCGTCACCACCGCCCACGAGCTCGACCGCCTGCGGCTGCTCCAGCTGGTCGAGCCACTTCAAGGCGTCACGCAGCTGCGCCGCCCGTTCGAAGTCGCGCTGGCCCGACGCCGCCTGCATCCGCTCGCGCAGTCCGATGCGCACATCCACCGTCTTCCCTTCGAGGAACACCACCACGTCATCGATCATCCGCCGGTAGTCCGCCGCGCTCTGCAGGGCGACGCACGGCGCGCGGCAGCGCTCGATGTGGTAGTCGAGACACGGCCGGTCCGGGGCCTCGCGCGGCAGATCCCAGTGGCAGGAGCGCACCGTGAAGATGCGGCGGATGATTTTCAGGGTCTGCCGCAGCGTGGCCACGTCGGTGTACGGCCCGAAGTAGCGGGCACCGGGAATCGCGACCCGACGGGTGACGAGCACGCGCGGGAACGGCTCGGCCAGCGTGACCGCGATGCGAGGGTAGCTCTTGTCGTCGGTGAGTCGGATGTTGAAGCGGGGCTGATGCTCCTTGATGAGGTTGTTCTCGAGCAGCAGCGCCTGGGCCTCGGTCGGAACGATGATCGTCTCGAGGTCGGCAATCTGGCTCACCAGGGCCGCGCGCTCGGGCGTATCGCCCGCGTCCGGGCCGAAATAGCTCGGCACCCGGGCGCGGAGGCTCTTGGCCTTTCCCACGTAAAGGATCTCCCCCGCCGCGTTCTTCCACAGATACACGCCGGGTTTGTCGGGAAGGGCTTCTAGCGTGCGCGAAAGGCGGTCAGGGATTGCCATGTGCGGACGGCGTCGGGGTGGTGGAGCGCCAGCGTCAGCGCGGCGTACACGATCCCAAAGATACCCAGCACCACAACCCCTCGCGGCACCGGTGCGACGCCGCCCGTGAGCCGCGCCACGCCGAACGCGGCGGCGCCCGCGAGCGCGGCTCCGAGCAGCGAGATCCCGAAGGCCCGCCACTCGGGCCCGCGCAGCACGGCGCCGATGCGGCCGTTCAGGTGGTACAGGTGGAGCGACGTGTTCAAGAACACGCCGAGCGAGGAGCCGAGGGCGATCCCCGGGGCGCCGAGCCAGCGCATCAGCAGCCACGCGAGTGCCGTGGACACCACCAGCGACGAGGTCGCGATCTTCACCGGCGTGCGCGTGTCCCGCATGGCGTAAAAGCCGGAGGCGAAGAGCTTCACGGTCGCCTGGCCGACGAGTCCGAGGCCGTACGCCGCCAGCACGTTGCCCACGAGCTGCGTCGCATCGGCCGTGAACCGCCCGGTCTGGAACAGCGCGCCGATGATCACCCGGTTGAGCACGATGAACGCGATCGACGACGGCACCACGAAGAAGACGATGCGCCGGAACCCGACCCCGATCCGCGATCGTAGTTGCTCGTTCGGCGCCGTCCCCACCGCCTCGCGTGCCAGCTCGGGGAGCGCCACCGCCGTGACCGACGCTCCGAACAGGCTGATGGGAAGCTGCTGCACGATTTGCGCGTACCCGAGCGCCGACACGCCACCCGCGCCCGTGAAGGAGCCGAGCAGTGTGTCGATCAGGCCCGAGACCTGCACCACGCCGGCGCCCAGGAGCAGCGGGAGCCACGCCACGATGACGTCGCGCACGCCCTCTGGCCTGATCGAGAATCGCAGAGGAATCCCGCGCAGCAGGCGCCAGCACACAGGCAGCTGCACGGCGATCTGGAGCACGCTGCCGACCACGGTTCCCCACGCCAGGGCGAGTGCCAGCCGCTGCAGCTGCACGTCGACGGGGAGGGAGCGGTTGGCGAGCCACGTCCCGGCCCCGACCATCGCGACGATCCCGGCGATGTTCCAGAGCGCCGGGGCCGCGTACGGCAGGAAGAAGCGGCGGTGGGTGTTGAGGATCCCGAGACACCACGCCGAGATGACCATGAGCCCCGTCATCGGAAACAGGATCCGCACGAGGCTGATGGTGAGCTGGCGGCGCGGCTCGTCGAACCCCTTGGCGAGGACCGTCGTGATGGCGGGCGCGAACGCGATCCCGAGGAGCGCGAGGATTCCGGAGCCGAGGAGCAACAATCCCAGGATTGCTCCGGCAAGCGCCCGGGCGCCGCGCTTGTCGGCCCGCTCGTTCAGCGCGGCGTACACCGGGATGAACGACCCCAGGAGCGTGCCCTCGCCGAGCAGGTTGCGGATGGTGTTCGGGATGCGCAGCGCGGCGCGGAAGGCGTCGGCGGGGATGCTGTCGTTGCCGAAATAGTGCGCGAACACCCGCTCGCGCACGTAGCCAAGCACCCGCGTCAGGAAGATGCCGGCGGCGACCTGCGCCGCATGGCGACCCCCCCCACCACCCCCGCCGGCGACCGGCTTTGGCGCGGTCAGGTCGGACGCTTCTTCTTACCGGGGTCTTCCAGCAGGCGCTGCACGAACTGCAGCTCCTCACGCATGCCGGCGATGGAGCGGTTCAGGTCCTCGAGGTCGGTTTCCAGCGCTTCCACCCGCTGCTCCAGCTTGCGCACGCCGGCGCCACTCCCCGCCCCCCCTCCGTCGCCCTGACCGTCCAGCCGCCGCGCAAACGAGCGCCCCAGCGGCGAATCGAGCAGGATCGCGGTGATGGGAATCATCAGGGCCACGAGCAGCACGACGACCAAGACCCACATGAAAGGATTCTACGAAGCGCCCGCCCAGCGCGCCACCTCTTGCTCCAGCGCGTCCACCAGGCCGGGCCCGTAGCGAATGAGGAACGATGGGAGGGTGAGCACACGCTCCTGCGGCTGTCCCGCTGGATAGACCGCGGCGCGGGCGCGGGCGATCTGGCGCACCAGCGTCTCGCCCTCGAGCCGCTTGAGGCTCGCCACGAGCTTCTTCTCGATCGTCTGCGCGCCCGCGAGGGCCGCGTTGCGGGCGGACTCGACCGTCCGCTCGAGCGTCGGGTCGATCTTCACGACGGACTCGAGCAACCGGCCGTACTGCTCCTCGATACCGCTGCGCAGCGTCGCTAGCGTGGCCACGGTCTCGGGGGGCAGCTCGTGCCGGACGAGGCGGGCCTCGAGCTCGCCCGGCCTGCCATCGAACGCCGCGAGATCGATCCCGTGGCGCTCCATCAGCTTCTCGACGCGGCCCTCAACGATCACTCCGGACCAGCGCGGCACCGGAGGCTGGCGTGTCACTCCAAGAGCATCATACAGCGGCACGGCGTCCTGCAGGTACTGGAGCTCCGCCGGGCCCGCCGCGTAGGCCATCGTCGGGAGCAACGCGGCCTCCACCACCGGTCGCAGCAGTACGTTGGGCGAGAGGCGGTCCGGTGCCTCGACGGCGACGCGCTCGAGCTGCGCGCGGGAGAAGCGCTCCCCGCTGCGGCGCGTCACGAAGGCCTCGCCCTCGCGCTGCAAGCGGTCTCGCCCCTGGCGGGCCTCCACCAACACCGGCGTGTATCCGTCCGAGAGCGTCAGGTCGAGCCCCTTGAGCACCCAGGGCGCGGCCACCCGTTTGGCGCTCGCGTCGTACGCGCGCAGCACGACGAGCCCGCGCGGCCCGAGCAAACTGTCCAGCGCTCCGGCGAACGCGTCAGCCAGGGTGGCTTCGGGGCGGTACCAGCGCTCGAGCCATGCGATCACCCCGCTCTTGAATTCGGTCTGCGGCGTACCATCCCGGAGCTGAGCGAGCGCCGCGGCGATCTCCGGACCACAGGGCTCGCGTGCCACCGGGACGAGCGGTGCATCCGCCGCGCGCTCGCGCAGCACGATCTGGACGAGGTCACCGCCGGCGTTCAAGAACCAGGTGTGGTTCGCCTCGGCGAAGTCATGGTCGTCCCCGGCAACCCAGAACACCGGCACCACGGGCACCCGCCGCTCCCGCTCGAGCCGCCGCGCCAGCGCGATGGCTGACAGCGCCTTGTAGACGGTGTAGAGTGGCCCCGTGAAGAGCCCCGGCTGCTGGCCGGTCGTGACGACCAGGACCTCGCCCGCCGCGAGCCGATCGCGCGCCGGCCCCGGGAGCGCGGCCGCCACCACCTCCGGCGCCACTCGCCGGGGGGCGATGCGCGGCTCGGGCAGCGCCAGGGGCGCGATCGGCGTAGCGACGATCTTGGGTATCACTCGTCTTCTCCGAACACGTCCGCTTGAAACGTGAACACTTCCGTTCCCGGTTCCCGCCACCCCTCCGGTGGCAGCCCGGCCTTGCGGCAGGCCGCCGCGAGAAACGCTTCGGGCCCCCAATGATACTCGTGCGCCACTTGGGGGAGGAGCACGCCGACGAGCCGTTCGCGTCGCACCATCAAGCCGTCCCGACCGACCACGACGCGCATCGCGTCGACGGGCGCGGGGAGCCGCGTGGGCTCGGATAGCACGGAGATCTCGAGGGCGAGCGAGCCCAGCTCCTCGCGCGTGACGGGGGCGAAGCGCGGATCATCCAACGCCGCGGCGACCGCCATCTCCTGCACCACGGCGCCGAGCTCGCGATCGGCTGCGATGTGGCCGATGCAGCCACGCAGCGCCCCGCGCTCGGTGAGGGTCACGAACGCCCCGCGCTTCAGAGCCGCACCGGGCACGCCGCCCGCCGGCGGCAGGGGCCGGTCCTCGAGGTGCGCTTCCAGCGTCGCCCGCGCCAGGCCCAGGAGCGCGGCCCGGTCCGCCGGTGTCAACTCAGGATCCGCGATGGTAGGGTTCCCCCCGGCGGATGGTGTACGCGCGGTACAGCTGCTCGTACACGATCACCCGGGCCAGCTCGTGCGGGAACGTCAGCCGGGAGAGGCTCCAGGTGCGGTCGGCGGTCTGCAACACGGCGGCGGGGAGCGCCTCCGCCCCGCCGAGCGCGAAGGCCACGTCCCGGCCGTCCAATTCCCAGCGCGCCGTCCAATCGGCGAGCTGCCCGGACGTCCACTGCTCTCCGGCCTCGGACAGCGCGACGAGGCGCGATCCCTCGGGCACCCCCTCGAGGATTCGCGCCTCGTCCTTCACTTCCCGTTCCTCGACCCGCGTATAGTGGCGCAGGCGCTCGAGGTACCCGTCACAGGCCGCGCGGAGCGCCGCGTCCCGCACGCGGCCCACCGCGACGACGCGATAGCGCATCAGGCATACATCCCACGCAGCCGATGCATCGCCGCCACCCGATCGACTGCGACGATGTAAGAGGCGATGCGGGTGTTCACCTTGTACTTCTCCGTGGTGGCCGCGACCTCGTTGAACGCGCGCACCATGATGCTCTCGAGGCGCCGGTTGACGGTATCCTCGTCCCAGAAGTAACCGCCACGGTCCTGTACCCACTCGAAGTAGCTCACGGTCACGCCGCCGGCATTCGCGAGAATGTCGGGAATGACGAAAATGCCCTTCTTCTCGAGAATCTCGTCGGCCGCCGCCGTCGTGGGACCGTTCGCCCCTTCGCAGATGACCTTCGCCTTGATCTGCGGGGCGTTCTTACGGGTGATGACGTTCTCGGTGGCGGCGGGCACGAGCACGTCACACTCCACTGTGAGCAGGGCCTCCTTGCTGATCGGCTCGCCCTTGGGATAACCCGCGAGCTGACGATGCTCCTTGACCCACTTGAGCATGTCCGGGATGTCCAGCCCCCGCGGGTTGTGTACCGCACCCGATTTGTCCGACACGGCGACGATGATCGCACCGTCCTTGGCCATCAGATCCGCCGCCACGGAGCCCACGTTCCCGAACCCTTGCACCGCCACGCGCGCGCCCTTGAGACTCATGCCCAGCTTGGCCAACGCCTCCCGGGTCACGAACATGCACCCCCGCCCCGTTGCTTCCCGCCGCCCCAACGAGCCCCCCATCTCCACCGGCTTCCCCGTCACCACGGCGGTCACCGTATGCCGGTGGTGCATGGAGTACGTGTCCATGATCCACGCCATCACGCGCTCGTTGGTATTCACGTCCGGCGCCGGCACATCCGAGTCCGGGCCGAGGGTCTCGATGATGCCGGCGGTGTAGCGGCGCGTCACCCGCTCGAGCTCCGCCATCGACATGGTGGTGGGATCGCACACCACCCCGCCCTTCGACCCGCCGAACGGGATGTTCACGAGCGCGCACTTCCACGTCATCCACGCCGCGAGCGCCTTCACTTCCTCGAGCGTCACGTTGAGATCGAATCGGATACCGCCCTTGGCCGGACCACGGGACGTGTTGTACAGCACGCGGTAGCCCGTGTAGACCTCCAGCTCGCCCGAATCGCGCAGCACGGGGACGGACACGATGATCTGCTTTTCGGGGTTGCGCAGGACCTTGTAGAGGCCGGGATCGAGGTTCAGGAGCTGGGCGGCGTGATCGAAGCGCTCCATCATCGCCTCGAACGGGTTCTCCTCCGCGAGGAACGTCTCCTTATCGGGCCGGATGCCGAGATGACCTTGAGGCTGGATGGCGGGTTCGCTCATGGGGCTCGCTGGTGCGTCGGGTCTCAGGGACGCCGGGCGGAAGCGAGCACGGCGTCAACCGCCTGCTCGAGCGCCCGGCCGTTCCGTTCCCAGTGGACGGCAAGCACCGCGACGAGGGGCTCGGCGGCACTCCCGGGCCACTGTCGACGGAGCTTCACGGCGTCCTTTTCAGTGACTACAACATAATCCCCCCCGGTGGCGGCCCGCACGAGCCGCTCCAAGTCTGCCTGGCGATACGCGTGATGGTCTTGGTACGCCACGAGTTGCACGCTCGCGCCGGCCGTCCCGAGCTGTTGCGCGAAGCTCTCCGGGTCGGCGATCCCTGCAGCCGCCACCACGCGCCGTCCGGTGAGCACTCCAAGCTCCTGGCGCGTTCCGGACCGCATACCCTCGAGATGACTGACCACGAGCCGCACCGTGCAGATCGGCGGCCCCCCCGGCCCCCCCGGCCCCCCCGGTCCCCCGCTCCGCCCCCGAACAAGCCCCTCGGCCAGGGCGCTCGCCGCGTCCGCCGACGCGCTTTTCCGGGTCACGACGATCAGATCCGCCCGGTCCAGGGCATCCCGCCCCTCGCGCCACGGCCCCGCTGGTAATGGCCAGGGCGATGCCGTGGCGCTCTCCGCGCTCACGACCGCGATGTTCAGGTCCCGTCCCACACCCAGGAGCTGGTAGGCGTCGTCCAGGACGAGTACCTGAGCGCCCTGGGCGCGCGCGGCGACCGCGCCGGCCACCCGATCGGGGTTCGCCACCACGACCGCCTGTGGCACGAGTCGCCGGTGAACCAGGGGCTCGTCTCCGCCATAGCCGCGCAACAGGATGCCGGGCGTGCAGCCATGCGCCGCGCAGTAGCTCGCGATCCAGGCCGCAAGCGGCGTTTTCCCGGTACCGCCGACGGACAGGTTTCCGACCGCGATCGTCGGGAGCGGGAGCCGCACGGCGTCGGCGCGCGCCCGGGCTGTGCGCAGTCTCATGACGGCCCAGTACGCGCCGGCGAGGGGGATGAGCGGCACGCGTGCCACGCGGGCGGCCGCCGACGCGCCCCAGAGCCAGTGTGCGACCCGCGCCGCGCTCACCGGTTCTCCCCGTACGTCACCGCCCGCAGCGCCCGTTCCGCCACGGTGATCCCGCGGCGCAACGCCTCTTTTCCCTCTTCCAGGCCGAAGGGTGCGCTGTACATGACGTCCACCCTGGCAAACGGTCGCGGCAGGCAGAACCGATCCCACGACTCGATCCACCACGCCGACGAGGCCCGCGCGCCCGCGGCGATCACCAACGCGTTGGCGTGTTGCGCCGCGGCCAGGGCGCCCGGCTTCATCCGCTCCGCCGGGCCGCGCGGGCCGTCGGGCGTGAGGGCGACCTCCCCGCCCTGGCGCAGATAGCGCACCAGCCCCAGCAGACCCACCTCCCCGCCGCGTCGTGAAGACCCGCGCACCACGCGGTACCCCCAGCGCTCGGACAGCTCGGCCAGGTAGCTGCCGTCGCGATGACGGCTGATCAGGAGGGCCATGCGCTCATCACGTCGGTGATACAGCAGCGGGAGGATGCGACTGTGCCACAGGACGTAGACCACCGGCCGGCCGCTCGCTCGAGCCGCGGTCACGTGCTCCCACCCCTGCACACGGTAACGCCAGGTTGCCGCGAGCAAGCGTACCAGTCCCGCCACGAGCGCCAGCTTCACCCCGCCAGCTCCAGGGCGAGCCCGGCCACGCGGTCGGCCGCGCCCGGCGGCCCCAGCCGCTGTCGCACGAGGCCCAGTCCCTCCCGCTGGCGGCGGGCGGCGTCGCTGTCGGGATCGAGCAACGGCAGCACGGCATTCGCCAGGGCGGCGGGGGTCACCGCGCCCTGGAGCAGCTCGGGACTCACCTCCCGCCCCGCGATCAGGTTCACCAGACCCACGTGGGGCACCTGCAACATGCGGATGGCGATGGCGAACGAAACGGGGTTGAGACGGTACGCGATGACCATGGGCACGTCGGCGAGTGCAGCCTCGAGGGTGGTCGTGCCCGACTTGCAGAGGCCGGCATCGGCGGCCGCGAATACGGCGAGCGGATCCCCTATGTGCAGCCGGACCGCACCGGGGGCGGGGTAGCGTCCGCGCGGCGTCGCGGCGACGACGACCTGCACCTCAGGGCGCGCGGTGAGGACGCGGGCCGCTGCATCGCGGAACGCCGGCCAAAGGCGCTTCACCTCCTGCGCGCGGCTCCCCGGGAACAGGCCGAGCACCGGCCGCGCGGGGTCGAGTCCGAGACGGCGCCGGGCGTCCGCCCGCGGGGGCGGCGGTGTCCGATCCTTGAGCGGATGTCCCACGAACGTCGCCGCGACGCCGCGCTCGCGAAAGAACGCTTCTTCGAACGGCAGAATGACCGCGAGCCGTCGCACCGCGGCCAGCCTTCGCACCCGACCGGGCGCCCAGGCCCACATTTGGGGCGCGATGTAATAGAGGACGGGGATCCCGGCGGCGGCGGCCTCCGCAGCCACGCGCAAATGGTAGCCGGGATAGTCGACGAGAATCACCAGATCGTAGCGTCGGGCCCGGAGCGCGAGGCGGACGCGCCCGAGCAGGCGCAGGTGGGCCGGCAGCTTCCACAGCGCCTCGACGAACCCCACCACGGAGAAGTGCTCCATGCGGTCGAGCACGGCGGCGCCCGCGGCCTCCAGGCCGGGGCCCCCGAACGCCTCGACGCTGGCCTCGGGAAGCCGGCGCTTCAGGGCGGTCACGACGGCGGCGGCGTGCGCGTCCCCCGACGGCTCGCCCGCCGAGATGTAGATGCGGGGCGCGCGGCTCATGCCGTTCCAACTGCAGTCGCCAAACGCGCCGCGGACTTACCGGGAATAGTTGGAACGGCACTCACGGCCGCGTGGCGGCGAAGTGAGCCGGAGGCGGGGAGTCGAGGGGCGAGGCCTGGACGGCGGCGGCGACGCGGAACGCGAGGGCCAGGGCCTGGGCCCCGGCGGCGCCCGACACGACGACCTCCTCTTCGCCGCGCACGGCGCGCAGGAAGCTCTCGAGCTCGAGCTTGAGGGGCTCCGCTTCCGGCGCCTCGAGCCGGACGTGCTCCACGATCTGCTCGAGCGTGGTCGCGCCGAGGCTCTGCCAGCCCGGCTTCAGCCGGAAGAAGTCCCCGCTGCCCTGGGCCAGGTCGAGCGAGCAGTAACCGGTCGGCTGGAAGATCCGGAGCTTGCGGGTGCGCTCGCGGGAGACGCGGCTGGCCGTGAGGTTCGCGATGGCGCCGTTGGCGAACTCGATGCGCGCGTTCGCGATATCCACGAGCGGCGTGAGAATCGCGACCCCCGTGGCGCGCACGTCCGCCACGGGAGCGCGCACCAGCTCCAGCACGAGATCCAGGTCGTGGATCATCAGATCGAGGATCACGGCCACGTCGGTGCCGCGCGGCTGGAATGGGGAGAGCCGGTCGATCTGCAGGAACCGCGGCTCGTCCAGGTAGGGGGCGGCCGCTCGGACTGCCCGGTTGAAGCGTTCCACGTGTCCCACCTGGAGCACCGCACCACGCGCCGCGGCCCCGCGCACCAGCTCCTCCGCCCCCGCGATGGTATCCGCCAGCGGCTTCTCCATGAGGAGCGCGATGCCCCGTTCCAGCACCGCGTTCCCGACTTCCGCGTGCGCGGGCGTCGGGACCGCCACCGTGACCGCATCCACGCACTCCAGCAGCGCCCCGAGCGCGGGATGCGCCACCGTCTCGAGCTGCTTCGCCACTTCGGCCGCGCGCGCCGGATTCTTGTCGTAGATCCCCGCGAAGGAAACACCCGGCATGCGGCGCAGCAGCCGCGCGTGGTGGAAGCCGAGCGCGCCGGTGCCGATGACCCCCACCCGCACCGGTGGCAAGCTCACACCAGCACTCCCCGCTGCGACCCTTCGATGAACTTGAGGAAGTTTTCGACCTCGGGAATCGGCGGCAGCTCAGCGCGCGCCTTCGCGATCCCCTGACTCACCGTCATGTCGGAATTGAACAGCAGCCGGTAGGCGCGCTTCAGCGCCAGCTTCACCTCGGGCGAGAACCCCGCGCGCTGCAGGCCCACGGAGTTCAGGCCGTAGAGGTGGACCGGGTTCCCCACGGCTTTGGTGTAGGGCGGCACGTCCTGGTTCACGCGCGAGCCGCCCCCCACGAACGAGAAGGTGCCGATCCGCACGAACTGGTGAATCGGCACGAGCCCGGAGATGATCGCGCGGTCCTCGATGGTCACGTGCCCCGCCATCTGGACCGCGTTGGCGATGATCACGTCGTTGCCCACGTGACAATCGTGGGCCAGGTGCACGTAGGACATGAGGAAGCAGCGCTGCCCCACCGACGTCTTGCCGGTCGCCTGCGTCCCGCGGTTGATCGTGCAGTACTCCCGGATCACCGTCGTGTCGCCGACCTCGACCCAGGTGTCTTCCCCCTTGTACTTCAGGTCCTGGGGGTCGTTGCCGAGCACGCTGCCGTAGCCGACCTTCACCCCCTGGCCGAGCTTGACGTTGCGCTCGAGCACCGCGTGCGCGGCGATGTGACAACGCTCGCCCACGGTGACGTGCGGCCCGATGATGGCGTAGGGACCGACGGTGACGTCGCCGTCGATGTGGGCCGTGGGATCGACGAGCGCGGTCCGGTGGATCACCGGTCCACCACCGACGCCATCATGTCCGCCTCCGCCACGACCTGCCCGTCCACGAACCCCACGCCTTTCATCTTGCACGTCTTGCCGCGGAACTGGACCATCTCGAGCTCGAAGCGGATCTGATCTCCGGGGACGACGGGACGCCGGAACTTCACGTTGTCGAGCGACATGAAGTAGACCACCTTGTCCTCGACGTTCTGCCCTTCGAAGAAGCCCATCAGGAGCATGCCCCCGACTTGTGCCATCGCCTCGATGATGAGCACGCCGGGCATGATCGGATGTCCCGGGAAGTGCCCCTGGAAGAACGGCTCGTTGATCGTGACGTTCTTGATGCCGACGATCCGCTGCTGCCCTTCGACCTCGATGATCCGGTCCACGAGGAGGAAGGGATAGCGATGCGGCAGGACGTCCATGATGCGGCCGATGTCCATCTTGGGCGCGCCGCCGCGCTGCGCCGCGCGCGTCAGCGCCCACGCCAGGGCGATGTTGCCGCCGTGGCTCGGTCGCGTGGCGACGATGTGGGCGCGCACACGGCCGCCCGTCAGCACCAGGTCGCCGAGGATGTCGGCCGCCTTGTGGCGCACGAACTCGTCGGGCCAGCGGAGCTCGCCCCCGTTCGCGAGGCCCCGCTCGTCCAGCACGATCGCGTTGGCGCTCGACGCGCCCTTGATCAGGCCTTTTGCCTGCAACGCCGCAACCTCGCTCGTGAACCCGAAGGTCCGGGCCGGCGCGAGCTCCCGCGCGAACGCCTGCGGCGTCACAATGAAGCTCCCGGCCTGGCGCCCGATCAGGGGATGCGGCCACTCGATGGTGACGGTGAGCCGCAGCTCCTTGGCCGGGGCCACGATGTAGCTCGAGTCGCCCTCACTCACCGTGAACGGCGCCGGGACCGTCAGCACCAGGGCCTCGCCCCCCGTTTCCGTCGGGCCCGCGTGCTGGAGCGCGTCGAAATAGGGCTGGACGCTGCCGTCCAGAATCGGTGGCTCGGGGCCCGAGAGCTCGACGGTGAGATCGTCGATCTCGTGCGCCGCCACCGCGGCGAGCAGGTGCTCCACGGTGTGGATCGTGGACTCTCCCTTGCCGATGGCGGTGCGGCGCTCGACCGCCTCGACCTCCGACAGGCGCGCCGGGATCTGAGGCTTCCCGGCGAGGTCCACGCGCTTGAACACGATCCCCTGCCCCGCCGGCGCGGGGAGGAAGGTCGCCTCGGTACGAGCCCCGGTGTGCAGGCCCGTCCCCGAGACGCTCGTCTTCTTGCTGATGCCGCGCCTAGCGCTGGGACTCATCGGTCCGCCGCACGAGTGCCTCGAGATCGTCCACGATGTGAGCGAGCCGGTACAGCGCACCCTGGGCCCGCAGGAACTCCCGGTGGGTACGCGCCGGGTAGCCGGACACCGTGGCGCCCGGTGCGATGTCCCCAATCACGCCCCCCTGCACCGTGACGCGGGCGCCGCGTCCGATCGTCACGTGGTCCGCGAGTCCCGCCTGGCCCGCGAGGAAGACGTCGTCCTCGACGTGAGTACTCCCCGCGATTCCCGCCTGGCCGGCGATGAGGCAACGCGCGCCGATGCGACAGTTGTGCCCGATCTGCACGAGGTTGTCGATCTTGGTTCCCGGGCCGACCACCGTGTCGTCCACGCTGCCGCGATCGATCGTCGTGTTGGCCCCGATCTCCACGTCGTCCCCGATGATGCAGCGACCTACCTGGGGAATCTTGCGCGGCATCTCGCCGTTCTTCCCCGGGACGTAGCCGAAGCCGTCCGAGCCGAGTCGCACGCCCGCGTGCAGAATGACGCGGTTGCCCACGATCGTGCCGCTGTAGCACACCACCTGCGGCAGCAGCTGGACGTCGTCGCCGAGCTCCACGCCGTCTCCCAGCACGGCCGCGGCGCCGATGCGCACGTTCTTGCCGAGGCGCACGCCCCGGCCCAGCACCGCGTAGGGACCGATCGCGACCGGCTCCTGCCAGACGACGCCTTCGCCGATCACCGCCGTCCGGTGGATCCCCGGCTGCCAGGCCGGCTCGGGATAGAGCACGGGGATGACCGAGAGCAGCGCGACGTGGGGATCGCGCACCACCACCCGGCACGCCGGCCCCGCCCCCGCGTCGTCCGGCACGAGGTCCGGCTTGCAGAGCACGATGGCCGCGCTAGACTGTTGAAAATACTGGAGATAGCGCTTCGCGGCAAGAAATGAGAGGTCGTCGGGGCCGGCCCGATCCAGCGGCGCGACGCCGGAGACCGTCACGTCGGGGGCGCCCACGAGCCGGCCGTTCGTGAGGGCGGCGATCTCGCGGGCGCTGATGCGTCGCGCGGCGCCTGCCCCCCGCCCGCCGGGTTCCCCGCCGCCCGCTGTGCCTTCCGACGCCGGCCGGCCGCGCACGGGCTGGGCGCGCCCTACTTCGCCTGCTTCAGCCGCTCGATCACCTTGGGGGTGATATCGAGGCTCGGGTCGGCGGCGACGATATTGCTGGTGGGCGAGTCCGCGTCGAAAATCAGCGCGTAGTTGCCCTCGGCGCGCAGCCCCTGGATCACGGCGTTGACGCGCGCCTGGATCGGCTGGATCAGCTCGCGCTGACGCTGCTGGCTCTTATCCTGGAGCTCGCTGGAGCGCTGCTCGAGCCGCTGCTGCAGCTGCTGCAGCTCCTTCTGCTTCGCCTGCTTGGCGCTGGAGGAGAGGGCAATGGACTGCTTCTCGAACGTCTGGACGGCCGAGTCGAATTGCTGCTTTAGTTTCTGAGCCTCGTCCTGAAAGCCCTGATACTCTTTCTTGAACGTGGATTCGGCCGCGGCGTAGCCGGGCGTCTGCTCGAGAATCTGCTGCGAGCTGATGAACGCGATCTTGAGCCCCGGCTGCGCCTGTGCCCGTGCCTGAGTCGCGGCCGGACTGACCGCGAGGAAGCCGATCCACGCGCACACTGTCACTACACGCCTCATAACGATCTCCCTAAGAGAAGAACGACTGGTCGATCAGAAGAAGTTGCCGAGCTTGAAGTGCAGCTTGAAGGCCGGCGCCGCTCGCCCGAATTCGTCGGTGCGGTCGAAGCCGTACGCCCAGTCGATGCCGATGGGCCCGAGCGGTGAGATAATGCTCAGTCCGATGCCGGCGCCCCGGTACAGACGAGTCGGGTCGAATTCGCCGGCGCGCGCCCACACGTTACCGGCGTCAAAGAACGCGTTGACGTAAAACATCTGCGACAGCCGGGCCCCGATCTCGCCCGTCATCACGAGGTACGCCTTGCCGAACGAGTTGGCGCTCGCCTGACCGCTGGTGGCGCTCGGGTCGTAGCCGTGCGGCGTGATGGAAAACTCGTCGTAGCCGCGGAGGGGAATGCCGTACTGCACGCCGCCCATCGTGAACAACTGGTCAAAGAAGGGCGAGTTGCCGAACACCAGCCCGGAGCGCGTCGAGAGGCCCATCACGAACCGGACGGGCGACGTACTGGCCGCGCCGCCCAGCTGGCCGAGCGGGGCGTACCAACGACCCTCGAGATCGAGTCGCTGGAAGTTCCCCGAGCCACCCAGCGGGCCGCCCGATTGCGAGAGTCCGATGGAGTGCATCGTTCCCCCGGTCGGGAACGGGAGGTCGATCCGCGTGTCCCGCATCAGGGAGACGCCGAAGGTGGACCGGATGCAGCTGTTGCACCGCAGCGACGCGAGACCGGTGCTCGAGCCGGTGAACGTCTGGTCGTCGACGCCGTAGGAGACGAACAACCGCGTGTAGCGATCGTTGAAGACCGGGAACCCGAACTGCAGACTCGCTCCGCGACGGCGCAGCGTCCCGAGGTCCGCGATCGTGTACCGCAGCCGGGTATTGTGGACGTCGAAGGTTCCCGAGATGCGGGACTCCCGAATCGCGGGATCGGTGTAGGTGACGGCGAAGTCGCTGATGTTCTTGCCGAACTGCCACTGGAAGTGGCCCTTTTTCCCCTGGCCGAACAGGTTCGGCTCGTCGAGCCCCAGAAAACCGCCCACCCCGGTGCCCTGCCCCACCGACGCACCGAAGTTGACGTTGCCCGTATGCTTCTCGGTCACGCGGAAGATCACGTCCACGTCACCCTGATCGTTGGCCGGGCGCGTGTCGGGGAACGGCAGGGGCTGCTGGAAGAAGCCCAGGTTCGAGATGTTCTGGTACGACCGGATGAGCGCGTCCTGGCGGAACACGTCGCCCGGGAGCAGGATGATCGCCTCGCGGATCACGCGCTCGTGCGTGACGTCGTTGCCCGAGATCTCGATCTTGTTGACGATGGCCGGCTGCCCCTCGTTGATCGCCCAGCGGAGATCCACCACGGGCTTGCCGTCGGCGCCCGTGCGGCGGATGACTTCCGGCCGGACGTTCACGTAGATGTAGCCGTTGTTGTAGTAGAGCGTGCGGAGCTGCTGTGTGGCGTCGTCCCACTTCTGCTGGCTGAAGTAGGTCGGCCCCTGCTGGGTCCCGCCCAACCCCAGGAAGCCGGTGCGGTCCCCGCCTTTGAACGGAAACAGCTGTTGCAGCTCTTCCGTCGAGAAGCGCCGGTTCCCCACGATCTCGAACGAGCCCGCGCGGTACGGCTCCCCTTCGCTCACCCGCACCACGAGCGTGGCCTTGCCGGTCGAGTCGTTCACGACCAGCGTGTCGTCGAGCACCTGGAAATCGACGTAGCCCCGGTCGCCGTAGAATTTGGGGAGCCGCTCCTGCAGATCCTCGCGCAGCTTTTCGTCGTCGAACTCACCGGAGCGGAACCACCAGAACCCTTCGGGGCGGGTCTTCATCTGGCCGACCAGCCGATCCGTCACCAGGTGCGTGTTGCCCTCGACCTGCACGCGCGCCACCGCGACGCGCCGGCCCTCGTCCACGTCGAAGATGACCCGCAGGCGCGCCGAATCGGCCTCATATACGTCGACCACCTTCACCTGGGCGAGGTAATAGCCCTGCGCGCGGTACAGGGAGTCGATGCGCCCGCGGGCCCGGGCCACGGCGGCGGGGTCGACCGGCCGGCCTTCGGCCAGCTGGGCCTTGTCGCGCACGCTGCCCTCGGAGACGCGGCTCACGCCGCGCACGGCCCACTTGACGAGGATGGGGCGCTCGTGCAGGCGCACGACGAGCACCTGGCGCCCGCCGGCGGTGTCCTGCGCCACCCGGACGTCATCGTACTGGCCCGTCGCGTACAGGGCCTGGATGGCGCGCTGTACGTCGCGGTAGCCCAGCGGCTTGCCCGGGGTGAGGCCGCTCTGGTCGATCACTTGCTTGCGGTCGACCCGGCGGAGCCCGATGACGACGATGGAGTCGGGGGCAACGGCGGCGGCGGCGCTCGGCGCCTCGCCCTGAGCGCGCGCGAGACGCGGGGCGAGCACGGCCGAACCCACACAGATGACGGTGGAAAGCTTGCGGATCACGCCTTCGAGCCGGAGAGCGCGCGGAACGCCAACCGTTCCTTGTCCGGGGCCGCGTCGACCTCGATCTCCTCGCCCCGCGCGAACTCGCCGACCAGGATCTTCTCCGAGAGCGGATCCTCGACGTACTTCTGAATCGCGCGCTTCAGCGGGCGCGCGCCGAAGTGCTCATCGTACCCGCGCTCCACCAGGAAGTCCGAGGCCGCCGGCGTCAACCGGAGCGTGAGCTCCTCCTCGCCCAGCCGCCGCTGCACTTCCTTGAGCAGGATCGTGACGATCTGGGCGATGTGCTCTCGCGTGAGCGGGTGGAACACGATGACGTCGTCCAGCCGGTTCAGGAACTCGGGATTGAAGGTCTTGTTGATCTCTTCCTTGACCTTCTCCGCCATCTTGTCGAAGGTCGCGCGCATATCCGGTTGGGAGAAGCCCAGGGCTTTGCCCTTGACCATGTCCCGGGCGCCGACGTTCGACGTCATGATGACGACGGTGTTCTTGAAGTCGATCACCCGGCCGTAGTTGTCCGTCAGGTGTCCTTCGTCGAGCACCTGCAGCAGGATGTTGAAGACGTCGGGATGCGCCTTCTCGATCTCGTCGAGCAGCACGACGGAATAGGGCTTCCGCCGCACCGACTTGGTCAGCGTCCCCGAGTCCTCGTAGCCGACGTAGCCGGGCGGCGCGCCGATCAGCCGGCTCACCGAGAACTTCTCCATGTA
>Ga0209154_1000672_pt1 | contig 21772 bp, 23 predicted proteins | sample GraSoiAngelo_121_FD_185878 | JGI IMG/M metagenome (GOLD analysis project Ga0209154, IMG submission 185878) | Grasslands soil microbial communities from the Angelo Coastal Reserve, California, USA - 14_0919_12_20cm (SPAdes) (version 2) | ecosystem: Environmental > Terrestrial > Soil > Grasslands ... | reverse complement strand
CAGTGAAACCTGAGGAGTTGAGAGGATCAACGCTGCTCCCAGTCAGCATCGCGACCGAATATGGAAAGATAACGGGAGAGATCATGATAATGCCGATCTCAAAGGTCAGAGCTGGAATATCCGAGGCAGGAATAAGCGTCCAGCAGAAACACATCACTTGTCTCCAGCACCAGTTCTTCGGTCTGGATCAGTATCGGACTCACGGATTGTCCCGCATTCAGGGGTGGGTCAACGCTGACTTCCTTCGACGCCTCCCCGGAGGAAACGACTTCGAGCATGACAGTACTCAGTGGCGTATTTTCGAGAAGGCAATGCGAAGCTTCGTGAAAAACAGGGTCTACAAGTTTCTGAAACAGACAGCCAGCAGAAGGGAACTAAGGAGCATCCAATATCTCAATCGTGAGATTGCCGAGAGGCTTCGTAGAAGTCTTCGAAGAAACGTTCAGATCCTTTCCAAGGCAATGCTGAATCCAAGGATGGCTCCGAAGATCAACGTGGTCCCAGGCAAGACGAGAAAAGAGATTGTTCTTGGAGAGAGGAAGCGCAGGAGGGGAAAGAGGCATAGTCGAGAAGCTACCCGGAGTGTTATCCATCTCAAGGATCAGATTCTCGCCTTCGACGTTGCACACGGTGGGGACCGCGGCCAGGCATATGTTGAAACTGACAAGAGTGGTGTCCGGACGGTCTTTGTGAACATGGATCATCCCATGTGGTATGTTGAAGCAGGCATGACTCCGACGAAGCTCCGCTATTGTATCAGACAGATACTTGAGAGATCTATTGCGGAGGAAATTCTCCCTGTGAGCCCTTCTACTCCTGAGGAGACATTTTCCACGTTGGACGCATTATACAATGATGCCCTAGCATAGAATAGGGCCCTTGGTCAGCGCAAGATTGGGTCGAGACTAGTCAATATATCCAGAGACCTCGACGGGGTAGGTGATATGGAAGTGCAGCGTGTGTTTTCTGAAGCTGAGACTCAATACTTGAAGTCTCAACGCTTGGCTAGGATAGCAACCGTGTCCAGCAAAGGTCAGCCTGACGTTGTCCCCGTAGGGTTTGAATTCGATGGAAAATACTTCTGGGTCGGAAGCCACAGCCAGGAGATTTTCCACCGGACGCTGAAATACCATAACGTGAAGAACGGCAACAAGCTTGTTGCTTTGACAATTGATGACTTGGAATCTATCGATCCCTGGAAGCCTAGGGTCATCAAAGTATACGGCACAGCAGAGGTCTTAGATCATCAGGGTAGATTCGGTGCCGGCAAATATCTTCGAGTTACGCCAAAGACTTCCTGGAGCTTTGGAATACTGGGTCTCAAGTCTGAAGGATCTGGTTTGGGACGAGTCAAGACAGTACACCACTCGCCCAGTTAAGCAGTAGAGTCGGGGACGGACCGCGGTTCCGTGGATCTCAAGCAATTGCTGATCTGAAGATTTCCAAAAATAGGGGGGTTTGATTGAGTCGGGCTCATTCCTCTAGGCTCCTGTGAAGGGTACGACCAACACTCGGAGACAGGTTGTTGTTGACGAGAGGCTGCCTGAGCCTATCACATGGACACTGACGGTTGTTGGGCTGCTCCATCCTGCTGAGATCGTGTTGCTGCCGCTGAGCCCTGGAGCCGCGACGACTATTGTTGCTGCCGGAGTGGTTCCTGTTCCTTGGTAGGATAGGGTCAATGTGATGTGAGTGCTGTCGACGATGGTGAAGCCTGTGACTGTTACATTGATGATGGTGCTTGCAGCTCTGAATGAAGTGAACGTTCCGTTATTGCGTGCCTCCCAGCTGAGTGGCCCGGCCCCCCTGAAGCCGAGCCACTGTCCATTGTAGGTGTTGAGACCGTTCTGGTTCGATACGGTGGTAGGAGCCGCTGAGGCGCTGGCAAGAACGTATGTTGCTGTGCCAGCACCGACCCCGACGAGTAGTATGACCAGTACTAGGGAACGTGTAGAGAATCTCTTTCTTGTTGGTAGTTGTGTTGCTACTTGTGACATTTTCCTCGACCCATGGACGTCATGGGATGAAGATGGCTGTTCTCCTAGGAATCCGCTTAAATCCTCAAAGACCCGCAGTTCTCTATTGGTTTCTTTCGTAAGGAGACCGAGTCAAGAAACATGTCTTCTATCGACGATCCGATCCTGAAGGAACTACTTACCGCGCTAAAGGAGGACACTCAACGAATGGCAGCGGATCTTCTCAGTATTATAACGACAAATGCTCTCATCGCCATCTTTGCTCTCTTCCTTGCTGTCGTTTCGCTCGTGAGGATAATCTTCTTCCCTCCCAGGTTTGGCCCTGGGCCGGCTCCCGGTCTCTTCGAGTCGGCTCTAACCCTCGTCCTCTTTGCTCTCTCGGTAGTTTCCATCTACAACTTACTTAGACTACGCGAGAGATACGCCCGACTTCAAGCTCTGGCTGAAAAGCTCGGCCGATAGCCGTTGCCGCTGTCTCCCGACACCAAGAAGGAAGCGGAGAAGAGACTTACCGTATTGAAAATGATAGAGGTCTTCGCGGACAAATGCGCGAAGAGCACATTGCTCAACGGACCATTCGGTGGAGACGATAGAGCCTTCGACAGGTTGCTCGGACCCGCGGGGATCCTGACACGAACATCCCTAGTCACTGCAACGATGGACGGCAGGGTCACTCATTATGGGAGGACCGAAGCTGGCAGGGTCTACCAGCAGGTCTTGGATACAGAGTTGAATTTTCTGGACCCTTACACTGGAGGAGAGGTCTGGAAGAAATGATGTTCCGAGCCCAGTGTTGCGGATTTTCAGGTTCGTTGTGTTCTTGACGGAGCGAAACTAACCAGCCCATTTTCCAGATTTTCCGTATCTCTCACTCTCGCGTCGCAGAGCCTCACTACCCCCCCGGTTTTTTCCTAGGGGTCCTAGCCAGAGGAACTTTATTCTCAGCGAGGATTCCCGTCTATCGCGCAGAATGGGCTTGGAACCGGATCTTGAAAGTTTGGCTACGCCTGTGTCTTGTTCGTGAAAAGCCGTGTATCAGGATCGCTTGCTTGGATTCGGGAATCGGGCGTGTTTCAGAACGAGTTCATGAAAAAGAACCTGGAACGGCACGTGAGCCCGACTTGGCATTCCGTGCTGGCAGTGTTCTAGGTAGCTAGAGATACCTACTAGGAGACTGAAAGTGATCCTGGTCGAGAACGTTCTTATAGCCTCGACAAGGGTCGCGGGTTAGAAGAACAATTATGCAAGCTCAAGCACAAAAGATGAAGGGCGAACTTCTATTCGAGTTCAAGGCCAAGAACAACAGCACCACCATCAAAGACATCGGACCCAACGGCGTACAGTTAGAGATGAATGATCACGGAGAAGTCAGCGGCAAATACCACGCTGGACACATCGACACAGTCAGCGTCAGCCTCAAGACCGACGGAACCAATGACTGGCAGCTAAAATCCATTCACAACACCAAGGACGGAGACATGGTCGTAGTCTGGGGAGGCGGCAAAGGCCGCATGGCCGGTCCGCAAACCGGCACCTGGGAAGGAGAACTACACTTCATGACCCAATCACCCAAACTAGCCTGGCTCAACAATTCGACCGGCTGGGTCGAAGGCCAAGGCAACATGGCCACCGGCGAAAGCAGCGGCAAGATATACGCCAAAAAGTAACACGCCCTCAAGTCAAACTTCCAATACCATTTTTTTATCCTGCAAACGACAGCGTAGCATCCGATCATTGCTAGCTCCAAGAATCGTCTCCTACGGAGCCTCTATCAAAGGCGAAGAACACAAGGAAAACGAAGACACCATACTGGTTGAGGACAAGTTAGGACTATATGCTGTCGCTGACGGAGTAACGATGCCATATGGTGGCGGACCCGCAAGCCGACTTGCCATTAGCAGCCTCAGGTCTTTGTTCAAAGGCGACTTGGCAGAGACTATCCCGCAAGTCAACAGGACAGTTTTGGAAGAAAAGAAGAAGAGCCCTGGAATCGGGTCCAGCACACTCACCGCGGCACAAGTGACTGATGGAAGTGTCAGGATCGCACACGCTGGAGACAGCTCCGCCTTCCTCATCCGAGAGAACGCAATGATCCTGAAAACGGCACCTCAGAACCGAGAAGGATTCCTAACCAACACCATCGGAGAATACTTCGAAGGAGCAACTCTCTACAACCAAGAAATCAAGTCAGGCGACTATCTAATTCTAGCAACGGACGGTGTGACCGCAGTACTGAACGATGATGAGATAGCGGATATAGTGACTAGGCAAGAAGAACCCAAGAAAATCGTTGAGTATTCTCTCCGAGAGACCGGAAGACGACCTCGACCATACCGAGACGACCGGAGCATGGTCGTTGTGGAAGTATGACAATGGTCCAAGGAGGAAAAGCCGTCGAAACAAGAGTCAGGAAATTCAAGATAAATGATCTTGACCAAGTTCTAGCACTAGCTGAAAGATACGCTTCGTGGGATGCAACACTGACAAAGGCTGACATTGAGGGATTTCATTCCGGCAGCCCAGAATTCCTCTTTGTAGCCGAGGCGGACAAGAAAATCCTCGGGTTCTTATGTGGAAGAGAATCTAATCCTCCAGCGGAAACCCTCGACAAATGGAAATCTAGAAAGGTAGCGTCAATTGAGACCCTCGCGGTAGACGAGAATTACAGGCGGCGAGGAATCGCCACATCATTGCTGACAGCAATATTCGAAGCCTTCAAGGCGAAAGAGATAGATCTAGTAACCTTATCCGTTCCAGCCGTGGAGGTGGCGGCGATCAAGTTGTATGGAAAAATTGGATTTGAACCTAGAGGCCACTTTCTTTGGAAGAGACTCGATTCGTAGCTATTGAGCTGGTGTCGTCTGCATTGAGGCTTCGGAATGCTGTCCCTGTGAGAACATTGCCATAGCCTGCTTCTGCTTCTCTTCTCTCTCTGCCTTGCTCATTTTGATCTGCTCTGACAGTGACCAGTGGTGACCAAACGGGTCAGTAAGTTGACCGTAGCGTTCGCCCCAGAACATATTGTCCAACGGCATAGTTACCTTGGCACCGGCGTCGACGGCTTGCTGCCACAGCCTGTCAACATTCTTCACATAGACCTGCAGAGTGACTGAGCTGTTGCCTAGAACATCCGGCGATTGCGAGCTAGCCCCTGGAAACACATCCGACATCATCACGATCGAATCTCCGATCCGGATCTGAGCATGCATGAGCTTCCCGTCGGGGGTAGGTTCACGGACGATCTCCTTCGCTCCAAAGGCTTTCTTGTACCAGTCGATAGCAGCAGCGGCTCCATTAATCGACAGGTAAGGAGTTACCGTTCGGAAGCCTTTCGGAACCGGATCGATCTTAGCTTTTTTGGGTTTAGATTTCTTGGCTTGTTTGGATTTCTTAGCCATAAGATAATCCTCGATACGGGTCGCCTAAACGTCGGCCATAAAAGAAGTTCGGTCGGTCGATAGGAAATGGGCTCAATTTAGCCCGCTCAGGCTCCACAAGGGGCCAGTACGGTGAAAAGCGAGAGTCTCAACTGTCCTCAAGATGAATCACAGCTGACAGAACTATAGGGTACATGCAAGACGTAACCTAAGCGGTTGCGGTTGTTTGCCCGGCATTATTTCTCCAGGAATCTGTGGAGATCTTCTGTAGACGAGCTGCTATAGCTGGATTGAGAAGGAGGGGCTACGCTTAATGGGCCCGGAGCAAGCTAGAGTGACCGCGGAAGCATCGGATGAGCAAGCCCCTCGATAACCCGCTATCAGATCAAGCAGCGAACCCCTCAGCGGATCCTTCGGGAGAAGCCAGTGTGATGGAAGAGGGGGCGTTACCAGAGATTTTCAGGGGTCGCATGTTCTGTACGGTACACGGTCGGCAATGCTATCGTGGCACTACCTTCACAGGAGAATCTGTCTGGATATGTCCAGACGAAAGGCACATCGTCCCCTTGAGAGGGTAAGAAGGAAGTGGAGTTTCGTCCAGCTCTTATCGGGTTACAGTGAACGAGAATTGGTTGCCTCTAGTAGTTGTCAAGATCACTGTATATGATTGTCCCGCGGTGAATTGGAAGAATAACCCAGGTATTCCACCGTAGACGCAACCAGGGCAGTTGGCGCCGATCAGAATGCTCATCGTGGCGACATCATTTGGAATTATCGTAGGTCCTGCTAAGTTGGAAAGGGTCCACGTGTTTCCCGATGAATCCCGCACCGTGTAGGATTGAACTGTCACTGATGTATTTCCGGCATTCAGAAGGACAAGCGATAAGCTTGTGCCATTGATGAATTGGTATCCGTTTAGCTTCAAGGATTCGATTACGGGCGGAGGTATGATAGGGTCGACAACCGTTAGGCTGATGACCGTTGAATGGGTCCGTGAACCATCGGTTCCTGTTACGCTGATATTGTAGTTTCCGAGAGTCGTACTGAGGCTGGTGGTTATGTCCAAGATGCTCGAGGCTGTCCCGTCAGCCGATAGTGTCAACGGGTTCTGGCTGCCTGTCACCGTGATGTAGCCGAAAGGTGCTGTGACCGTTAGACTAACGGTTCCCGTGTAACCGTTCACGCTTGTAACGGTGACGGTTGTCGTATTGCTAGACCCGAAGACGTTGACGATGTTCGACGGGGAGGAGGTTATCGTGAAGTCTTGATTGGAGACGACTTGAACTGACAAATCGGCAGACGCATATGTCGTCTTTCCGTGACTGCTTGCGATCCCGATTACAACGATGTTGTAATTTCCAATACTACTAGTCGCGGTAACCGTCAACGTGGATTTTGCGGTGCCGTTTGCTGGGACACTAACACTGGTAGGGCTTACAGAGGCGGGGAGTTTCGAACCCGTAAAGAATAGGGACAATGATACAGTTCCGGAGAAACCGTTCACGCTGATGATGCTTACCGTTGAGGTAAGGGATGAGCCCTGCTCAATGGACAAAGTCGAAGGATTCACTGTTAGAAGGAATGAAGGGCCCACTTTACCACCATTCACGTACGAGCTGAGCATTGTGCCGCCCGCAACTGTTCCTACCACGGCCGTGAGAACCATTAGGAGCCCCTTCAGATAGACTAGATTGCTGAATAGCATTGTGTTGCAATCCCCTAATCCTAAGGCCAACTGGGCTGTCAGAAGGCTTACGGGTCGCGTAACTAGCGATGGTTACTAATCGGTCGAGTGTGGACACAGGGCATGCCACTCCATAACTTGAAAACCTGTTTTGGTCCAAATGATAGGGAAAAGTCTGTCCTAATTGTTTAACGACGAAATATGGGGAATAACGGTTGCCACGAACGTTTTTCAACGCTACGTTCCGCTTCTTGCTTTCGAATCTGCAAGCTAGAAACTTGGCTGAAGCTCAGATTCTGAGAAATCGAATCGACTCCTAGTTGACTTGATTTAAGTGAATTCCTAGGAGAATGGTCATCGTCCTCGCCTAACGCATTACGTTCGTGGAGGTGAGAGATGAAAAATGTCGCTTCAAGAAACTCAACCGGTAAAATCTCGCGGATTCTCGCTACGATCAATGTTGCTCTTGGTGCTTTTAGTTGGAGTCGGCGCGGGCGCGACCGCTTACGTTCTGGGCAATGCTTTCGCCGCTATCACAGGCACGCCTAGTACTGGTGCAAATCAGCAGAGCACAACGACTACGTCCGCGAGCACTTCTACGGCCGCACACAACTGCACTCTAACATCAGCGTAGAGTTTGTCGACGATGGTCCGTTCAAACCCCCATTTTCTTTAGAACTACACCGGACGCTCCTTGGATACTCCGGACCCGTCTTGCGATCTCTTTCCACGCAATTGCTAAGAACGGTCTTTCCGCTTCTCAAGTTAGACACTTCTGAAATACCTCTGATCCATCCCTTCACTGTCCGAGTTCTGTAGTCTATGCGTGTAAACTGGTTCCTGATGCTAGCCTGCGTCCTAGCAAGCCTCTATGCGTGGCAACAAGATCCAAACTGGGCTGACCAGAATCTAGTCTTTAGCCTTAACAATCTCTACGCTGGACGCGTCTGGACCCTAGTAACAGCCCTGTTCGTTCACGCGGGCTGGGAGCACCTCCTCGGCAACCTTCCGTTTCTCTTCGTATTTGGGAATACTTTGGAAAAGATGATCGGCCGAAACAATCATCTTCTGGTCTTCTTTCTGGGCGGATTCACAAGCTTCCTACTACCACCCATCATCGGAATCTACAGCCCCGACACGGGCATGCTAGGAGCGAGTGCAGCAATCTTCACACTCGCAGCTATCGTAATGCTGATGTCCCCACTCAAGTTTAGTTGGCTCTTCCTCGCGCCACAAGGACTCGTAGCAATCATCTACTTTGTTCTGAACGTAGCGCTCGTCTATGCTCCATCCATGATACCCGGCTACAATCCCAATGTAGCATACATCGCTCATGTCATAGGGTTCACAGTAGGAATACCATTCGGTATCGCCTGGAGTCTTCACTGGAGGAAGAACCTTGTAATCAGCCTCGTGCTCTTCAGCATCTACCTGGTAATACTAGCCTTGCTAGGCGCGCTCACGGGAATCCAGACGCCCTTTGGCGTCTTCTAACCAAGTTGATTCTCCAATAGCGGTTTCAGCTTCAGAAAGACTTCTCGTGTCACTTTCAGATCGTCGAGACAATGATCCTTGATAGATTTCAACGCCGTCTCGTCGCCTTCTAGTGCCTTGACGAACAATTGAGGGACCTCTAATCCCATAGGCCCTTTCTCTCGCTTTATCTCGAAAAAGTCGCAGACATGGTCTAGGTATGTGAATGTTAGACGGAGGCGGGATCTTACGACCTCGTTCAGGTCCAAATGCGTTTTACTTAATAGTGGAAGGGGGTCGAGGCCGTGCTTCAAGAGACGAGTTGTGAGAAAGGGAGTATCGAAGCCTCGACCACTCCAAGTCACAATCACGTCATAGGCCTCCAGCCGATTGAGAAGCTTGACTAGCAGGCCTTTCTCCTGGCCAGTCCTTGTGGCCTCAAAGTATTCGCTCTTCCCAGTCTCCGGCAATAGTCCTGCTCCCACTACGATGCCGGCATCGGCTTCTAGGGAAGAGGTCTCAATATCAAGAATAACGATTCTCGGCGTCATGCGATTCGACGATTCGGGCCTGGTCTAAAGCGCTTCGTCCAAGTTCGTCGAACGAGGTTTCATAGCTCAGGATCGCCAGCTAGCGTAGTCTCTGGAGAACGAGTTTGCAAGTCCCAGCTATTGTAGAGCTAGAAAATCTAGAGAAGAGCTACCGGTTGGGAAAGGTTACCGTAAACGCACTCCGTGGCGTAACGCTGAAACTCATGCAGGCTGAGTTCATGGTGATAATGGGACCCTCTGGGTCGGGTAAAACGACTCTTCTCAACATAATCGGAACATTGGACAAGCCCAGTACTGGTCGAGCCCTCATAGATGGTGAGGATATCACCAGAATGAGTGATTGGCAATTGACGAAGCTGCGACGACACAAGATAGGCTTCGTATTCCAGTTCCATAATCTCATTCCAGTTCTAACAGCATTAGAGAACGTCGAGCTTCCACTCATAACATCGGGAATCAAACGAGGAGTATCCAGAGATAGAGCGATGGAACTATTGCGCCGAGTGGGGCTTCAGGAACGGACTGATCATCTTCCAGACGAGTTGAGCGGAGGAGAACAGCAGCGGGTCGCTATTGCGAGGGCGCTCGCCAATCATCCGAGACTGATTCTTGCAGATGAGCCGACTGGCGACCTTGACACTCAAACAGGTTTCGAAATAGTTCAGCTAATGCATAGTATGGCTAAGCAGGAGGGATCTTCGGTCGTGGTAGTAACTCACGATCCAGTGGTGGCTGAGAGAGCGGATCGTCTGCTCGAGATGAGGGACGGGAGGATTACTGAGAAGGCCCGCGAGGGACTTGCAGGACAGAGGCATACTATCAGAGCAGTGGAACCTTTGCCGCCTGAACCCGGACGCTCGTTATCCCAGCCCAATTAGGACTGTCGAGTGGATTCGATTGCTCTCGGCGAAAATCGCTTCCCGAAGCCTTCCAAAACGCCGGGCCCGAACTATTCTAACCATTACCGCCGTATTCCTTGGTGTCGCTCTGCTGGTAGGAATCAACATGGCCACGGCCAGTGCGCTTGGCGAGTTCAACAATTACATCAACAAGTTCTGGGGGGCAACGGACATCGTAGTGACTTACGGGACTGAGGCTCCGTTCTACCCGAATCTAACTCTCAGCAAAGTGTTGAGCGATCCTTTAGTCTGGCAGACCACTCAAAGGCTCAACTGGCTCGGAGCGATCGGCAATTCCGCGTCCAACACCACATTCCTCATCGTAGGAGTTGACTCGAAGACTGATTTCGACTATGCCACCTTCAACATCACTGGATCGTCAAGAGTCTCTTTCGGTGAGGCTGTGGTCGATAACATACTAGCTCAGAAGTATGGACTAAGCATCGACTCGACTTTCGAAATATTCACTCTGACATCACAGGGTAACATCCATCCGATACCTCTGCGAGTTGCAGGCATCAACTATCCTCTTCGAAACCTCGGCTCATCAATCTACATGTACCTTCCCGACCTGCAATCGGACCTTGTCTTAGGCGGACAGGTCACTCACATCTACGCAAGCCTCTACGACTCCACTAAGGCATTGCTGGTGGAGAATGATCTTCAGAAATTGCTCCCGCTTTATGATGTGAGTGCTCCAAAGGCGGAGGCCGTCCAGCGGATTACTGCCCAGACTGCTGGTTTCCAAATAGGATTGAACGTCATGACAGCCATCTCCCTCGTCGTCTGCTCCTTCATCGTCTTCAACACTCTATTCATGACCGTTATCGAGAGAACCTACGAGATTGGAATAATGCGAGCCGTCGGAAGTTCTCGAAGCCAGATTTTCAGAATCTTCCTCGCCGAGGGACTTCTAATTGGAGCCCTAGGCACAATTGCAGGAATACTAGGCGGCTTAGGACTAGCTCGACTCTTCACGTCAGTATTCGAGACTACCTTCAACGTTCCTAGCCTGCCTGTCGCCCAGCTGACTCCTAGCATCGCTCTCACGGGTCTAGTCGCTGGATTCTCAGCCGTATTCGCGGGAGCTCTGTATCCCGCAATCTCCGCGAGCAGAATAAACATCATCCAAGCGATTCGACCCTCAGCGAGGAACGCGAGGAGACAGCTACCCCTCTCAGGAGTCAGCTTAACGGGGATTGTTATGCTTGCGCTGGGAGCAAGTGAGTCGCTCCGACTCACACCTTTTCACATCGCCTACCTAGACGTGATACTCGTTCCAATAGGCCTCATCCTCCTCGGAGCGGTCGTTTTCGGAAGAGTCGGCCGAGCAATCATGCTGCTAGTGTTCCCCGCATCTAGAACTGTCCGGTATGTTGCGTCGAGGGGCGGCAGAAGAAGACTATTGCGTAGCGCGGTGTCATTTGGGATGATTGCGATAACACTCAGCTTTGCCATAATGATAGGCGGTATCCAGAGGGGCGTCCAAGAGGCGCTCCAGCAGGGAATCCAAGAGGCACTTGGGGCTGACATAATTCTAGTTGCGAACCAGTCGATTCCGATCAGCTTCACAAGCAACCTGACGAGTCTGCAACATGTGGCCAGTGCAACACCTCTCTCTCCAAGCGATCATCCGGCGAAAGCCCTCGGAAAGAACGGGAACAGCAGCATCGGGGTTCTCGCCGTGGACCCATCAGTTTTTCCAAGTATCATTTCGTACACGTTCGTAAACTCGTATAATGCCTCGGGACCATACTCTCAGCTTGCCTCCAATAACCAGTCGCTTCTGATTCCAGATTCGCTCGCGTCCAAGCTTGGAGTGGTCGCGGGGGATAGCCTTCCGATCCTAACGGATCTAAACAAAACGATCAGCTTCACTCTGGCTGGAGTCTTTACCGGTCCCGTGTTGCAGTATATTCAGTTCGGGGAGCATTTTGCCAGCGACTCGATCATAGTCTCGTTTGCTTCTCAACACGAATACTTTGGTGGAGAGGAGAAGGCACCACTCTTCCTTGTCGACCTGCAGCCTCAGTACAAATCGCAGGCGACCAGCATTGCTCATGATATTGCGGACAGGTTTCCACATTATGATTTCAGCCAGAACTCTCTAACCCTCGGCGAACTCCTGTCACTTGTGAATGATACTATCAACAGGATTTTTGCGCTGATATTGTTGATTCTTTATTTCGCTTTGCTGATAGCAAGTCTTGGCATAGGCGCAACCATGATCATGAACGTATCGGACAGGAGGAGGGAGATAGGACTCTTACGGTCTCAAGGTATGAGCAGGCTGCAGATTACTGGGTTGTTTCTTGGAGAAGGAACTCTTCTGGGCCTCTTCGGATTCTTGCTGGCCGTACCTGGTGGTCTGCTGTTGTTGAAGGGAGCTACCAACAGCACTACACTGGCTGGTTTCTTTATTCCGTTCATCGTACCTTATGGTGCCATAGTTCAGTCGTTGATTCTTGCTCTTGTCGCTGTATTGATTGGCAGTCTGTATCCTGCGGTACGGGCGTCTCGATTAGAGATTACGCGCGCATTGGAGCAAGTATGATTACTGCCCGAGACTAAATATCACGGCATCCATGTTCATGGGGAAAGGGTTTGCCCGGTAACGCCCTACTCTCAGTCTACGACAAAACAGGGCTGGACCGGCTAGCCTGGATATTCTCGAAGCTTCAGATCAAGATGCTTGGCTCTGGAGGGACTGCCGAGGCTGTCCGGAAACTTGGCTTCCATGTCGTCGAGGTTTCAGAGTATACTCAAGTCTCGGAGATGCCTGGGGGACTCGTGAAGACGTTGCATCCTAGGATTCATGGCGGGATTCTGGGAGACTGGAAGGACGCCGAGCAGCGGAAGTATCTGGAAGCCAACCGAATTGAGCCCCTAGATTTTGTGGTGGTAAATCTGTATCCCTTCCAAGAGGTTGTGAAGGTTGATCCCAAGGATCTTCGGAAGGCCGTTGACAATATTGACATTGGAGGTGTGGCGCTAATACGGGCCGCGGGGAAAGGTGCATTGTTGAACCAACGAGTTGTGCCAGTGACTTCGCCGCTTCAGTATGAGGGCGTGGTCGCGGAGCTGGAGAGAAAAGGGTATGTAGGAAACGATCTGCGACAGCACCTGGCCCGAGAAGCATTTGTTCTAACAGCAGACTATGACAAGGCAATACGGGACTACTTGATGGGTCAGGCTCGATGAGCAAACAGGAGATTCGTAGAATCTACCGGACCGCGCTGAAGGAGGACTTCCCCCAAGTTCTCAGACTAGAACTCGGAGGAAAGATGTTCGAGTATTCCAAGGTCCACTGGACCATTAGTGGGGTCGATCACGGTTTGAGGTATGGGACGAATCCCCACCAGAAAGCCGCTCTGTACAAGCCCAAAGATTCGCGGGGTGGCATTGGAAGCGTGCAGTGGATCAAGTGGGGAAAAGACGGGCCGTCGGCCACGAATATCGAGGATGGAAGTCATGGGCTTCGAATCGTCGGATATTTTGGCGAGCCGGCGGCAGCGGTGATGAAGCATCTCAATCCATCAGGAGTTTCTATCGGACGCAAGAGAGAACTGTTGTCCTCTGTCTACGCTCGAGCCCGAGATGCGGATCCCAGAGCCGCTTTTGGGAGCGTTGTTGTTCTCAACCGAACGGTCGACGAGTTGACTGCTGAAGAATTGGCGAAGACTTTCGTCGAAGTAGTCTACGCGCCTGATTACGAAGAATCAGCGATTACTATTTTCCAGGCGAAGAAGGATATTCGGATTGGAAGAGTCCCGGCCTCCACTCATGATTCTAATCCTCCCGACATTGTCGTGCTCGACGATGGGTCGCTGATACTCGAAGATGCCTATTCGACCGGATTACGATCGTTGGAACAGCTGAAGATGTTACCGGTAGCTACGAAACGATCACCATCGGAAGCAGAATATCAGGACATGCTGCATTCTTGGTGGGTCACATGTGAGGTTCGATCTAACGCTGTCGTATTCTGGAAGAACGATATGTCTCTCGCGATAGGAACGGGACAACAAGACAGAATCGGCGCAATCGAAGCCTGTATCGAGAAAGCCCACAAGTTCGGCCACGACCTCAAAGACAGCGTAATGGCCTCGGACGGGTTCTTGCCGAAGATCGACAATATAGAAGCGGTTGCAAAAGAAGGCATGTCAGCAATTGTTCAGCCAGGAGGTTCAGTCGAAGACCGAGAGCTGGTCAAAGCGTGTGATCAGCACGGAATCGCTATGGTCATGACAGGAGAACGCGCCTTCCGCCACTTCTAAGAAAAAGTACCTTGTTTGTGCTTTGGGATGAGCCCGCTTCCTCTGCGCTCATTGGAGACGAATTCCCGTTTACTTTAACCTCTAAAACCCTTTTACGGACGCATTCTAGTTTCGTCTGTCTTCGACTTGCATATGAGACGATCGGGTAGCGTCCGCGCATACTACGAGCTGATGAAGCCGAGGATCGTGTATTTGCTGGTTTTTACTGCGCTGATGGCCTTTCTAGTTGCGGCTCCCAGTATCAATCTCCTTCGACTCGTAGCAGTCATCGTTGCTGGCACGCTGGCATCAGGAGGAGCAGGTGCGTTGAACTGCTATCTTGACCGGGACGTGGATCGGGAGATGGGACGCACGAGCTGGAGGCCAATTCCTCAAGGAGAGGTCTCCCCAGTCCGCGCGCTCCTCTTTGGTGTAGGACTCATTGGGATTAGCGCGGTCATCTCCGCGTTCTTCCTGCCCTTGTTAGCCGGTCTTTTCATCGTCCTTGGCGCAGCAATCTACGTACTGTTCTACACGAAATATCTCAAGCGTCGAACGAGTCTGAACATTGTGTTAGGCGGCTCGGCGGGAAGCTGCGCCCCCTTGGCAGGCTGGGCCGCGGCGACAGGACAACTCGCAGCGCCAGCGCCCTGGTTGATGGCCCTCTTGGTCTTCGTCTGGACTCCCAGCCATTTCTGGGCGCTCGCTATGAGAGCCGTAGGTGACTATTCGAAAGCAGGAATTCCCATGCTGCCCGTCGTCGTGGGTGAGAAGAAGACAGCCCAGTATATTGCACTCAACACCTTCTTACTCGTTCCACTGTCTCTAGTGTTTGTTCTCCCTCCCCTTGGAGGATTTGGCATTATCTATCTGGTGACAGCGGGCTTGTTGGGTCTCGGCATGATTCTTGTCGACCTTAGACTTGTCGCCAATCCAACAAAAGCTCAGGCATGGACGGCCTTCAAGTTTTCCAGCCCGTACCTGGCTATCGTGTTTCTCGCGATGGTCCTGGACGTGAAGCTTCTTCCACACTATCTTCCAATATAGACAAGTCAGAATTTCGCGGCGAGTTTCAAAAAGTTCTGGATGATGGTGCGTCCATGGGGATGCTTCTCATCAGACCTTTCTGGATGGAACTGGAGACCGTAGATTGGACGTGTCTGATGGCCTATGGCCTCAACCTGTGATGTTGCCGACTCAGCTAGATGGCGGAATCCTTCAGGGACGCGTTCTAGAGCTTGACGGTGAGACTCGGACACTCTTATCGAGCCGGGCAGTCCGTCGAATAAGGGATCGTTTCCTAATAGTTTGATTTCTTTGAACTCTCGAACGGTATGGCCGAGGTCCACGACTTCTGACCCGTAGGCTGTGCCGATGAGCTGGTGCCCAAAGCAGATTCCGAGAACCGGCTGGTCTAACTTTCTGACCAGGTCGATCTCAGGCTGGAATACCATTCGTGTGTCGGGTTTTGAAAGCATGAAGTTGGAACCAGTAAGAATTACAAGATCGGGATCTTTCTGCATGGCGGTATCGTGTAAGTTGGTGGTTTTGTGGTCCAGCATCTCTGGTTTTTGTCCTGTGCAGAGTGCTATGTTGTGAAGCGCTTGTTTTGCTTTTTCGGGTTCTTTGTAGTTGTTGATTACGAGTATTCGCAATCTAAGAGGTCACAGGGCTGCGAGGAGCTTGTCTATTTCCTCCTCGGTGTTGTAGTAGTGGGGGGATACGCGTATAGCCTTGACTCTACTCGCGACGGTGATGTTCAGTGACTTTAACTTGTTGAACGTCGCCTGAGGGTCCTCGTCTTCGAAGACTACTATTCCGCTTCGACGTTCAGACTGTAGAGGGGTCAGTATTTTCCGTCCTTTCTTCTTCAAACCATCGATGAGATGATCGGTGACCTTGAGAATTCGATGGTATCTTTCCTGTTGGTCTTGCTTGAGCGCGTATTCAAGGGCGGCCTTCGCTCCCACGATCGAGACTACTCCCCAGCTGCCTCCCTCGAAACGAGTCGCGTCCAAAGCGGGCTCTGCGTCGTCTATGTTGAAGGGCTTGCCGAACAAGTCTTCTTGCTTGGATAATCTTCTAACGACAGAATCTTCCACCCCGTGCCAGCCGATGTAGTTAGGGTCCAGTTCGTCCAGCTTTTCGCTATGGGTGTATAGGTAGGCTGCGCCGTGGGGCCCCTGCATCCACTTGTACATTCCACAAGCCAATGCATCGACCCCGTCTTGCTTGGCATTGATCGGGAAGACTCCTAGTCCGTGGAAGGAGTCCGCTACCACAAACGCGTTGTGCTCATGTCCGATCTTTGTGATCTCTCGGATCTTTTCACGGCAGCCGTTCGCCCAAGAGACATAGTCGACTGAGACGATCGAAGTCTCATCATCAATCGCCTTCTCCCATTCATCTAAAGGAACGACGCCATTCGTGTCCTTTCTCAGTAACCGAACCTCGTTTGCGCGTCCGTGCTTCTTCTGGAGATGCCAGAGGTAGATGTTTGTAGGAAAGTTCAGTTCGCTGATAACAATGTTCCCGTTCGGTTTGTACTTGATACTGCTCGCCAACGCGGTGAGGGCTGAGCTGACGTTCGGGACACTCGCGATCTCATCTAGGCCCGCTCCGATTATCTTCCCGAAGAGTCGGCGTGATTCTATGATGATGGGCAACCATTCTTCCCAGTTCTCGCCGTAATCTCGCCAATCAGTTAGGTACTCGTGAATCGCGTTTAGAACGTTGATCGACGGCGGGCCTGTTCCCGCGTTGTCGAAATATGCTCGCCGAGAAGTTACAGGGATTTCTTTTCTGACAAGATCAATGTTCAAGGAGGGTAAGGCCTCGCGATATTCCCGAGTTTTTCGGGTTTGGAGTATAAAGGGAATGCTAGGTGGAGTGGAAGGCTTGAGTACCAGCTTCTGAGACGCAGTTCTTGCACCAGAACTGGTTCTTCTCGGGACTATACTGCGCGTAGGAGTCAGTGACCACATTTCCGCAACGACTGCATCGAAGGATCATGACTCGTCTCATTTTATGATGTGGGAGGTCTCTCTTGTGTATTGAGATATCGGCGTCTCCTTGCTCAATGATGATGTTGCAAGTCTCGCAGTAATAGACGGTGTTTAGTACCGCCTTGTCTCGCTCCTCCGCCCATTCGTCTCCCATGAACTCGAAAGAGCGGTTCTCCTTGAAATAGTCTGTAACCTCCCAAACCCTTGAAGTTTGCAAACCAGAGGACGAGTTGATTTTGGGGAGCGAATCAGAGTTCTTGTCGGATAGACCTATCTTGACAAACAGCCAAGTTCATAACGCTCATGGACATGGGCAAGAAGGCACAAGTCATTTCGAGAGAACTTTTGTACATTATTGCTGCACCGACGGCGGCTAATGGGCTTGACTGGATTCGAAAACTTGGTGGTCAGCTGCTTTGTTCGTCTCTGCAATAGGCCTTGCCATGTTCTGTGAAGTTCGGCGTCACGAGAAGCATCGTCGATCGGTAGCTTACGATGACAATCTATCAACTGAACGATGGAAGCCACTAGGAAATGGCTGATAGAAGACTAGACCAGTAACTGCCCAGTTCTCTGATAGATTTCTAATGGGTTCTATTTTGTCTTTGGCCGTTGCCGAGGACGACCATTAACTGCACGGAGCTCCCCGTGTCCTAAGACTTGGATCGTCTCAAGACGAGAACCACTCCAAGTCCACCAAGTCCGACCGCAATAGGGAGGAACCAAATCCTCAGGTAGATCAATCCACCGTAGAAGCCAGCTGCGATCACAAAGCCTAGAAGAACCCCCACAGTTCTCTTGAGGCTAATGTCCCAATGCCTAAAGTTCGACGCATAGCCAAGCCGCGTAATTATAGTCCCCATGGCCACAATCGAACCTGCGAAGAAGCTCCAGAATGCCAGACCCCCAAAAGCCACTCCGACGTAGACCAAGTAGATGGGATATGTGATGGCAAGGCCAAACAGACCGAATTTCCCTATTTGCCGCAGAGCTGGAACAATCCTCCTCTCAAAGAAGCCGGCTCTTCGCCCCGGCTCAAACATCGATGCGTCGACCTCCCAAGGTCTCCTCTTCTTAGGCCGCTCTGGCAAGGGCTACTGGAAAATAGTCATGGTTGTAATTGAGCCTATCGTGCCGGGTCACTTGGCCTGGAGTAAAGTTCACAATATGCCGCTGAACCATTGTGAAGCCAACCAAGGCGATTAGTTCTGGGTCTTCCTGAGAAGATTAAGCAGATCGAGGAGGAGATGAAGAAGACTCAGATCAATAAACACACGGAGCATCACATCGGTCTCCTCAAAGCCAAACTCGCCCGGCTACGAGCTGAGCTCGAGAGCTCCACTTCCAAAGGGGGAGGGCCTTCATTCGAGATCAAAAAGGGAGGCGACGCGACGATAGTTCTGATCGGTCTTCCCAGCGTAGGCAAGTCGACGATTCTGAATCGGCTAACGAACGCAAAGTCAAAGGTGGCAGCCTACGCTTTCACTACTCTGACGGTGGTCCCTGGAATACTCCGGTACAATGGTGCTGATATTCAGATACTTGACTTGCCGGGAATCATCAGCGGTGCTTCTTCTGGACGTGGCAGAGGGAGAAGAGTTCTATCGGTGGCGCGAAACGCGGACCTGGTCCTGTTGGTCTTGGACGTGTTTCAGCCGGGTCAGGTAGAGCTGTTGAAGCATGAGCTTCATGAGATGGGCATTCGGATCAACCAGAAGCCCCCAGACGTGGTCATCACTAGGAGCAACAAGGGTGGCCTTGCGCTGACCACGAGCGTCAAACTTACCAAACTCACTCCAGCAACCGTCAAGGGAATAGTTCAGGAGTACGGGGTCAGTAATGGCGGCATTTTGATGCGAGACGACATCACTGACGATCAGCTGATCGACGTCCTGACTGGGAACAGAGTATACGCTCGCGCTCTCGTCGTCCTGAACAAGGTGGACTTAGTTAACGAGCAGTACCTGGCCGCCGCGAAGAAACAAATCGGCAGCGATTTTGTGCCCATATCCGCAGAGAAGGGCCTGAACATGGACCTCCTTACTGAGCGGATCTGGGAGACCCTCGATTTCATCCGGATTTACCTCAAGCGTCCCGATGGAGAACCAGATTTTGAGAAGCCGCTGATTCTCCCTGCTGGGTCAACTCTCAGAGACGTCTGCAAGAAGATTCATCCAAGATTCAGCGAGGGAGCAAAATATGCTCTTGTGTCTGGCCCTAGCGTAAAATATTCTGGACAAAGGGTTGGACTAGACCACATGCCTGTGGACAAGGACATTGTAACCATAATGAGATAGTTTGACGAGAGAAGAGGTTGGCCTTTCACTTTAGCTCGTTGGGATTACGATAGCGTTCCCTAGGCCGACGCCTTTCCGAGCTGGAATTCCTCGTGTATTGCCCGCACTGCCTCCGGGCCTTGGTCTTCGGAGACTACGAAGGAGACGTTGTGTTCTGAGGAGCCTTGCGCGACGACGCGCACGTTGATCTTTTTCCGGGCAACGGCGCTGAAAATTCTTGCTGCTACTCCCGGTGTTCCTTTCATTCCTGATCCGACGACGGCTATGATGCAGGCGTCTTTCTCAGCTACGACTTTGTCAACGAGGCCCTGCCCCAGTAGTGCAAGCTGCAGAGCTCGAACCGCGCTGTCTGTGTCCTTCCTGGCCACGATGCATGAGATGGTTGCTTCCGATGATCCTTGAGAAATCATCATCACATTGACGTTGCTGGAACCTAGCGCCATGAAGACTTTCGCCGCTGCTCCTGGTGAACCTATCATCCCAGTTCCGCTAACAGTGACGATTCCGACGCTTCGGATTATGGAGACTGCTTTCACTACTCTGCCTCCGTTATCGGTCTCTCCTGAAGAGATCATGGTTCCTTCGAGAGATGGCTTGGAAGAGTTCCGAATCCGAACTGGGATCTTTTTCTGCGCGGCGGGCTGCATAGCTCTCGGGTGCATCATCTTCGCTCCGAAATACGACAGTTCCAGGGCTTCTCCAAAGGAGACTGTAGGAAGGAGCCTTGCGTCTTTGACGATTCGGGGATCGGCGGTCATTAATCCGTCAACATCAGTCCATATCCAGATCTCGTCAGCGTTGATTGCAGCTCCTATGAGACTGGCGGTATAGTCGGACCCGCCTCTTCCAAGGGTCGTTATTCTCCCGTCGAGAGTTGCGGCTATGAACCCTGCTATCACTGGGATCTCGTTTCTAGCCAGCATAGGGTCGAGGTGTCGGCGTATCTCATGGTAGCTCACTTCTGCCAAGGGATTGGCATCTCCAAATCTCTCGTCGGATGTTATCCCTGCCTCTGCTCCCGTAAGAGCTCGAGTCTTGAGACCTATGTTCCGAATTGCTGCCGCCAATATCGGTGCAGAGAGTCGTTCGCCGAAAGAGAGGAGGTAATCTCTGCTTCTCGGGGTCAGTTCTCTGAGATGAGATATTCCTTCGACAGTTTTTACCAGTTCCCGGTTTAATCGGTCGATAAGGTTGGGGAGTTCCTTTGTCGCCTTCTTGGGCGAAGTTGCCAGGGCGGTCCTTGTGTGCGACGTCTGAATCCTTGACAGGATTTTTCTTGCTCGGGCGTTCTCTTCCTTCTGCGCGAGCTCTCCAATTTCTACTAACCGATCGGTCGTGTCGTCGATTGCTGATGCCACAACGACCGTTTTGTTTTGTGGCGAGAACCGTTGAACTATTCTGGCTGCGGTCTTGATTCTAGCGGCGTTGGCTAGTGATGAGCCCCCAAATTTCATTACTAGCTTCAGTTTTCTTCCCTAGATCGAATATTCGTTTCTAATGTCGACCAAGTCACGGATTATTGCGCTAGCCGTCTCTTCCCCTCCCGCTCCTCGACCTATGACGGTCACGTCACCAATGTGTTCTGTCGAGAATGATAGAGCATTGAGGTTACCAGGGACGCATAGGGGGTCAGCTGCAGGGACTGGTTCGGGTTTCACAATGGCTTGGAGCCCTGTTAAGCTTCCGATGAGTTTGATTCTTGCTCCGGATTTCTTGGCTGTCCGGATCTTTTCTGGTGAAATGTTTTGGATCCCGATTATCTCCAGTTCGTTGATACTTATCCTGCGCTTTAGGACCCAATTCGAGATGATGACTATCTTTGCGGCCGTGTCTAATCCTTTCAAATCATTGGCGGGGTTCTTTTCTGCGTATCCTTTCTCTTGTGCTTCAGCGAGCGCCTGTTGAAAGCTGAGCGAAGCATCGTCCATTCTAGTCAGGATGTAGTTGGTTGTGCCGTTGAGAATGCCACGGATTCCCAGTATTTTTTCTCCAGGGAGGCACTTGGATGCGAAGTTCAGGAATGGAGTTCCTGCTCCCACCGTGGCGCTGAAGCGCAGTTGCATTCTCGTATGACTTGAGAGTTCTAGAAGCGCTGGCATCGCTAGAGCTAATGGTCCCTTGTTGGCTGTGACTACATGTCTTCTCGCAGACAAAGATTCCTTGATGTTGCTGAGGCCGGGCTCCCCATTCTCGAAATTCGAAGGAGTCGTTTCTATAACAACTTCAGCTTCTGTCCCAGAAATGATCTGATGAG
>Ga0209154_1000671_pt1 | contig 21782 bp, 14 predicted proteins | sample GraSoiAngelo_121_FD_185878 | JGI IMG/M metagenome (GOLD analysis project Ga0209154, IMG submission 185878) | Grasslands soil microbial communities from the Angelo Coastal Reserve, California, USA - 14_0919_12_20cm (SPAdes) (version 2) | ecosystem: Environmental > Terrestrial > Soil > Grasslands ... | reverse complement strand
TATGCCGAATCCGACACTGACGATTGGAACGAGAATGGGTGAGAGGCTGTTCACGTAGTTTTGAAAGTAGGGGTTGTTGAGGTATTCGGAGTAGACCCAGCCGCCGAGGCCAACTATCACCGCCAGCTCAGAGAGGATTATGATCCATCCTCTGCGAGGAATGTCCCACCATTCCAGTATCTGGATAGCCCGGACCCCCAGTATGTATCAATCGGTGGAACTTCAGAGATTAAGGCGACGCGTAACTTCACCCCACTATGGGGAGGTTGGCCGGATGACGCGTGTGATCCAGTCATCTGCTTGGCTCGTCTATATGCGAAATACCCTCTGAATCCTTGCAGAACACCAGCCGCGAGGATTCCGCTGAGAAGAATATGCCCAAGGGTGATCACAGTCAACGCTCTTCTAGAGAAAGCGAACTCTGCTAGAGGAATGCTCCTGTCACCGGCGAAGAGTAAGGTGAGTGTGACGAGCGCGAACAGAGGGATTGCAAGAAGCAGGCTGTCCCGCGAGGGCTTCAGAACCAGTCTGTAATCGCCGTTCCGATACGCATAGGCTAGGACGAGCCCGAACGCTCCAATTTCGAGGATGGTATCAGCTAGACTGGGAATCCCAAGGTTCAGTCCGACATCCGAGTTGGGGTACAGTGGATAGAGTGGCGGGATTGTTCCAACTAGGAAATCGCCGAGCAGGTGGGAAAGGATTCCGATGGAGAAGGCGAAGCCTAGTCTTCCGAAGAAGTAGGTCAGCACCAGCACAAGCGGGATGATCACGATCAGGGAATGGGTGTAGGTGTGATGTACCAGATAGGGTTGGAAGTAGATGTCAAAGTCGGGCAGTATTCCTGAGAGGAGCGCGAGATAGGCGGGCAGGTTGACGTTTAGCCTGCGCCCGGTCGCCTTCGAGAACAGGTAGCTCCAGCAAGCGTGGCCAAGCAGAAACATGGAATCAAGTCCTCTTGTCTGATTACGAACGTCGGCGGGTGGGACCCTTAGAAATGATTGATGCTGAACGTGGAAGGATGCCAAGAGCATCCCGGTGGCCGATTAATGGGAGATTTCTGAGGCTCCTATTGAACTGTAAGTGTAATCGAGACGCTGTTAGCCAGTGTCCCGCTGACGCCGAGAACCACGATGCTGTAGACTCCTCGGGAAGTCGTACCTGTCGTACTGATGGTCAGTACTGCGTTTGCAGTCCCGCCTGATAGCAGCGTGACTCTGTTGGGGTTGAGAGTAAGGGTGGGGCTGGAACCGCTGCTAGGCGAGATGGAAATGCTCAGGTTGACTGTCCCAGCAAAACCCCCAATGCTCGTCAAAGTGACAGTGCTGCTCGTTGCTGAGCCTCGAGTAACGTTCATGGAAGACGGAGAAGCTGAGATCGAAAAGTCTGAAGCCGGAGGCGGGACCACCCTCAGAATACTCGTCACATTGTGATTGAGCCTCCCGCTGGTCCCATCGATAATAATTGTGTAGGTGTTCAGTGGAGTTGATGCTGGAACAGACACTGTCATCGTCGAGGCTCCTGAGCCGGTGAGGAGAGATACAGAGCTGGGGTTTAGCGCCATCGTGACGTTCGTGATGCTCGGAGAGAGGGAGTAGTTCAGGTTGACACTGCCGGCGAAACTGTTCAGACTCGCGAGTGAGACTGTGAATGCTGATAGGCTGCCCTGCGGCGCGGTCACAGAGACAGGATTTGTCCCGAGCGTAAAGTCTGGAGTCGTTGACTGTCCTATCCCGGCGACTTCGTTGAATATGGTTGAAGCGTAGAATCCGACAACGGCTCCTAGTAGGAGCATGATGAGGAGGGACCACGCTGGTAAGGGTCTCTTCAGGTTAGGAGCGAGCAGTACTCGACCAGAGCCGTGGCTAGCCAGTATCCGGACGGGTCTGGCGAATGCTGCGATAACTGGCCAGAGGGCGAACGGTTTCCGGAGACTCTTCAAGACACGGACAAGTCGCATCCTGAAGGTCTTCGGGATTATCCGTGAAAAGTCGATGGACAAGGCTCCGAGTCTTGGAGTAGCCGGTGAGTCTTTGGGGCTTCTGTATCGCGAGAATGGGTAGCATAGGAACTAGGATTGAAATTTGGACTTGGGTCGGCTCCGGCTTGAGTGCAGAGCGTTAGCTTATAGGAACAAGTAGATTGTCCCGAAGCCTACTGGTCAGGTTAGGAGAATCAAAAGGATTCGATGAGAAACTCATAGTTGGGAGATCTGAAAGATGGCGATTACTGATCTGATCTTCAATACTATTGTGAACCTTCTCTACCAGACCGGCTACGTGGGAGTTTTTCTCTTGATGTTGATGGAGAGCGCGACGCTCCCCGTTCCGAGCGAAGTAGTCCTCCCTCTAGGAGGCTATCTTGTCTCTCAAGGTAGGCTCGAGTTCTGGTCCACGGTAGCAGTCGCGACGGTTGGAAGCCTAGTCGGAACGATGGTTGACTATGGTATCGGCTACTATCTTGGCCGGCCAGCGGTTCTACGTTATGGCCGAATCGTACGGTTCAACGAGAAGCGCTTAGAGATGACCGAGAGGTGGTTCTCGACACATGGTAAGAGTGTTGTTCTGCTCGCGCGGTTCGTGCCTCTGCTGCGCACGCTCATCGCGTTCCCCGCGGGACTTGTCAAGATGGATGTGAAACGCTTCTTGGTCTACTCCGCGGTTGGAATCCTGATCTGGGATATCGCACTAGTATATCTTGGCGACCTGGCGGGGCAGAACAGCACCGCAATCGCTAACACTCTGCAAGCATACTTCCTACCGCTAGGAGTCGCCGCTCTTGTGATAGCTGGAATCCTCGTCTACCGTGAACTCCGGACTCCACAGGGTTGAGCAGCAGCCAGCAACCAAGATTAGGATTGACTCGTACTGCTCGGTGATCTGGTACCTGATCCTCGCTAACGCGTTTGAGGAGACTGAGACTACCGAGAACCCTGATTTCCAAGCGTGGTACTGGCTTGCGCGATCTTCAGCAGCGCTTCAGGCGTTCTCGACTTTAGCTGATAGAGGTATGAGGTCACACCTTTAGCGACAAATCGTTTGATGAATTCTGTCCTCTGAAGATCCCCTTGACGATACCGATAGTCGTTGTATACGGATTCTAAAACCGCCCAGTCCTCTTCCTGCATCTTAACCATCTTAGAGTAAGGCTCCCAGACCTTGCTAGGTTTATCCGCCATATTCTATCAATTACTCCTATTACGAGTACGGACCATGTGCGTGGGATGGATAGAATGAAAGGATGCTGTAACCCGCGCAATCGGAAGACCCAGTGCGGCGTCCGGTTTGGATTCCAAATAGCTAAGAACGGTCTATCCCAGAAGACGCATCAGCCTGCGCAATAGTCACAACATGGTTGCTCGTCTGAATGAATGAATTCTACGCCATCCTCCTAGGCCTCGTCCAGGGAATCTCTGAATGGCTGCCTATCAGCAGCAAGACCCAGATCCTCTTCGCCTCCACCCTGCTCTTCTCGCTGCCGTTGGCTGTAGCCTATGCTTTCGGCCTCTTCATGGAGATAGGATCAGTAGGCTCAGCACTCGTCTATTTCCGGAGAGACATCCGCTCCCTTCTGAGCGACCGAAGACTAGTCGTCTACCTACTAGTAGTAACCGTGGCTACGGGACTAGTCGGAGCCCCATTGTACTATCTGACGGATAAGGTCCTCTCGACTAGCCCATACAACATTGGAATTCCGATGATCCTCCTTGGACTCGTACTCATCGGAATCGGATTCTACATCCGATACTCACGGACGAAACCCAGAGTTGTAATCGGGCTGGAAGAGATGAAGCTGAGAAACTATATCGTGATAGGAATCGCGCAGGGAATCGCGGCGCTCCCAGGAGTGAGCAGATCAGGGATGACTGTATCAACAATGCTGCTGATGGGGGTTAAACCAGAACAGGCGTTCAGGCTCTCCTATCTCGCCTATATTCCCGCTTCGCTCGGAGCCTTCTTCGTGACTCTACTTCTAAGCAGATCCCAAGTTGATACTGCTATACAAGTGGTTGAACCGACGGGAATCCTGATCGCGATCGCAGCTTCAGCCCTGATCGGGATAGTGGTGATATCCTATCTGCTGAAGTTTGCGAAGAAAAGCAGAATCTACATGATCGATTTCGTCCTGGGAGCAATTGCCCTAGTTCTAGGAATCATAGCCACTTTGTTCGCTCCTCAATCCGCGCCCGTCCTATCCTAAACCAGCTGCATCGCAGGAACCATAGAAAGAAGAGCAAGACTCTTCCTTGAGTATTACTTGCGTCTCTATGCCGTCCGCGACCTAGTCCGATCGTGAGCGAGCCCGTCGGGCCTATTTCAGAATAACCGCCAGTTTGCGATTCCGAGGATGAGATTTTGCGAGGTACGCGATTACGCTGATCGCGCCCCCGGCAAAGAGACCCACGTAGAGCAAGGTGAGCGTTGATAGTGGGCTTGAAGAGGTTGAGACTGTGACTTGTTGAGCGTTGCTCGCGGCCGTGCTTTTCGAATCTGTAGTGGTCAGAGTTACGCTGTAAGGGCCAGACTTGGAGAATGTGTGGGCGGTGCTAGCGCCATTGCCTGATGATCCGTCGCCGAAGCTCCAGCTGTAGGTGTACGGTGGAGCTCCGCCAGTTGCGGAGGCTGTGAAGGTGACGGTCTGGTTGGGTTGAGGTGTACCGGGAGAATAGGCGAAACTGGTTGAGAGTCCGCCCGAGGTGGAGCCGCCGAAGATGTCCGACATTGAGGAGTCGCCGAAGACGATGCTGGTAATGTAGGGGAGTCCCCAGTTCGCCTCGACGGTGTGAAGGCTGTTGTACTCATCGTAGCCCCCTGTGGATGTGTATCCGATCTTGATCATGCTGCCGTACTCGACGTTAGGACTGGGATCATACTCGTCCCACCAGAGGTAGAGAAAGGTTCCAGGGGTCTTGAACAGGTTGCTTCCAAGCACGGAGTTCGAGGATGGACTGCTAATTGTACCGGCCCCGACGAGCAGGGTTTTCGCGTAGGAATCACCACTCGATACGGAGTTGTCATGCATGTTGTGAGAGTCGCTTGGTGTGAACCAGATGTAGTTGGCCGGACTCGCAGTGTTCAGATAGGTGATGAATGCGCTGTTGCCGTTGGAGCTTGAACTATCGTAGAGCGCGTCTCCTGAAGGGCCAGTCTGGCCATTGCAGGTGAAGCTTCCAGTAACACAAGTGTTCCATGTTGATGTGTAGGCGATCCAGGGAAAGTGGTCCGCACCCCGTGGACAACCATCCTCACAAAACATGGCCGAAGTCAGCCCCGCAGAGTGCAACTGGTCAGCAATGTTTGGGATGATGAAACAAGGACTTGATGCACTTGGACACCAACCATCAGAGTGAGACTGTTGGCCTGATGTGAAGGCTTCGTAGCATCCGACTGAACACCCGCCGACATTCTGGCCATAGCTATGATAGTTCGAAATTGTTGAGCCCAGTCTAGCCAGGCCGTTTATGAACGGAGCCGAGCTTGATCCTATCACCGAACCGTAGTTCCGGTTCTCCATGGCAATAATCACAATATGGTCAAAGCTGCTGCCTGTCGGAGCTGCTGATGCGGTCGCAGGCAATGAGAGAAGTATCATCCCGATTGAGAGAGCCGCAAGAATCGCTGGCAGACCCTTCCGGTCTAAATCTCGAAACATTCCTAAACGTTTCTCCATTCAATTTGTCAGGTCTAGTCTCCCTACGCTATCGGCGAGGGAACATACCGGGATTGGAGCCAGGAAGCAGAACCCGTCTCAACGGGCACAGCGCTCCGCTCTACGTTCACATTATGGCTCTGGCATAAAAAGAATCTTGATAGTCTCCTTCGCCTTCTGAATCCAAAAGCCCAGTTCTGGGTCCAGTTTGGAAACCGGGGGTACTGAGGATTGTTGACGGTGGTTTCATTCATCTTAACAGAGAACGAATGCTTGGTTTGATCTGGTTACGAGGGAGTCGCTGGTTGGTTTCGAGCGTGGGTACAGAATCTGTCGTCAGGCATCGTTCTGTTTCTAAAATCGTTATCACGATGCAGTCAGTTGTCATTCTCTCCTTGTCGTCATGGCTTATTGAGGAGTATCTGAACAACAAGTACCTAGGCGAATATCTCAACGGCGTCTTCCAGGCAGACGGTCTGATAATAGGAATGCTGGGTACATTACTCGTCCTCGGTTCAGTCTCAAGTCTAATCCTCATGAGGAGGAGGCATGGAGAGAAGAGGTTTGGAGCAGTTTCTCTAGAAGTCACGCCTGCCGCTCCAAAGATCAAGGGAGCGGTCGTGACGAGTGCTAAGCCGTTTGAAGCGAGCCCGAACATGGACTTTCATCCAGTAGTAGCGGCCCTGAAGGCCGACATGGCTGACAGGCGAATGAGCTTCGGTCCCGCGCCAGGCACCGGGACCCAGCAGCCAACGACAGGTCCCCTTCCCCGCGTCGAAGCCCCAAAAACATCGGTGCTCGATCAGCTAACCCCGAATCGCCAAGAGCCTACGACTGGTCCTAGGCCAGGCCAGACGGCTCTACCTTTTCCTCAACACTCAACGCACGATCTCAGGCCTCAGCCACCGACAGGGCCGAGAGTTGAACAACCGGGAGTACCATTGGGTCAAAAATATCCGCCCGTTCCTAGGCCGCAAGAACCAATCGGGTCAAATGTCCTTCAGCCTTCTCAGACAACAACACCGCAGATGCCAACGAATGTGACGACTGTCATAACTGGAATTTTGCCGGCTCAGAAGAAGAAAGAAGATCCCGCAGCTAACTCAGAACAGAAGTCTTCTCCGTAGCAGTAGCTTCCGAATCCCCATTCTAGTTGTGGGGATGGATGCGGCGAAGCAAGAAATACGCGTAGCTAGACTCGTATTTTCATGCAGACAGGTTTCGACGGACTCACTAGACCGATCAAGAAGCTCCTGGAGGCCAGCTGAGGATTGGCAGGTACGGCTTCGCTCTTGGCGGAAAAAATTTCTTCCAAGAATGCGACGGTGTGCATCATCGGGTTAGGTTATGTTGGGGTACCGCTCGCTGTCGCGTCAGCCCAGGCAGGCTTCGACGTCCTCGGAGTCGATGTTGATGCGAGCAAGGTGGAGCAGATCAACAGGGGCGTCTGTTATGTTGAGGATAAGTACAGTGAGGATCTCCTCCCCGGGCTAGTAAGCTCTGGCAAGATCAAGGCCTACTCGAAAATGTCGGAGGCGGTGCCACAATCCGATATCGCGATCGTCTGTGTTCCTACGCCTCTGAAGAAGGATGGAGACCCCGATCTCTCATTTCTAAAGTCGGTCGCCAAGAGCCTGGCTAACCAGCTCACGGAATACAAGCTGATCATCGTTGAGAGTACAAGCTATCCTGGTACTACTGAGGAAGTGTTTCGGCCGCTAATTGAGCGTGGGGGGAGGAAGGCCGGGATCGATTTCGCTCTAGTCTATTCTCCGGAGAGGATTGATTATGGGAATGCTTCGTTCGGGGTGAGGAGTATTCCCAAGGTTGTCGGTGGCGTGGACGAGGAGTCTACGCGGCTTGGTTCAGAGTTCTACAGCATGATTCTTCAGGCGAAGGTCGTGGCGGTTAGTGGGCCCTCTGTTGCGGAGGCGACCAAGATGCTGGAGAACGTGTTTCGCTATGTGAACATCGCACTGGTCAACGAGCTGGCAGTACTTCACGAAACGCTGGGTGTAGATTTTGTCGAGGCCATCGATGCGGCGGCGACGAAGCCTTTCGGGTTCATGGCTCACTATCCAGGACCCGGCGTCGGGGGACATTGTATTCCGAAGGACCCCTTCTACTTGGTCTACAGGGCGAAGAAGGCAGGTTTTCCTCTCCGGATGGTCTCTGCCGCGGAGGTGCTGAACAATGGAATGCCCAAGCATACGGTCGAGAGGCTGCTGAAGACTCTCCGGAAGCTGAAGAAGAATCCGCGGAAGGTGAGGGTTGCGCTCTGGGGTCTCTCGTACAAGGGAGGCGTCAAGGATACGCGGAGGAGTCCGAGTGTGGACCTGTTGAGGATCTTCCAACGATTCGGGGTCAAGGCAATTGTTTTCGATCCGTTTGTGGACACGATCAAAGTTGGCAGTGTTCACTATGCGTCTGCGGGATCAATGCTGGACTCGGTCAAGGATGCGGACGCAATTGTGATCGCGACGAACCACGCCGAGTTTCGACAGGTCGATCTCTCCGAGGTGAAAGCTAAGATGAATGCCAATCCTATCCTCTTCGATACGAGGAACCTTCGAATCAGGAAACAGTGTGAAGATGCGGGCTTCACATACCTCGCCACCGGACGACCCTGACGTGTTGACGATAGGTCAGAATACAGTTGAAGCTTGTAAGTTTCGATGTTGAGAGGCGTCCATAGGATTCTTCCTCAGCGAGTAGAGTACAAGAACTAGTGCTGTTGCTCCTACAATCCGTATGACTAGGCTCGTCAGAACGGGTCCGTAGAAAGCGACGATGCCGGGGAAGGGGCCGCTTTCTGGGGATGATGACCAGTAGGCGAGCGTGTCGGCGAATTGGAGGAGTCCAACTACGAGAATTGTCTGTTTGTATGACTGACCAGAGGATATAGTGGGTGTAGACGATTTTCAAGGGGATGAGCCATGCGACCAGTCCGAGTAGAACGACGTCGATCAGGCTGAGGCTCCTCGCTTTCGTCCAGACGGTTCCGAGGATTATCGTGTAGAGGGTTGCTGCGGTTGTGATCCAGATTTGATTTGTGTAGAGTTCTGTGGGAGCGAACTGGAGGGTCTGGGGTAGAATTGTGTTGAGCAAGCTCATGATTGTGAGTGTTGTTCCGTTGCCTTGGTTGGTTAGGTTGAAGCCGAGAATGGATTGCTGGTAGCCAGGAATCGCGAGCGGAAGGATTAGGCCTAGGCTGGTGATGATTGTGGTGGCGAAGAGGCTAGGTAGGGTCTTGAGTAGGCCTTGGGTTCGGATCAGCCAGATCATGACTAGAGGGAGAGCCAGGACGGGGTGGATCTTGAAGATGGTGGCCGTTGCTAAGAGGATTGTTCCGGTGAGGTATCGTTGTTTTGCAAGTGTGAGTCCTGCTAGGGCTAGGATGGGATAGCCGAAGGTGTCGCTGTGGAAGAAGTAGAGAGGTGAGCTACTGACAGCTGGTAACGATAGGAAGAGGCTTGCTGGGATGAGTGCTTGGAGGGGGTTGTTGGTTCTGGTGCGGATCGTGAGGTAGATGATGAGTGCAACTGCTGCGTCTGCGAATAGGCCGATGAATCTGATCTGTTGGCTGATGAGGTCGAGAGAGGATTGGGACGCGAAGAGGCTGGTGAGCCGGACGATTCCTGAAACCGTCAATAACAATAGCGGTGGGTAGGGGGAGGCCCAGGGCTGTGTGGAGTATGGGTTCTGGCCGTTTAGGAGCATGAGGCTCTTCGGAATGTCAGCGCTGACGAGATCACTGCCGCCGTTGCTCTGCTGGATCAACAGATAGCCGTGGAAGATGACGAGGCTTGTCAGACTCGTGAGGATAACAGGTGAGGCTTGAATGAGGAAGAGATTGATTCTTTCAGTATCGGGCTGAAGCCTCAGCCGGCCGAGTGAGAGCATGATTCCTTGAAGAGAATTGCGAGGACGCTAAGGCTACATAGGCTTTGAGAGTCGAAAGGTCTGGGTGTCCAAGTTCTGGCCATAAGTCATTTCCGTAGAACGAGGCGTGTGCGGGCTCTGGATTAGTCTCCATCGTGGACTCTAGGGCTGAATGAAAGACTGGCTTAGAGAATTAGAAGAGGGGTTTGGTGCTCCAGATTCAGTCTAGTGCTTTTCCACTACTGGCCGTTGAGCACTGCCAGGAACGGGTCTGTCTGGAAGGTTCCCGCTTCGACCGCATAGTTGCCAGTGAAGAGGATCCATAGAATTCCTGCTCTAGCTGTCGCCTCGAAATAGTCCCCGAACTGGGGAACGGTGAAGGATCCTCCGAAGCCGTTACTGAGGATGTAGTCGTACATGTTAGGGTCTGCGTTAGGCTCATCCGAGGCCGTCGTGACGCGTTGTTGGTGGAATGTCCTTGCGAGGTTATTTGACATGGACCCGACTACATCGATCCTGTGATTGAACGGGTCGTACTGGGTTGTGTAGTATACGACGTAGACTGTGCCTGTCTGGGAGTCGACTGTGACGTAAGGCTGATCGTTGACGGCAGGGTTTGAGAGGGTAATGGGCGCTGACCAAGACGTGCCATTGTTTGCTGATTCGCTGAAGATTATTGCTGATCGGCCGCAGTTTCCAGGATTGTCTGCGGCCACTGGAACGATCTGGGCCGAGACCGCGTAGTAATGGCCAGCTGTGCATATGCTGGTTGTGAAGTAGAGGTTGTTGGACTTGGGGCTCGGGTCTGTCGCGATGCTGATGAGTCCTAACCCTGTTCTGAACTGTTCTGTGGCCCAACCTATGACAACCGTGTCTGCCGGAAGAGTTGTGCCGCTCCCCATGTAGCTGAGAATATTGCTGGGTGGGCCGAAGCTCGTTCCGCCTGGAGGTGAGCTGCTTACTCTGCAGTTTACAGGACCAAACGTGAAAAAGGTACCGAAGTTGCACCAGGCAACATACACGTTTCCACTCTTGTCCACAACGGGCGTCGTCCATGCTACGAACAGGTCACCTCCTGATATTGTGACGGGTCCCTCTGAAAGCATGGTGCAAGCGGCGAGATTGCCATCGCATCGGACTAGGAAGCTGGAACTGAATCCGAACCGGGAGAAGTGGTCCCATCCTACGTAGACGGATCCATAGTAGGGCGAGGATGGGTCACGGTCGACCGCGATTCTCTCCTTGTCTTCGAGGCTATAGACCGGGAAGGCCGTCTCTCCGTTGACGAAAGCCGTGTCCCAACACGGGTTGTTGGTAGGGTCGTAGATCGGGGTGGCGCAGGAGACGTTTGGATTGAACAGGTTGGCGTTTGACTTTGCGATCATTACCCCATTGCCGAAAAGGCTGTCGAAGGAGCTGATTGCGAGTGAAGCATAGAAGAAGTTGCCATCAACGGTCGGAGCTAGTGACGGGTCTCCCCACGAAGTCAAGAGGACTCCGCTTACGTTGAGGTTAGGTAGGCTGCCGCCCTTGGCAACCGACATGCCTCCGTCGTTTGATACTGTGAACCCGCTGAGTGACACAGGGATTGTGGTACCGCACTCGGCTGGGAAAAATGGGCAGAAGAAGAATTTGCCGTCGTTGAAGCCGCCAACCACATGGTTCGAGTTATTCGGATCCACCGCGACACTTGTTTCAGACTGCGGGAAGTAACTGCTGTCATTTATGAATCGTAACGCATTCTGATGTATCGTCTGAAGATTCGAAGGATTGGTGGATTGGAACGGCGACGATGACGCGGTCTGGACGTTGAGCTGCGCCCCGGCTACCGCGATAATGCTCGCAGACGACAGAGGAGCATGGAATCTGGCGGCCGGGCCTGGATTATACGATGTCATCGTAGGGCCAGAATTGGTCGTGGGGCTAACTTGTGTGAGCGACGGGAGTACTATAAGTCCGATGATGATGAGTATGAGATACTTCGTGACTTTTGGAATTATCATAACTGCCTTCAGATGGAACCTGCGATCAGAGTAGTATTTAGCATGCTGAGAATAGTGGTCACTCGTCGGAACCCTAGATATTATGCGTCTATCCTTGATGGAGCCTGGGCAAGAATACTCCTTGTGAGCTGTCTGATGGTTCGTCCCCAAAATCTGTTCGTTCGTGGGAGGATTGTCAAAATGTTCTGAGGGAGTGAGTGATCTTCTGATTGCCGGGAAGATGCCTCTTGGGCTCTATGAGGCTCATGAAATGTATCGCGGGATATAGTCAGATAGCCTTCGTGACCCTATGAATAAATATTCAGGGGGTCCGCTCGCTGAATCGTATGCGAGCTGAAGTCCGAATTCTGACTGTACTCATTTTCGCTCTGATGGTTGTATCAACATCGCAAGTGGCGAGCTTGACAAACGGTTCGGCGAATGGGTCCGCGAGATCCGTAGGAGTGGCTCAGGCGACGACTGTGGCGCCGAGCGGTTCCTACTTCGACCATGTCGTGATCATATTGATGGAGAATCAGGGGGTCTACGACATTTGTCTTTCTAGCCCGCCTCCATGCTCGACGAGTGGGCCGGCTCCTTACATGGCGGGGCTAGCGAATGCATACGGGATCGGATCGCAGTATCTGTCGCTGATCAATACTAGCCAGCCAAACTATGTTGCTCTGATTGGAGGATCGACTCTCGGGTGTAACTCATCGGGTTGTCCCACGATTACTGCGCCGAATCTTGTTGATCGGTTTGAGGCTGTAGGTCTAAGCTGGAAGGGATATTTTGAAAACCAGAACTTTGCTGCGGGTTGTGATACTAGTTCTCATGAGCCGTACGAGCCGATTCATAATCCGTTCATTCCTTTTCAGGACATTACAAGTAACGCTGCTCGCTGTAACCAGTTGGTTCTTGCGAATCCCAGTACGTGTGGTGGTGTCACTGATTGTGTTCTGATTAATGATCTCAACTCTGCTTCCGCGCCGAACTTCATGTGGCTGACCCCGAATGACTGTAATGATATGCGGGGTGCGAGTGGAATCTGCTCTTCGTCGATAACCACGGGAGATAATTATCTGAAGAGTCTTGTTCCAGGCATTCTGAACAGTAACACTTTCAAGAGTGGACGGTCGGCGCTGTTCATCACCTTCGACGAGGGCAACGGCTACTGCCCGCTGAACGGTAGTAGTGAGAGCTGCGTCTACTCGGTCTGGGCGGGGCAGGCGGCTAAGACCAGCTTCGGCACATCGAATCTCTACAACCACTATTCGTTTCCGAAAACTGTGGAGGTTAACTGGAACCTGGCGAGTCTGAGTACGGGAGACGGTAGCGCGAAGGCGATGACAGAGTTCTTCAACCCCACCTCGCCTCCTCCCGACTTCACCATCTCTGCAAATCCGACCTCGCTTAGCATCAACGCCGGATCAGCGTCTACCTCGACGATCACCATGACGAGTATCAATAATTTCGCGGGGACCGTAACCGTCTCCTCGACAGGCTCTCCCGCTGGGCTAGGCCTCTCACTGAACCCATCAAGCGTCTCCCTCTCATCAGGAGCAACCGGCACCACAACTCTGACGATCTCAACGCAGTCTTCGACCCCCGCGGGAAGCTATACTGTCATGGTCACCGGGTCGAGCGGGACCCTATCGCACTCGACAAGCATCCAAGTCTCGGTAGTGAAATCTGCGCAGCCGGACTTTTCGATCACTGCAAACCCAGCTTCGATTACGCTACAGCCCGGAACTAGTGCGAGCTCTACCATCACGGCTACGAGTCTGAATGGTTTCAGTGGAACTGTAGCGCTGACGGACAGTATTTCTCCAGCGACAAGTAATCCGCCTGTGATCTCGTTGAGTAGTTCTAGCCTCACATTGTCTTCGGGAGGCTCAGCCAGTTCGACTCTCACAATTGCGACAACGTCGTCTACGACCTCAGGGTCCTACACAATCCTGGTAACTGGAACGAGCGGCAGTCTCTTACATTCTGTCAGTCTCGCTCTGACAGTCTCGCAGACAGCTGACTTCACTCTCGCCTCCAGCGGCGCGACAGTCAACATACTAGCAGGTTCTTCGGGGACGGCAACCCTCACGGCGACGAGTCTCGGCGGGTTCTCAGGTACTGTCTCCCTATCGGTCGCGGCTGGAACCGGCTTGACGGCTACGGTCAGTCCGACGAGTCTGGTTCTCGGCTCCGGCGGAACCGCCACATCAACACTGACAGTCAGCTCCGGCACCATCGGCAACTATACCGTAACAGTTACAGGAACGAGTGGTTCGCTCACGCACTCCGTTTCTATCCTCGTCATCGTATCCGACTTCTCCATATCCGTCAACCCATCATCGATGAGTCTGCCGCGGGGGACATCAGGAAGCAGCCTGATCACCGTTACGAGTCTGAACGGGTTCACTGGAACCATAAGTCTCTCAGCAGTAGTCTCATCGACGTCCGGTCCGAGGACATCGTTTAGCAGCTCCTCAGTTACTCTGACCTCAGGAGGCCAGGGCACATCGACACTCAACGTGAGGGCATTGCACAAGACGCCTATCGGTTCATACACGATCACGGTGACGGGAGCGAGCGGCTCACTCTCTCACTCCGTCACAATAACCGTCGACATTACCTAATAGTCGCTCAGCCTCAACAAGACGAACAAGCTAAAACATATCTCGAACAACTCTGAGTACTCGACCTGGAACATTTTCTGGTATATAATCGGAACCTTGTCCCTACCTTCCCCTATCGCTCAGATCAGTTTCAGACTGAGGTCTGCTGCGGGGGTCTGTCTCTGGAGGCTATTTTACGATCGTGAAGGAGCCTTTGACCGCCTGGAGAGTGTGGGGGTTGAGAATGGTTCCAGATGGGTCGATGCTGATTCCGTAGAACAATTGGACGGTGAAATTGAATTTGAGGCCGATGCTTGTTGCGTTGAAGGGCTGGCTAAGAGTTATGGTCACTGATGCACCTGGAGAGAGCAATGCGACCCCCGATTCGACGTTGAAGAATGACTTGAGATTGGTCGAGTTACCAGCTGCTAGGAGTTGTATGTAGGCTGGGCTCATTCCTGTATTCATGACGGTCATAGTAAATGTCTGGGCGCTGCCGTTCTTGCTGAGGCTGAACCTATGGACCCAGGAAGCCTGTTTTACAACAAAGGTAATTGTCGCTGATGTAGTGACTGTGACATTGATTGTCGTAGTGTGGGTTATCGATCCGCTATTGCCGTTGATCGTTAGAGTGTAGCTTCCCGCAGTGACCGAGGCGCCGACTGTGATTGTCAGAGTTGAGGTTCCAGTCCCGCCTGTTATCGGGTTGATGCTGAAGTTTGTAGCGAAGCCTGGTGGCGCTGTCGGTGAGAGAGTTACGGATCCGGTGAAACCGGCTACCGGCGAGACTGAGAGGGTCGAGGTGGCTGAAGCGCCGTTCTGAATGATAAGGGCAGAAGCGCTTGATGATAGTTTGAAGTCGGGCCGCGGAGTAACAGTGACGGTTACGCTGACTGCGTGAGCGCCGGATGTTGAGTTTGCATTGATGCTAATCGTGTAGGTTCCCGGGCTTGTTGCCGCCGTTGTTGATATGATCACCATGGCCTCAGTTACATTGTTTGACAGCACTTGGACTGTTGCAGGCTCGGGAACGGCTGATACCCCCGCAGGGGTGACCGCGGTGAACAAGTGAACAGTGTCTGAGAATCCGTCCTGGCCTAGTAGGAGAACAAAGATAGAACTTGAGTCTCCCGGGTGGATGGTTTGGAAGCTTGGGCCGGCTGTGAGGGTGAAGTCGGGTCGAGGTAGGACTGCGATCTCTATCCCGTTCGGGTGTGAGATGCCCATGCTTGTGGCGTTTAGTGCGAGACTGTAGATGCTGGGAGTGGTGTTCATTCCTATGGCGATTGTGAGGCTAGTCTGGACCGTAATGTTCGCTGGGAGTTTGACCATGGTTGTTGTGGGGGAGATTGTGATTCCTTGTTCGTTAGTCTGGGCCGTGATTGTTACGTTGCCGGAGAACCCGTTGAGGCTCGTGAGTGTCAGAAGGAGTTTGCCGGAAGAGCCTTGGTTGATGGACAAGAGTCCCGTATTGACGAGCATCTGGAAGTTAGGAATCTCCGGGACCGTCACTGCCACTGTCGCATAGCGAACGAGAAATGTTACGTTAGAGTTGGTTACTAGGGATCCAATGATGGTGATGACATAGGGTCCCGCGTATGTTCCGGGCGCGACGTTGACGGTTAGTATGGAAGTTGAGTTCGGGTGGGAGGGTGTCAACGTAACGTTCACAGGGCTGAAAGAGGTGGTTACACCTGGTCCAGCCGAGACGGCGCCGAAAAGATGCACTGTCCCATTGAATCCGTTTACACCGGATAATGTAATGATTGAGTTTGCTGATCCGCCTGGTGTGATCTGGAAGCTCGCTGGGTTCGCGGAGAGGTTGAAATCTGGTCCCATGACCTGCACAAGGACTGTAATGTTTTCGAAGAGGCGGTTTGCCGTCGCGTTGATGTTGACGTCGTAAAAGCCCGGGGTTGCGTTGGCCGGGACGTTGATGGTGAGGAGGGTGGTGCTCGTTGTGGTTGTTGAATTGAGAGTGACCGTGCTGGGGGTGAGGTTGGTTGTTGGTCCAGTCGGGGATGATGATGAGGATAGTTTGATCGTGCCGGAGAATCCGTTGAATCCTGTTAGGGCTACTGTTGCGTGACCGATGTCTCCTGCGGCTAGACTCAAGAATATTGGACTGACCGTGAGACTGAAGGAAGGCGCTATGACTTCGATCGTCATGTAGATGCTCTTTGAGACTCCGTTGCCGGTTCCGGTTACTGCCAAGCTGTAGACCCAGTTGGAGGCTGTTCCAGTGGGGACCGTAATGTTGAGTGTTGAGCTTATGGATCCTCCAGGCCCGAGTGTAATGTTCTGGGGCGCGATTGACACGTTGAATGCAAAATAGCTGGCAACTGAGAGGTGCACGGGTCCCGAGAAACCGTCGACGCTTGTTGTCGTGATGGTCGCGGTCGCAGAGCCGCCCTCGGGTATGACAAAGAAGCTATGATCAGAGGAGAGTTTGAACGTAGGTCCGATTATCGAGACGTAGACTTGCGTGTAGTGTGTCTCATTGTTGCCGGTAGCCGTGATATAGATTGTGAAGTTCTGGCCGGCAGCGGCCAGAGTTGACATTATGTCAAGAGTGGCTGTGCTGGTCGCGCTGGGGCCCAGCCTGACAGTTTGAGGAGTGAGTGTGACGTTGACAGGGCTGAGTGTTGCATTCGTTCCGCTAACGAAGAAGTTCGCCGTTAGCGTGACGTTGCCGTTGAAACCGTTGAGACTACTTAGCAGAATTGTAGACTGTCCAGATCCTCCTGCTTGGACCACTAGGAAGTATGGGTTGGATTGTATATTAAAGTCCGGGCCGATGACTTGGACATAGATCTGGGTGTAGTGTGTGATGAAGCCGCTTCTAGCGTTGACAGAAACGTAGTATGAACCGGGTAGCGTTGACGTGGGAGCTTGGATCGTAACATTGACGCTGGCTATGCCGCTAGGGGTTAGAGTTACATTCGCATTGGCCGGGGTTACGTTGAGGCCGTAGGATGAGAATCCTATCGAGACAGTCCTATTGAAACCGTTGAGGCTATCGAGGATGATAGTAGAAGTTGCCGTGGTGCCTCGCTGAATAGTTAGAGAGGCTGGTGAGGCAAATAATGTGAAGTCTGGCCCGGTAACCTGGACCGAGATGAAAAGGTCATGGGTCACGGATCTCAGGTAAACTGTCATGTGTACATAGTAGGCGCCTGGAACGGCATTGGCGGGGGCCGACAATTTGAGACTCGTGGTGGACGTAGAGTTTGCTGCGAGTGTCACGTTAGCACTGCTAGGCGAGACTATTATCGGATTGGAGAACGCTACAAACATGGTGGCCGTACCGTTTAGATTGTCTATGCTCGTCAAGGAAATGGTAGAGCTGGCACTCCCTCCCTGGGGCAAGACTAGGAACGAAGGCGAGGCTGACAGCGAAAAGTCGGGACCGATCACATAGACGGAGACTTGTGCGTAGTGGACCAGTGCTCCGCTGGTGGCTGTTATCTGTAGATAGTAGCCGCCCGGTGGTGTGAAAGAGAAGGTCTGGATTGCCAAGGTTGTGTTGGCTGATCCACCCGGCGCCAGTCTGACCGGGTTGCTGCTTAACGATGGGGCTACGTACAACGACGGGGATAGGGACAGGGTCACATTGCCAGAGAAATTGTCAATGCTGGTCAATGTCACTGTCGACTTTGCAATATCGCCCTGGCGAATTGTGAGGAAGCTCGGGTTTGTTGAGATGCTAAAGTCCGGGCCCGTTACGCTGACTTGAATGTAGACGTAATGGACAAGGTTGCCGGAAGTTGCTGTTACAGTGACCGAGTAGTAGCCCGGGGTCGTGCCTAGAGGCACGGTGATCGTGAGTAGGGCGGTAGAGGATGGTCTGGTCGAGTTGAGGGTAACGCTGAGCGGGTTTAGTGTTGACTGCAGGTTTGAGTACGAGGATGCGGTGAGGATTATCGCGCCGGAGAACCCGGCTCGGGCGGAGAGTGTGAGGGTCGAATTTCCGGTCTGGCCTGCTTTGAGAGTGAAGAATGTGCTGCTGGCTGATAGGGTGAAGTCTGGGCCGGTGACGTTTAGTTCGATGTAGGCTGAGTGGCTGAGGTTGTTGGGGCCTATGCCGGTCACGCTGACCGACGCGAATCCTGGGGTTGTTGTGGATGGGACCGTTACCGTCAGGGTTGTATTGGCCTGTCCGCCTGAGGTGAGGCTGATACTGCTGTTCGTGAGGGCTGCGGTTATTGTTCCGTAGATGCTGGTCGAGAGGTTGACCCTGCCCGAGAAGCCTAGAACGCTGGTTAGGGTGATTGTTGACTGGCCCGTCTGGCCCTCTCTTATGGTTAGCAGGGAGGGGCTTGCGGTCATCCGGAAGTCTGGACCTGTCACGTTGATCAGTAGGTAGAGGTTCCGGGAGATGGTTCCGCCGGTTGCGGTAATGTAGACTGTAGTGGTGCCGGGGAGGGAGTTCGTAGTGTCCACGGATAACGTGCTGGTCCCCGCGGTTGTTGTGGAGTTGAGAGTTACGACCGTGCGGCTGAGATTAGCGGTTACGATCGTGCCGAATGGCTGAGACTGGATCGCGAGGAGGACTGTTCCTGTGAAGCCGCCTCTCCCTGTGACTGTGATGGTTGAGCTCTTTGACGAGTTCTGGGAGATTGTGAGGTTGCTCGGATTGGCGTTTATGACAAAGTCTGGAGGAGCGATGACTAGTAGAAGCATTGCTTGATGGTTGGTTGATCCGCTCGTCGCGTTTACGGTGATGATGTAACTGCCGATACTCGCCGCAGTGTCTGTGGAGACAGCTAAGACTGCGCTGGCTGTCTGGCTCAATGTTGAGAGTTGGAGGCTTGCCGGGTTGACAGATACACTTGGTGGATGGGTTAGGCCGGGGTTGGGTAGGGATGCGGCAATGTTGATAGTGCCTGTGAAGCTGTTGATGCTTGCAAGGTCGAGTCTGAAGCTCGTCGACTCTCCAGCATGGAGAATTGTTGTGGTTGCTGATGATGCGTCGAGCAGGTAGTCGGGGTTGGTGCTGGATGACCAGACGTTTGTCTGGGTTGCTCTGAAATGTAAGGCGAGGGATGAGGGTGATGGGCTGGTGAAGTTTGCATATTCCGCCCCGTCGAGGAGGAGGCCGGTCTGAGTATCCCAGTAGAAGATGACTCTGATTGATTCCTGGGGGTAGGTAATGGTCAGGTTGAGAAGGTTGACCGTCCGGATGGCGCCTGCATAGACTCTCTCGACCGTCTCATTGAAGACGTACCGGAAGAAGGAATTTGGCGTGTTCAGGAGGAGATCTCCCGCGGTCAAGTTCCCAGCCACGAGGTATGGGAACAGGTTTCCCTGACCAGTCTCCGTATTCCCTGAGAGTGGCTGGCCGGATTGTGTCCCGTTCTTGTATGTGAAGACGAATGTTGCGTTGACGGTGTGGGCCGGACCGTTGACGCTCTGGACTTGGAATTTGAGCATGCTGACGTTTTCTGGGAAGGGAGGCGCGTATGGCAGGGTGTTGTTCTGGCTGAACTCGCCGTAGGTCACATAGTCTCCCGGTCTCACCCCGGGCGTGTAACTAGGCTGGGCTCTTGCTGGGAAGGTGTGCAGCGCGAGTGAAGCGAGAACTGTGAATATTAGGAGGAAGGTGAAAAGGCGAATTCTTAGCAGGGTGATGATGCCTCTTTGATATGGTTGGTCTTACGCGACCTTGCTATTAAGGTAAACTTGCCCCGGTCGATACTATTTCTCTCAAAAGGCTCAGATGTATTGGATATCGGATAAGATCACGGTCAGCGAGGATATAGGCGTGTATATGTGGCAATCGCTGGGTCCGCAGGCGTTTCCTTTTTCTTGGGAATGCTTCAAAAACTAACTTGCCCATATGGTGAAATAGGAGGCGGTGCTTTCATCGCACTTCATATCCAGTTTGTATTTGCGGAACCTAACTGTTCGGAGTTGTCTCGGGAGGGCCGAGGGTCTATGATGAGACAAGTAGCTAGATCGTAGGAGATGGAAAAATCACTCTGATGTCTGGAGGGCAGGGCACTTCGACACTCAACGTCAAAGCATTACACAAGACACCAATTGCCGAATACACGATCGCTGTTATCGGCACTATCGGCTCACTCTCACACTCTGTTAGGATAACCGTGAACGTCACAGCCTAGTTGGCGAGTCTCAACGGAGACAGAGCCGGAACCACCGCACTCCCTAAGATGCGGCTCGTTGTATGACGTTCAGCTTGATGTGGAGAGCCAAGGATTTCCGTCCTTTATATTTGACCCATGAAAAGATAAATTGAACATCGGAGTCTGGGAAAGCCCGGGAATCGGTTGAAAACCGTTCAACTCGTTCTTTTGCTATTGATTCTCGTCCCCGCGGCTGTGAACCTGGCGACTCCGATCTATAACATGGTAGACCCGACACTGGGAGGACTCCCATTTTTCTACTGGTTCCAAATCCTGATGCTCGCGTTATCCACTCTCCCGTATCTAGCGTTTACAGCAATTGAGAATAGGAGATCACGAGCGAGCCCTTCCGTGCCGGAGGGAGGACGCTAGCTCTTGGTGGATTCTACAACTATAATCTCTGTCTTCGTCGCGTTCTTCGCCGTCTTTGTCTTCCTCGGATTCTATGGTTCGCGCTGGAGAAAAGGAGACTTATCCCAACTGCATGAGTGGGCTCTCGCGGGGAGGAGGTTGGGCGCGACTCTCGCATTCTTTCTTCTTGGGGCCGACATCTATACCGCCTACACGTTTGTGGCTGTTCCCTCCAGCCTCTACGCTAAGGGAGCATTGTACTTCTTCGCGGTCCCCTATGTCGCGATGACCTTCGGCGTGGCTCTCGTTTTCATGCCCCGTCTCTGGACTCTGGCGAGGAAGAACGGATACATTACTGGTTCTGATTTTGTTAGGGACAAGTTTGGCAGTCGTGTCCTTGCGATCCTCATCGCCATAACCGGGATTGTTGCGCTCTTGCCTTACATTGCATTGCAGATTGTGGGTATGCAGGCGGTCTTGGCTGCAATGCTGTACGGTGTCGCGGGATCAAATACCATTCTAGTCGAGGAGATCTCTCTCGTTATCGCTTTCATCATACTCGCCGCTTTCACCTTCACCAGTGGGCTTCGGGGGGCGACTCTGACTGCCGTCTACAAGGATATCTTGGTCTGGCTTACCGTGATTGTTGTAATCGTCTCCGCTCTCTGGAGCATTGGCGGGTTTGGTCAGGCGTTCGCGAACGTTCCGAAGTCTCCTAACTTCCTTACGGTTTCATCCTCGCTCGTGCCAGGCTACATGACTCTGATTCTCGGTAGCGCGCTCGCCCTCTATCTCTACCCTCACGCTATCAATGGTGTGCTCAGCGCCGAAAGTGAGCATAAGCTTCGTCTGAGCACTTCTATGTTGCCGCTCTACGGTCTCGGACTTGCCTTCCTTGCGCTGTTCGGAGTCTTGGTCTTCTCGTTTCCCTCGGCCCTCTCCTTCCTTACCAACTTCCCCGCTTCTTCACGGGGAATCTATGTTGTTCCCGCGATGATACTGTACACTCTTCCAGGCTGGCTGGCGGGGATTGCGCTGCTCGGGGTCTTTGTGGGCGGGCTGGTGCCTGCGGCGATCATGGCGATAGCTCAGGCGAACCTGTTAACGAGGAACATTGTCAAGGAGTTCAAGAAAGATCTGACTCCGAAAGGAGAGAGTCA
>Ga0209154_1000670_pt1 | contig 21782 bp, 18 predicted proteins | sample GraSoiAngelo_121_FD_185878 | JGI IMG/M metagenome (GOLD analysis project Ga0209154, IMG submission 185878) | Grasslands soil microbial communities from the Angelo Coastal Reserve, California, USA - 14_0919_12_20cm (SPAdes) (version 2) | ecosystem: Environmental > Terrestrial > Soil > Grasslands ... | reverse complement strand
ATGCGAACTTCCCGGGCATCACTTGCTGTTCCAGCGATATAGGGAACTACTTTGGCAATGATGCAAGTACCCATTACGACGCGTTGCAAGTAAAGGTTGAGAAGCGCTTTAGCCAGGGCCTGCAGTTCCTCGGGCACTACACTTACTCCCATGCTTACAATTACGATAGCAGTTACTTCTCCGTGGATCCGAGGTTCGCGTATGGACCGGACGATTTCAACCGCAACCATGTCTTCGTGGTTAGCACCGTCTACGAGTTACCCCTTGGGAAGGGCAAGAAGTATATGGGTGACGCTGGCCGGGCCGCGAATCTTCTGATCGGCGGCTGGCAGATCTCGAACACTTCCAACTGGAGCGGCGGCCTACCCTTCACTCCTTCCCTCGGACATTGCAACGAGATTTCGGATGCCGGTCCCTGCCGGCCCGACCTGCTGCCGGGGAAATCGTTCAGCACTGGGTTGCACCGCGATGCCAGCGGAAACCTCACCTGGTTCACGCCGGTAACGTCTTTAGACCAAGCGCTTCCAGAGATCCCCCTCTCGCCTACTGACATTACCGGCCAGAACAACTCCTGCACGCTTGCTCGGCCCACTTCCGGAGCGTTCGCCCTCCCGGCTTGCGGCCACATCGGCAACGCAAAACGAAACTCGCTCCGCGGCCCTCATGCGTTTTTCTCCGACCTCTCGCTATCGAAGAACTTTTCGATTACGGAAAAATACAGGGCGCAGTTCCGCTTTGACGCCTACAACGTCTTCAATCACCCGGTCTTGGGCTTTAGTTCGACCCAGGGCAATACTTGCGTCGACTGCGTCGGGGCGGGCGTAATCAGTGCGATCGAAGCCGACGCTTCGCCGAATGCACCCAACGGCATGCGCCAATTGCAGTTTGGCCTCAGGTTCACTTTCTGACCGAGGACAAGGACACCCCACCACCCCGACGGGGGGCTCCCCGTTTTTTATGTTCTAATTTGGTTTGACCCTAGCTGGAACTTTCCAATGCCCGCACTCAGACTTTGTATCGCCTTGACTGCATTGCTTGCACTTTGTTCGGTGCTCCAAGCACAATCGCAGCCCGCACAGGATGCGTCAAAGCAAAATGTGGCGCCGCAGTCTTCACCCAAGGATCCCAGCTTGGAGCAAGCCACTCGCCTGATGCAGCAAGGAAAAAATGACGAAGCACTGGCCCTCCTCGAGAGCATCGCCGCTGCGGAACCTTCACGGCGCGGCATCGCTCGCGAAATCGGCATTGCGCGCTATAGGAAAGGTGATTTTGTGAAGGCTGCGGCCAGCTTCAAGAAAGCTTTGGAGGAAGATCCTGGCGACAGCGAATCCACCCAGTTGCTGGGTCTTTCGAATTACCCAGCGGGACGGCCTGCGGAGGCCATAGCGCCTTTGGAAAAAGTTCAGACGTGGTATCCCAGCGCGAACGTCGATGCCGCGTATATTCTCGGCATCTGCTACATCCAGACGAAAGATTATGCGAATGCGCGCAAGGTTTTTGCGAAAATGTTTGCCGTTTCTCCCGATTCCGCCGCCAGCTATCTTTTCACCGCGCGCATGTTGCTGCGGCAGGATTTCGGACCCGTGGCCGAAGAATACGCCAGGAAGGCCGTCGAGCTCGATTCGAAACTCCCGCTGGTCCATTCCCTGCTGGGAGAAATCTACCTCTACAAGTCGCGGATTCCAGAAGCTACGGAACAATTTCAAAAGGAATTGGAGTTGAATCCGGGCGACGCCACGGTTTACTACAAGCTGGCCGACGCCTACACGCGCTCGCAGAAGTACGAGGAAGCGGAAAAGTTCTTGCAGCGCTCTATCTGGCTCGACGCCACGTCCACGGGGCCCTACATCTTGATGGGAAAAGTGCTGGAGAAAAAAGGAGAGACAGCGCTGGCGGTTCGCGCTCTGCAGCGGGCGATAGCGATGGACCCGAACAATTCCATTCCGCATCATTTGCTGGGACTCGCTTACCGTGACCTCGGAAAGGCGGAAGACGCGGAACGTGAGCTCAAATTGTCGGAACAGTTGCAAAATCACATGGAAGCAAAACCGTAGGCAAGGATTCAGAGCCAATCCAGGAGTGAAGCCGTGTTGAATCTCGCCAAACGATCTTACCTCGCTGCCGCCCTCGGCCTTTTCCTGGCTGCGATGCCCTCCGCAGCGCAGCGGAGCGCATCACTGAAAGCCGCGCACAGGCGAGCGAATGCAACTGCGCAAGATACGTGGTGGAAACACGCGGTGATTTACGAAATCTATCCACGCAGCTTCCAGGATTCGAACGGGGACGGGGTCGGCGACATCAACGGCATTACTTCGCGACTCGACTATTTGCATGATCTTGGCATCGGCGCCATCTGGATTACACCGATGTACCCCTCGCCGCTCGTCGATTTTGGTTACGACGTCTCCGATTACACTGCAATCGATCCGCTGTACGGCACGATGGCTGATTTTGATCATTTGGTGGCCGAAGCAAAAAAAAGAAACATTCGCGTAATTATGGATTTTGTTCCGAATCACACTTCCGACCAGCATCCTTGGTTCAAGGAGTCGCGCTCGTCGCGCAACAACCTGAAGCGCGACTGGTACATCTGGCGCGACGGGAAAGGCCCCGGCCAGCCTCCCAACAACTGGCAGTCCTGGTTCGGCCATTCCGCGTGGCAGTTCGATGCCACTACGGGTCAGTATTACTACCACCATTTCTACGTCCAGCAGCCGGACTTGAATTGGCGCAATCCCGAAGTGCGCAAGGCCATGTACGACGCCATGCGTTTCTGGCTGGATCGCGGCGTGGCCGGTTTCCGGCTCGACGCTGTTTCCCGCCTGTTCGAAGATCCGAACCTACACGACGATCCGATTCTTCCCGGCAAGAATGCTTACGGCGACCCAAACATTCAACATAAATACACGGACAATTTGCCGGGAATTCACGATGTCCTGCGCGAGATGCGGCGGGTGGTCGATTCCTATCCCGGGAATCCTGTGCTCATCAGCGAAGCGGATGAGCCGAACATCACAGAGCTCACGAAAATGTACGGCGCAAAAGGTGACGAAGTCCAATTGCCCATGGATTTTCAGATTGCCGACGTCAACAAACTTTCTGCGCCGGAGTTTCGCAGGTTGCTGGACGAGGTCGACCACAACGCCGCTCACGACCAGCCGCTCTTCTTTTTCAGCAACCACGATCAGCCGCGCCAGTGGGACCGCTACGGCGACGGTGTTCACAACGATCAGATCGCTAAACTGATGGCCGCTCTGCTTCTCACCACACGCCAGACACCGCTCATGTATTACGGCGAAGAAATCGGAATGAGGACCACGCCGCCCACCCGCAAGGAGGATGTCCAGGATCCCATCGGAAAAATCGGCTGGCCCGAAGAGAAGGGCCGCGATGGCGAGCGCACACCAATGCAGTGGGACAATTCCAAGGATTTTGGCTTCAGCACGGCGGATCATACCTGGCTGCCAATCCCTCCCAGCGCTGCCGAATACAACGCCAGCGTCGAATCCAAGGACCCTCGTTCCATCTTTTCCCTTTATAAGCGCTTGCTTGCACTCCGTCAGAGCGAACCTGCTTTGCAGAACATGCGCGAAGGAAGCTATGTGCCTTTGGACCGTGAAGATCCTTATGTACTTGCCTATTTGCGCAAGAATCCCGGTAGCAGTGACTCTGTTTTGGTCGTGCTCAACATGAGTGGGGAAGAGCGCACCGTAAAACTGGATCTCGCCTCTCTTGGACTCAAAGGCGATTCAGCAAAGCCTTTGCTTTCGGCGCCAGAAGCTGGACAAGCTTCGATGTCTTTGGAGCATTTTGCGGTCGCTCCGTTTGGCGTGTTTGTCGGATCGGTTTACTGAACCAAGAAGGCCGCCTGCGGCGATAATCCGTAGCTCAATTCAGCGACGCGCTCCACGCTTTTGTACGCCTCCATTGGCTGCAATGCCTGAATCTGGCTTTTCCAGTCGAAAAAAGTTCCTGCCGAAACGTTGTAAACTCTCGGTGCTGATCTGCGGAATCGTTTCCGACAAAGCCATGAGCCGGTCCAGCTCTCGGAATGGATATGGGCGAAACGCCGCGTCCGCCATGCTGAAGGTCGCCGCGTTCGCCGCAATGCACACCGCCAGCGTGAGCGCCGCAGTCACCGTGAAACTCGGGCTCTTGAGCAGCACTCGCATTCCGTAGCGAACTTCATTGAGGAAATTCATGGCTGCCTCCTTAGGCCGCGTCGCACGCCGTTCCGGGCCCACCGCGTGTATCTCTATTTCTCTATCGTTGGTTCTGGCGCGCCGGTTCCTCGCAGATTGAATCCGGCGATCGCCGCCGCCAGCTCCTCCGGCGCCACGCGCTCCGCTGGCGCCTGTCTTAGCCAGTGCGACACCGACTCGTACATAGCGCCCACCCAGCAGTTCGCCGCCACCGCCGGCTCCATGGGAGCCAACCGGTCCGCCGCGGCCCGCAACGCGTTTTCCACGCTTCGCGTATGGCTCGCGATCAGCTCATTCCTCACCGCTTCCAGTCGCGGCCCGAGCCCTGAAGATTCCACCAGCAGAATCCGCGCCTCGTCGGGATGGCGCGCCAAAAACTCCACGAACGCGGTCACTGCTGCTCTCATCTGCGCCAGCACGTCCGGCCCAGCCTCCGCAATGGCTTCGTTCAACGCCGCTGCGAAAATGTCCCCTTTGTTCCGGAAATAAAAATAGAAGCTTCCAATGGAGCTGCGCGCCGCCGCCACGATCATCGGCACGGTCGTCAGGTGATATCCCTTTTTGCCAAACATGCGGATCGCTTCGCCCGGCAGCTTGCGCCGCCGTGCCTGCTTCCGTTCCGCCATCTTCGCTGTCGTTCGGTAAGCCACGTCGGCCTGTATGCCCTTCAAGAACAGATGACATATCATTCCATTGTTGCCCAGGCGCAAAATGGCTCATTCATTGGGTACAAGGGGTACAAGCACCTTCCCAAAAGAGGCATTCGTATTAGGAATACGGTATTTACCTGCTATTTTTCCGCTCCAATCCCTGCTCTTAATCACAGGGGCCAACTGGATGGAGCGGCCGGGCGCACGCCCCAGGCAGCGCATGGCCCGCGGTCACTCCCATCCATCCGGAAGCTAAGGATCGGCAGCGATTCTGGTTTTTGGGGCTCGAGGGTAACGGTTCTAGGGCAGAGTTAGTTCTCAGACCAGAGGGGTTCCTCAGAACAAAGTCTGCTATCCCGGGCGGGCCCGAGTAGTTGCATGTTGGGGGAGATCTCGCGATGAAACGCCGAATGGGGTGGGCAGGTATACTTATCGTCCTGCTATGGGCAGCGCCAACAAGGGCTGACACCGGAGTCATCGTTCGAACGACGAATCTGCAAGCCCTTCAGACGCTCTGCGCCCTTCCCGCAACCTGCACCGTGGTCGGAGGATTGGATGGCACTTTGGGCCAACTCTTCCTGTTAACCACACCACTTCCCCTGCAAACCCTTCTGGGGCTCCTCGGACCGGTCACGGGATTCGTCAGTGCGGAGGTGGATCAGCTAATCAGCCTGGTTGGTCCGCTCCTGGTACCCTCGCCCCTTCCCGCCACACTGCTGCAGGACAGGGCGCTCGTGCCCTACCCCGCAAATTCCATGACAATGGTGTGGAACAGTTATGCCAATCAGCAGGCGTCGGCCATCGTGGAGGTCCAGACCGCCCAAAGCACATTCAACGTGACCGGGACGGGAATCGTTGCCGACATTGACACCGGAGTGGATCCCACCCACTCGGCTCTGCAAGGTGTTCTGCTACCGGGCTACGACTACACGCGCAACCAGCCTAATGGTTCTGAATTAAACGACGTTACGCCCTGCCCTTTTGGCTCCTGCCCACCTCCTCCCTGCAGTTCCGCCACTTGCCCGGCACCGGCACAAGTCAATCAATCGACCGCAGCGGTGCTCGATCAGTCGACGGCGGCTGTGCTCGACAACGCGCAATACGCCGCATTCGGCCACGGGACCATGGTGTTGGGCATTGTCCACTTGGTGGCTCCCACCGCCAAACTTTTGCCCCTGAAAGCATTCAAATCGGATGGGACAGGCCAACTCTCCGACATCCTGCGCGCGATCTATGACGCGGTGCAGAAGTACAACGCGAACGTGATCAACATGAGCTTTGATTTCCAGACCGCCTCGCAAGAATTGTCCAATGCCCTGACCTATGCCAATGGGCTTGGCACCATCTGTGCCTCATCGGCGGGAAACGACGGGATGCAGGAGACGGTTTTTCCCGCGGCACTGCAAAGCGTGGTGATGGGTGTGGCGTCAGTGGGTTCGACGACAGCTACCGAGAGCACGCGGTCATCGTTCTCGAATTATGGGAATGCGATCGTGTGGGTGGCGGCGCCGGGCGAGGCGATCGTAAGCACGTATCCATACAACACGTATGCCGCAGGATGGGGGACTTCGTTCAGCGCGCCATTTGTTTCGGGCGGAGGAGCCTTGTTGCGCGGACTGAAGACCAGCATGAATCAGCTAGAAGCTGCCACTGCGGTGGCGCATGCCGCTGCGCTGACCGACTCGGGCATGGGCAACGGGAGGCTCGATCTGGTTCCGGCGCTGCAGTCCGTGTTCGGCGTGGGCGGTTCGCCGGATTACAGCGTTTCCGCGGCGCCAAGCATGCAAACCATCCCAGCTGGGGCGACGGCGAATTACACGGTGTCTGCCGTCCCTACAAACGGCTTCAATCAAGCGGTAACCTGGAGTTGTACGGGCGCCCCGCCGGCAGCCGCGTGCGCGGTGTCCCCTTCGTCCGTGGTTTTGGACGGGTCGAACCCGGCAAGCGCCACGGTCACCTTGACAACACTGCCCCGCGCGTTGGTGCCCCCGGTGGTTCCGCGATATGGGCCTCGAGTGGACCTACGCCCGGTGTTGGTCGTGGGAATCACTTGCCTTCTGCTCGTGTTGATCCGTTCGAACCTCATCCCTGCTTCGCGCCGCCGACGCAGGCTTGCTCTAGCCACCGCTGTCGCGGTTGTCGCGCTTTGCAACCATTCTTGCGGCGGCGGTTCTGGCACCGTCCAGGGACCGGTATCACCGGGGCTATCTTCGGTAACGCTCAGTCCCGGCAGCGTAAACGGCGGTTCTTCCTCAACCGGGACAGTGACTCTCAGCGGAGCAGCTCCAGCCGGCGGTGCCATGGTAAATCTCTCGAGCAACAGCACCTCGGCAACCGTCGCCTCGAGCGTGACGGTTGCTGCCGGAGCCACCAGCGCCACGTTTTCTGTGAGCACGAGCGCGGTGACGGCTTCGACTCCGGTCACCATCTCCGCCTCTTATGCCGGCGTAACGACGACGGCTTCCCTCACCGTAAGTCCCCCGGGCACTCCAGCTGGCAGTTACACGCTGACGATTACAGGGACGTCAGGAAACCTCAGCCACGCCACGACGGTTCAAGTCACTGTAAATTAGGGTGCGCAAAGACTTGGTCATCTTTTTATCTCTTTGAGGGATCACCTTTTGAGTGAATCCCTTCGTTCCTCGTTTTCGACACCGATCAAGGGTCGTTCCCGGGCATGTTGGAACGCGAAATTCGACTCCCATGACTCAACGTCTATCCCTCTTGGTCATCTGTCTGCTTTCGATCATGGTTGCCTTCCTCACGGAGTTCCTTCGGTTCGGTCGAGGTCTGCCTTTGCCCGAGGCCTCGTTAAGTCGCTGAGAACCTATTCCTCTTCCTCCAAAAACAGTTGGCGTTCTACCGGGAGCGTGCTTGAATTCTCCGGGAGCCATATCCATCAGCCGAGAATCATAATCCTCGTGCAGGGTCATCACAGCTACGTGATGGAGCCAAACCTTGTGTTTCTTATGCAGAGGGGAGTCTTGTTGCTATTGCATCTAAGTTCAAGTTCGCCGGTATGGCTGTGTAATAGTCGATGTCGCCTGTGCTGCGTGGTACCCCGTAGAAATGAGCTAAGACGAGTCCGCCGATGCAGTGCAGGTCGAGCGGCTCCTTCAGCATGTCGTCGAGATCAGATAGGAATTCTATCCACGGCGAAGGTAGCCGCCCGATCTGGTGGACGAGAGGGGCTTTCCAACCAATTACCTCGCGAGGCAGTCGCCGTCGGGGCACGCAGCATGAGACTCTCGGTGAAGGATCGGGGACACGATTCCCCGTCATGGGACAGTCGCTGCCGTCCATCTACCATCAAGTTCGGAATTGTTTCCGAAAGGCGACAATTCGGGGTCAATCTCAGCTCCAGGTGTGCGATGGGCGATTCGGGTGCCCAAAATCATGCACCGACCGCAAATCCTCTCGCATCGAAGTGCGTTAGGAGGAACTGTTATGAAAGCTGCAGTCGTTCCCGCTGTCAGCAGTTCGTGGCAGATCAAAGACGTTCCGCAACCTCAACCCGGACCTAATCAGGTACTGGTGAAGATGCATGCGAGCGGCATCTGCTATACCGACGTGCACGAAACACTCGGACACATTCCAGGGCCATTTCCCCGAATCCTCGGTCACGAGCCGGTCGGCGAGATCGTTGCCGTGGCGCCCGACGTCACGACGCGCAAGGTGGGCGACCGCGTGGGCACCGCATGGATTCAATCGACGTGTGGACGCTGCGAATGGTGCCAGCGCGGCCGCAGGATGTTCTGTCCCTACCTGAAGGGCACCGGGCTCGAAGCACAAGGAGGCCACGCCGAATACATGCCGATGAACGCCGACGCCACCTATCTGATTCCCGACAAAGTTTCCTACGAACAAGCAGCCCCGATCTTCTGCGCCGGTTACACCGTGTATAGCGGGCTCCGCTGTGCCGATCTCCAGCCGCATGAGCGCGTGGCCGTGCTCGGCATCGGCGGCCTTGGGCACCTGGCAGTGCAATACGCGAAGGCTGCAGGTTTCGAGACCATCGCCGTTTCGCACTCCCCCGATAAAGACAAGTTGATCCGCGATCTCGGCGCCGATGAAATTGTTCGCGACGGAAAAAGCCTCGCCGCAGCGGGGGGCGCAGACGTGATTCTCAGTACCTCCAATTCGACGAAGTCCATGGTGGACAGCATTCAGGGACTGCGACCAGACGGCCGGCTTATTACCATGGGCGCAGACGCGGAGCCGCTTACGATTTCTCTGATGGACCTCATCTCGAAGCGCATTCGTGTCATTGGCAGCCAGCAAAACGGCCCCGAATATCTCTACGAAGCTCTTGATTTCGTGGCGCAAGGAAAAGTGAAAACGATCGTCGAGACGTACCCTTTGGCCGAGGCTCCGAAGGCATACCAGCGAGTTGTGGATAGCAAGGCCCGGTTCCGCGCCGTCCTCACAATGTAGTCGGTGATACGAGCAGTCACCGCCGTTTTCGGGCGGATCAACGGGCAACGCTTCCATAATCCGATAAGGGAAGGGTGCCGACCATTTGTTCAGGATGCAAAAGTGAATGTTGACGCGCTGTTTAAACGCTCTTTAGCATAAGGAGCATAAATCGAGATTTTCATGCGCGCGAGGCGCAATTCACAGCGATGGACGTTCGGGGGTACCGGGAGTCGGATCAAGAACAATGGTGAATATGAGCAGACTGTCTAATAAAGTGGCAATAGTGACGGGCGCATCCAAAGGCATAGGCGGTGGGATTGCAACGGCCTTGGGAGCTGCGGGCGCGCGCGTGGCCGTGAACTATTCCTCCGACCGTGAAGGCGCCGAACGCGTCGCTCAGGCGATCACCGACAACGGGGGCGAGGCGATCGCGGTCGGGGCCGACGTGTCCAAGGCCGCAGATGTCGCGCGGTTATTCAAAGAAGTGCATTCCGCGTTCGGAAGATCGGACGTTTTGGTTAACAACGCCGGGGTATTCCGCTTCGGCGCCTTCGCGGAGATCACCGAAGAGAGCTTTCACCTCCACTACAACATCAACGTTCTCGGTGCGATTCTCACCGTGCAGGAGGCGATCAAGCGGTTCGGGACCAACGGCGGTAGCATTATCAACCTCAGCTCTATCGTCGGCTCGCATCCGGTGGCGGGAGCCCTGCTGTACGCTTCCACGAAAGGCGCCATCGAAACGCTGACCAGGGGATTGGCACTCGAACTGGCGCCGCGCAAGATACGCGTCAACGCCATCGCTCCCGGTCATACAGAAACCGAAGGCAATGTAGCCGCGGGGACCTTTGAGGGTGGTGCCGGCGCCGTTCTGGCTGGGAAGACACCGCTCGGCCGGCTCGGTCGCGTCAGTGATATCGCCCCGCTGGCGGTATTCTTGGCATCAGACGAATCAGCCTGGATCACCGGGGAGGTCATTCGTGCCGCAGGCGGTCTCGTTGTAGCCACCTGAGTGCAATATGCTGACCTCGCAATAGAACATTCGGGTGAACGCAGTCAGGGCAACACAGAGAGGAGAATCCTATGCAACTTCAAGATGACTACTTGGCTGCCTATCGCAGCCTGAAGCTGACGCGAGATGCCAACGGTGGCGCGATTAGGTAAGAGTTGACCATCCAGGATTAAAGTAACGACAAGCGTAATCCAACCACAAGTGGTGGTCGACTGCTGGCGTTTCGATACGAGTTCCGCGGCGCATTGGCTTACCGAACTCGATCGGAAGCTCGGAGCTTCTTTAATGCCATGGCGGCCGAGTGCGACTTGCCCCAGTGGCACATGGTCTCAAGCAACGGCCGCAGGGATCTCCCCAGAGGAGTAATCGCGTATACCACCCTCGGGGGCGTGTCTGCGCACACGGTACGTTCGACGATACCCGTGCTCTGCAGGTCGCGGAGTTGCTGGGAGAGCGTTCGTTGCGTGATTCCCGTAATTGCGCGCTTTAGTTCGGAGAATCGCTTGGTGCTTTGAAAAAGTTGCTCGAGAACTGCAGCCTTCCAGCGCCCACCAACGATGCGTGCGGTAGTCTCAACCGGACAGAGTTCCGGGCGCTTGGCCATGATGGACCCGGTTTCATATTGTATACCATGTATCTCATACGTGGCACGTATCTCCGTGTAACGATGCCCGCCTCGCCTTCATCTATCTTGACCACGGTGATATCAGGGCTGGACTCCCAATCAGCACGGTAGGCCTCCAGCACGAATCGTCGAAGCCCGGAACGGGAAAACCAGGAAATAACTTCGGAGAAGGACATGCAACTTGAAACAAAGCATCGATGGAAGAGCAAGACGCTCAGCAGCGTGACGCCGCCGGGGATCACGGCCATTGCGCTGGCGGCTGTTGTCGGCCTCAATGCCGGGTGTTCCAGTTCGGCTCAACTCAAGGCTCCGGCGCCGCCGGAAGTGAGTGTAGCGGAAGTTGTCTGCAAGCAAATCGGCGATAGCGATGAGTTTACTGGCCGGCTCGAAGCAGTCAACGCTGTTGAAGTACGTCCACGCGTTTCCGGGTATTTGCAGAGCGTTCATTTCAAGGAAGGCGCGATTGTTCGACAGGGCAACCTCTTATTTCAGATCGATGCGCGCCCCTTCCAGGCAGAAGTGGACCGTCTAAAGGGCGATCTGTCGCAAGCGAAAGCGCAGCGTTCGCGAGCGCAAAGCGATTTCGAGCGTGCCGAACGACTTCACAACAATGATGGGATGTCAGCCGAAGAGTACGACCGGCGCGCCGCAGTCCGCAACGAAGCCGAAGCTCGCATCGCGTCCACGGAGGCAGCTCTTCGTGGCGCGGAACTGAATCTGGAGTTCACGCGTGTGACGGCTCCGATTACGGGCCGAGTGGGGCGGGCGGAGATCACTGAAGGGAATCTGGTCGAAGGTGGAGCTGGGCAGATCAAGCCTCTGACCACTCTCGTTTCGCTCGATCCAATCTACGTCTATTTCGATGTCGATGAGCAGACCTACCTCAAGTACGCGCGTGTCACGCAAACCCACGGGACACCTTCGCACGAACTGCGCAGCGAAGCGCTGTTAGGCCTGGCGGATGAAGACGGATTTCCTCACGTCGGCCAGGTGAGCTTTGTGGACAATCAGGTCAGCTCCTCTACAGGAACGATTCGCTTGCGGGCTACTTTTGCGAACAGGAATTTGGCTCTAACGCCCGGGCTCTTTGCCAGGATTCGGTTGCAAGGAAGCGGAGCGCACAGTGGCTGCCTGACAAGAGACGAGGCCGTCGTTACGGACTTGAATCAAAAATACGTGTTTCTGCTAGGCAAAAACAACACGCTCGAATATCGCCCTGTCAAACTCGGCCCGATGGCGGACGGTTTGCGCGTGGTGCGCGATGGCTTGCACAGGGGCGACATTGTCGTAGTCAGTGGTCTCCAGCGTGTGCGTCCAGGAGCCACGGTCACACCCCAAAAAGTTTCCATGGCGGTCCAAGGTAATGCATTGGGCGATGTATCCGCGCAAACCGCCGTCGTGGGTCATGAAAAGAATTCGCGCGAATCGAAAGCGCAGGATTAATTGGGAACCGTCATGAATATTTCTAATTTTTTCATCAAACGTCCTATTTTTGCCGCCGTGATTTCCATCATCATTTTTGTCATCGGAGCTCTCGCCTATTTCCGCCTTCCCTTGAGCGAGTATCCGGAAGTCGTACCGCCCACTGTCGTGGTACGCACGAGCTACCCGGGCGCAAACCCCACTGTCATTGCGGACACCGTGGCCTCGCCGCTCGAACAACAGATCAATGGCGTCGAAGGCATGCTCTACATGTTTTCGCAAGCCACTGCTGATGGAGTGATGACTCTGACGATCACCTTCGGTCTGGGCACGGACCTCGACAAAGCGCAAGTGCAAGTGCAGAACCGTGTATCGCAAGCGCTGCCGCGATTGCCGCAGGAAGTCCAGCGCCTCGGTGTAACCACGGAAAAAACGTCGCCGGATTTGCTCATGGTTGTCCACTTGGTGTCTCCGGACAACCGCTACGATATGTTGTACCTGGCGAATCTCGCCATTCTCCAAGTGAAGGATGAGTTGGGCCGCCTCCCGGGCGTTGGCAACGTACAAGTCTTCGGCGCCGGCGATTTCAGCATGCGTGTGTGGCTCAACCCAAACAAATTGGCCTCGCACAACTTGACGGCCACGGACGTGGTGCAGGCGATCCGCGAGCAGAACGTGCAGGTTGCGGCTGGCGTGCTTGGCGCTCCACCGACAAATACAGGAAGCACGGCGTTTCAATTGCTTGTAAACACCCAGGGGCGCCTCACGACGGAGGAAGAATTCGGCAACATTATTGTGCGCGCCGCTAAGGATGGCCAGATTACGCGCATCCGCGACCTGGGCCGTGTCGAACTGGGTTCCAGCACGTATGCCCTCCGAAGTTTATTGGACAACAAGCCTGCTGCGGCTATTCCCATTTCGCAGCGGCCAGGCTCGAACGCGCTCCAAACCTCGCAACAGGTACGCGACACGATGGAGCGCCTCAAGAAATCATTTCCCGAAGGCGTGGACTACAAAATCGTCTACGACCCGACGGTTTTTGTGCGCGAATCGATTCAGGCAGTGGGCCACACGTTTATCGAAGCGCTGATCATGGTCGTGCTGGTTGTCCTCGTTTTCCTTCAGACTTGGCGGGCGTCCGTCATTCCGCTGCTGGCTCTTCCTGTCTCGCTGGTTGGAACGTTTACGATCATGCTGGCGCTGGGTTTTTCGCTGAATACCCTATCGCTGTTTGGACTCGTGCTGGCGATTGGGATTGTCGTGGACGATGCGATCGTCGTCGTCGAAAACGTGGAGCGAAATATCGCCTTGGGTCTCGAACCCCATGAAGCCACGCGCCGTGCGATGGAAGAAGTTAGCGGACCAATCGTGGCGATCGCCTTGGTATTGTGCGCGGTTTTTGTTCCCACTGCGTTCATCGTGGGACTCTCGGGCGAGTTCTACAAGCAATTCGCGCTGACCATTGCCATCTCCACGGTGATTTCCGCGTTCAACTCGCTCACGTTGAGTCCGGCGCTTGCGGCGCTCTTGCTGAAGTCTCACGATGCCAAGAAGGATCGCTTCACGGGCGTCATCGAGTTTGCGTTTGGTTGGTTTTTCAAGCTGTTCAACCGCTTCTTTGGCCGCGCATCGGGTGGTTATGGAAAGCTTGTAACGCACACCCTGCGTTCCAGCGCGATTGCAGTGGTGGTCTACACCGGTCTGATCGGGCTGACCATTCTCGGCTTCTCGCGCGTGCCTACGGGATTTGTTCCCACGCAAGATAAGGGATATCTCGTGGCGTTCGCGCAGTTGCCGAATGGCGCGACACTCGATCGCACTGAAGATGTAATTCGCAGAATGTCTGACATTGCGATGAAACATCCGGGAGTGCAGAACGCCGTTGCGTTTCCTGGGCTGTCGATCAACGGCTTCACCAACAGCCCGAATTCCGGAATCGTATTCACACCCTTGAAACCTTCGGAGGAGCGAAACTCTCCTGAACTTAACGCCAATGCCATCGCGGCGGATTTGAACAAACAATATGGGTCCATCCAGGAAGCCTTTATCGCCATCTTCCCTCCGCCGCCTGTTCAAGGAATTGGCACGGTAGCCGGGTTCAAGCTTTACATTGAAGATCGTGGTGGCATGGGCCTGGAATCGCTGTACAAAGAGACGACTTCGACCCTGCAGAAAGGCAACCAGACACCGGGCCTGGCCGGCGTGTTTTCCAGTTTCGATATCAACGTGCCGCAAATCGATTCCCATGTGGACCGCGAAAAGGCGAAGACCTACGGGATTCCCCTCAGCGACGTGTTTGACGCTATGCAGGTTTACCTGGGTTCGCTTTATGTCAACGACTTCAACCGTTTCGGCAGGACGTACCAGGTGAATGTGCAAGCGGAGTCGCCTTACCGGCTGGAGCCGGAAGATATCAGTCGACTGAAGACAAGAAACCTTGCCGGAGAAATGATTCCCCTGGGATCCGTCGTCACCGTCAAGCCGATTTACGGGCCGGACCGCGTCATGCATTACAATGGATTTCCAGCCGCCGAAATTAATGGCGCGGCTGCGCCGGGATTCAGCACCGGCCAATCGGAAGCCGCTATTGCCGGGATATTGGACGGTCAGTTGCCGAATGGAATGAAATACGAGTGGACGGAACTCACCTACCAGAAAATTCTCGCTGGCAACACCATGGTTTACATTTTTCCGCTCTCTGTTTTCCTCGTGTACCTCGTGCTTGCCGCTCAGTACGAGAGCTGGTCGTTGCCTCTCGTGATCATCCTGATTGTTCCAATGACTCTGTTCTCCGCCATCGCCGGTGTCTGGCTCCTGAATGGCGACAATAACGTCTTTACCCAGATCAGCTTGATTGTTCTGGTCGGCCTGGCCTGCAAGAACGCCATCCTTATCGTGGAGTTTGCCAGGGAGAAACAGCTTCAGGAAGGGATGAACAGATTCGACGCGGTCCTGGAAGCGTGCCGCTTGCGTTTGCGCCCGATCTTGATGACATCTCTCGCCTTCACTATGGGCGTCATTCCTCTGGTGCTGTCTACCGGAGCTGGTTCAGAAATGCGCCGTGCCATTGGCGTTGCAGTATTTTTCGGAATGCTCGGCGTCACGGCGTTTGGCTTGGTGCTGACTCCGGTCTTCTACGTCCTGGTTCAGAGATTGGTTGAAGGGCGCGAGAACAAGAAAGTCGCTGCGAACGCAGATTTGGCTGGCGCGACCTCGGTGGAGGCGTAAATCGGTGCTGACACGCTTTCAAGAAACTTTCGCGCTCTTTGCCGTGTTGCTGGCAAACGGATGCGCAGTGGGTCCACATTACAAGTCGCCGCAGCCTGCCGCGGTAAAATACCACGCCGCGGACGCGAACCTGGAGACGGAAGCGCCGTTCGATTCGCGCTGGTGGAAGCAGTTTGAAGATCCGGTCCTCGATTCGCTAGTGGACCGGACACTCACTTCGAACAATAGCATTCGAATCGCACGCGCCCGGCTCGCCGAGTCCCGCGCGGTGTTCGATGAAAGGAAGCTGGACCGGTTTCCTACGGTGCCCGTTGCTGCATCCTACCAGTACAGCAAACAACAGATTCCTGGCTTCGGGGACCAGCGTCGCACGATTAATACCTTTACCAGCGGGTTCGACGCCTTCTGGGAAGCGGACTTGTTCGGACGGGTGAGCCACGGGGTCACCGCAGCTCGGGCCGAGAACCAAGCGTTCCAAGCCGACCTTCACGATGTGCAAGTCAGCGTGGTTGCTGAGCTTGCTCGAAATTATTTCGAGCTTCGCGGTGCGCAATGGCGTCTCGCCGTGGCCGAGCGCAGTCTCACGAACCAGCGCGAGACTCTGCGTCTGACGCAACTTCGCCGTGACGCTGGCGTGGGTGAAACACAGGACGTTGCAAGCGCCGCTGCCCGCGTAGCCGCGATTGAGTCCACCATCCCTTCCTTTGAATTTGATGTGTCCAGCGCGGAATACCGATTGGCGGTGCTCACCGGGACGCGCCCCGGCGAACTCAACGCCGACCTTGCACCCCGCGATTATCCGGCAATCGCCAAGACTCTTCCCATCGGCAATCCGGGGGAACTTTTGCAGCGGCGGCCCGATGTGCGTTCCGCCGAACGAAGGTTAGCCGCAGCCACCGAGCGTCAAGGAGTTGCGGTCGCAAGCCTGTTTCCTCAGGTTAGTGTTTCCGGATTCCTCGGATTCCTGGCTGGGCGAGGCAGCCTTTTTTTCACCGGAGACTCGCGAGCATGGTCTGTGTCACCTGGCTTGTCGTGGTCCGCGTTCGATTTAGGCCGGGCACGCGCTCGCGTACGTGGTTCAAACGCCGCTACGGAAGAGACGCTAGCTCTCTATGAAGAAACCGTGCTCCGCGCCCTTGAAGAAACGGAAAACGCACTCGCGAATTACCACGCACAGCAGGCGCGACTCATCAAATTGAACGATCAGGCTCGCGAGAGCAAGCGTGCCGCCGACATTGCCCGCTTGCGCTATCGCGAAGGAGTCGTCGATTTTCTCTCCTTACTCGATGCCGAGCGGACTCAGTTGCAAGCCGAAGATGCCGTCGCCGAAAGCGAGAAAGATGTCTACGTGGCGGTAATCGCCCTCTACAAGGCTCTGGGAGGAGTACCGAGCTAACACCAGCGCAGCACTGTCCGCGCGCCTCAGTGATCTTGCGCCGTCTCTCTACCGGGTGGTGCAGGCGCCATCTTCCGGCGCTTCCGCATCACGGAGCTGCAGACGGCAGAGTGTCCTAAGCCGCTGCAGCACTTTTTGGTCTGGACATGCACAAACACACGTCTCGGAGCGATACATAAAACTGCTGCGAGATCGTGATTATCGGTTGGATGGGCCGAGAAGATTGGAATAGGGTTCGAGCTTACGGGCTGTTCCGGCGGCGAAAAGTTGGCCAAAACCCCTTCAGTTGGCCGACTTGGCCAACCCATTCAGTTCCGAAAACCCTGTTAAGTCGTTTGGAATCTGGTGGACGAGAGGGGATTCGAACCCCCGGCCTCCTCGTTGCGAACGAGAAAAAATCTATGATAAGGCGCGGTGCCACAATCACTTAGATTTTCTGAGGGCTTCTGAATCGCCCCACCCGCCCCCACCAAGTGTTTCATTGCAACATGTTGGCTTTCCAGAATGACGTGGCGGTAAGAAGGCGCGCCATCAAGACCTACCTCTGTAGCGATTAGTCGAGCGGACTCGGCAGCGGTATCGCAGCGCAATACCACAAGGATGTTTGCTGGAGGGGCATACGGGCTTCGCCAGCGATGTTTCAGGGTCACTTAACGTCCAACGCGTAGCCCGACGGCCGACGCAGTCACGTGGGACGAACTTGCTTGCTCCGAGAGGTTGTAAATCGATCGATGTGATGCTAAAATAGATCACATGAGAAAAGCTTCGATTCGAGATCTCCGCTACAGTTTCAAGAAGATAGAGCGCCTTTTGTATCAGGGCGAAGAGATTCAGATCACCAAGCGGCGGCGCGTGATTGCCCGCTTGATCCCCGAAGGCGTGCGAAGTGCGGCGCAGATGCCGGACTTTCTAGCACGACTGCGCTCCACCTATGGCGACAAGTTGCTGAAGGTCAGTGGCGCTGAACTGGTGGCTGAGGATCGGAGCCGCTATTGAGGATCTACACTGACACAAGCTTTCTGGTTTCGTTGTATAGCCCCGACGCCAACTCCGCCGCGGCGGTGCGAGCCGTGAAAGCCTCTGCTGGGGAACGATTCGTGACCATTCTTGGCGAGCTTGAGCTTCTCAACGCCTTCGGACTCCGCGTATTTAGGAAGGAAGTGACCGAAGCGCAGGCACGATCATCATTGAGTGATTTTGAGAAGGATTTGCGCGACGGCCTCTTCCAATTACGCGGACTGCCTGACCCAGTTTTCGAGCGTGCTCGCCAGCTGTCCCGCCAAACTACACCTAAGCTTGGCACACGCGCCGCCGACGTCTTGCACGTAGCTGCGGCGATCGAACTGGGTGTCGACTACCTTTATAGCTTTGACCACCACCAGCGAAAACTAGCGCAGACTGTTCGCCTCAAAGTGAATTGAGAGCCCCGTTTCCCATCGCAGCGTGTTGCCCGCAAGCTAGCTATATAGGTGCGCACAAATAATTCGATATCAGAATTAAAAAAGCGCCGAAGCCTTCGATCGCTTGGGAGCGACGTCGCACGTGATGGAACCTGTCCAACAGCGCGTCACGAAGATCTTGAGGTTGTACGAAACTCACTGATTATGTTGAAGTGGATGCGACTGGCCGAGACAGCGTCTGTCCACGCAGAGAGAAGGAGTCGTGACGGTAAAGATCAGCCCCAGTCATCACGAGCAGGAGGGCTAGGCAGTTTATTCATGATCTGCAGGCTGACCGAACCTCCATCACTGGACTGCCGGCTACCTGTTGGCTAGGTGAAGAAAAATAAAGATCTGGTGCCGGGGGGACCGGATCGCACCACGCGTGTATACCACTTTGGTCTATCGCTCGCCGCTTGAAGGGATGAAGGGAGTTCTAATTAGCATCCGGTTCCCTTGTCCTCTCGGCGATATACTGTCGCGCATGTCTCTTCGTAATCGGTTATACAGAACTTCTTTATGTTGCGTTCTATGCGCCTTGTCCCCCGTGGGAGCGATGGCGCAATCAACTCACTACTCCGTGAAGCTGGTACCTGATTTCGAGCGCCACGTGTTGTTGGGGGACGAGACGATCGAATTTCAAGCCAATGCGGGTGAAGTCGAGTGGCAGAAGCAAGCAGGCTTACACATCGTCGCTTCGAAGGCTGCTAAGGGGGCGGTGACGGTGGCCAAACAGTTGGTGACTGTGCGCGTGCTTTCCGCCGGCAGACACAGTGTCCGGTTCAAATTTGAGGCGGCTGCAGGACGAGGCATCAAATGGTTTGAGGACAACGCGGGGCTGGCGACGGCGTTTTACTGCGAAACGTGGATGGTCTGCGACAATTCCCCTGGCCAGCGAGCCACACTTCAACTGGAGCTTGTAGTTCCGTTCAAACACTTGCCCCAGGGAGCGAGTGGATTCCGGGCCGTAGGACCAGGGCGCCGGGGAAAAGAGTGGGCCGGAGATGATGGCCATCACTTTGTTTTTGAGCAAGACGATCCGGTGCAAACGTACTTGCTCAGCTTTGGCATTGCGCGGCTGGAGGTCGCGATGGATGGCAGGTATTCGATTTACGCGCAGAGAATGGGCGCAAATAACGTGGCATTCGCCAAAACGGCGGATGCTTACGCGTTTCTGCGATCGGCCGCGTCGATCGACCCGATGAATCCGCACTACACACAAGCGTTTCTGCCGGGGCCGAGCATGGGACAAGAGGCCGCAGGCATGGCGCTCATGTCGCAAGATGACCTTAGCGATCTGTTGGACAAAGATGACGTGCAATTAATGGCGCATGAGCTGGCTCACCAGTGGTGGGGCGTCACCGTGGGGATACGGTCGTGGTCCGATTTCTGGCTAAACGAAGGATTCGCGGAGTTCATGTCCAATGCCTATATCGAAATGCACCAGGGGCGCGCGGCGTACAACCAGAAAATCGTGGAATTGCAAGGCCGGATGAGGAAATTGCGCGAGGAAGGAAAAGATCGTCCGTTGCATTGGGAAAAGTGGAAGGACGCACATGAGGCGTTGGGGCCAATCCCGTACGTAAAAGGTGCTTTATTTTTGGAGCGACTGAGGACGGAGCTGGGCGACGAGATTTTCTGGCGAGGGATCGGTTTGTACACGTCCGGCAACGCGCGTCGACTTGTGGACTCCAGCGATTTCGAGCAGGCAATGGAAAAGGCGAGCGGCCGCGATTTGAAAACGATATTCGATGAGGCGGTCTATCACTGAAATTTGGGGTGTCGCGCGGGTGGTCTCGGATTGCAGGTATCGCTCCGCCTGCCAGCTCCTGGTAGAACGCGGTTACCGGAGAACTGGAATCAGGCCGTTAGTGGGCCAGCGGCACTTGTCGGTATCAGGAATGGTGGACGAGAGGGGATTCGAACCCCCGGCCTCCTCATTGCGAACAGTGGGGAAAATAAGCTAAGGCAAGGCGCCACAATCACTTAGCTATTTTCACGAGGCCCTTAATTGGCAAACCTGGCAAACCGGCTTTCTCTTTGTCAATGCAATTCGACAGTGAGAAGCCGGATAAAATCACGCGCGGTGCCTGCAACGACGACAAAGTCATTTTCGAGAACCCTCTGAATTGGACAACCCGGAGTAAGTCAAATCGGCGAAAAGGGACTTATCGGGAGTTGACATTGCTGAGATGCGAGTCGGTTGTTTGACTAGCCACCGCGTTGTGTCTTTGGGCGAGGAAGTCCGGCGAATGTAGCCTCTTGGGGAGAATCAGCACCGCAGGAACTAGCATGACCAGCAGCAAAACATACAGGTTCGCGCGAAGAGCGGATGCGAAGAACCCAGTGCCATCGGGGTGTGAGCTCAGCCGCCAAATGACCCATTCTTCCCAGATAGTGGTCAGCGTCATGCTTGCGAACAGAGCCAGAAAAATTGCCGCGAGCTTGATGATCCAGTACAACACGAGTTCGTGAGTCTCAAGTGCCCCTCGGCCTGCCATGAACAGAATGCAGCTCGCCAGCAAAGCACAAGTCATGATCCCGGCGAGAGCTGCAGGCGAGGTTCGGGCCAACCATGCTAACGGAGCCGCCTTGACGAGCCTTCGTGATGGTAGCCAGCACAGAAAGTAGACCAGTGGCACCCCGATGAGCAAAATACCGGGTGAGCTTGCGATCATCACAGCGACTAGCAGGCCAACAAAACTCGTCAGCACGTTGCCGAGAAACATTCGCCAAGCGGCACGTAGGCGCGGAAGGCGTCGCTCGAAGACGGCAAACAGCATCGATTTCAGGACCACCGCCACTATCAGTACAAGTATGGAGCCGGAAAGAGCGAGTGCTGGCACCATGACCTGCATAAATGGAACAACAGGTTCGCACGCCAGGGCCGGGTTCGCTATCAGAACCGGAACTCCTAGCACGAGGAGCCGATGACTTCTTGCCATGCTTGTGTACCTTCCTTCGGAAACGAGCACGCGACGCTGTTAGGATTTTAGCGCGACTCTCCAGCGCAACTCTTGATTAACGCCTATCGATAACGTGGAGTACTGGGAGGAACTTTTCCGATTTCCGACTTACCAGGAGTTATAAAATTGAGCAAGCGCACAATCGCAGGTCAGCCAGCGTCGGCTGGCATTGAGGGTTAGGTGACAACTGGGTTGAACAGCAAGGACTCGTTCCTTCGAAGAAACTTAAACTGTAAACATGCTCAAAGGTCTGGTTATAATCATTCTGAGTAGCGCATTTTCCGCCGAATCCGGGTATGAGGCGCAAACGACAACTGAAACAGCGTGCACGATGGATCAAGGACTCCGTGCCGAAAATGAAACTGATCGGTTGAAGGATTGGGATGCCGTTTATCGCTTTTTCAAAGAATTTGCGCATTGCGACAA
>Ga0209154_1000669_pt1 | contig 21835 bp, 39 predicted proteins | sample GraSoiAngelo_121_FD_185878 | JGI IMG/M metagenome (GOLD analysis project Ga0209154, IMG submission 185878) | Grasslands soil microbial communities from the Angelo Coastal Reserve, California, USA - 14_0919_12_20cm (SPAdes) (version 2) | ecosystem: Environmental > Terrestrial > Soil > Grasslands ... | reverse complement strand
TCGAAGTGCCGGCAGTACCCGCATTTAGGATTGCAGATGTTGGGTTCGCGGCGACGGTAAAGTCGGTCACAGTAAATGTGGCAGTCACAGAATGAGACAAGGTTCCGCTCGTCCCAGTTATTGTGACTGAATAGTTCGCAGCGATTGTTGAGCTGCAGGAAAGGGTTGCGGTCCCGGAGTTTGTGAGAGTTGTTGGTGTAATCGCGCTGCAGGATAGGCTGGCGGGGATAATGTCGGTTAGTGATATTGTTCCCGTAAACCCGTTCAGCGGGGAGACTGTGATCGTTGAGGTTTCAGAGGTTCCGGCCAGAACCACGGCTGGAGAAGTCGCTGAGACTGAAAAGTCAGTCACAGTGAACGTGACAGTTGCTAAGTGAGATAGCGTCGCGCTCGTTGCGTTTATCGTGACTACGTAGTTACCCGCAATTGTAGAGCTGCAGGACAAAGTTGCCGTTCCAGAGTTCGTAACGCTCGCTGGTATAATCGCGCCGCACGAAAGATTGGTTGGCACCGTATCAGTCAAGCTAACGGTTCCAGCGAAGCCGTCGATCGCCGGAAGAGCGGTAACAGTGACAGTCGACGTCGCAGCCACTCCTGCGTTAATGTTTAGGTTGGCCGGATTGGCCACAATGGTGAAGTCTTGGATTGTGTAAGTAACTGTCGCAGTGTGCGAAAGAGTACCGCTCGTTCCTGTTACCGCGACGGTGTATCTACCAGCCGAACCGGTGCATGATAGAATGGAGGTGCCTGAAGTGCCGAGGCTCACGCTTGTTGGGCTGAGCCCACAGGCCAATCCGGTGGAGGGAACCACTGACGACGTCAGAGCCACCGTCCCCGCGAATGAGTTGATCGAGGCCACAGTGATTACGGAGGTGCCCGTTGCGCTGGCGGTTGCCGTAACGCTTAGCGGGCTAGCTATCGCCGAGAAATCCGGCACGGCTACCGTGTAAGCAACTGTTGCTGAGTGAGATAAGATTCCGCTAGCGCCGTTGATGGTAACGGTGAAACTACCGCTCGTGGAGGCAGTACAAGTGAGGTTAGAGGTTCCAGAGCCACTTACACTAGTCGGTGATAGAGTACAGGCAATTCCGCTGGCGGGGTTACTGATCGTGGTTAAACTAACAACTCCCGCGAATCCATTGACAGAAGTCACCGCGATCGTTGACGCTCCAGCTTGATTCACGTTGACGCTAACACTCGTCGGATTTGCCGAGATCGTGAAGTCGTGCACGGTGTAAGTTACAGTCGCCGAGTGAGACAGACTGCCACTCGTACCAGTCACTGTTACGATGAATGTTCCAGCTGACCCGGAGCAGGCCAGCGTGGAAGTGCCTGAAGCGCCCAACGTAACGCTACTCGGCGATGCCGCGCAACTCAAACCCGTGGAGGGCGACACAGCTGACGCCAGAGCAACGGTTCCTGTGAATCCTTGAAGAGGTGTAACGGTAATGACCGAGGTCCCGGAAACCCCTGCTGAAACAGTAACACTCGTGGGACTGGCCGAGACCGCAAAATCCTCGATGGTGTAGGTGACAGCTTGAGAATGAGATAATGCTCCACTCGTTCCGCTAACTGTCACAGTGTAGAGTCCGGAAGAACCAGAGCACGACAGCGTGGAGGACCCGGTTGGGCCGAGAGTCACGCTTGTTATCGAAAGTGTGCAAGCGAGACCGGTAGGAGACGATATACCAACGGCAAGGCTAACAGTGCCTGTGAAGCCTTGGAGCGGAGTGACCGTAATTATTGACATCCCACTGCTCGCCGCAAGTGTGGTTACACTCGTCGATTCGGCGGAGACTGTGAAGTCCTGGACCGTGAAGGTCAGGGTTGCCGAGTGGGATAGGCTATTGCTCGTTCCAGAGACGGTTACTGTATACACTCCTGCGCTTCCGATACAGGAGAGCGCAGAGGTTCCTGAGCTAGTAATGCTCGTCGGTGTGATAGTGCATGCCAACCCCGTCGTGGGGGAGACAATCGTGGAAAGTCTAACGACTCCAGCGAAGCCCTGAGTGGCGGTTACGGTGATCGTCGAAGTTCCGGCGGTTCCGGCGTTAGCGATGACAATTGTGGGACTAGCAACCAGCGTGAAGTCCTGTACACTGTAGGTTACGGTTGCAGAGTGGACGAGAGAGCCGCTAGTGCCCGTTACAGTAACAGCATAGCTACCAGCGGATCCGTTACAAGACAGTGTCGAGGCACCCGGACCCCCTAACGTTATGCTCGTCGGAACCAGAGTGCAGTCGAGACCAGTGGCCGGGGAAACGCTATTGGTGAGTGTGACTATTCCCGTGAATCCCTGAGAGTTTGTCACTATCAATGTCGAAGCTCCGTTCGCTCCAGCATTCATCGTGACACTGGACGGGCTGGCAACCACAGCGAAGTCCTGTACGGTCACTGAAACAGTGGCAGAGTGTGATAGCGAGCCGCTAGTGCCGGTCGCCGTCACAGTGTAGCTTCCAGCCGAACCTGAACATGACACGATCGAGGTCGCACTGGTGGTTGCGCTACTGAGGGCGACATTGGCGGGAGAAAACGTGCAGGTCAAACCTGTCGAAGGCGAGAGAGTTGCTGTGAGCGAAACAGTCCCGGTAAACCCTTGAAGGCCAGTAATTGTTATTGTTGAGGATCCAGATGCTCCCGCGAGTGCGATCAAGGTCGTGGGACTAGCCGAGACTGTATAGTCCTGGACAGAGAACGTAGCACCCGCAGTATGAGTTAGGCCGCTGCTCGTGCCTGTTACTGTCACTGCATACAAGCCCGCCGAGCCCGAACATGACAGAGTTGACAGAGCATTGGTAGTACTAGCACTGAGGGCAACGCTTGTGGGTGATAGAGTGCAAGCCAAACCTGTCGGAGGCGAGGCTGTTACGGTGAGCGAGATCGTGCCACTGAATCCCTGGAGACCCGTGGTCGTGATTGATGAGGTCCCAGATGTGCCCGCGAGAATTGTGACATTCGTCTGGTTTGCCGCAATGGCGAAGTCTTGGATCGTATAGGTTACCGAAGTTGAATGGGTGAGACCGCTACTGGTACCGGTCACGGTCACGAGATACGAGCCGGCTGTACCAGAACATGATAGTGACGATGTCGCGCTTGAGGTTGCACTGCTGAGGGGAAGACTGGTTGGGGTAGCATTACACGCAATACCTGTTAAAGGTGAAAAGGTCTCTGAAAGAGCTACGGTTCCGGCAAAGCCATCGAGTCCTGTAGCAACTATCGTTGTAGAGCCCGTCGACCCAGCTAGAGCCGTCAAGCTTGTTGGATTGACTGATAGGACGAAGTCTTGGATGGTATAGGCTACGGTTGCAGACGCGGTGTTAGAACCGCTCGTGCCTGTGACAGTGACAATGTAGGCCCCTGCCTGGCCCGAGCATGACAGAGCAGAATTTCCGGAGGATGTAAGTGTCGTAACACCAAGGGTGCAAGACAGACCTGAAGTCGGCGAAATTGTGCTGGTCAGTGTGACTGTTCCACTGAATCCGGATGCGAAAGCAACCGTTATCGTTGACGACCCGGTCGAGCCTGCGAAAGTAGTAACACTTGTTGGATTGGCACTCACGCCGAAGGCAGTCCCGACATTGTACGTTACCGTTGTAGTTCGACTGAGTGCACCGCTCGTGCCCGACACGGTTACTGTGAACGTTTGTGAAGTTACAGAAGGTGTGCAAGATAGTGTCGCGATTCCTGAGGATGAAGTGGTCGTCAGCGTTATGCTCGTGGGGCTGATAGTACATGTGAGGCCTGTGGAAGGTGATGGGTTGGCAGTCAGACTGATTGTTCCTGCGAAGCCGTTGGGACTCGAAACGGTAATCGTCGACGACCCGGGTGTACCCGAGAAAACCAGGAGACCTGTGGGACTAGCGCTTAAGGTGAAATCTTGTACTGTGTATGTTACGCTGGCAGTATGGCTGAGAGAAGATCCGGAACCTGTCACTGTCACAGTGTAGGTCCCTATAGAACCAGCACATGAAAGCGTGGAGATCCCACTGGTGACAGACCCCAGGGAAATGCTTGTCGGGGACACTGTGCAAGTCAGACCTGGCGAGGGGGAAACCACGGTGGTGAGCGAAACCGTGCCAGTGAACCCGTTGAAACCAGCTACAGTAATCGTTGAAGTTCCTGCAGTGCCTGAGGATACGACGACGCTGGCTGGGCTTCCTGCAATGGTGAAATCTTGAACCGTATAGGTTACGACTGCGCTTTGACTAAGACTTCCGTCAGAGCCAGTGATTGTTACCGTGTATGAGCCCATAGACCCGGAGCATGACAGCGTCGAGGTTCCGGTTGTGGCGGTGCTGGTTAGCGTAATACTAGTCGGCGAAGTAGTACACGTAAGGCCAGTTGGTGGTGAGATCGTTATTGACAATGAGACGGTGCCTGCAAGACCTTGAAGGCCGGTAACCGTGATCGTCGATTGCCCGGAGGCCGCGGCTAGTATGGTCGCGCTCGTCGGGCTTGCAGTGATGGTGAAATCCTGCACTGTGTAGTTGACAATCGAAGTGTGTGTCAGTGATCCACTGGTGCCCGTCACAGTCACGGTGTAAGTTCCTGAGGAACCGGTGCACGAAAGTGTGCTTGTTCCGGTGTTGCCTAATGTGACGCTTGTTGGCGAGAGGGTACAGCTTAGACCTGTACTGGGAGAGATGCTAGTGGTGAGTGCAACTGTTCCGGTGAATCCAAGCAGATTTGTCACGATCACTGTGGAAGTTCCTGGCGCTCCAGCGTTCACTGCGACACTCGCTGGATTATCAGTGATCGTGAAGTCCTGAACTGTCACAACTACGTTCGCTGAGTGCGAAAGCGTTAGACTTGTGCCCGTCACCGTTACGGTGTAGCTGCCGGCAGCGCCCGAGCATGAGAGTGTCGACGTCCGAGAGGTTGCGAGAGCTGTGAGAGTCGCACTTGAAGGCGATATCGTGCAAGATAGACCAGTAGATGGTAATATCGAAGAACTCAGGTTCACCGTTCCTGTAAACCCGTTGACTGAGGAGATGGTAATCGTAGTGGCTACGGAGGAACCCGCGTTGGTTGTTAGACTGGCTGGGCTTGCAGTGATCGAAAAGTCAGGTACGGCTATGCTGTATGTTACGGTCGCCGAATGAGAAAGGTTCGTACTAGTAGCTTTGACAGTGACAGTATATGATCCAGGGGCGGACGGACTGCAAGATAGTGTTGAAGCGCCCGATCCTCCAGTGATCGTCGTAGCACTTAGATTACATGTTATGCCGGTCGTTGGCGATGTTGTCGTGGTCAGGGTCACGGTGCCGCCGAACCCGTTGGCCGGACTCACGGTTATCGTCGAGTTCAAGGTTGAACCAATATTTCCGGTCAGACTGGTGGGGTTCGCTCCGACAACGAAGTCGTCTATCATGAATGTGGCACTGGAAGAGTGAGAAAGCGTTCCACTGGTTCCCGTTATGGTAAGAGTGTATGTTCCAGCTGTCGTTGAGCTGCAAGAGACGGTAGCCGTGCCTGAAGTTGTAAGGCTACCCGGCGAGATCGGACTACAATTGAGACCAGCCGGTATGGAATCGGTCAGATTGACGGTGCCAGTGAAGCCGCTTAGGTAGGTCACTGATACTGCGGAAGTTGCGGGGATGCTCGTGTCAACAAGGGCAGGCGAAGTCGCGGCAATACCAAAGTCTGTAACGGTGACGGTCGTACTGGCTGAGTGGGACAGGGTCCCGCTAGCCCCGGTCATGCTCAAGCTGTAGGTTCCTGTCGTACCTGAACTGCAAGCGATGGTCGATGTCCCGGAGCCTGTGATGCTTGAGGGTGTAATGTTTCCGCAAGTCAGACCAGGCGACGCGGTATCAGTAAGGCTGACGATTCCAGTGAAACCATTCAGAGCTGTGACTGTGATCGTTGTTGTAGCAGACGTTCCGATGGTTACAGGCGGGGAAGAGGTTGATGAGATCGCAAAGTCCGCAACAGCATAAGTGACAGTTGCGGAATGAGAGAGCGTTCCACTCGTTCCGGTGATTGTGCCTTGGTAGTTTCCTGGTGCTGATCCTGTGCAGAAAAGTGTTGATGTTCCTGATCCACCGCTTACGGTGGTGGGAGTGACGTTGCACAACAGATCTGCTGAGTTGGTAGTGACTGACAGAGAGACTGCTCCACTGAAGCCACTGAGCGGAGCAATTGTGATAGTCGATGGAACCTTGGTGCCGGTGGTCACGGAGATACTTGTTGGATTCGCACTTATCGCGAAATCTTGGATGTGATAGGTTATGCCTAGTGAGTGCGATAGACCGCCACTGGTGCCCGTGACAGTTGCAAGGTAGTTGCCTGCGACGCTTCCGGTGCACGACAGTGTGGATGTACCGCTACCACCTATTACAGTGGTGGGAGTGACTGTGCATGATAAGCTCGTGGAGTTCGAAGTGACAGCAAGAGTCACCGTCGCAGCAAACCCGTTCACGGGTGCTACAGCCAATGTTGAAGAGCCCGCGGAACCAGCGAAACCCGTAACCGAGGTTGGACCAGCGCTTACAGTAAAGTCTTGAACTGTGAACGTGATTGTCTCAGAGTGAGACAGGCTCCCGCTTGTCCCTGTCACGGTGACGTGCACCATCGATGTCGATGAGAAGCTGCAGGAGAGCGTAGAGCTGCCAGAGCCGCTAACGCTGTTTGGCGCGACGCTGCAAGAAGTGCTGTTGGTATTGAGACTGACTACACTCGAGAAGCCGTTTAGGGCGTTTACCGTGATGCTAGACGTGCCAGCTGAACCTACGTTCACGTTGACGTTTGTCGGGCTTCCAGCAATGGCGAAGTCTTGGACTTTGTATGTGACTGTCACGGAATGAGAAAGAGAAGCGCTCGTTCCAGTCACGCTCACGTGGACCGTACTGGCAGATGCGAAGGTGCACGACAGCGTTGCACTACCAGAGCCCGTGACGCTAGTAGGACTCGCAGCACACGCCGTGGTGTTGGTCGCAAAGCCGACAATGCCCGCGAAGCCGTTCAGTGCGGAGATGGTGACTGTTGATGTTCCTGCGTTTCCAGCGTTTACTATGACGGTTGTCGGAGTCAGGCTTATCGCGAAATCTTGGACTGTGAATGTAACAATAGCTGAATGCGACAAGCCACCACTTGTACCCATCGTGGCAATGTGGATGGTTGAAGCAGAGGGGAATGAGCATGACAGAGCAGAACTGCCCGAGCTGGTAATGGCGGTAGGTGACACGGTGCAGGATGTGCTGTTGGTGGCTAGACTGACTGTCCCGGCGAAGCCGTTCAGTCCAGATATCGCAATGGTCGAGGTTAACGCAGATCCAACGTAGCCAGTCACGCTCGTTGGATTGTCAGCGATTGTGAAGTCCTGAACAGTGAAAGTCACTGTGTTTGTATGAGTTAGGGATCCGCTGGCTCCGCTTACAAGTACAGTGTTTGTACTAGCTGACGAGAAATTACACGAGAGGCTCGAGCTGCCGGATCCAGTTAGGCTTGAAGGAGTGATAGTGCAAGCGGTGCTGTTCGATGATAGATTGACAACTCCCGCGAACCCATTCAGTCCTGTAACTGTGATGGTCGAAGTGCCAACAGTTCCGGCATTAACCGTTACAGAGGTTGGATTCGCAACGAGTGAGAAATCCTGAACGGCAAAGGTCAATGTTACAGTATGAGACAGCGACCCGCTCGTCCCTGTGACCCCTACGTGAACCGTGTTTGAAGTAGCGAAATTGCAAGATAAGTTAGCGGTGCCCGAACCTGTTACACTAGTGGGACTGACACCGCACGAGGTGCTGTTTGTGCCGAGATTAACAACTCCAGCGAAACCGTTCAGACCCCCGACAGTAATAGTCGAAGTGCCCGGTGTGCCAGCGCTAACGGTAACGCTAGTCGGATTCGCAGAAACGGTAAAGTCTTGAACAGTATAGCTGACTGTCGCAGTGCGGGATTGAGATCCGCTCGACCCTGTGACTGTCACTACAATGTTGGATGCTGTCGTAAATGTGCATGATAGTGTGGCGCTGCCAGAGCCAGTTACGCTCGCAGGTGAGACAGCGCATGCGGTGTTGTCTGCGGTCAGGCTCACGACGCCACCGAAACTATTCACTGCAGTTACAGTAATGGTCGAAGTTCCCGCGGTTCCAGCGTTGACCGTCAAGCTAGTCGGATTCGCTGTTAAGGTAAAGTCTTGAGTGCTATAGGTGACAGTTGCAGAGTGGGAGAGCCCAGAGCTCGAACCGGTCACAGTGACCACGTAAGTTCCAGCCGAGCCGGAACACGAGAGGGTAGAACTACCCGAAGCGCCCAGAGTCAGACTCGTCGGTAGTAGAGTACACGTCAGTCCCGTAGCTGGCGAGACCATCGCAGATAGGCTCACCGAGCCCGTGAATCCATTCATAGGTGAGACCGTTATCGTGGAAGTGCCGCTTGATCCCGCCACGAAAGCGACTGTGGTGGGGCTCGCAGTGACCGTGAAGTCTTTCACAGTATAGCTGACTGTCACAGAGTGCGACAAGGAACCGCTGGTTCCGGTTGCGGTTACTGTGTAGGTTCCTGCGGTCCCAGTGCATGAAAGGCTAGAGGTCCCAGAGCCAGCGACGCTCGTCGGGGTTAGTGAGCATGTAAGGCCAGAGGTCGGAGATATTGTAGTGGTTAGGCTGACGACCGCGCTGAACCCTTGCTGAGCGGTTACCGTTATCGTCGATGTGCCTGCTAAGCCCGCGCTGACTGAAACTGATGTTGGACTTGCGGAGACCGCAAAGTCCTGCACGGTGTAGGTTACAACTGCCGAGTGGGAGAGGGTGCCGCTTGTACCCGTCACGGTTACGGAGTAGGCACCAGCGGAGCCATTGCACGCTAGAGTTGAGGTTCCGGATCCGGTAACGCTCGTCGGGGTTAGAGTGCAGGTAAGGCCGGTAGCGGGAGATGCAGATGTGACCAAACCAACGACTCCGTTAAACCCTTGAAGAGCGGTAATAGTAATTGTTGAGGTCCCGGCAACTCCGGCGATGACGGTGACGGTCGTCAGATTTGATGCTAGGGCGAAGTCCTGGACGGTGTATGTCGCGGTCGCGGAGTGAGAAAGCGAACTGCTGGTTCCGGTAACCGTTACTGAATAGGACCCGGCTGAGCCTGAGCAGGAGAGAGTAGAGGTTCCAGAGCCGATAACACTTGTCGGATTCAGAGCGCAAGTAAGACCTGCAGCGGGGGATACCGTCGTGGTAATAGTGACGGTTCCGGCGAATCCGTTCAAGGCGGCAACGGTTATTGAAGAAGTTCCGCTAACACCCGCCAGAACAGTCACGCTCGTCTGACTCGCAGCGATCGTGAAGTCTTGCACGGCGTAGGTCACGGTTGTAGAATGGGATAGAGTTCCACTGGCACCGGTCACGGTGACCGTGTAAGATCCTGCACTTCCGGAGCATGATAGGGTGGAGGTGCCTGAGGTGCTCACAACCAGGCTCGTCGGAGAGAGTGAACAGGCCAGACCAGTCGAAGGCGACACGGTGGATGATAGAGCCACGGTTCCAATGAACCCTTGAAGCGAAGTGACGGTGATGGTCGAGGTTTCAGAAACTCCAGCCAAAACAGTAACGGTGGTTGGGCTGGCTGAGACCGTGAAGTCTTGCACGGTGAAGGTCACTGCAGCCGAGTGAGATAGCGAGCTGCTCGTTCCTGTGACAGTAACCGTGTAACTTCCGGCAGATCCGCTACATGAGAGGTTGGAGGTTCCGGACCCGGCTACACTTGTTGGCGTAAGAGTGCATGCCAGACCCGTTGAGGGAGATACGGTGAGAGTTAGAGAGACGGCGCCATTGAAGCCACTCTGACCAGTTACCGTAATGGTTGAGGTTCCGGTAGCGCCCGCGAGATCGGTAACGGTTGTCGGGTTCGCGGTCAATGCAAAGTCCTGAGACGTGAATCCGACAGTTGCGGAGACACTGTTCGGGCCGTTTGTGCCAGTCACAGTCACAGTGTAGACTCCTGCCGTTCCGGAGCAGGAGAGTGTTGAGGTGCCCGAGGTTCCCAAGGTTATGCTCGTTGGAGATAGAGTGCATGCCAGACCGGTCGCAGGCGAGACTGAAGAAGCAAGACTAACCGTCCCAGTGAATCCACTCTGTGCGGCAACTGTGATTGTTGAGGTTCCGCTGACTCCCGCAAGGACCGTCATGCTCGTAGGATTCGCTGTTACGGTGTACGGTGTTCCAGAGTTGACGGTCACCGTTGTACTGGTCGTTAAACCGCTGCCTGTTCCAGTGACAGTCACCGTGAAGGTGCCAGGCGAGGAGGAGGTGCAAGACAGAGTCGAAGCTCCTGTCGCAGACGCACTGCTGAGTGTGACGCTGTTCGGTGAGAGGGTGCAAGCTAGACCAGCTGACGGGGAAATAGCAGTAGTGAGACTAACAGTTCCTCCGAACCCGTTGCGACCTGTGACCGTAATGGCTGAGTTTCCGCTTCCGCCCGAGGGAAAGTTTAGGGTTGTCGGATTGGCGGCCACGGTGAAGTCTTGTACTGTGTAAGTGACTGTCGCAGAGTGAGATAGAGTGTTACTCGTGCCTGTAATGGTCACTGTGTATACTCCTGCGGATCCGTTGCAGGATAGGGTCGAAGTTCCGGATCCAGTCACGCTTGTTGGAGTTAGAGTGCATGCAAAACTAGTAGCGGGACTAATGTTCGAGGCTAAGGCGACGACTGCACTGAAACCACCCTGAGCAGTTATGGTGATGGTAGATGTCCCGGCAACACCCGCGTTAACCGTGACGCTGGTCGGATTCGCGGAGATCGTGAAATCTTGGACTGTGTAGATCACAGTAGCTGTATGAACTAGGGAACCGCTCGTTCCGGTGATTGTTACAGTGTAAGTGCCTGCTGATCCAGTGCATGAAAGTGTGGAGGTTTGAGAGGCTCCAAGGACCATGCTGCTGGGTGCTAGAGTGCAGGTCAAGCCGGTAGCCGGGGATATCGATGGTGTTAGGGCGATTGTCCCTGCGAAGCCGTTTACCGGCGTGACTGTAATCGTTGAGGTGCCGGCTACTCCAGCGCTGATCGTGAGGCTTGTCGGAGTAGCTGCGACGGTGAAGTCCTGGACATTGTAGGTTACCGTCGCGGAGTGAGACAGTGTTCCACTCGTGCCCGTTACTGTAACAGTGTAAGTTCCCGGTGAGCCGTTGCAGGAAAGCGTAGATGTGCCAGATCCTGTTACGCTGTTTGGCGTAAGTGTGCAAGTCAACCCGGTGGCCGGACTGAGGCTCGAGGTCAGGCTGACGACTCCGCCGAAGCTTTGGAGTGCGGTAATTGTGATTGTCGAAGTGGTTGCGGTTCCAGCGCTCACTGCGACAACGGTTGGGTTGGCAGCAATCGTAAAGTCTTGTACAGTGAATGTGACTGTCGCTGAATGAGATAGACTGCTGCTATTGCCTGTTACGGTGACGGTGTAGCTGCCCGCACTTCCACTGCATGACAGTGTCGAGGTTCCGGACCCTGTGACGCTGGTTGGAGTTAGAGTGCAGGTCAGACCAGTTGGTGGGCTGATTGCTGACGTTATGCTGACAATTCCACTGAAGCCTTGAAGGGCAGTTATGGTGATCGTCGAAGAGCTTTGGGTTCCAGCCAGGACTGTCACGCTGGTTGGGCTGGCCGCGATAGTGAAATCCTGAACCGTGTAGGTGACGGTTGTAGAGTGGGACAGAGTACCACTTGTGCCGGTTACTGTGACCGTGTACGATCCTGCGGACCCATTGCAGGAGAGCGTGGAGGTTCCAGAGCCAGTTACACTTGTCGGAGTCAGGATGCAGGTCAAACCGGTTGCTGGGCTAATGCTCGGGGTCAAACTGACGGCCCCAGCGAATCCATCGAGCGCTGTTACCGTTATCGTGGAAGTTCCGGAGGCGCCGGCAAGAACTGTAGCACTTATCGGGCTGGCCGCGATCGTGAAATCTTGAACTGTGAAAGTCGCAGTTGCGGGATGTGATAGTGCACCACTGGTGCCTGTTACTGTTACGGCGTAAACTCCAGCGACGCCCGAGCATGAAAGTGTCGATGTGCCAGAACCAGTGACGCTGGTCGGTGTCAGAGTGCAGGCTATTCCGGTGGTGGGACTAGTGCTCGATGTTAAGGTGACGATTCCGCTGAAGCCGTTGAGGGCAGTTACGGTGATGGTAGAGGTTCCAGCGACACCCGCGTTCGCCGTGACCGTTGTGGGACTCGCCGAGATGGTGAAGTCTTGGACACGATAGATGACGGTTGTCGACGCCGTATTGCTACCGCTTGTACCGTTCACGGTTACGGTGTACTGTCCCGGTGAGCCCGAGCAAGACAAGGTCGAGTTTCCTGATGTCGTGAAGCTGGTCACACTGAGGGTGCAGGAGAGACCGGTGCTGGGGGAAACCGTGTCGTTGAGCGTCACGGTCCCTATGAAAGCGGGAGAGTAGGTGACAGAAATTGTACTAGTTCCGGTGGCACCAGCAACGACAGCGACATTAGATGGGTTGGCGCTAACAGTGAATGCTGTTCCTACAGTGTATTTTACAAACACAGAATGCGATAGACTGTTGCCAGCGCCGGTCACTGTTACGTTGAAGGTGCCGGATGGAACGGTGGTGGAACACGACAGAATTGAAGATCGAGAGGTCGTGGTCGTGTTAAACGCGAAACTTGCAGGATTTAGGACACAAGTCAGACCGACAGACGGTGAGATGGAATTCGTCAGGCCTACGGTTCCAGTGAAACCTTGAAGGGCGGTGACCGTGATGGTTGAGGTTGCGCTACCTCCCCCTAAGAAGACCGTGACACTGGTAGGACTTGGGCTGACTGTGAAATCTTGGACCCTGTAGTTGACCGTAACAGTGTGAATAATGCCCTGACTTGATCCCGTAATCGTTACAGTGTAGGCACCCGCAACTCCAGAGCAGGAAAGCGTCGAATTGCTATTCGCAACTGTCCCACCGACGGTAACACTTGACGGATTCAGGCTACAGGTCAGGCCAGCAGATGGAGAGATCGCATCTGAGAGAGCTACGGCTCCAGAGAATCCACTCAGGCTACTCGTTGTAATGACCGACGTTCCCAGGCTTCCAGCGAGAGGCGTCACGAGTGCCGGAGTTGCGACAATCTTGAAGTCCTGAACGATTAGGGTAATGATTACTGAATGAGATAACTGGCCGTTTGTGGCTGTAATGTTAAGAGAGTAAACACCAGCGAGCTGTCCAGATCCGATGTTTATCCCGGTCGCATTGCCCGCACTAGTTAACTTCACGCTCAGGAATACGGGAGCGGCAGTGGGCCCAGACGGTGTGACGACTATGCTTATGCCCAGGTTCCCAGTGAAACCGTTCAGACTGACATATTGAATAGACACAGTGTGATCGGTTTGTCCCACGAGCAGAGGGAGCGTCGAAATGTTCGTTGAGCTTGTGAAATCCACGACGTGATATGAGATGACTGTTGTAATGTGAGTTAAGGTTCCGTTTATTCCGGTGACGGTGACTGAGTAGTTGTTCGCCGATGAGGACTTGCAAGAGAGTACAGAAGACGCTTGGAGAGAAGTGAGACCGACCTTTGTCGGTGATAACGAACATACTAGTCCTGCCGGTGCGTTGACGTTCAAGATCACCGTTCTGTTGAAACCGTTGAGTGCCGTCAGAGTGACGGTTGAATTTCCCGATGAACCAGCGTTGGCCGTCACACTTGTCGGAGCCGCTGCGATTGTGAAATCGACAGCTTGGAATGTGATTGTTGCGTTGTGAGTAAGCGTGGCGCTTGAACTGGTGACAACGACATTATTGTTCCCGCTTGCTGCGTAAGTGCAAGTAAGATTGACACTAGCGGAGGTTGTCCCAGAGGTCAGAGTTACGCTGAGAGGACTGAGGCTACACGCGGTACCGCCATTCTGCGAGAGTCCAACAGTCCCCGCAAATCCGTTTACGGCAGTCACGCGAATTGTTGAAACGCCTGAGGACCCGGCGTTTACCATTACTGCCGACGGGCTGGCGGCAATCGTAAAGTCTTGGACTTTGATAGTGAAGAGCGCCGAGTGAGAGAGACCACCGCTAGTCCCAGTTATGATTACAGTGTAGTTGCCTACTGGGCCGCTGCATGCTAGACTGGATATTCCGGAGGTGGTAGTCGAGGTTAGAGTTATGCTGAGCGGACTTAGGGAGCAGGTGAGACCTGACGGAACTGTGTCAGTTAGCCCGATCGTGCCAGTGAACCCGTTGATCGAGACGGCCGTTATTGTCGAGTTTGCGGGCCTATTGATCAGTACGGTTGAACTTGTTGGGCTCGCCGTCATAGTGAAGTCAACAGCTGTAATTGGAACAGTTGTCGAAGCAGATAGAGGGAAGGCAGTACCGGTGATCGTGATTACGGCGGTGCCAGTCTGGGCACCTGCTGTGATTGTGAGGGTTGCATTCTGTTTCCCACCCACGCTGAGAGTGACTGAGCTGGGAGTGAATTTGGCCACGAAGCCGCATGTGCAGCCAGTCGCGGTTGCGTTAAGTTTCACAGTGCCACTGAAATTACCAACACTTGTTACAGTGATTGTGGAGTTGACTGATCCGCCGGCGGCGATTGTGAGCGTCTGAGGATTAGCCGAAAGGATGAAGCCTTGCACTTGCACGATAACGCTTGCAGACCTCGTTGTGCTGCCGTTGGTCCCTGTAATGGTTACGTTGTAGTTACCTGAGCTTGTGCTACTTGCAGTGATAGTTACCGTGGAGTTGGCTATTCCACACAAGTTACACGGTGGTACAATGACCGGTGAGGGATGGAAGGTTACTGTCGGGCTTGAGGGTCCCGACGGAGTGACCGTCGCTGTTAGAGGAAGAGGTCCAGAGAATAGGTTAGATGTGTTTATCGTAATGGTCGCATTGACGGCTTTTCCGGGCAGGGTCGTTATGGTCTTCGGGTTCGAGCTGAGTGAGAAGTCTGGCGATACTCCGTGCAACCTCCATGCTGTAAGTGGATGTAGCTCCCAGCCGGAGTAGCTATGAGCAGCGTCGCTTGCGTGATCAGGATCCCAGTAAATGAATCCCTGAAAATCGATTAATGTCTTATCGACTGCGCTGGAGACCGGCCCTACCGCCATTGCGTGGGGGTCGCATACCGTGTTCGGGCCGCAGTATCCAGCTGCTTTCCAATCATGATCAAACTCTACATGAATAGTATGCACGCAGCCAGTCGTGTTGGTAGCTGAGCAACCAATACTGTTCACGTGGTTAAAACCGGGAGTGTAAATGCTGAAAGTGGTATCCGAAGTGTTCATGCCGTTGGGGTAGGGTCCTGCACCGTTTACAGGGTCAAAGTGGACGGAATAGTCCTCGTTGAGGAGATAGCCTCTCTGAACGCCATCGATCTCTACGAACGCGGATACGACTTGTCCGTCCGCGTTGGTTATAGTGCACGGAGGCGCAAGCCAGCGCTTTGCGTCTCCGGGGCTTTTGGCCAGAATCCCCGGATTGAAGATGCTACCGCTCTCCGTCGCGCCCCCAAAAGAATTGTTTTGAGTTCCCAGGATCTGCTCAATAGTCACGACCGACGCAGTGCAGCTTACCCTCGGATTCCAAGAACTGTCGGTCGTTGGAGAACTGAGTGGGCCTACGGTCTCAAGTCCGAAATTCAGGTTGTACGGCGAGCTAGTCCCATCTATCCACATTATGCCGAACGTATTCTTGCCGCCGACCGATGTGGAATAATGATAGCTTCCGATAGTAGACCCCAAGGCTGAGGAATGCGTCGAAAAAGCGCCTTCAGTCTTGAGCCAAGTAGTGTCGGCACCTGAAAATTCATCAATAGTGCTGTTCGCCTGGTTATACCAGAACACGTAGAATCGAGAATCGCCTTGGTCAAAAGCGGCTGTGAAAGGTAGGGAATAACGTCCGAGACTCCCCGCCGATTTTGCATCTCCCGGACTTATGACATTCGATCCCCATCCGCCGGATTGACCTCTAGAAGAGGAATACAATTTTCCGACGTTCGTGTCATAGTATATCGCCGAGACAGTGGACCCGGTTGCGAAGATGAACGAGTTCACATCCGTCGAGGGTGGAGATGAGGGCCCCGAGACGTTCTCCTCCTGACCCCAAGTCGGATTGTTGTAGAGCTTGCCGAAGAGAGGTTTGCCTTCGGCCCAGTACGCAGCATATACTTGACCGCCAGTTTGGAGAGTCGCAATGTCAACATGCCAATTGCCGTTGTTCCCTGAAGTCGAGAGGAGAAAGTCTCCTGACCATGAGGGTGAAACGTAGATCAGAACCTGTTTCATCACAGACAGGGTAGCGTTGTCTGTTGCAGTGAACGATATCGGCCAGAACTGGTTCGCTTGATCAGGAGTTGGCGCCCAAGTGAACAGTCCTGTTCCAGGGTTGAAACTGGCTCCGACGGGTAGCGAACTCGAGGAGAGAGTGACTGTGTCTCTGTCATTGTCAGATGACGTGACCGTAAAGGCTACTGGCATTCCAGTCTTGACGCTCCTCGACACTGGGACCTGAAGTGTAGGAGGCGTGTTCGTCGAAGGGAGTAGCAGCCTCACTGGAACTGTCTGGGCTGAACTTGCTGTTTGCTGTGGGTTTCCAGTATCAGTAGTAATGAGAGTCGCCGTGTAGTTCCCGGGCAAGTTGTATTGATGGGCTACAATCTGGCCGGTCGCAGTCGATCCGTCACCAAAGTTCCAGTTGAACGCGTAAGTTAACGTACCTCCCCAATTACCACCTGCAGCTGTCGCGTTGAACATCACACTCTGAAGGGTTGTCGGGTTAGATGCGTTGACGACGAAGCTTGTGCTTAGCGGCTGAGGCGGTAGAGTGCTGTTAGAGTGAATGATGTGCGGAGTCCTTGTTCCTGAGCTGTCCTGCTGATATCCAACCCAGACTTGGCCGTTCGAGTCAACTCCGATCACATCGTTTGGAAATTTCGTTGCAGAACTTGGACTCAAAACTATCTGCTCGGGTTGCCAATTGATCACTCCGGTATTGCCCAGCTGCCCCATTCCGAATAGCAGAGCCCGATTAGCCGTAGAGTCGAACAAGGTCTCGTTGTATCGCGCATAGTAGGCAAACGTCCCGTTTGTCACAACGGACCAATCGTTATCCGTAACGTGAACTCCCACATTGATCGGCGTTGACCAAAGGGTCTCGCCATTTACACTCCACACGTAGAACAAACATCCCACCTGATGCTCACAGCTAGATGGCGAATCCTCGTAGAAGACCCAATATCGTCCCTGTGCATAGAATCCAGGGTTCTGATAGGCTGACTGGTACACACTGTTGTCGCCAGTCTTGGCTATCGTAGGTGGGATAGAATTGCTTGTCACCGCATTAATTGGTCGCGCCATTTCCGACGCGGCAAGAAGGCTCACAGCCAGCGAGAGGAAAAGTAGAGTCACGGATAATCTCTGCCGACGCAAACTTGGGCCTTGCAGTCCAATTCGGTATACCGATAATTAACCATTGACCGCCAACGGATAGCTTAGGATATCCGAGACATCAACAGGCTATCATTTCCAAGAGTTTTCTTACCTAATTCCGGAAAATATCGAAAATTGGCTCTGTACCCTCCGGCTTTGCCTCGCGCGAGGATAAGGACAAGCTTTCAATGATGGGAAGAACAGGGCAACTTCGATGAAGATCGCGGGGCAAATCAGCGTAGGTCAGCGTCAACCCCCCATAACCCTTGAATATGTAATAGACGAGATCAAGCGAAGAAGCAGTCCCAAAGCGGTAGCCGGAATGGCACGCTTTGGAATACAGACAACTACGGCTATCGGGGTCTCGATTCCACAACTCCGATATTTGGCGAAGAAGGTGGGAACGGACCATGAGCTTGCTCAAAAACTCTGGAAAACTGGAATTCATGAAGCACGAATACTCGCCAGTATGATTGACGATCCCACGAAAGTGTCCGAAGCTCAAATGGAAGAATGGGCTACAGACTTCGACTCATGGGACGTGGTGGACGGTTGCTGCGGAAACCTGTTCGATAAGACACAATTTGCAAACAGAAAAGCAAACGAATGGTCCGCCAGAAAAGAGGAGTTCATTAAGAGAGCAGGCTTTGTCCTTATGGCTGAACTGGCCGTTCATAACAAAGAGGCTTCGAACAAAACGTTTCTAGATTTTCTTCCCCTCATAATAAGAGAAGCGTCTGACGAACGTAACTTCGTCAAGAAAGCTGTGAACTGGGCACTGAGACAAATCGGAAAAAGAAATACTGCATTGAACGCCGCAGCTATCAAAACTTGTGCGAAGATCAGAGACCTTGATTCCGGATCAGCGAAATGGATCGCGGCAGATGCTCTTCGCGAATTAACTAGCGCATCAGTGAGGAAGAAACTCGCAAGTGCCAAGCCGCAAGGGTAAAGATTATTCGATTCATGGATCGTCACAGCTGGCGAATCTTGTCGTAAAAGTCCATCAGGTTGCGGGCTGCCGGTTCCTCTTTGTTCAGGGCAAAGATCTTCATTCCTTGTTCATATCTCTCGAACATCAATACTCGACATTTGACTAGTGGTTCTGCGATCCGCGCAACTGTAGACGGGGACACGTCCAACACCCGCGCGAGACCGGCCTGGTTGAATACCTTGTCCCGGTTCTGCAGCAAGTGTTCTACGAGTCTGACCTGGGCTTTAGACTGAAACAGATCTAACAGTTTCATCAAACAGGCCTCTCAGGAATACGATACAAGGGTTCCGATGTCTCTACCTCGCAGAGCACTCGTTATGTTGGACGGGTCCTCCATTGAGACGAACCTAGTCGGAATCCTTGCCCTCTGCATGATCTTCAGGGCAACTGGATCCAATAATTCATACTTGCCAGCATAGACATCTCCAGCCATCGCCCAGCCCAGCAACTTGTCAACGCTGACAGACCTCAACATTTTCGCCTTCGGATCCTTCTTCGGATCTGCAGTATAGACTCCTTGAACATCTGTCGCATTAACAAGAAAATCCGCCCGGGTTATCTCAGCCGCTAGAGCTGCCACAGCATTCGTCGACTGTCCAGGCTGAAGACCCCCCATGACCACTACCTTCCCTGGACTCACATAGTGAATCAGCTCCGAGAGCATTGTAGGAATCTTAGTGACGGCAATACTGCCGAGAGCGAGCCTGAACAATTCCGCGTTAGCTCTGGTCACGGTTATTCCGAGCAGATCGCTAGTCGACTCATCCGCCCCCAGCTTCCGCGCAACATCAATGTAGACTCGCGCGTTCTGACCACCACCAGCGACAGTCACCAGTTGATTCCCTTCCCCCGCGAAACTTGAAAGGACCTTTCCCATGCTCCGGAGGGCGTCAACGTCCGGGTCCCGCTTGAACAATGCGCCCCCTAGCTTCACAACAGCCTTCATCTGTGTCTGAGACCAAGAAGCAAACCAGTTCGGTATATTAGAATGGAGAATGCGCTCGAAGAAAACTGAGATGACCGTCTAAGGTAACAAGTCGGTAGATTTGCACATCCCTTGAAACAAGGATTTAATACGATTCTGAGCACTATTGATGCTGAGGACTGGTCAAAATAAACAGCAAGATTCCGGTCGAATCCAGTTCGACACACAACGTTTCTCTCTGAACGAATAGCGGCGACTCTGGCCAAGCCCTTAAACAGCATTTTTCAAAGGCAGGAGGACGCTAGATGCCAGGCCCAGACTCCGTCGCACAATTCAAGTTCAAACGAACTCTCGAACAACTCGCAAAGAAAGAGGGCAGAGGCACAGAACTCATCAGCCTCTACGTCCCACCTGACAGAAAGATACACGAAGTTCTAGGACAGCTACGGGAAGAGCTTGGCACTGCTGTCAACATCAAATCACGCACCACCCGGAACAACGTCCAAGACGGGATCGAACGAACAATGCAACGACTCAAACTCTTCAAAGAACCACCTCCGACGGGACTGGTAATCTTCGCAGGCGCAATCCCACAGAACGGTGCTGGCAGCGAGAAAATGGAGACCTACACACTCATTCCGCCGGAACCGATTATCGTTGGCTTCTACCGTTGCGATGCTCGCTTCCACGTCGAGCCACTACTTGCACTCGTCGCCGACAAAGATACTTACGGGATACTAGTTATAGATGGGACTGAAGCAGTCGTTGCTACTCTGAAGGGACGCAGAGTAGAAATTCTGAAAACTTTCACGTCGGGAACACCTGGCAAGAGTAGGGCTGGTGGACAGTCTGCTCGAAGGTTCGAGCGTATCAGAGAACAAGTCATCAACGACTACTACAAACGCGTCGGGAACCACTTCAACGAGATGATGCTGGAAATCCCAGACCTCAAAGGAATCATCATCGGCGGACCCGGACCGACAAAGTACGTGTTTGAAGAAGGCGAGTATCTGCAATATACGCTCAAGAAGAAAGTCCTCTCACTGATCGACACGAGCTACACGAGTGAAGCAGGAGTCGAGGAAGTCGTCGAGAAGAGCAGCGAGATCCTCAAAGGCGTCAGATACGGCGAAGAGAAGCAGCTCGTCCAGAAATTCCTCTACGAGCTGGGACACGAAACAGGCAAAGCGGCGTTCGGAGAAAAGAAAGTTCAGGAGTACCTTGAGAAAGGAATAGTCGACATGCTTCTGATCTCGGAGAAGCTGGAGGGAGAACGGGTAGTCCTCAAGTGCAAGAACTGTGGGAACGTTGAAGAGTTCAGAGGAACCAGATACGAAGCCCACGCGGTCGTGAACGAACTCGCAACGAGACCTTGCAAGAACTGCGGCAAGCCAATGCTCGACGCCACCGACCACGGCGACATCATTGACAGCTTCCTCGAATACGCGGAAAAATCAGCGAGCAAGGTTGAAGTCATCTCCGAGGAGACCGAGGAAGGGCGAATGCTCCGTGACTCTTTCGGCAAAGTCGCCGCAGTACTACGATACGGCGCAAACTAGATTCGGAGCCCGTTACCGAGCAACCCTAGCCATTTACAACACATCCGACAGATAGTATCAGCCCCCCTGTTACCATCCACGGTACCAAGCCCCGTTCCCCCTTAGGATATCTCAAACACAATTCAGCTTATCCGACTACCGTGCTCCCCGAGAGAATTCCCCAAGAGGACATCGCCCGGAATAAGCCCTGATCCCGAATCGGGGCAGGCGATTTGAGATCGCGACTTTTTCACGCTGACCTCCGCCTAATCCGCGATCTCGAAAACGTCGGATCTATCCATTCTGGGCCCTGAAGTGTGAGACTCGCCCAGGACAGTTTCAACTGGCGAGAGCCTCTAGAAAAAAGGGGGGTAGGAATTTTTTTCTCACGACATGGAAGCGGTCTTCCCTCAAACCATGCTGGTAATGCCCAAAACACAATTCTCAGAACCTGCGGCAAGCCCTAATTCGTTGAAGAGCGACCCGGACCCCGGTAGATTCATGCCTCGACCGGCCAAAGTGATCTTCTTCGACCTGGGCGAGACCCTCGTCACGCAGAACATAGAAGACAACATGGTCACAAAGAACGCTCTTCGAGAAATCAGCCCCATACTACCCCGACGAGTGTCACTGGAAAGACTGTTCGAACTGTACCGCGAGGGCTACAAGATCAACGAGACAATCCGATCGAGACATCGTGTAGAGATTCCGATTCAGGTCTGGATGAGACAACTGCTGGAACGAATAATTGAGGACACACCATCAGACGGGCTCGTCACCAAAGCCATCAGAATAGTCGTGAAGGCGCGCGCGGCCAACGGAGTCCCATTCGACGACGCCCACTCAACCATACAGAAGCTCTCGACTCGAAATGTCAAATTGGGAATAATATCTAACGTCTCATCGCACGAGGTAGCCATGGGAATACTCGATAATGTCAGACTGACAAAATACTTCGACAAGATCGTCACATCAGCTACAGTCGGGATCAGAAAACCTGATCCGGGAATATTCCGCTATGC
>Ga0209154_1000668_pt1 | contig 21908 bp, 21 predicted proteins | sample GraSoiAngelo_121_FD_185878 | JGI IMG/M metagenome (GOLD analysis project Ga0209154, IMG submission 185878) | Grasslands soil microbial communities from the Angelo Coastal Reserve, California, USA - 14_0919_12_20cm (SPAdes) (version 2) | ecosystem: Environmental > Terrestrial > Soil > Grasslands ... | reverse complement strand
TAGTCGAGAGCGAAAACGTCGAACCCTTGAGCGGCGAGATAATCCATAAGCGAGTAGGTCACCGCCGACTTTTCCGGGACTTGGAGATCGAACGCGATACGCCCCGGCGTCCCGGCGCCGTGGGCAAGCAAAACGACCTTTCCCGACTTGGCGAAGGCCGACGGATCGACGGCTGTTAGACGCTTCTCCCAGACGTAGAGTTTGAGCGGCTTGCCATCGAGGCCCGAAACGCTCTGCACCCAGTGCTCGGCACCGGCAATCGGCTCGCCAGCCGACCGCATCGACTGACAACCGGCAAATGACAATATGCAAATAGCAAGAAAAAATAGACGTGTCATCGCTCCTCTCCTTCAACGACTATCAGCCGAAGGCAGCCATTTGCTCCCGCTCAGGTTTTCACGCAATTCCTTTAGCAGCGGGGCTAGCGGGCGGGGCCCCTTTCAACCCTTGTCGGAGGTCAGTCTATGCCTATATGACCGCTATGGGTCCGGTTCGCGACCGTTGGCCGGCGACGCAGACTTTGGCTCCCTTCCACGGAAAAGGAGCCAGTCGTGGATCAGCCCAATGTCGTGACGAGACCGCGAGAGCCCTGGAACAAGGGAAAGCTCGTCGGCCAGAAGGCCCCCTTCAAACTCAAGGAGATCTGGGCTATCCGCATACGGCTGCAACTGGCCAATTGCGCCCGGGACCTTGCCCTATTCGACTTGGCCAGCGACAGCAAGCTACGGGCCTGTTATTCCTTATGGATCGGTTGTTATGGTAAACAGAATATCCGACTGATTGTTAGGATCCTCCGTGGTTATTCCAAACACCGAGTAAATGACGCCATTGAAACTCTTCACGGTCTGATAATCACCCAGGAATAATCCAGCAGGACTGATCGCTGTACCACCAAGAGCGGGTGCTTTCAGATAATCAAACGATGTTGCCGTCAGACGTACTTCATTTTGGAAGGTGAGCGTATCTGAAGCTGGATCATAGCGATAAATATCCAGCCACCGATCCGTTTCCAGTTTGGAAGAACCTGCTTGATGATTACGAAAATCATAATAACTGATAGCGATTCGGCCATCGTTCAATACCGCAATACCTTGGTTGAAGGCTTGAGTCGATAACACACGGTTAACGGGTCCGATCAGTGTCCAGGAAGTGCCTCCATCTTTCGAAACATACAAATCAATGCGGCACGGCGTGTGATCGTAAATGAGTGAATGCTCTTGAATCACGGAATAAATCAAATTCCGAGTTCTATCTACGTCGGCTTGATCAACGGCATCACCACTGCGAATGACCTGAGAGTTGGAATGATTAGTGATGAAATCCTGACTCGCATCGTAGTGTTCTGGATTAACGGCTGTTCCTACCAAACCATCGGGATTGACAACAGAAGGTTTACTCCAGGTAGTTCCCTGATTATCTGACGTCACCACTTCAGTGAAATTATGTGGTGGCACATTCGGATTCACCAAACCAGTTTGCACGCCCATTAAATCCACCAGACGTGAAAACTGATCGGTTTTAGAATTGTTAACCAATACAATGTGTGCACCAGACACTTGAACATCGGGAGCATACTGGGAAGCTAAATCAGTATAAGTATTGAAAATGGGTTTAGGTTGACTCCATGTGGCTCCGTCAAGGGATTTGGAAAAATACAGTTTTCCCCTATCACTCAATACATGGGGGTTACCTGTGAAATAAGACCCTTGGAAATAACGGTCCCAAGTCAAATATAAGGTGTTGCCGCTTGGATCGTTGGGCTCCACAGTCAGTTTGGAAAAGTCTGTTGCTGTAGGCTGGGCAATACCTTTCACTGCGTTTAATTCTGTTAAATCAATGAATGATTGAGTCGCCAAATCATATCGAGCGACACTCACTGCATTAGGATCAGTGGCATGATCAAAGCCCAGTCCCACGAAATATATTATTCCGTTGGAAGAAATGGTTACCCGGGGATCGGAGGAACGCTCAAATGGCCCACCAAAGCAAAACACATTTCTCATCGGAATCATGGAGCCAAACGTCGCACCACCATCCATTGAAACACGCATATAAATATCATTTGCACCACCAGCGCGCGTATAGCGGTCTTGCTGCCAAGCGGCGACAACAATGGGTGGAGAAAGGGGAGACGCTGGATTTAGCGCTACATCCAAATCGGGCTCGACCTCACTATTCAATATTGGGTGGCTGGTAGCAGTATTAGAGGTTGGTGCGCATGGAAAAGGGGATAAACCGGTGATGACTTGGCGGACTGTCGTGGTGTTGGGTGCAGCCGCCATTACCATAGAAAATAAGAGGGCCAGAGATACGCCAGACACAAGCTTGGAAATCGTTGTGTTCTTATGCACGATAGTATCTCCTCGTTATCTTATCTCCTCGTTATCATCGCCGACGGGCCTCAGCCACGCGAACGTCCCTTCGAGGCGCCGCCGAAAAGTGCGTCTCATCCCTTCCCGCGCCAACCCTCCAGGCAGCGGATTCAGCAACACGAATTTATCGCTTCTTCCGTGTCCTGAAAATCCGGAGAACACCGCAAACGGGTCCGGTAAGACCCTCGAATCGGACTCAGCCCAGCTTCGACGGTTCGAGCGGGTCACGATCGTAGTTTCGGGCCCTTACACGAACGTCGGCTCGAATCACCCTCCGAGCCGCGTGCCCTCACCCGGGATCCCCGATATGGACCGATCGCCGCCACCGTGACGGCGTCCGCCGAGCCGCCCATCCCGTCGGCCAGGTCGTCAACACTTCCCAACACGTCAACAAGTGAACCCTGTGGTCTGTGCGGCCCGGTGCCCCCGAGTCTGGTCACTCCGACCATATCGTTCAAAGACACCGCCGCCGCGTCCCCCTCGCGCTGCTCATTCCGCCCCCTCCCTGTGTGAGACGCGGCTCAGGTCGGGGACCCCGCGAGTCGCTCGATGCGCCCGAGAATCTGCCAAAAGAGAGTCGGCGTCAAGTGGCTCTCCGCCAGCTGCAGGATGAAGTAGCGGGCATGGAGGATGAGCCGCCCGCCGGTCTTGAACAGCCGCTGTTGCAGGCTCGTCAGCGACCAGCTCTGGATGGCGAGCGGCAAGACCAGCCGACGCAAGAGATTGCCGAGGTTATAGGCTGGAGTTGACCCGTCTATGCATATCTCTTCACAGACAGGGCTATCGCGAGTTCAAGATTATGCGCAGTTACGTCGGCGGACCTGGCGCGCGCGCGTGACCTGCGGGAGCGGAGGTGCGCATAGTCAGAGGGAGTCAAGAAACGCGAGCAGTCGATCGCGAGCTTTTTGTATTTTCGATAAGGTCGCTCGTGTGCCGGGCTCGCAGCCGCGGCCAGGATCGATCATAGCGAGAAGCACCGCTCACCGACCCGAAACACGCCGCGACCGCGCGCATTTCGCGGCACGGACGCGAAGGAATGGTGCTCCTCCTCTCGAATGATCCTAGCACCGCGATCGCTAACGCCGGCCGCACTATAGTGCAGTGGCAACCGTCCCACCGTCATCCTTAGCGGTGCGCTAGAGGCGCGAAGCGGCGATGCGCGCGCCGTCGGCAAGCGCCTTCAGCTTCGCCCAGGCCACCGTCTCGGGAATCTCCGTGTTGCCTGCGGTCGACGAGAAGCCGCAGTCGTTACCGAACATGACGTTCTGCGCGCCCGCGGCCTTGATCCAGCGCTCCATGCGGTCGGCGACCCCTTCGGGGTGCTCGATCGTCACGTTGGAATGCGTCACCGCGCCGGGGATCAGCCGCTTGCCAGCTGGCAGCCTGATTCTGGCGAGCACCCGCCATTCGTGGTCGTGGCGCGGATTCGCCGCCTCGAACGAATAGAAGCCGGCGTTGATGGTGAAGAGCAGATCCAGCACGTCGTCGAGCTGCAGGTCGGAGACGCGCGGCCCGAAGTTCACGCCGTAGCAGGTGTGATAGCGGATGCGCTCGACCGGCAGCCCGCGCAGCGCGTGGTTGATGTGCGCGATACGGCCCTGCATCCAGCTTCGGTACTGCGCGAGGTCCATGTCCTTGCGCGAGTCCCACGCGCTCACCATGCGCGGATCGTCGATCTGCAGATAGAAGCCGGCGTCGAGGATCGCCTGGTACTCCTCGCGCATTGCCTCTCCGTAAGCCTCGAAGTACGCCTCGTCCGTCCGGTAATGCACGTTCGCCATGAAGGGCATCGGCGACGCCGCCGGCATGAATCCGCCCTGTGCGCCCGCGCTGGCCATCGCTCGCTGCAGATTCGCAATGTCCCGCTCTAGGTACTTGCGCCCGACATACTTCACCGGCGCCACGCACACGCGCGGCGCGACGCGGATCGTGTGCTCGAACGGGCTGTGCTCGACGAAGCCGCGGTAGTAGTCGGGGAACATGCTCGCGTCGCGCCCTTCGGGATCGACCGGGCCGAGACGGCCGACATCCTGCTTCGGCTGCCGCGCCTCGAAGCCGTCCATCCTTTCCGACAAGTACGCAAAGAAGCTCGGCTTGCTCATCTCGCCGTCGGTGACGATATCGATGCCGGCCTCGACCTGCCGGCGCACGACGTCGCTGACCGTGCGCGCAAGCAGCGCCTCGTCCATCGCCTTCCCGGTCGCGAAATGCTCGCGCACGGCCTGAAGAATCTGCGGCGGCCGCGGTAGGCTGCCGGTATGCGTGGTGCGGATGGCCGTCATCGCCTTATATTAGCTTCCATGCGCTCCGCCCCCCTAGTGCTTTTCGCCCTCTGCACCGCGGCCCACGCGCAGTACCCCGACAAGCCGCTCCGCCTCGTCGTCGGCTTCACCGCTGGCGGTCCGACCGATCTGCCCGCGCGCTTCATCGCCGACCGCCTCGGCGCCGCGCTCGGCCAGCGCGTGGTCGTCGAGAACCGCCCCGGCGCCGCCGGCCAGATCGCGACGCAGGACGTGCTCGCGAAGCCGCGCGACGGCCATACCCTGCTGCTCTGCACGCACTTCGAGGCGATCAACGCCGCGGTCTACAGGAACGTCGCCTACAAGCTCCCCGACATCGCGCCGGTGAGCCAGGTCTCGCGCTACTACTACGGCGTGGTCGCGGCGAACGACCTCCCGGCGCGCGACTGGGAAGCGTTCGTCGCCTACGCCAGGGCGAATCCGGGCAAGCTGAACTACGGCATGCTCGGCAAGGGCTCGGCGCAGCACATCCTCGCGCTCGAGCTCGGCAAGCTCACCGGCACCGAGATGGTCGGCGTGCCTTACAAGGGCGGCGCCGATGCGCTGAATGACGTGCTCGCCAGCCGCGTGCAGCTCTACGTCTCGCCGACGCTCGCTGTGCTGCCGCCCTACAAGGCCGGGCGCGTGCGTCTCCTCGCCGTCTCGAGCCCCGAGCGCCTCGCCGCCGCGCCGGAGATTCCGACCCTCGTCGAGAAGGGCCTGCCGTTCGTGCGCTTCGGCTGGCTCGGCATCTGCGTCGGTTCAGGCACGCCGCAGCCGATCGTGTCGCTCCTCAATCGCCATGTCGTCGCAGTGGTGCAGTCGGCGGAATATCGCGAGATGGCGGAAAAGGCGGGCACGATCGCGGCGTCGAGCACGCCCGAGGAGCTGGCGAAGATCCTCGCCGAAACGTACGAGCAGACGGCGCGCATCAGCCGGGAGTTCGGACTGCAGCACTAGCGGACGCGTCGCGGGAATCACTGCATCAGCCGTCGCGCGTACAGGCCCGACGTTCACCAATCGTTAGACGGCGACACGCTATGAACGTGGCAGTCCTAGAAGGCATCCTGGCATTAGCAGCCACCTCCACGCTCCTCGTTGGATTGGCAATCCTCTGCCGTAGGTGCGGGACCGTCGACTCTGCCTTAAAGCTCCTCGGGGTCGCCTGTTTCGTAGTTTTCGTAGCCGTGGCCCTTACTCACGTTTTCGAAGCGCTCGCGATTCTTCCGACGCTCGGGTGGGGACAACCCCGAAGCATTGGCCACTACATCGACCTGGGAGCTGCGGTCCTTGGCCTCACGTTAGTGTTCGCAGGCCTCTTGTTCCAGTACGTCCACCGGGCCCCATGCATGAACACACGCCCCGAATGAGACGGGCGTGCGTTGAGCGGTGACCATTCAACACAGCAGACGTGCCGCACTAGGAGACGGTAGGCGTGCGCTGGCATCCACCAGCGCACGCCGCGCGGAGCTGTTGCCCGCCTCGCGGCCTATCTCTTGCCATCCCGGCGTCCAATAAACATGCCGCCGAGTTTTTCCGTATTTTTTCCGTACATGGGACGAGCTTGTTCTAAGTACCTGGTTCTGGCGGAGAGTGAGGGATTCGAACCCCCGAGCCCTTGCGGGCTAACGGTTTTCAAGACCGCCGCATTCGACCGCTCTGCCAACTCTCCTTTGCCTTCAGAGGCGGGGATTCTACGCGCCTGGAAATCGGCCTGTAAGATTCACCATGGTCGAGCCCACCAGCGGAAAGACGTCTCTCGTGAAGATCTATGGCCGGCTGGGCTCTGCGGAAGCGTTCCAGCTGCGCGATTTCCTGCACCGCTGCGATGTTTCCTTCGAATGGATCCCGCTCGAAAGCGACGCGCAGGCACGGCGACTCGCTGAAGGAGACGCTCTCCCATCGCCTTGCGCGGCGACAGGGGGCTGGAGGAGATCACGCTTGCGGACCGGGCCACCGGACAGAAGCGCAGTGCGAAGACCCGCTGGCTCTTCGTTTGCGTTGGCGGGGTGCCGCAGACCGATTGGGCGGGCGAACTCGGCGTGGCGCGCGATGAAGGAGGCTACCTGCTCACCGGGTGTGACCTGCTACGAGGGCCGGCCAGCTGGCCCCTCGACCGCGACCCGTTGTACCTGGAGACGAGCGTCCCCGGCATATTCGCCGCTGGCGATGTGCGCCACGGCTCGGTGAAGCCGGTTGCTGCCGCAGTGGGCGAGGGCGCCATGGCGGTCGCGTTCGTGCACCGCTACCTCGCGAACGGCTAGCTCGCCGCCCCGTCAGCTCAAACTCTCGTTGCAATTCGTCATTGCCGCCCACATATTAACGCTACAGGACCACCAAGTGCTTGAAACTTGGGGCCGCTTTGGTAGTCTTATGCACAGGAGGAATCCACGACTATGGAACTGAAACCCATACGTACCGGCGACCCGGCGATCAGCCGGGGCGTCACTTACGACGCGGCCGAGCTCGCCGCGGCAGAGCAGGGCCGAAAAGTCCTGCGCAGTACCTACTTGCTGCTTGCCCTGACGATGGTGCCTACGGTGGTCGGTGCTTTCATCGGCATGGCGACCGCGGGCGTCATCATTGCGCATCCCATCATCAGTACCTTTGTCATGCTCGCCGCGGTGATCGGCTTGCAGTTCGGCATCGCCGCCAACCGCAACAGCGCGCTCGGCATTCTGCTGCTGCTTCTCATGACAGGGCTGCTCGGCTGGTGGCTCGGGCCGATCCTCGATTTCGCTCTGCAGATGAAGAACGGCGCGGCGCTGGTCGGGTACGCGGGGCTTGGCACCGGCGCGATCTTCCTCGCCATGGGGGTCATTGCGACCACCGCGAAGCGCGATTTCAGCTTCATGGGCAAGTTTCTCTTCGTCGGCATGATCGCGTTGCTGATCGCGATGCTCGCGAACCTGTGGCTGCAGATCCCGGCTCTGGCGCTGACCATCTCGACGCTGGTGATCGTGGTGTTCTCGCTGTTCCTGCTCTACGACCTGAACAGGATCGTGCGCGGCGGCGAAACCAACTACGTGATCGCCACGACCGGCGTCTACATGAGCCTGTTCAACATCTTCGCGAACCTGCTTAATATCCTGCTCATGCTGAGCGGCGAACGCGATTAATCTGTTGAGAGACCCTTAAAAAGGGGCGCTGCGGCGCCCTTTTTGTTGCCGTGAGCTCGTTCCAACTCATTCTGCCTTGACGCCAGCGTTCTTGATCATCTTTCTCCAGCCGCGCCAGGTTCTCGCGGGCGCGTCCCACAGCCCACGGTGCGTGTCGTGATAGCCACGTTTGCGCCCGGCACGATCATGCGGATCGGCTTGCTCGGGTAGGGTTGCGCCCACACCGCAGTCGCCAGCGCGAAGCATAGGATCCGGGGGTCATTTCACTTCATTCTCCGTATCGCTCGAACACGGCAATGCTCTCGACGTGCGCGGTATGCGGGAACATGTTCACGGCACCGGCTGCGGCGAGCCGGAAGCTCTTAGTGTGGACCAGAACCCCGGCATCGCGCGCGAGCGTGGCCTGGTCGCAGGACACATAGACGATGCGCCGCGGCCAGTCCTCCGGCAATGACTTCACGATCTCGATGGCGCCTTCGCGCGGCGGATCCAGCAGCATCTTTTCGAACTTCCCGTAAGGGGAAAGAGGGTTCTTAAAAAGATTCAAGACTTCGAATTGCGCCACCAGATGGTTGTCGGACGCATTCTGCCGCGCCCTTTCCACCAGCTCGCGGCTGCCTTCGAAGCCGACCACCTGGGCGGCGCGCGTGGCGATCGGCAGGGAGAAATTGCCGAGCCCGCAGAACAGGTCCGCGACGCGCTCGCCGGGCTGCGGATCGAGCAGCCGCACGGCGCGCGACACGAGGATGCGGTTGACGGCGTGGTTGACCTGTGTGAAGTCAGTCGGGCGGAACCGGATGCGCAGGCCGAATTCCGGCAGATCGTAGTACAGCTCGCTGCTTTCCGGGTGAAAGGCGTGCGCCGTGTCAGGCGCGCCGGGCTGGAGCCAGACATGGACGGCATTTTCGTCGCCGAAGCGGCGAAGGAGCGAAAGATCGTTTTCCGACAGCGGCAACAAATGCCGGAACACCAGCACGGTCGCGTTGTCGCCGGCCGCCACCTCGATCTGAGGCACCCGCTCCCGGATCGAGAGTTGCTCGATCAGGTTTCTTAAGACGGGCACCAGGCGCGAGATGTTCTCGGGCAGGACATGGCACTCGCGCATATCGGCGACGTGAGTCGAGCGCCGCTCGCGGAAACCGACCATTACGCCGCCCTTCTTCTCGACGCGGCGCACCGAGAGCCGGGCTCTGCGCCGATAGCCCCACTCCTCGCCGTAGACGATCGGCAGCAGCACTTCCGCCTGTACTTTTCCAATGCGAGCCAGGTTGTCCTCCAGGCCGCGCTGTTTCGCGGCCATCTGCGTCGCGGCGTCGGCGTGCTGCGTCGCGCAGCCGCCGCACACGCCGAAGTGCGGGCAGCGCGGCGCGCGGCGGCCGGCAGACTCGCTCAATACTTCAATGGCCCTGGCGACGTCGAATTTCGGTTTCTTCTGGAAAATCCGGCAGGCGACGCGTTCGCCAGGCAATGCGCCTTCGACGAACACCACCTTGCCTTCGTGGTTGCGCGCGACACCGCGTCCCTCGGCGTCGAGCGCCTCGATGCTGAGGATCAGGCTTTCCAGAGCGACAGGAACTCGCGCCAGTGCGGCAGGTTTTGTTTCTCCAGGGCTGTCTTGAGCAGATTGCATTCCCGGGTGTACTGCTCTTTAGTGAATGCGCCGCGCTGCAGCTGGAAGCGAAGGTAGAGCAGGTAGGTATTCGCGCAATCGGCTTCGCAGTAGTCGCGGATGCGCCGGATCTCCCCCTTGCGGTAGTGCTCCCACACCGCGGCCCCGGCCATGCCGAGCTTGCCCGGAAAGCCCGCGAGACGGGCCATCTCGTCGAGCGGCACGTTGTTGCGCGGCTGGTACATGGCGAGCACGTCCATCAGGTCTAGGTGCCGCGCGTGGTAGCGGTTGACGTAGTTGTTGTACCTGAAGTCGCGGTCGTCCTCGCCCTGGTCCCAGAACTTGAGCGCGCAGCCGCCGCACAGGAGCGTGCGGCAATTGAGCACTGGCAGATCGAATCCCGTGCCGTTCCACGACACCAGCTGCGGGGTGTACCTGTCGATGCCGTCGAAGAATTTCTGGATGATCGCCGGCTCGTCGCGCTCTGGCTCGGCGATGGAGAAAACCTGGATGTTGTCGCCTTCGCGCAATACGCAACCGATGACGATGATGCGCTGCAGGTGCGCCGGCAGGAAATCGCTCCCGGTCGAGACGCGGCGCTTCTGGAAGGCGAGCTCGGCGACATCGGCGTCGGGCAGGTCGGCGGGCAGGTTGTAAAGGCTGCGGATCCCGGCGCAATCCGGAATGGTTTCGATATCAAAGGCGAGGACCGGCGTCATCAGTCGGGGAACACGCCGGTAGTGAGGTAGCGGTCGCCCCGGTCGCAGATGATCGTCACGATTAACGCGTTCTTCAGCTGTTTCGCGACGCGCAGCGCGACGTGCACCGCTCCGCCGGAGGAAATCCCCGCGAAGATGCCCTCTTCGCGCGCCAGGCGCCGCGTCATGTCCTCGGCCTCGGCCTGGCTGACGTATTCCAGCCGGTCGACGCGCTTCTTGTCGTAGATCCTCGGCAGGTAGGCCTCCGGCCACTTGCGGATGCCCGGGATCTGCGAGCCCTCCTCGGGCTGGCAGCCGATGATCTCGATCCTGCGGTTCTTCTCCTTGAAGAAGCGCGAGCAGCCCATGATGGTGCCCGTCGTGCCCATGCTGGAGACGAAATGCGTGATCCTGCCTTCGGTGTCGCGCCAGATCTCGGGCGCGGTGGTCTCGTAGTGCACCAGCGGGTTGTCGGGATTGGCGAACTGGTCGAGCATCGTACCCTTTCCCTCGCGCACCATCTTGTCAGCGAGGTCGCGCGCCGCCTCCATGCCGCCTTTCTGCGGCGTGAGGATGATCTCGGCGCCAAAGGCGCGCATGGCCTGGCGCCGCTCGGCCGAGAGATGCTCGGGCATGATCAGCACCATGCGATAGCCGCGCGTGGCTGCGGCCATGGCGAGCGCGATGCCAGTGTTGCCCGAAGTCGGCTCGATCAGCGTGTCGCCGGGCTTGATGCGGCCGCGCTTTTCGGCGTGGCGGATCATGGAGATCGCGGGCCGGTCCTTCACCGAGCCGGCGGGATTGTTGCCTTCGAGCTTGGCGAGGATCAGATTCTTGTTCCTGCGGTTCTCGTCGCCCGGCAGTCGCTGCAGGCGTACGAGCGGCGTGTCGCCGATGAAATCCTCGATCGTCTTGTTCATTTCTGCTGCAGCGCTTTCACGTACGCGGCGACGCCCTGCTCGACCGACATGAACCGGGCGTTGTAGCCGGCGGAGCGCAGCCGCGACAGGTCGGCCTCGGTGAAGCTCTGATACCTGTCGGCGAGGCCCGGGGGAAAAGGGACGTACTCGATGAGCCCCTTGTCGACCAGCTCGGGCACCGGCAGCTGTGTGCCCTGCACCGAGTTGATCACCGCCGCGGCGAGCTGGTTGAAAGTCTGCGCGCGGCCCGTACCACAATTGAAGATGCCGGACAGCTCGCGCCGCTCGAGGAACCAGAGGTTCACCTCCACCACGTCGTCGACGTGGATGAAATCGCGGCGCTGCTCGCCGTTGCCGTAGCCGCCCGAGCCGACGAACAGCTTCACCCGGCCGAACTCCAGCAGCTGCCGGTAGGCGTGGAACGCCACCGACGCCATGCGGCCCTTGTGCGCCTCGTTCGGCCCATAGACGTTGAAATAGCGCAAGCCCGCGATTTGGGCGGTGCGCGTTGCAAGCCGCTCGCGCACCCCCTGGTCGAAGAGGAACTTGGAATAGCCGTAGACGTTGAGAGGCCGCTCGGCGTGCCGCTCCTCGCGGAACTCAGGACCGGAGCCGTAGACCGAGGCCGACGACGCGTAGAGCAGCGGCACTTCCTCCTCCTGGCACCACTCGAGCAGGATTTTCGAGTAGCGGTAGTTGTTCTCCATCATGTAGCGACCGTCGGACTCCATGGTGTCGGAGCACGCGCCCTGATGGAGCACGGCGTCCACCGCGCCCTCGTACTGGTCGAGCCTGGCGATGAACTCCGTCTGATCGACGTAATCGGCAATGTCGCAGCCGGCGAGGTTCCTTACCTTGTCCGCCTGTTGCAGGTTGTCCACGGCGATGATATGCGTGATGCCGTGCCGGTTGAGCGCCTCGACGATCCTCGACCCGATGAAGCCGGCGGCGCCGGTGACGACGTAGTACATCAGCCTTTCCCGAAAAGTTCCTGGTAACTCGCCGCAGCGGTGCCGAGCTTGCCCACGACGATGCCGCCGGCGCGGTTGGCGATGCGCACGGCGTTCTCCAGCCCAACGCCCGCCGCCAGCATGACCGCCAAAGCAGCGATGACCGTATCGCCCGCGCCCGTGACATCGAAAACGTCGCGCGCCTCGGCCTTGATGTTGACGGCGCCGCCGCGCCGGTACAGCGTCATCCCATCCCCGCCGCGCGTGAGCAGCAGCGCTTCGAGATCGAGCTTCTCGCGCAGCGCCTGCGCACGTCGCCGCAGGTCCTTCTCGTCGTGCCAGGTGCCGACCACTTCGCGCAGCTCGGCTAGGTTCGGCGTCACGATGCTCGCGCCTTTATATCGCGAATAGTCGTCGCCCTTGGGATCTACCAGCACGCGCTTGCCGGCGCGGCGTGCGCTGCGGATCATCTCCGCTATGTGCGCGAGGCCGCCCTTGCCGTAGTCCGAGAGGATGACCACGTCGCAGTCCGCTAGCGCGTGCTTGAACTCCTGCAGCTTCGAGGCCAGCACCTCGCTCGAAGGCGGCTTCTCGAAGTCGATGCGCAGCAGCTGCTGCTTCCTGCCGATGACGCGCAGTTTCTGCGTCGTGTGCAGGCCGCGGTCGCGATGCAGGCTCGCCTCTATGCCCTTGCCCTTGAGGAGCTTCGCCAGCCTCTCGCCCGGCTCGTCGCGCCCCACCACCGAGAGGAGGCGGATGCGCGCGTTCAGCTCCTTGCAGTTCCACGCGACGTTGGCCGCACCGCCCAGGCGCTCGTCTTCGTGATCGATGAGGACCACCGGCACGGGTGCCTCGGGCGAGATCCTGGAGACCTCGCCGAACCAGTAGCGATCGAGCATCACGTCGCCTACGACCAGCACCCGCGCCTTGGATGTGTCCGGGGCTTTCAAGACTTTCTGCCAATCGGGAAATACTCCAGGCCCTGCGCGCGCACCGCGGCCGGGTCGTAAAGATTGCGGCCATCGAAGATGGCGGGTGTCTTCAGCTTTTGCCTGATGACGGCGAAATCCGGACTGCGGAATTCCTGCCATTCGGTGACGATCGCGAGCGCGTCCGCACCCTCCAGGGCATCGATCGCGCTGTCGACGATTTTCACGTTGCCGTCTTTCCCGAATAGCTTTCTTGCCTCACGGCCCGCGGCCGGATCATAAGCCTGCACGCTCGCGCCCCCCCGCGTGAGATCGTCGATCAGACTGAGGCTCGGAGCCTCGCGCATGTCGTCGGTGTTGGCCTTGAAGGCGAGCCCCCAGAGCGCAATTGTCTTTCCCGAAAGAGAACCAAAATGCCTTTTGATCTTCCCGGCAAGCACGTGCTTCTGCGCCTCGTTGACCGCCTCGACGGCGGCGAGCAGGCGCAGCGGGTGTCCGGCCTCGTCGGCGCTGCGCTGCAGCGCCTTCACGTCCTTGGGAAAGCACGAGCCGCCGAAGCCGGCGCCAGCGTACAGGAACTGGTAGCCGATGCGCGGATCCGAGCCGATGCCCCGCCGCACTTCCTCGATGTCGGCGCCGATCGCTTCCGCGAGGTTCGCGACCTCGTTCATGAACGAGATGCGGCTGGCGAGCATCGAGTTGGCGGCGTACTTGGTGAGCTCAGCCGAGCGCACACCCATCACGATGACGCGCTCGCGGTTGCGCTGGAACGGCGCATAGAGTTGGCGCAGCAGCGCGACCGCGCGCGTGTCGTCCGATCCGATGATGATCCGGTCTGGGCGCATGAAGTCCTCGACCGCCGCGCCCTCCTTGAGGAATTCCGGATTCGCCACCACGGTGAAATCGCTGCCGGTGCCGCGCTTCTTCAATTCCTGGATGATGGCCTGTTTCACTTTGTCCGCGGTACCGACCGGAACCGTGGACTTGGTGACCACGACCTTATAGCCCTGCATGTGCCGGCCGATGGCGCGCGCCGCGGCGAGGACGTGCTGCAGGTCGGCCGAGCCGTCCTCGCCGGGCGGCGTGCCGACCGCGATCAGCTGCAGCTCGCCGTGCGCCACGCTCGCCGCCACGTCGCTGGAAAAACGCAGCCTTCCCGCCTCGCGGTTCCGCTTGACGACCGGTTCCAGGCCGGGCTCGAAGATGGGGATTTCGCCCTTGTTCAGCCGCGCGATCTTGTTCTCGTCGACATCGAGACAGAAGACGTTATTGCCGGCATCCGCAAGGCACGCGCCGCTCACCAGTCCTACATAACCCGTTCCTATGACGGTGACGTTCATGGAGCCAGGTCGAATTCCTCGGTTCGGCGCGGCGGGTAGGTTTCCCAGCCGCCGCAGGCGGGACAATGCCAGTGGAACTGACGCGCCTTGAAGCCGCAGTTCTCGCAGCGGTAGCGCGCGAGGCGGCGCGTGTGCCCGTGGACCAGGTTGCGCACCAGCTCCAGGTCGCGCCGCCGCTCCGGCGAGCTGGCGGCGATGATCTGCGCCTCGAGCAGCCGGTCGAGGCCGAGCAGCGTCGGGTTGCGACGCAGCTCATCGCGCACCAGCGTATAAGCCTCCTCGGCACCCTTCACTTCCAGCGTCCGCTGGAACACGGTGTCGAGCAGGTCGAGCGAAGGATAGCGCTCGAGATAGGCGGCGAGCAGCCTCAGCCCCTCCTCGCCCCGCCCAGCTGCGCCATGCGCCTCGAGCAGCCGCTGCGCCGCGAGCGCGATGTACGCCGGGTTCTGCGACTCGATGCGCTTCCAGTGCTCGATCGCGCCGTCAAGATTATTCGCGCTTCTTTCCAGATCTCCCAACTGGAGGCTCGCCCGCACGCACTTGCGGTTGGCCTCGAGCGCCGCCTCCAGGTGCCGGCGCGCCGCGTCCGGGCGCGACTGCGCCGCCTCCGAGGCCGCGAGCTCGCAGCGGTACTGCGCCACGTCGCGATTGCGCGACTCGCCCGATTCGGCTGCCAGGCGGCGCGCCATCTCTATCGCCCGCGCCCAGTCCTTCTCTTGCTCGTAGATCTCCAGCAGATGCGAGCGCGCGGTGGCGGCATGCGGCCCGTCGGAGAGCCGCTTGAATACCTCCTCGGCGCGATCCAGGATGCCGGCCTTGAGGTAGTCCTGGCCGAGCTCCGCGAGCGCGATCACCTTCTGCTCGGCGCCCAGATCGGCGCGCTCGAGCAGGTTCTGGTGCATGCGGATGGCGCGGTCATACTCGCCGCGTCGCCGGAACAGGCTGCCGAGCGCGAAGTGCAGCTCGATCGTCTCCGGGTCGACCTTGACCACCTCGATGAACGCCTCGATCGCCTTGTCAGGCTGTTCGTTGAGCAGGAAATTGAGCCCCTTGAAGTAGGAGCGCGGCAGCGCCCGCGACTCCCGGACGATCTGCTTGATGTCGATGCGCGCCGCAATCCAGCCCAGGCCGAAGAACAGCGGAAAGCCGAGCAGCCACCAGAAATCGAACTCCATCGCTAGAGGCCCGGCAGCGGCGGCGCCGGCGGTTCGGTCGAAGAGGCCTGTTTCTTGAGAACTGCAATCTGCCTTCGCTGCCTGAGCAGCGGCATGAGAAGCGCGAGCACGCCGAACACCGCGCCTGCGGCGAAGAAGGCGAACAGCACCAGTACCAGCGGCGCCTGCAGCGCGAGGTCGAAATAGAAGCGCAGCGTCACGGGCTCGACGTTCTTCGCCGCAAACGCCACCAGCAGCAAGAAAACGGCTAGGCGGAGCGCCCAGGTGACGATGCGCATGGCGCCGCCCGCTTCGCGAGCGCCCTAGCGAACGGGCTGCGAAGCGCGCTGCGGCGGCGCGGCCGGGGCTTCGGGGGTTGCACCGTCTACCCGCTCGCGCAGTTCCTTGCCGGCCTTGAAGTGCGGCACGTACTTCTCGGGCACCTGCACCTTCTCGCCCGACTTCGGGTTGCGGCCCGTGCGCGGCGGCCGGTAATTCAGCCCAAAGCTGCCGAAGCCGCGGATCTCGATACGGTTGCCGGCGAGCAGCGCCTGAGTCATCGCGTCGAGAATCATCTTGACCGCGTACTCGGCGTCCTTCGCGACCAGCTGCGGATAGCGCTGGGCGAGGCGCGCGATCAGTTCGGACTTGGTCATGGTGACCCTTTCCCCCTTGGTGGCTGGTCCCGCTTTATTCCTGCGGGTTCGATCCGCTCTTGTCAAGCTTCGCGCGCAGCAGCGCCCCCAGGTTGGTCGCCCCCGCGCTCGCCGCCGCCTGCTCGGTGCGCAGCTGCTTCATCGCTTCGGTCTCCTCGGCGAGATCCCTCGCCTTGACCGACACGTTGATCGACCGGTTCTTGCGGTCGACGTTGATGATCATCGCCTGCACCGTATCGCCCTCCTTCAAGTGCGTGCGCAGGTCATCGACTCGCTCGCGCGAGAACTCCGAGGCGCGCAGATAGCCCTCGACGTCGCCACCGAGCGCGATCACTGCGCCCTTGGCGTCGACCGACTTCACCGTGCCGCTGACCAGGCTGTTCTTCTCGTGGCTGGCGATGAAGTTGGTGAACGGGTCGCCCTCGAGCTGCTTGACGCCGAGCGAGATGCGCTCGCGCTCGACGTCGATCGACAGCACCACCGCCTCGACTTCCTCGCCCTTCTTGAAGTTCTTCACCGCTTCCTCGCCGGCCGCCGACCACGACAGGTCGGACAGGTGCACCAGGCCGTCGATGCCGCCCGGCAGGCCGACGAAGACGCCGAAATCGGTGATCGACTTGATCTGGCCCTTCACCCGGTCGCCCTTTTTGTACTCGCGCGCAAAGTCTTCCCACGGGTTCGGCATGCACTGCTTCATGCCGAGCGAGATGCGCCGGCGCTCCTCGTCGATCTCGAGGATCATCACCTCGACCTCGTCGCCGACCTGCACCACCTTGGACGGATGCACGTTCTTGTTGGTCCAGTCCATCTCGGACACGTGGACCAGGCCTTCGATCCCCGACTCGACCTCGACGAATGCGCCGTAGTCGGTGAGGTTGGTGACCTTGCCGAACAAGCGCGTGCCCTGCGGGTAGCGCCGCGCGATGCCGACCCACGGGTCCTCGCCCAGCTGCTTCAGGCCGAGCGAAACGCGGTTCTTCTCGGCGTCGAACTTGAGCACCTTCGCCGTAACCTCGTCGCCGACGTTGAGCACCTCAGAAGGGTGCTTCACGCGCCGCCAGGCGAGGTCGGTGATGTGGAGCAGCCCGTCGATGCCGCCCAGGTCGACGAACGCGCCGTAATCGGTGATGTTCTTGACGATTCCCTTGACCGTCGCGCCCTCCTGCAGCGACGAGAGCAGCTGCTCGCGCTCGGCGCCCGCAGTCTCCTCGAGCACCGCGCGGCGCGAGACGACCACGTTGTTGCGCTTGCGGTCGAGCTTGATGACCTTGAATTCCATCTGCTTGCCCTCGTAGGGCGTGGTGTCCTTCACCGGGCGCAGGTCGACCAGCGACCCCGGGAGGAAAGCGCGGATGCCCTTGGTCATCACGGTGAGGCCGCCCTTCACCTTGCCGGTGATCACGCCCTGCACCTTCTCGCCGGTCTCGAGCGCCTTCTCCAGCTCGAGCCAGGCGGCCATGCGCTTCGCCTTGTCGCGCGAGAGGCGCGTGGCGCCGTAACCGTCTTCAAGGGCTTCGATGGAAACGCTGACAAAGTCGCCGGGCTTCACTTCCACCTGCCCGGCGTCGTTGCGGAATTCCTCTACGGCGATGATGCTCTCCGACTTCAGCCCCGCGTTCACTACCACGAAGTTCTCGTCGACACTGACGACCTCGGCGGTGATGACTTCGCCGATGCGCATCTCCTTGCGGTTAAGGCTTTCCTCGAAAAGCGCCGCAAACGATTCGCCGGCGGATTGGGTCGGAGCTGGGGAAATACTGGCCATGTAGGAAAAAACCTTTTCAAGCCGCAGGTTTAGCAACTGCACTGCAGGTCAAGTTAATAAAAGGCCACGCGCTAACGAAGCCCGCCTGTCTTCTCCCGATACCAGCGGACGATCAGCTCGGCCACGGCGTCGATCGAAAGCGCAGAAGAATCGAGCACTTGCGAATCCGGCGCGGGAACCAGAGGCGCGACCGTGCGGTTTTTGTCGCGCGCATCCCGTTCCGCCAAGTCCCGGGAAAGGGAGCGAAGATTAGCAGGGATTCCTTTGTCGATCAACTGCTTATATCTCCGCTCGGCCCTCACTTCCGGGCTCGCTGTCAAGAACACCTTAAGGGTCGCGTCGGGAAAAACAACAGTTCCCATGTCGCGGCCGTCGGCAACCAGCCCGGGCGGCCGGCGAAAGGCGTGCTGGCGCTGCAGCAGACGCGTGCGGACCTCACGAAGCTTGGCCACCTCGGAGGCCCGCTTACTCACCTCCTCGCTGCGCACGTCCAACGTAACATCTTGATCGGACAAGATGATTTTGTCGCCTGCGAAGCTGACCGCCATGCGCTCGGCCACCTCCGCCAGGGCCTTTTCAGCGCTGATCTCGTTCCTTAATGAGACGAGCGCGATCAAGCGGTAGAGCGCGCCGCTTTCAAGGTAGTGAAACAACAGCTCGGCGGCCACGCGCTTGGCGATCGTGCCCTTGCCTGAGGCCGAGGGGCCATCGATGGCGATCACGGGCGCGACCGAGGCGCTCATGCGGCCGCGATGCTGGCGAAGGCGCTGAAATACCCCGGGAAAGTCTTGGCGACGCAGCCCGGATCGTTGATGCGCACCGGCACGCCGCCCAGCGCGGCGAGCGAAAAGCTCATCGCCATGCGGTGGTCGTCGTAGGTGTCGATTCTTTGATTGGAATTCAAGACTTTGGGCGGCGAAATGCGGATCCAGTCCCTTCCTTCTTCCACGCGCGCGCCGAGCTTGCGCAACTCGGTGGCCATGGCGGCGAGCCGGTCGGTCTCCTTCACGCGCCAGCTGCCGATGTTGCGCAGCGTGCTCGGCCCGTCGGCGAACAGCGCCGTCACCGCCGCGGTCATCGCCGCGTCGGGGATGTGGTTCAGGTCCATATCGATGGGCTTCAGCTTGCTTTTTGCTGCAACCTCGATCCAGCCATCGCCCATGGAGACGCTCGCGCCCATGCGCTCGAGCACTTCCGCGAAGCGCACATCGCCCTGGATGCTGTCGCGCCCGACGCCCTCCACGCGCACCGGCCCGCCGCCGATCGCGCCGGCGGCGAGAAAGTACGACGCGGACGAGGCATCGCCTTCGACGTAGATCTTTCCCGGTGAGACGTACCGCGCGGCCGGCACCTCGAACGATTGCCATTCCTTGCGCGTCACCTCGACGCCGAAGCGGCGCATCACCTTCAGGGTGATTTCCACATAAGGCTTGGAAATCAATTCGCCCTGCACCTCGACCCTCGATTTCGAATTGAGAAGAGGCAGGGCCATGAGCAGCGCCGTGAGAAACTGCGACGACACGTCGCCTTTCACCGTCACCGGTTCATTCAGCTTGATGGTCGCGGGGTGCAGCGCGAGCGGCGGATAGCCGTCCGCACCGAGGTATTCAACGTCTGCCCCGATCCCGCGCAGCGCGCTCACGAGATCGCCAATGGGGCGCTCGTGCATCCGCGGCGCGCCGCAAAGGCGGTATTCGCCGCCGGTCATCGCCAGCGCGGCGGTGAGCGGCCGCAACGCGGTGCCGGCATTGCCGAGGAACAGCTCGGCTTTTCTAACCGGGAACGGGCCGCCCACGCCCCGGACGCGCTGCTCTGAGGATCGAACCCCCAGTTTTGACAGGGCGTCACGCATGACGCGGGTGTCGTCGGCGTCGAGCAGCCCGTTCACCTCGGTATCGCCGGTGGCGAGCGCCGCGAGAAGCAGCACGCGATTGGAGATGCTCTTCGAGCCGGGAAGCCGCACCTTGCCCGCCGCGCGGCCGATCGGCTTCAGCTCGAGGCTGTCCATCAGGATTCGAATTCGCCGTCGAGCCAGCGCCGCCGGGCAGCGCGGGCATCGCTGAACAGCTTCTCCAGCGCAGCCGAATCCGCTGCTTCAATGATTTTTCTTATGGAGCCCAGGTTTTTCGAATAGCGGTCGATCTCTTCCAGCAGGCGATCGCGGTTGGCAATGCAGATGTCGCGCCACATTTCCGGGTGGCTCGAGGCAATGCGGGTGAAGTCGCGAAAACCGCCGGCGGCGTACGAGAAAAGCCGCGCCGCGTTCGCGCGTGCCGCGATGTCGTGCACCAGCGCAAAGGCGAGCACGTGCGGCAGGTGGCTTACCGCGGCGAGCACCGCGTCATGCTCATCAGGATTCATTTTCGTGATCCGCGCGCCGCACGATTCCCAGGCTTGTTCCACTTTGCTCACCGCCACCGCCGGGTTCTCCGGCAGCGGGGTCAGAACGACTGTTCTGTTTCTGAACAGCTCCGGCGTCGCCGCCGCGACGCCGCTCTTCTCGGCGCCGGCGATCGGATGCCCTGGGACGAACTGCGCAATTTTTTCCTTCAGTGCGTTGCGCGCCGCGGCAACGACGTCGCGCTTCGTGCTTCCGGCGTCCGTGACGATCGCCTTGGAACGAAGGCTCATTGAAGAGAGAATTCTCGGGTAGTGCGAGACCGGTGTAGCGAGAAGAACCAGGTCCGCGCCGCGCGCCGCGGCGGCCGGATCCGGGGCGATCGAATCGATGGCGCCGCGTTGCACAGCGAGGTTCATGTTGCCGGGATTGCGCCCGGCGCCGACGACGTGCGCGCAGGCCCTCGCCTGCTTGAGGGCCAGCGCGAAAGACCCGCCGATCAGGCCGACGCCGATGATCGCGACTCGCTCGAAGAGCATCAGTCCTTGAGGCTCGCTGCGAGCGCGGCCAAGAATTTCTCGTTCTCCTCGGGCGTGCCGATCGTGACGCGCAAGTGCTCGGGCAGCCCGTAGCCGCCGCCTACCGGCCGCACGATCACGCTCCGGCGCAGCAGGCGCTTGTAGATCTCGGCCGCTTTGCCGACGCGCAGGGTGAGGAAGTTGGCATGCGACGGAATGAAATCGAGCCCGAGGCGGCGGGCACCTTCCTCGAGCTGTTTCAGGCCTTGCAGGTTCTCGGCGTAGCTGCGCGCGACGAACTCCATGTCGTCGAGCGCGGCGGCGGCCGCGGCGAGCGCGACGCTGTTCACGTTGAACGGCTGGCGCACGCGGTTCATCACGTCGGCGACCGACGAATGCGCGAGCGCGAAGCCGACGCGCAGCCCGGCGAGGCCGTAGGCCTTGGAGAAGGTGCGCGTGACCACGAGGTTCGGATGGCGCTTGATCCACTTCGCGCTGTCGCCGCGCAACTCGGGCCTCAGGTACTCGTGGTACGCCTCGTCGAGCACCACGATGACGCGCTCGGGAACGCGGCGCAGGAACGCTTCGATCTCGTCCGGGCGCGCCAGGGTGCCGGTCGGGTTGTTGGGGTTGGCGATCCAGGCCACGTAGGTCTCGTCGTCGATCGCCTTGGCCATCGTCTCGAGATCGTGGCCGTAGTTTTTCGCCGGCACGACGATCGCGCGCGCGCCGCGCGCCTGCGTGGCGAGCGGGTACACAGCGAACGCGTGCTCGGACAGTACCGCGGCGCGGCCGGGTCCGAGGAAGGCGAGCGCCACCAGCTCGAGCACGTCGTTCGAGCCGTTGCCGAGCACGATCGACGACGGGTCGACGCCGTAGCGCGCCGCGATCGCCTGCTTCAGCTCGAAGCCGTTGCCGTCGGGGTAGCGCGCGACCCCGCCGATCGCCGCCTCGATCGCCGCGCGAGTCCGCGGGCCGATGCCGCGCGGGTTCTCGTTGGACGCGAGCTTGACGATGCCGGCTTCGTCGAGCCCCATCTCGCGCGCCAGCTCGGAGATCGGCTTGCCCGGCTGGTACGGCGCGATCGAGCGCACGTACGAGGGCGACAGTTCACACGGGTCCATCAGCATGCTGAGGGGTAAGAGCCAAGTATTTTCAGATACGGCGCCTTCGCACGCAGTTCGGCGAGGGCCGTGGCAACGCTCGGGTCCTTTTGATGGCCCTCGATGTCGATGAAGAACATGTACTCCCAGAGCGCACC
>Ga0209154_1000667_pt1 | contig 21949 bp, 18 predicted proteins | sample GraSoiAngelo_121_FD_185878 | JGI IMG/M metagenome (GOLD analysis project Ga0209154, IMG submission 185878) | Grasslands soil microbial communities from the Angelo Coastal Reserve, California, USA - 14_0919_12_20cm (SPAdes) (version 2) | ecosystem: Environmental > Terrestrial > Soil > Grasslands ... | reverse complement strand
CATCGCGTGCTGAAGCTCGCGGAGTCGGACCTCGTCGCCAGAGTGGGACTGTATGTAAACGTAGATGAGCATCGCTGTCTCTGAGAGCTTCAAGCCAGCCCTTTCTCGAACTAGTGACTCGAACACACGGCGGTATGATAGCTGATCAGTTGCTTATAGTTCGATACTATAGAACACCCATTCAATAGACTCGAAATCGCGTCTAACGAAAACAATCCAAGGGCGGCATGGTATCAGTGTTCACAGCCTGCGATGGACGTTCATAACAACACTGACAAACTCTGGCTGGCTCCACACATGGCTAACTTCATGGCAGGTCATAAACCCGCTCTCTACAACGACATGAAGTCGCGAGGCCCAGAGTTCCTGGGTGAAAAGTGACGCACCCGTAGACTTTGGTCCGAAGCCGAACCTAACAGATAAGCAGGTCATTGAAGCATTCATTCGTGGAGGAGGACTAGATCATGAACGGATTCTCCGAGAGGAAGCTCAATCGGACGGTTCCGGCGAGCCACACCGCATCAAAACATCGGAGAGGGAACAATGGGAACTGAGAACCCTGACGAAAGCCTTTGCTCAAAGCGTCTTCACCAAGCCGAACGGCATACCCCCTGTTTCTAGTGCCCGCCTTGGTAGCCCGGGGGAGATTCGAACTCCCGTCGATGGGTTTCTTCCTGGTTTTCGGGGTCCAAAGCCCATCATTGGCCGGGTCATTTGTTTTCGACCCTTGCTAGTCCACTACACCACCGGGCTACAAGAGACCCGGGTCTCCGGCCAAGTCCCAATAAGCCTTCTGCGGCAATCTAACCAGCACTTTCAAATCTAACCTTCACTGTCGAAGTTTTCACTCTAGCCATTTGTCAGTCCGACTTTCGCGCGGAACTCCGAGTATCGGGGATCCTTTCTGAGATCTTTGAACAGAGGGTGTGACTCGATGTTGAACGGCCACGAGTGGATTTCCGCCTGTCTCGTAAGTGCCTTGAAAGCCTCGTCGAGTCTGCCCAAGGCTGTGTTGATGAATAGCTGGCCATAGAGGCGTGCGCCTTCGCTTTTTTGGGTCATCATATATTCGATAGTCTCCTCTGCCTCCTTGCTCCTTCCCGTGAAGGCGTAGATCAGTCCCTGGTCCAAGTTGACGAGCGGCTCGTCTGGACCGAGCTTCATTGCCGTGTCAATCATCTCTTGGGCAGTGCCGAATTCGCGCTTCATCATGTAGGATTCTGCGAGACCCGCGTATATCCTGGGATGGTTCGGAGTGTGCTCTCTCATCTTTCCAAGTACCTCCAAGGACTCTCCGATTCTTCCCGCAACTCTGTATGCCAGGGCAAGATGGTTGCCTGCGTAGAATGAGAGGGGATCAAGCTCAGCTGCCTTCTGGAATGCGGAAATGGCCTCGTCGAGCCTGTTGAATGTCGTGTATTCAATGCCAAGGCTGATGTGAGCTTCGGCTAGGTTAGGGTTAATCTCAATCGCCCTCTCTGCCTCTTCCATAGACAGATTCAGCCTGTCGAGTAAAGAATGGACTCTGGCCATGGTGGCGTGCGCTTCAGCCCACTCGGGTCCTAGCTCCAGGGCCTTTCTCGCTTCCTCCTCGGCTTTGGTCACCGCGGGTAGAAAGTCCTCGTATCCTCCCATGGCCAAGCTGGCCCAAGCTTGCGAAAGCCCTGCATGAGCCCTGACGAACCTTGGGTCAATAGCAATTGCCTCTTCAAGCAAAGAAATGGACTCTCTGATTCTTGACTGAGTTGACTCGGGAAGTAGCTGCATCGCTTTCAGATAGTACGTGTATGCTCCGATGTCGTCCGTATCCTTCCTCGGAGTCTTGGAAAAGACCCCGGCCTTCAATGAAGCCGCGACGTTGGAGGCCACCTCGTCCTGGATTACGAATATGTCGTCCAGTTGTCTGTCATAATTCGAGGCCCACAAGTGTTCCTCGGTCCCAGCGTCAATTAACTGAACCGTGACTCTAATCTTGCTGCCCGCTTTTCTGACGCTCCCTTCGACAATTGAGCCGACCGCAAGTTCTCTTCCGATCTGAGAGATGCTCTTCTCCTTCCCCTTGTAGTTCATGATGGAAGTCCTCGCGATCACTTTGAGATCGGAAGCTTCCGAGAGTTTAGTGATCATCTCCTCGGTCATACCATCGGCCAGGTATTCGTCGTTCGGGTCAGGGCTAATGTTTGTGAAAGGCAGCACCGCGATTCTTCGCGTGTCCGCCCGCTGCTCGGTGATCGCTTGTTTCTCAGCCCATGGCATAACCATCTTGTACACTTCTATTGGATTCCTGACGTTCTTCAGAGGCTTGTACCCCAGATTAGTGGAGGAAAGCTCAAACTTGTTCTGCACATGATCGTAAACTTGTCTTGTGAAGCAGACTCCTCCGTCCTCGGCGAGCGCCTCTATCCTAGACGCCACGTTCACAGCGTCACCGGAAACGTCGCCCCCGGATTCGACCACGTCGCCTAAGTGGATGCCCACCCGCAGGTGAATTCTTCTCTCTTCAGGCAACGAGAAGTTGAATTCTCGAGTCGCTCGCTGAACATCGTACGCACATCTTATTGCATCTAGAGCGCTCGAGAATTCTACGAAGAAAGCATCTCCTATGATCTTCACTTCTCTCCCGCTGTGCCTAGCGAGGATAGGCCTGATCAGCTTCCTCTGCTCATCGGCGAGGGCGAGGGACAGGGACTCGTTCCTCTGCCCGAGGGCTGTATAGCCTACCATGTCCGTGAACATGATTGCTGCCAGCCTCCGCTGACCTTGTGACAAGCTCTAGTTCCTGGGTTTCTGCTCCCGCCGGAGATAAAGCCGTTACGGGAGGAGCTTAATCACTTCTTGCCAGTGTTTCTCTGGAAAAAATTAAGGGTTTCGAGAATCGGACAGGGGACCTGGAGAGGGCCGTTATGGGGTTCGATTCTGCTCTTCGTCACAACTTCCCCCAGAGGCACAACTCTAGGCTGTGTGGTCCTCTAGTTTTATTGCAAATTTCTTCTCGGTGATCTGTTTCAGGTCGACTAGGTCCTTATCGTGTGTGAAGAAGACTGGGACGTTGTTCGCCATTAGGTCGGCGAGGATTAGGGAGTCGCGGCCTCCGAGCTTGTGGCGGACGGCCAGGTCGAGAGCTAGGTTGGATACTCTCCTTGACTGACTATAGAATTCGACGTGTGGACGATTCTGAAGGGAGACAAGTCGGAGTCCAGCGTCGATGAGATCCCATTCTTAGTCGAAGAATTGTACGTAATATGCTTCGTGCAGGACCGTTGGGTTCAATCCGATCTTCGACTCGGCCGAAAGCCCCAGAATGACTTTCTTGGCATTTTTGATTCTCTGGGAATCCCGGATCGAGCGCATAGCAGAGAATGTTAGTGTCTAAACCCTGGATCAAGCGCGTGAACTAAGATAACCGTTCTTTCCAGATCTTCTTCATCTGCGAAGGGCTCGGGTTGCGGGGCTTGTCAGTCCTCGTAGGCGGACTCTCGATCAACTCGCGAAACTTCGAAAGATAGTCTCTCTTCCTGGCCGGATTCACGACAAGCCCGACACGCGTTCCCGTAGAAATGCTTTCCATCCGTGGAGCCTTCCAGGCAATCGCCTGACTACTAGCTGTATTCGTTTTCTTTGCAGATAAGACCGATGCCTCGCCCTGCGAGTCCCAAGGAAAACGCCTAGAAAACGCCTGAGGGTCCATGACGATGTTAATCTCAACTGGAGATGAATAGTCCGTCTTTGAGGGATGTTGATGGGTCCGCGTTTAGAATATGGTCAGCTCGGCACCCTATGGAGAAAATGGGTATGCGTGCTAGTCTCGCGACACAGAAACCGTTTTCCAGAAAATCCTAGAGTTTCATAACCTGAACATGTGGGACTCCGGCGATGGTTATGACCGCGTCCGGATGAACCAGTCCATTATTGATGGCTGCATCCACTATCTTTCTACCAACAAGATTCAGCATATCAGCGCCGACCATCAAGACAACCGCTTCCGTCAGTCCTACAACTGCGCTCCCGTAGAACTTCGATTCCGGAGCTAGCTTCAATCGTCCCTCGCGGAATGTCCGCCCCATACACTCCTCGTCGCAGCACGCCACCAGCAAGCCCTTCTCAGTCTTGTAGGACGTGGCGTAGACGAGGTCCAAGCAGCACCCCTTATGTCGTCAGGATTGACGATCGCGCACCGCATGCTTCGCAGACGAGGAAGGACAAGCGTCCCTCCCTGACAACCCGAGTATCCGGTCTGTGACAGACGGGACAGATGACGAACCTGTTCGAGTAGACACTGATCAGCCGGTTAATCGTCTCACGCGAAAACCTCCCCTGGAAGTAGCCACGACCACTCTCATACGACCCCGCAGTAGCCATCTCCTTCGCCAAATACTTCAACACATGATGAGGATCACGGTTCAAACGATCAACAACATCAGAGAAATTCACAACAATCGTCCTCTGCCCGATTATCTGTACCAAAGCGATTGGCAGCTCGAAACGCTCGCCGGTGCCAGTGGATTGTGTAATCTTCGATAACGCTCGATCCAGCAAGCCGTCGTAGTCATTCATTGATAGCGTCATGACTAGTAATGGGTGGTTGGCCTATTTCAACGATATTCCGGTCGCAAACGCTTATCCAAAGCTCGAGACCCAAGAACATCCAGAGCGGAGGACGAGAGTCGACTGGGAAGATGGGTAGTCTGCAGCGCATGGCCATACGTCAACGACAGACCCCATCTAGGAACCTTCACGCACCTCCTTTCCGCAGATGTCTATGCGCGCTACTTGAGATTGAAAGGCGAGGACGTTGTAATGGTGAGTGGCAGCGACGAACACGGTGCCCCAATAGAAGTTGAAGCGATAAAACGCAAGATCCCACCCCGCCAACTAACCAACCAGTATCACCGAATCTTCACGCACAGCATCAAACAGTTCAACATACAATTCGACAACTACACACGAACAGAAAGCCCTGTTCACAAAAAGTTCGTCCAAGAATTCTATCGCACCCTCGACAAGAACGGATATGTCTTCAAACAGAACATCGTCCTGCCATACTGCGAAAACGACAAGCGCTTCCTGCCAGACAGGTTCGTAGAAGGAGAATGTCCATACTGCCACTACACCCCCGCCCGCGGAGACCAGTGCGACAACTGCGGCCGAGTACTCGACCCGAAGGATCTGATCAATCCATACTGCGTACTCGACCACAGCACACCCGTAATGAAAGAGTCGGCCAGCTGGTTCTTCGACCTCCCCAAACTTTCAGACCAATTGAAAAAGTACGTTGAGGAGAACCCGAACCTCCCAGAGAATGCTAGAAACTTCAGCCTGAGCTGGATCCGAGACGGACTGAAACCCCGCTCGCTAACCCGTGACCTAGCCTGGGGCATCCCCGCACCCTTCAAAGGCGCCGAGGACAAGACCATCTACGTCTGGATGGAAGCAGTCCTCGGCTACATCAGTGCAGTCAAAGAATGGGCAGAAAAAAACAAGAAACCCAGCCAGTGGAAGAAATACTGGCTAGACCCTGCCAGCCGCAACATCCACTTCATCGGCAAAGACAACATCCCCTTCCACGTCATCGTCTTCCCCGGCCTACTCCTAGCCAGCCACGAAGGATACAACCTACCATGGGAAGTAGCCAGCACAGAATACATACAATTCGAAGGCCAAAGATTCTCCAAAAGCCGCAAGATCGGCGTCTGGATAGACGAAGCGCTAGAACTCGAAGACGCTGAATATTGGCGGTACGCGCTCATCAGCCTCCGCCCCGAACAGAGAGACACGAACTTCACCTGGGAAGAATTCGAACGGAAGATCAACACAGAACTCAACGATGTGCTAGGCAATTTCATTCATCGCACCATCACTTTCATCAGTACAAGATTCAAGAATAGGATCCCGAAATTCATCGCCGACAAAGATCGAGATCAAGCCGTCTTCAAGATTCTTCACGAATCGCCGAAACGTCTCGACGAGAAGCTTGAACGCTTCCGTTTGAAAGATGGCCTCGAACAAGTCGTCCAATTGGCAAGAGAAGGCAACCGCTATCTGAACGAGAGCGCACCATGGCACTCATTCAAGACCGACCCCTCAGAGGCGGGTCAGACCCTGGGCGTAGCGGCCCAGATTGTTGGCACGATTGGAATACAACTCCAACCATTCCTCCCGATAACCGCGACACAAATCCGTCGAAGCATCTTCCAAGGAAAGAAGCCGGACTGGAAACTGGCAGGCACGATCACCGTGAAGCCCAATGCTAAGATCAGGCCTATGAAACCACTCTTCCACAAAGTGTCAGCTCAGAATCTCCGAACCAGACTCGAAGAAATACGGAATGTGACAGCTACTGAAGCTGAAGCTTGACTTTCACGTTCACACAACCGCATCCTCGGACGCTCATACTCGACCAGACGAACTGGTCCCGAGGTGTAAGGAGAGAGGCCTCGACGGTCTTGCGATAACCGATCATAACGTACTAGCAATAGACGTTCCTTCAGAACTACTCATCATTCCTGGAATAGAAGTCTCCAGCCGTGATGGGCACATTATCGGCCTAGGCGTATCAGACACGGTCCCGAGAGGATTGTCTGCCGATGAAACAATCTTACAAATCAAGCGGCTGGGGGGTGTCTCGATCGTAGCACATCCCTATGACTTTCTTCGCTCAGCCTTAAACCCAGAAATTCTAACGACGGTGCCGGACGCGATCGAAGTGATCAACTCCGCAAGCATGCTGCACTCCATCACCTGGAAACGGGCGAGAACCTTCGCTGAGAAAAGAAAGCTGCCGCAAACCGCCGGCAGCGATTCACATATTCCGGAGACGATAGGAAAAGCCTATACGATTGTTGACATCGAATCGAGAAACGTTGCTTCAGTTCTATATGCGATAAGAAATGGACAAGTGGCTCCTGAAGGACGACCCTATCATTTCAGTGATAGAGTAAGAAAGATCATTCGATGAGAATCAGGACTAAGCCAGCTCCATCTCGTACAGTGGCATTCGGACGCCGACTCTAGTCGCCTTTGATTCGAGCCCATATTCCATATCGTACAAGTCCTCGATCAGATCGTCAACGGTTCCGAGTGCCATGTCGTAGGTGTATCCTGAGAGGAATATCGACAGGCTCGATCGTGCTTGACATCTAGTACTCACATGGACGAAATCCACGTCATGACCCACCAGAGACGAGATCGCTTCGTAGGCTTGGGCCGCTTGACCATTATTGAGTGGCTCGATTCCTCTGAAGAGGAGAACTGCGCCTTTGGCTTTCGTCAACGGGAGACTCGCAGACGGGGTCGTTAGGGCGTCTGATACTGCTGACTGGACTTTTTCTTTCGATTCTACTGGACCAATGCATACGGTCGCAACCGATCCCAGTGAGAGGATGTTCAGGATCTGATGACTAATCATCTGGTCGCTCGAAGCGACGACTTCTGAAAGACCGCGCACGGCGAGTGCTGCTGTTTCATCTGCAACCCTTTTCGAATCTAGGAGAGCCGGCTTTTCGACAGAATTGTCGACGATGACCGTGCAATTGCATGCTTCGACCATCTTCTTCAGACCGCGAAGAGCCACGAAGCGTCTCTCTCGCTCATGGATGAAAGGCAAGGAAACTACTGAAACTATAGGTCTGACTCGGTCACGGTGCCACTGCGCAATCAGGGGAGCCGCCTTCGTCCCGGTCGCTCCTCCCAGACCCGTCAGTAGAATTGTGAAATCAGACTCCCGGGTAAACGGGGATACTCTGTAAGCTAGCAGTTGACCTTGTCCACCTCGCTGCCTCGTCAATGAAGAGTTAGTCTCTGTGGAGTCGGCCAGAAGGACCTTGTTCTGTGCTCTTGATTCTGATAACTGGCCGCGGTCAGTGTTCACTGCTACGCAGTTTCTTGGACTGATTCCTCCATCGATTGCCTGGCTCAGAAGATTATTGCCTGCCCCACCTACTCCAACAATTGCTACTTGTGAGCTGTGAGATGATAGTGGAGGATGAGAGACTATTTCTTCAGTCGACAAGATAGGCCAGTGAAACTACTGACTTTGATATATACGAATCCTAAGCAGAGGTATTACGTCTCGAATACGAAATAGCTCAAGACGCATATCCATTTATAAAATAGTATGGTCTCGCGAAGCATGCACTTGTTCAAACAGGAGACCATCGCGTTCACTATCTACTAGGCGGGGATGTCAATCCCGACTTCGACTCTTGGGGAGATATCTCCTCGTTCGAGACTTTGCGATTCTCCAATAACGTCGGATTGTTCCAGTGAAGTGTCAGAGTCTTAGGATGCGAGGCTTTCACATCATCTATCCGCCTGACGGATGCATAGTGCGGCGCATCCTTCACTAGTTCTGGATTAGTCTGAGCTTCACGATACACTCCGAGAAGAGCTTCGACCAGTTGATCCAAATCCGCAAGACTCTCGGTCTCGGGAACTTCTACCATCAAAGCCTCGTCCACAATCTGCGGAAAATATGTCGTCGGAGCGTGGACCCCTTTGTCTAGCATTCGTTTCGCAAGATCCATCGCTCTGACCCCTGTTGAATCGTAGAGCTTCTTTGCACTGAGAACAAACTCGTGCTTCCTAGCTCGGGCGAAGGGAAGCTCGTACGTGCCGCTTGCTAGAATCCGAGACAGGATGTAGTTCGTGTTGAGGACGGCCGTCTCTGCCACTGTCTTGAGTCCCTCGGCACCCAGGCTCATGATGTATGCATAGGCGCGGACGAGAATTCCAATGTTGCCGTGGAACGCCCTGATCTTTCCAACCGTATCTGGAACATTGTAATCGTAGAAATACTTCTTTCCATCAAATCCTATCAAGGGAATCGGCAAGTAGCGCTCTAGCTCCTTCGTCACACCCACAGGACCGGCGCCTGGGCCACCACCGCCGTGAGGAGTCGCGAAAGTCTTGTGAAGATTCAGGTGGACAATGTCGAAGCCCATGTCGCCGGGTCGGACCTTTCCAAGCAAAGGATTGAAATTCGCTCCATCATAATAGAGCAAGCCCCCCGCCTCATGGACGATCTTTGCGATTTCGAGAATGTTCTTCTCGAAGATTCCTAGCGTGTTAGGATTTGTAATCATCAGTCCAGCCGTATTCGGACCGGCCAACTTCCTCAGTTCTTCAAGGTCAACCATCCCTTCGGAGTTCGATGGGACGACCATGACCTTGAACCCGGCCATGGCCGCGCTGGCAGGGTTCGTGCCATGTGACGAGTCTGGCACAATCATTTCCGTTCTCTTCTCCAACTCCCCCCTTGACCGATGATGGGACCGGATGATGAGGCAGCCCAAGTACTCCCCGTGGGCACCAGCCGCAGGCTGAAGGGACATACGGCTCATCCCAGTAATCTCCGCCAAGATTCTGTCGAGGCGATACAACAGAGCAAGCATTCCTTGGACGGTCGACTCATCCTGTTCAGGATGAAGCTTCTCCAGCTTGTGAGTCGAGACCGCTAGCTCGGCTGATTTCGGATTGTACTTCATAGTACAACTACCCAAGGGATAGATTCCCAGATCGGGCGAGTAGTTCTCCTGGGAGAGTCGGACGAAGTGACGAATGACTTCGGGCTCCGAGACTTCAGGGAGAGGGGGAAGACCGTTTCTTCTCAGAGCCCTCGGCACAGCACCCCCGAGATCACCAGCAATCTTTCTTTCAATATCGCTAGGTCCCGTCGGGATATGGCCTCTCTTACCGGCTTGGGACTTTTCGATAATGAGCGGTTCGTCCCAGGTAGCTTGATGATACATTATCTCGAACCTCTCAGAAGCTTCGTCATCAGAGCCGAAAATCGATCGATGGCTTCGCCCGTGTTGATTTCCGTCACGCAGAGAAGCGAGCTTTCACCAAGCTCGGGAAAGTCCCTGACCAGGCTCTTGCCACCATGCATGCCCGCGAGGAGAAGTCTGCGGTTAATCTTTGATGTGATGCCTCGAGCTCGTTTGAATGTGACAACGAACTCTTGGTAATGTTGGGTTTCAAACCTTGGGACCGAGGCCTTTGGTAATTCTTGGAGCCTCTTGATTGCGTACCTCGTCTTTACGAGGATGGATTCGAACAAGTCGTGTAATCCCTTGGGCCCTAGGAGTGAAAGATATGCGGCGGCTCCAATGCCAAGGAGAGCCTCGTTTGTGCAGATGTTCGAAGTGGCTCTCTCTCGACGAATATGTTGTTCCCTCGTTTGAAGAACCATACTGAACGCCTTGTCCGCACCATCGATCGTGGTCGTCATACCAATGAGTCGACCTGGAAGTTGTCGCAGAAGATTCTCTCCTTTGCAACCGATGATTCCGAGTCCCGGACCTCCAAAATTCATCTCGGATGAAATAGACTGACCTTCCGCAACAACAATGTCTGCGCCGTATTCGCCTGGTGGCTTGAGGCCGCCGAGCGAAATCGGGTCGAACCCAACGATCGAGAGAGCTCCTTTCTCATGGCATAGCGAAGGGATTCTAACAACATCGGCGTCCAACGTTCCGAAAAACGAAGGCACTTCACAATAGACTGCCGCCGTCTCACGATCGAGTCTTGACTGAAGATCGTTGAGGTCCGGACCTCCTGTCTCCTCGTCGTACCCGAAGGCTTCGAGTCTTATCCCAACGGGCTCAGTATAGTTTCGAAGTACGGACAGCTTGTCGGGGTGAAGATTTCTTGGAACGATCACCTTGTATTTTCCTGTCGCCCGAACTGCCATTCGGGCCGCCTCTCCGAGAGCCGTCGATCCATCGTAGAGGGACGAATTTACTGCGTCTACAGCGGTCAAGTCGCGGATCATGGATTCGAATTCAAAGAGCGATTGCAGAAGACCTTGAGAGATTTCCGCCTGGTAGGGTGTGTATGAGGTCTGAAATTCTGTTCTCGATACTATCGCTTTTACTGCTGCTGGAATGTAATGGTTGTATATTCCCGCGCCAAGAAACGAATTGTAGTCTGACCCTGACTTGTTCTCTTTGAAAAGTTGCTCGATGCTTGAGCGGACTTCCTGTTCAGAAGCGAAACCGTCCACTTTCAACGGTCGGTTCAATCGGACTTCTAGTGGAATGTCGGAATAGAGCTCGTCGAGCGAGCCGATTCCAATCACCCTCAACATACTGTTTCGAAGCTGATCGCTCGAGTTAGGGATGAACGGGTGGCTGGTTTGAGCCAAGACTACCTCCGGTGCGCCGGTTCAAAACCACTGATAACCCTTCCTTCAGCACACTGTTGCTTTATACTCTACAGGACCGCTGAATCCCGGCATGGCATCGCTCGGCGCGAACACGATCGCGATCCTAATCGCCCTCGGCTCGTTCCCCGTATCTCTCGCCCTAACCAGATTCTTCATGTACTGGAACGCGAAGCATGGAATAATCGGAATCGACGTCCACAAACCCAACCGACCGAAGGTCCCAGAGATGGTTGGCTCGGCAGTTCCGATAACTCTCATCCTATTCGCGGCGATTTACGCCACTCTTGGCGGAGCGAGTTCGATACCGCTTCTTGCCTACTCTCTTGTAGTCGGGCTTGCGGCGCTTGTCGGCGCTTTCGATGATCGCCTCAGGATGCGAGGAATCTTCAAGCCACTCCTTACACTTCTCTGCGGCTTGCCCCTATTGATCCTTGGAATAGCATTTCCGGGTCAAATCTACAGCTCAATGCTTCACGTACCCTTGTTCGGACAGTACCACCTCCCAGTAATCTATCCTTTGACGATACTTGTCGCAACTTCCGTGACATCGAACACGGTCAACATGCTAGACCCCCTCAACGGTTCGATGGCCGGCGGGATGTCGATAGTAGCCGGAGGCCTTCTCATCGGATTATTGCTCGTCGGAGCTGGTTCGATGCCTATCTTTCTCTATGCTAGCTTGATGTTCTCGCTGTTGGGATTCCTGTACTACAACCGTTTTCCGGCACGGGCGTTCGCCGGGAATGTCGGTCAGTTATCAATTGGCGCATCCATAGGCGCACTTGCCATTCTCGGAAAAACTGAGATCGCAAGCGTAGTTGCAATCTTCCCCAACATCCAGAACTCATTCTTCTTCCTCTCCAGGATTCGACGCTTTACAGAACACAGGGAATTGACCTCTAAACCAACAAAACTTCTTCCAGACGGAAGGCTTGCTGACTCTGAGGATCCGCGCGCACCTTTAACCTTGGTCAGAACACTACTCATAGGTCGTCCGGCCACCGAGAATGAAATCGTATCCAGCATATGGATACTTTTCCTGACATCGACGAGCTTGGCCGTGATCACGCTCTTGCTCACAGGGGTTTAGTATGAATAGACGCGCGGTTGGCTACGAACTGGTCGTCTTCGTAACGCAGTGGGGTCTGATGCTCATTGGGTTTGGTATTCTTACCAAATTCGTTGCTCCTCTGAACCTTTTGAACCCAAGCTTGTCTCTTGGGCTATATTTTGACTCAGCAACAAAGGCACTCATTGCTCTCATTCTATCGGTGACGTGGCTGTTCATTTGGGATCGTCAGGTAAGGCTCTATTTCCATAGGAGAGGAAAATAGATTCAGCACTCAGAAGACTTCTGCGGCCTTCCAATGATTTCCTCGAACCATTGTAAAGCCCATGTCTGTGTTCTTGGTAAACCACAAATCATCTGGTAGAGCATTGGTCTTGGCGCAGTCGGGTATCTCCTCCTCCAGCGCTAATCTCGCTGCGAGCCACGGAAAATTCCACTCGGGATGTCCAAGTTTTATTGAAGCAAGCGAGAGGTAGTGAACATTGGTTGTGAACCGACAGTTGACCTCAGTAGGACAGGGAACCTCTTTCGCATCCTCCTTTAGATCGACACAGAAAATCCCGTGAGGCTTCTTGGAAACGGCTCTTATCGCTTCCACTGCTTTCTTGTTGACTGGGTCCGAGTGAACAACCCGGTTAAGCTTCGATGTGCCTCCCGAGCCCACCACACGGTGGCCGACCCAACTCAGTCTCTCGCGAATCATTGAAGTGACCAAGCCACCGCTATTCCAGAGAGACATGAAGCAATAGTCTCTTCCCGGGAGATATTCCTCCGCGACAAAGTTCGCTTTGATTCCTTGACCCCAATGGAACTTAACCCAATGTTCCGCGATAGTTGCGTTAGTAGCCTTACAACTCATTAGCCCACCCGCTCCTTCTCTAGCACGAATCCAACACGGATAATCGAGCTGGCGGACTGTCCGCATGTTGGAAGGGTCATCCTGAGAGATCGGGACTGGTTTCTTTCGTAGGCCTGACTCGTGCCATCGAGACAGCGCCGCGAATTTGTCGAGACACGTAGAAACCGTTTCGGAGTCGGGAAGAAATATCCGCGCCCGGATTCGTGAACGATCATTCGAGACTCGCTCGACCTCCAGGTCTGGTTGTGGCATGACCAGGTCAACCTTCTCATTTTCAATGACTTTGTTCAACGCGGCAACATATCCACGGTCATGAGCACCGGGAAGATGGAACGAATAATCCAACCACATGTTTAGTTCGAGACTCGTCCTATCTATATCGCAGCCCGTCAGTACTAGAGAGCGTCCATCCTTGCTAACTCTGAGACTCCAACACACATTGTGGCCCGCACTTCCTCCAGCTCCAGTGACAAGAATACTCTTCATCCGCAAGCCTTGAGAAGTCGTTCAACTATCGGAGCAACTAATAAGTAGGGAAGTCAAGCTTTGCACTCCAAATTCGAGTTCGGCTAATGGTCTCAACTGATGAGAGCACTCTTCGCTGTACTTTTGCTACTCGCCTTAACCGTCGTTTTTCTCCCTCACCCTGCTACTGCGGCAACGGACTGCCAAAGGGCAACCTGCTCCGCATCATTCGAACGAACTATCTCAACTAACGCCTGGGGCGTCACTACCGTTAGCGACTACGTGAATCTGACAAGCGCCGCTCCAGTTACCCATCTGACGATCGGCATCCCCGCAAGTGTGAGCGACGACCTTCGATTCACCGTAGCAACAGCTCAGGGAGTCAACCTCCAAGTCTCCAAACAGGGCCCAACGCCGAGCCAAAACTACACTACACTGAACGTTCAATTTCCAGCAAGCGAGATGAAGTTCGTTTTCAACGTGACCACGGTTTTTGCCGGACTTCTATCGTACAGCCCTGGAGCGAACAGCTTCACATTCGAAGCTAACCCGTTCCCACTCCTCGACGGCAGTTACAACGTTACTAGAGCAAAAATAACCCTTCAGACTGGCGACTGGCAGTCTCCCAAGATTCCACTCCCTCTAAACCAGACGATTACTGGTGGAACCTTCACCTGCACGCTGCCTAGTACTGGCTCTGATAATTGTCCTGGATCGAGTCCGCTCAACTTCGGCGACGCGACCGTATGGAAAGTTACCTTCGCCTCGTCAGCGACTCAGAATGTTCTCACGGTGTCAGCGGGAAGACTAATCCAGATCTTTCCGACAGGCGCCTTGCAAGTCACTGACAGTTATAACGTTACAAATTTGGGTCCAACTCTCTCCTCGCTTGCGTTCAAAGTGCCGACGGGAGTATCAAGCATCACAGAAAACTATGTTCTCGGACTCGAAATTGACCAACCTGAAACGACACCCACGCCTACGGTGAATTCGGACGGCACAAGCACGGTTACGTTTACGCCCAGCTTCGGCTCTGTGCCCTTTAACCAGTCGTTCAGAGCTAAGATATTCTATACACTGTCCCCCAGCACCTACTTATCGACTAGTTCTCTGGGAACCTTCACGGTGAACTTTGCTCTGTTTAACAATGTACAGTTCTACGCCCCCTCGCTTCAGACAAAGATCGTCACCCCGTCAGGTTTCAGACTGAACTCGCTTACGGGGCAGGTGCCTCAGATTTCTGGCAACCAGATCTCTCTCCTAGCTTCACCTGTTACTCCGGTCAGTAGTCTAGGCTTCTCTATGACGTACCAACTGGATCCCTTCTGGTCGAGCCTAAGCCCACTCAGCTGGGTCGGCCTCGTGGAAGGTGCCTTGGCTGCAGGTGTCTTGGCTGTTTTGAGTAGACCCGGTGCTGAGGGCGCGATAACGGGCGCGCCATCACAACTGATCACAAAGTTCGTGGACCTGTATGACGAGAAATCGTCTATGCGGCTCGAATCTGACAAGATGGAGGAAGACCTCGCTAGGGGCGCGTTGAACAGGTATGATTACAAACAGCGGAGGCGGATGTTGGATCGTCGGATGACTGAGATCGACCGGTCATTGGCACCAGTCGAAGAACAATTGGCCGCGGCCCAAGGACGCTATTCAGACATGATAAAGCGGATTGAACGGGCTGAAGTGGAACTTAACGTCATCAAGACGACCTCTGCAGATCTAAGAAACCAGAATCGTAGCGGCAAGATCTCTAGGGATCTCTATGAATCATTGAATGCAGATCTTATACGTCGCAAACAAAAGGCGGAGCAGACTATAGACACGGTAATCATTAACCTACGAGAGGAGATCAGGTAGACTCCTCCGGTTAACTCGAATTGAGACTGACGATTGAAGAATACGGGCCCTGGATTTCTAACCAATTAGACGGCCAACTACGATCTACCAGATCCAAAGCCGCCAAACTCGTCGACGAAGCGAAGCGAGCCGTTAGCGAAGCACAGAGTTTCTATGAGGATTTGGCCAAGAAAGGCGACAGGGACATGGCGACGAAAAAGGACGCCGCGTCCTACAGGGCAGCACGAGTAATCGCACATGGAGCCCACGAAGCAGCAGCGCGGGTCAGGGATATCGTAATTCCATCGGAGACTAGCTGGGAGTCCTTAAAAATCGTCAAGGACGGTGTTTCAGTAGCGAGCAGGTCGATTCGGGACCTGCGAGACTCTACCGCGCGAGAGCTTTCCGGTTTTTACATTCTCGACATGCGATCATTCGGCGGAACCCTAGATCGGATAGCAAAGAGCGGCGAAAGGCTCGCCTCATTTCTGGAAGGCGAGGGCTCAAAACTCCAAAGGGCAAGAACGATGACAGGAATTGTTGAGAGCATCAAGATAGCTAGAAATGAACTCGAGGAGAAGGCCCGGGAACTAGGCGGAGTGAAGAGAGACATAGAGGGACTGGGTCGTTCCGAATCAGATCTGACCTCTAAGGTTGACCAGTTAGAGGCAAACGCTAACCTTCGAGAAGTCTTAGACATCGAGAGAGAGCTACGTAAAGAGAGTCGCGCCTTTCGTGCCGAGACCCTAGCCCATCTACAGAGACCCCTTCGAAGGCTCGCAGATCTATCTCAGCGTGGCGAGTATCCGCTGGGCTCAGATGAGCGAGAAGCCCTGTCCGCATTCGTCAAATCTCCTTACAAGAGCTTCCTTTCCAAATCGACAGGAGAATACTTGGCAAGGATACTGGAAAGCATGAAGAAGGCGATTGATTCCGGCAAGATGGAGTTCAAGCCGAAAAAAACTGGTAGAGTCTCGGTTCAGTTGAACCAATTGATCGGGACGACCCATTTGGCGGAGAAACAAGAGAAGGGGAGACGATTACTGGCGCGGAGGAGAGAGCTTCTGCGGATTGAGGAATGCAAGGATATGTACGATCGACGGAAGGGGTTGCTGTCGAAGATTGAAGAGACTAGGAGAGAAGAACTAGAGCTTCAGGAGAAGATGAAGTCTGCTGCCTCGATGACAGATGCGGTGAATAAGCGGCTGGTAGAGCTCTTGAAACAGGCCGAGATGAAAACTCGAGAATATGTTGGAAAGGAAGTAGAACTAGAGGGAATCTCACTCTAGTCGTTTGAAGAGGCTCTGCATGAATCTTATCGGAACGGGCTTACCGCTCATACTCGCCTCATAGTAAGTCTTGCAAACATCGCACTGCCAAACTTCCATGTCACGGATCTGTGCAGGAGCTCCGGCTTCAAAGTCTTCTCGTACAATGTATCGGCCTACGAAGTCAAGTTGCAAGTCGCATTTCGTGCACTTCAAGTGGTCACAACGACTCTAAGCCTTGTAGTGTTCGGCTAAGAACCGGTCTGCATCGATAGCGGCCATGCATCCATCCGCTGCAGCTGTGACTGCTTGCCTGTACTTGTGGTCTCGAACATCACCCGCTGCGAAGACTCCCGGAACATTAGTCTCGGTATCCTTTCTGGTCACAACGTATCCTTGAGAGTCGAGGTCGACCTTGCCCTTCAGGAACCCCGTGTTCGGTTCATAGCCTATCGCTATGAAAACCCCATCAGCATTGACATGACTATCTTTTCCGCTCTTCAGATTGTGCAATTGAACCCCCGTCACCTTGTCGTCACCAGTAATTTCCTTGACAGCTGAATCCCAGACGAAATGGATCTTTGGGTTAGCAGTGGCTCTCTCCTGCATTATCTTGCTAGCTCGCAGCGTGTCCCTCCGGTGGACGACCGTTACGCTGTTGGTGATGTTTGCCAAGAAGTTCGCTTCCTCCATCGCAGTGTCACCGCCGCCTACTGTCACAACGTCTTTTCCTTTGAAGAAGAATCCATCACAGGTCGCGCAACTGGAGACTCCCTTTCCCCTAAACTTGGTCTCCGAGGGCAACCCAAGCCACTTGGCGTTCGCGCCGGTGGCGATGATTACGCTCTTCCCCTCGTACGACTTCCCACCAGCCACTACCTTGAAAGGCCTAGATGAAAAGTCCACGAATGATACGTCATCGTAGATTATTTCAGGTCCGAATTTCTCCGCCTGCCGCCGCAGCTTCTCCATCAGTTCGGGGCCCAGCACTCCCTCCGGAAAGCCGGGGAAATTCTCAACGTCTGAAGTAATCATCAGTTGACCACCTGGAATCGACCCTGCTAGGACCAGCGTCTTTCGTCCAGCTCGGCAAGCGTAAATGGCTGCAGTATATCCCGCGGACCCCGAACCGATAATTATTACGTCATGCATGAACGATTACTAGATTAGCGGACTCGGAGCGATTTATGCGTATTCTTGAACAGAAGATGAATGCGAGAACGTATCTTGCAAGACTTAATTATCGAGAACCGTGGATCCATGAGATCGTACTATCTTGTACGAATATCAGGGCCTAAAGATAAGCTGGCTCGGACACGACTCTTTCCGGATCAAGAACGGGAAGACCGTAGTCATCGACCCCTTCAAAATCCGCCCGACGTCTGAAAAAGCCGATATTCTACTAATTACTCATGAACACTTTGACCATTTCTCAATGGATGACGTCAAGAAAGTCGTCAACGAGAACACGACCATCGTAACCATTCCAGCAGTCAAGAAAGAACTGCCCAGTCTAAAAGTCAAGGAAGTGAAGGCGGTGAAGCCTGGGGACAAGCTCAGACTCGAAGACGTCTCAATTGACGTCGTACCCGCCTATAATCTGAACAAGTTCCGAGAGCCCGGAAAGGTCTTCCATCCAAAGGAGGATGGGAAAGCAGGCTACATCATCGGAATCAAAGGTGTCAGAGTCTACCATGCGGGCGATACTGATGCGATTCCGGAGATGAAAGGTCTGAGGGCGGATGTGGCGCTTCTCCCAGTGAGCGGGACCTACGTCATGACTGCGGACGAAGCAGCCCAAGCGGCGAAAATGGTAGAGCCTAAACTGGCAATACCAATGCACTATGGAGTAATAGTTGGAACGGAACAAGACGCACAGAAGTTCAAACAGCTCGCAACAGTCGAAGTCCAGATCCTGAAGCCTGAATAGTCGAGGACTAGCGAAGACACTGAAAGTCAGCGTCACCACAAACTGGCTAAACATTCACAGACGCTCGAAAAACCTAGCAATCCTAGACGCTAGATCACGACAATCCTACGTCAAATCGCACATTCCAGGAGCGATACATGCGGACCTATTCCACTACTTCGTTCCCGGAACTGACCGGAAGGGTCTTCGGAAATTCCATGAAGATCTCGGTCAGCGATTGGGAAAGCTGGGACTAACAGGCAAGGAGACGATTGTTGTCTATGAATCTGGTTTCGGAATGCGAGCCGCGAGGGTCGGGTGGATGCTAGAATACACCGGAGCGCACAAAGTCTTCCTTCTTGAAGGCGGATTCCAGGCTTGGCGCAAGTCTCACTTTCCCACTGAAAACAGGGTTCTAGAACCAGAAGCTAAGATCTTCCGAATCAGACCCATGTCAAGAGTGCTCGCCACGGCCGACGAGATTCGCTCAGATAGGTCGGCCCAAATCCTGGACGTGCGCAGCGAAGGAGAGTTCACAGGCAAGGAGGGACGAGAATGCGACAAACGCCGAGGACGAATCCCTCGTGCTCGATGGCTTGAGTGGACAAACTTCATCGATGATGGAAAGAGGTTCAAGAGAAGATCCGAAATGGCTAGCGTTCTGAAGAAGAGAGGATTGAACAAAAATCGATCGGCGGTGGTGATTACTTACTGTCATCGAGGAGCTCGAGCCGCCGCCGCATACTATGCTCTTCGATCACTGGGATATGGAAAGGTCAGGAACTATGTTGGTTCATGGCACGAATGGTCTGCTCGAAAGAATCTTCCCGTGGAGAAATGAGACTCTTGACTCTCGAGAGATGAACCCTAGTGGCTTCGAAGTTCAGCCATCAGATCGTTTAAGCTGTTGATTTCTCCCTCTGGTAGCTTCTCTAGGACAGTTGAGATCTTCCTTACTTCGTCGGTATCTTGGAAGACTTTCCATCCCTGATCCTTCAAGAGACGTGATTTTGTGGTTGGAAATCGGGCATCTTCACTCAACACCTCTCGGATCGACTCCGTCCCGACGCCACTTGTTATCTTGGGGAAATATCCTTTCTCGATGAATGATTTGACTCGTCCCGCGTCCCGGTACATCCGCACCCCGTGAAAGGCGAGAATACTCTTCTCGAACTTTGGAGCAGAAGCTTTCTTGGCAATCTCTTTCAGCTCTCCATCGTCAAATTCGTAAATGTTCTCCTCTCCCTTTCCGAACAACCGGCTGTACAACACTTTCCCTTCATAACGAGGTTCACTATTCGAGAGATCGACGGAGTCAATCGCTTCAGACGCTTTCATAATGTCGAAAACCTCCGCTGAGGGTTTCACTCCTCTGAATTCAACCGCTACAACTGTCTCATCCGAGTTGAATGCCCCAAGAAAATCGCTCAACCTGGCAGCGAGCTCACTTTCTTTGATCTGTGATCCCGGGTTGATGAGAACTGTCATGACTACTGCTTCAAGCTGGTTGCAAACTTCTCCGAGTCTCTCTAGGAGCGAACGAGCTCCTGGGAGAAGGTTTAGGCCGTAATGGTCAACAATGAGCCTGGGACATCGGACCGAGAAACGGAAATCGTCTGGGACTCGCTTTCGCCAGTCAGAGGCTGAGGAAATGGCCGGCAGCTCGTAGTAGCTGCTGTTCAGTTCGACGAAATCGAAAGCTTGAGAATATGCTTCGAGGCTCGCGGTTCCCGGGACCTGGAAGTAGGCCCAGCCTCCGGCTCCAACTAGTAGCTGAGACATATCTTCAAGAATCCATTCCGATCCCGGTTACTAAGGATAGAGGTTGGCGAACACGGGCCGATTCCTTCTCGGGACCTCCGGCTGGTCATACGCTGAATGGGTCGCAGTATTCTACCCCACCTCAACCGAGAGCAAGCTCGGATTCTACAGCAAGATATTCCCAACCGTCGAAATAGATTCCACCTTCTACGCGTTTCCGAAAGAGGGCATGGTGATAGGGTGGGATCGATACTCTCCGCGCAACTTCGTTTTCAACGCCAAACTTCCACAGACAATAACTCATGAATTGCTCGAAGCGCTCGGAAAACCAATAGAGGAAGAACTGGACAAGTTCGCCAATCTGATGCTTCCTCTGAACAATAGCGGGAAGCTCGGCTGCCTGCTCATCCAGCTGCCTCCAAAGTACAAGTATGATTCTGAACATCTCGAAGAATTTATCTCTCTGCTCCCTCACGGTTTCAAGTATGCCATAGAATTCCGGCACAAATCCTGGCTACGAGGCGAGACTTGGAGAATTCTTTCCAAATACAACGTCGCCTACACAGTTGTTGACGAACCACTTCTACCTCCTGAGGTGCATGTGACAGCTGACTTTGCTTACATTCGTTGGCATGGCCGTGGCCAGAGACCCTGGTATGACTACCATTACACCGAGAAAGAATTGGCTGATTGGCTGCCCAAGGTGAAAGAGGTCGAGGGCTCCGTCAGAACGACTTACGGTTACTTCAACAACCACTTTCACGGATACGCAGTAGAGAACGGGTTGAGCATCCTGAAGATGCTGGACAAACTCACCCCAGCGCAGGAGGAAGCGCTCAAGCGCGCGAGAACAAACCTAAGGCAGGCCAAGGAAAAACCAGTAGGGCTAGGAGAATTTACTAGGGGAGGCGAAGACCGAGCAAAGCTTGTAGACCTTCTAGGAACCATAATGGGCGAGACACGACTTGCTAGATCCTTCACGATTCCGGATGAAGACGTGAAGATCAAAGAGACCAACCTGAAAACCATCGACGCTAAGATCAGAGACTACACACTCAAAATGGACGTGGCTTCGAAGACGATCGTTCACGATTGTGGCGATTGGGAACGCGCCATTGAGACTCGTCAGTTGTGCAAGCATATTGGAAAGGTTCTACTGACCATTCCGGAACGGGTAGCGCTGACATGGGTCTCGGCTATTCACGAGAATCTTGATGCTTGGAAGTTCCAGCAGCCCAGGAAGTAGCGGGTCCCATCCTGTCCTCTGCGAGTCCATTACTCAAAGTTCGGGCTCAAGTGGTCGGCTGTCGACGCTGCCCGCGCTTGGTTGAGTATCGCGAAGAGGTCGCTCGGAACAAGAGAAAGGAATTCTTAGATTGTCACTATTGGGGTAGGCCTGTGCCTGGGTTCGGGGACCCGGACGCTTCGTTGTTGATTGTCGGTCTTGCTCCTGCGGCGCATGGTGGGAACCGGACGGGCCGGGTCTTCACTGGAGATCGAAGCGGCGACTTTCTCTACAAAGCTCTCTACAAGATGGGTCTCGCAAATCAGCCCACGTCACAAAACTCAGAGGATGGATTGAAACTGAATGGCGCGTACGTGACGGCCGCGGTCAAGT
>Ga0209154_1000664_pt1 | contig 21970 bp, 12 predicted proteins | sample GraSoiAngelo_121_FD_185878 | JGI IMG/M metagenome (GOLD analysis project Ga0209154, IMG submission 185878) | Grasslands soil microbial communities from the Angelo Coastal Reserve, California, USA - 14_0919_12_20cm (SPAdes) (version 2) | ecosystem: Environmental > Terrestrial > Soil > Grasslands ... | reverse complement strand
TTTCATCGCCCGCTCCATCGCGGCCTTCGGGTAAGAGAACATGCCTGCCATGTTCTCCTACCCTCACCGCCAGAAAAGCGGACAGATCACGTGCTATCTCAACCGGACATATCATGTGCTAACGACGACAACGTGCAGAAAGCTTCCCCAAATTCTCCCATTCTGTTATCCTACGCACCATTTTCGTGGGCACCCAAAGCTGTAGGCATTCTCTAGTTCAAGCGCTACGTAATTGAGGCGGTCACGTAAAGAAAAATGAAAGTTGGATTCGTGATCCCGCCTCTGGTATTTCGGGCCACTTCAATCGTTTTCCGGTCACCCTCAGCGGATTGGATGTAGTAGCGAGCGATTAATACATTTGCTGCACTGCTAAACGAAGTTCTTCGGTAAATATCAGTCCGATTCTTTGACTGTGCCCATCAGATGTGGGCGGGTTATGGCTGTTCGTAAGACGGAAACGCGCATCCCGACCGGGCTGGTTGCCTCGGATCTCGGAGAGGCGTTTGTTGCCCCTGACGGTCGCTGCGCGCTTGTTTCGTTTATCACCTCTCCACTTGTAGTGAATCGGGAAAACACGTATGTCGTATTCATTACCGATGCAGCGCTGGCAGGCCAAGCTCACTCGTTCGAGTGGGCGTTCTCGGAGAATGGGGGAACTGCAACTACACAGACTACCGATGTCGGCGAGACGGTTTATTCACCACAAGGGACAGGCAGTCTCAGTGCCTCCGTACGAATCCTCGACGCGGGCAGTACGCAACAAGCAAGCCTCGCGCTGACGCAAGCTATGGTTCCGCTCCATCCTGGTCTTGAGGCAATGATTGACGCAGCTAAAGATGACACGGGGCCGAGTGTTTCCGACCCGGATGTTGCGCGGGAACTGGTCAATGACTACAACCCTTATTACCAAGCCGTCGCGCCTCCCACACCGGAGACGGGCGATGCCTTCCAACAATTTGTCTTTAGTCTGCTTTTCGAGGGTGCGTCGAAGTGCACTCCCGCACAGCGGAAGCAACTCATTGAGGATCTCGCTGCCGCGCTGGACAGTGCTAATACAGACGATTTCGTGAATCGGACGGCTGAAGGTGTAGGTGTGTGTAATGTTCGGCTGCCGCTGTTGGCGATGATGCCACCTTCGGGCGCGCCGCTGCTGCCCTGGACAGAGCTACCGCAGCCCGCAGCCCAGAATGAGTACGCCGATCAACAGCTTCGGCAGAAATTCGCCGCTTTGGATGAATCGACGCTGATTGATTGTTTTAATCTGGCGCGCTTTCCGAAAAGCAACATCACGCAGTGCGCACACATCATCGGCGCTTTACGAGATCACTATTTCGCTGGCACCAACTTTACCGACGTTCTTACCGGAATGTCAGGAACCCGTGCCTTCTGGATTTCGATGCATTTTCGGCAGGGACCACTGATCACGACGTAGCAACGGATATGTGCAAGACTACGACACCACCGCGACCGGCAGTGCAGAATACGATTCGCACTCTGCCGCCCAACACCACGGCAGGCGCAGTCATTGCTCTACAGGCGTACCTTGCAAAGTACACAACGCAATTCGTGAACGACTTGATCCCGACGACTCTACCTACTTTTCCCCCAGACCTTCCAGACCCGCTCGCGTACAAACGTGTGGCCTTCGCTCTTCTGCCGCTTCGTGCCAACGCGGTGAGCCCGTATTACGGGGGTATTTTTGATGAGGACATGGATTTTTCCGCCAGTCTGGTAAAGATGGCCGCGTTATTTGCAGCGGGCCAGCTTCTCGCGGCGGCTAAGGCTGCACTGCCCGCCGCGGCGAACTCGGCATCTTTCTTCAGCAGCTTCAATGCCGCCATTCAAGCCGAGATTACCGCCAATGCTGATGACCGAGTAAAAAACGCGCATTACCCTTCCGGAGGCATACCTATCGGCTTGCTGCCAAAGATGACGAACATTCTCAAGGTGGCAAATGTCGGTACTTCGAGTGCCTCCGTCAGCTTCACGACTAGTTTTAATACCAATCTGTCTCAAATGATTGTTCAATCACTCGACCCAGCTTCGGGTGTGGTTATCGACCGGCTTGGACTGGGTTACATCAGCGCTGCCCTAAACGAGAAAGGTTTTTTCCGTAAAACACTGACACCGGGACCTTCAAGGACCGGGGCAACGGGACGAGGAATTTGGTTAACGGCGGATTATGATCATCACACGATTGTTCGCATACCCTGCATCAATGATCATGATGATGCGCAGCTCACCACAGCGCACCAGATGTGCGTATTGTTTTCGAAAATTCGCTTGAAGCAGCTGCCTGACACCGATCTCGCTACCAACACTCTGATGCAGAATCTCCTCAATGAACCGAAGCCCGGAGGCACGACACCGTGGCTGTCGCCGAGCCGAGGTCCGGGTGTCGCTCCCCGCTTCGACATCCTGCAAGACAAGATCGGATTTGCCGGGCTGGGTACCGCACAAACACCAAACGTCTACTCGGAAGGACTGATTATTAAATGGAAGGACACGTCCCAAGTGGACACCTTTAACAACAAGATCGACCCTGGCAACGCGCATCCCAATATCAGGCTCTCTGGAGAGATTGCAGTCTGCTGGCAGAACCTGCTTGCTGACGATCTTGGCGCTACCCCTTTTGACGGCGTTATTGAAGTCCTGAACAACAGCATTTCTGATTTTCTAGACCAAAAGACCGTGTAACTATGCCCGATGCGCTGCAATCCGTTCTGACCGAGCTAGGACTTGCGATTGCTCCCTTCCGCGCCGTCAAGACCCCGGATCAAGCAGTCGACTTTTTCCGCCACTTGGGATATGAGTTCCCATCTGCCGCGTTCGGCAGCGGCTTGAATGCGGTTGCGACCCAGGCAACCGGCCTGATTTCGGCTATCGAAGCTCTCGTCAATGCAAATTCGGACAGCGCAGTTGCGGCTGCCTTAACGGATATTTTTGCCAAGTTAGTCGCAGCGGTTCACGCCATTGAACAACTGCACACTGAGCTTGTGGCGAATGCCGGCGGCACTCCCAACCTTGACGACCTGCCGCGCCGCCTCACAGATTTCTTGGTCCTTGATTACCTCGAGCGGGCGCGGCCGCAAGCCCATGCGGGATTGCACCTGCTTGGGCTGATTGAGAACACGCCCAATCCACCTGCGGGCCAAAGCACCCGAACCGTCAATTGGGAGCGCTTCACGCAGTTCATCAACAGCCCCGGACAAATCGCCGAGGACGTGTACCACTGGAACTCAGGCTTCGATGCAACCACATTTCTTAGTCGTTTGGCGGAACTGATGAAGACTGGAGGCCTGCCGGGAGGCCTCTATCCTCAGGCGAATTCCACCAAGGCCGCGTTAGGCAACACGTCGATCGGTTTAACTGAGTTGCGCTTCCCCATCTTGCAAAAGGGTTTCACTCCGGAAACCTACAGCCAATTCGGCATCACGTTCTCGCCCGCCGATGCACAAGGCTCGGACGGAAAGGGGCTCGCGTTACTGCCCTACATCATGGGTGCGGCAGAGTTTGACTTCGATGTCTGCGACCGGGGTCAGCTTACCTTTCAAGCCTCGGCGGATATCAAGGGCGTCGGTGTTGTGGTCCGGCCGCCATTTAATGCCCAAGGAATCCTCAACGCTGCCGGCGACTTTAGCGCGTCGATCCAGATTGCGGAGAAACCGGAGAAGGCGCAGGAGATCATCCTTGTCGGGTCGGCTGGCGGATCGCGTTTGGCGCTGCAGGGGTTGGGTATTAAGTGGTTCGCGAAAACTGTCAGTGGAAAGCTGGACCTCGGCGTTGAAGCCGACATTCAGGCCATACGCGTGGTGCTCGGGGGTGGCGATGGTGACGGATTCATCCAAAAGATCCTGTCCGGTCTGAACGTACAAGCGGAGGCGCAGCTCGGTCTCGGAATGAGCCTTCTACAAGGCTTCATTATCACAGGAGGCGGCAAACTCACCATTGAATTAAGCGTGCACATCGACCTCGGTCCCATCGGCATTCAGGCATTGCAACTCACTTTGCAGCCCGCTGCCGACAAATTCAATCTTGGCGCCGGGGTCGACTTAACTGCCGCTCTGGGGCCGCTCGAAGCCAGTGTCGAAGGGATCGGGTTGCAGGCTGCCCTTCAATTCCAGCATGGCAACCTCGGCCCGGCACAACTCGACATATCATTCCTGCCGCCCAAAGGCGTGGGCTTATCTGTCAATGCTGCGGTGGTGCAGGGCGGCGGCTTCCTTTATATAGACACCGATCGCGGCGAGTATGCGGGCGCGCTGCAGCTGGAGATTGCGGACTTCCTGTCAGTGGCGGCGATTGGGCTGATCTCGACCAAAATGCCCGATGGCTCGACTGGCTTCTCTCTTCTTATTATCTTGACTGCTGATTTCGGCGCGGGAATTCAGCTCAGCTTTGGCTTCACGCTGTTGGCCGTAGGTGGGCTGCTGGGACTGAATCGGACCGTTCTAATGCAGTCGCTCGTGGATGGGGTTCGCACCAACTCCATTCAGAGCATTATGTTCCCGCAGGACGTGGTCGCGAACGCTCCCCGCATCATTAGCGATCTGCGCGCGATTTTTCCAGCGCAACAGGGAATATTCCTCATCGGCCCGATGGCGAAGATCGGATGGGGAGAGCCAACCTTAATTAGCCTCTCGCTCGGCGTGATCATTGAGATCCCACCAGGCGATGCCGCCATTCTCGGTATCTTGCGTGCCGCCTTGCCCGCTGATGATGTGGCGATCCTCGTCCTGCAGGTTAATTTTGTTGGCGTACTGGAATTCGACAAACAACGCTTCTACTTCTTCGCCACGCTGTTCGACTCGCATGTCCTTTTTATTACCATCTCCGGTTCGATGGGCATCCTCTTTGCCTATGGAGACAATGCCAATTTTGTATTGTCCGTAGGTGGCTTTCATCCTCAGTTCAATCCGCCACCGCTGCCGTTTCCCGCGCCGCAGCGCATCTCTCTCGACATCATCAACGAGTCCTTTGCCCGTATCCATGCTGACGGTTACTTCGCGGTCACCGCCAACACAGTCCAGTTCGGAACCCACTCGGACTTCTTCTTCGGCTTCGATGCATGTTCGGTCTCCGGTTCGTCTGGTTTCGATGCCCTGATCCAATTCTCGCCTTTCCACTTCATCGCAGAAATTTCAACTCAGTTTTCGGTGCAGGTGTTCGGCGTTGGGGTCTATGGGGTTGGCATCGATGTGTCATTGTCGGGACCGACGCCATGGCACGTGCATGGCACCGCATCGCTCTCCTTCTTCTTTTTCTCGATCGATATCGGAATCGATTTCACCTGGGGCGACGATCCCAGCACTACGCTGCCGCCGGTTCAGGTGATGCCCATTTTGACGGCCGAGGCGCAGAAGGCCTCGAACTGGAAAACGGCGTTGCCGGCGAACCTCAAATTGCTCGTTGTGCCGCGACAACTCGACCCTACGGAAGCTGCGCTGGTGCTGCATCCGGCCGGCACCTTGCAAGTTAGCCAGCGCGCCATCCCGCTCGACCTCCAAATCGATAAAGTCGGCAGCCAGGCACCAAGTGATGCTAACCAGTTTGCCTTCTCGGTATCCGGAGCCGTCCTGACAAAAGTTCGCGATCTGCAGGAACCATTCGCGCCCTCACAGTTCCGCAACTTCGATGACGCCACGAAGCTTTCGCAGCCAGCGTTCGTGCCGCAGGACAGCGGCATTGAACTGGCGGGCAGCGCGGTTATAAACGCGGCCACTGCAATCACTCGGCCGCTACGCTACGACCTTACGGTGGTCGACAAACACTCCGAGCCGGTGCGCTTCCACTTCTTCGCACATTCCCGCGCCATGTTTTCTAACTTCCTTGCGGGCAACAGTGCAGGCAAATCCAAGCTCTCGGCCAATTTCCGGGGACTAGTCCGTCCACAGCCTGATTCCGTCACAGTTTCCAATGAGACCTTCGCGGTGGCGCACCAGTCCAATAACCAGGTTTTTCATCCCGAGGCAAGCGCATTCTCCAGTCAGGCCCAGGCGCAGGATTACATCAGCCATGCGGTTTCTCAAAATCCTTCGCTCGAAGGCACGCTGCACGTGATTCCTCAGTTCGAGGTAGCAGCATGAGTCCCAACCCTCCACCCATTGCGGACCCAGAAGATCTGCTGGGAACCTACGCGTTTCTTCCGTGGTTACGCCAGGGACTCGCGAATGCGATTACCGCTCCTCCGGCTACCGGAACCCGCGCCTCTATACATGTGGAAGTCGATGTGACGGGTACTCCGGTCGATGGCAGCGCTCCGCTCCAGCAATCCGCCGCTCAAGACATCGCCCTTTATGGACCCGGCGACCTCTTGGGTATCGATCTGCGAGCCGTAATTCGCACTGAGCCGCGAGCCGGAGTTTCAAACTTCGAGTCAAACTATCTGGCAGCCATCGATTTTTACGATGAAGATTTTCCTTGGCGCTACACGCCGGCGCCCGCGGCAGGACTTCAACTTAGCCCGTGGATCGCGCTCATCGTTTTGAAGCAAAGTGAATTTACCGAAGGCAAGAACATCGCCAACCGGCCACTGCCCTTCATTACGATCAGTGACGCGGGCGTTTTGCCCACAGCGACCGAGCTATGGGCATGGGCCCACGTGCACTTCAATCAGGGGCTCTCGCCCAGTCCGTCGACAGAATTGGTCTCGACCGACATGAACGCTGTGCTTCCGCGCGTCCAATCGATCCTTAATACCAATCCCGATCTCGCCTACTCGCGACTGCTCTGTCCCCGCCTGTTGGACATCAATACAGGCTATGACGCCTTCGTGATCCCAGTATTTGAGAGCGGACGCCTTGCCGGGATGGGCCACGACCCAGTCAAGAGTCCCTCTGCGCTAGCCTCCGCGTGGGCTCCTTATCCAAATCAGCAAGAGCCACTTAACTTTCCCTACTATTATCGATGGCACTTCACGACCGGCGATCGCGGCGACTTTCGCTATTTGGTCGGTCTTCTCAAGCCTCAGCCGGTCGATCCCACGGTGGGCACGCGCGACTTCGATGTGCAGGATCCCGGCTCGAATCTTCCTGGCATTGCTAAAGCTGAACTCAAGGGCATCCTCCGCCTCGGTGGAGCGCTGGAGGTTCCCGATGCTGACCTGAGCGACAAGGAAAAAGCCCAGCGTGGTATGTACGAGAATTGGGACCAACCCTATCCGCATGACTTTCAGGTGTCGCTGGCCAAGTTCATCAATTTGCCTGACGACTACGCGACCAAAAAGCCAGCCGATGCCAATGCCGCCAGCGGCATCACGCCGAGCGATGCAGGTATTTCCCAACCCATCACTCCTGAAATAACGGACGATCCCGATCCGCTGATCACCTCGCCTCTCTACGGGCGCTGGCACGCACTAACCGAGCGAGTTCTCTTCAATCGTGATGGGACCACCGCGCCTAATTCGACGAATTGGGTTCATCGTCTGAATCTTGATCCACGCTTCCGCGTTCCAGCGAACTTTGGAACTGAGATCATTGAAGGGAATGCTGAGGAGTACATGAATTACGCCTGGCAGCAGATCGGCGATGTCCTCCAGGCGAACCAGAATATTCGCCGCCTGCACTTCGCCCTTGCTGCCTCATCACGCCTGTACACTCGCCACCTGATCACCGCCGGCTCGGATCCCGCGCGAGTACTCTCGTTAACCGCGCCGGTTGCAAGCCGCGTCATATTTTCCGGCGTCACAGTGGCACGCTTGCGCGGCTCAACTGTCGCTCCAACCCTTGTTCCGCCTGTCCTGACCTCGACCGCATTTCGACGCGTGGTCCGTCCAGGTGGACGGCTGATTCGGTCTTTGCCGTTTACTGCGACGGTAAAGGCGAACAATCTGATCGAGCGCATCAATGCCGGTGAAGTGGCTAGCGCCCCTCTCAAAACGGTTCCCGCAGGTGTGGTCACGGTCAACCAAACCGTGAATGCCATTGTGCCGAAGAATGCTCCTCCGACCGTGCTCAGCTGGCTGAAGAAATTTCCTTGGCTGCCCTGGGCGGTTTTGGCCGTCGCGATCGTGCTCGCGATTCTTGTCTTTTTTCTGCTGGGCCCGGTCGCCGGAATTGCAGCGCTGGCAATCGTGGGGGCCGGCATTTATGTTTTCCGCCTGCTTCGCGGCTGGGCAACTGCGCAACAAGCGTCCGAGGTCGTGTCGCAAGGCGGCCAGACTCCCGCAAGTGTCGCTAGTTATCCAACCAGCAGCAATTTCGTACTGGGCAATCCCGGAGCATCCTTTGTACCAAAACTCGGAGGATCCGATAGCCCCACGGGGCAGCGCTTCAACACGGCGCTCCAGCAGTCTTTCCAGCTAATCGCCGCAGGCAATGTCGCAGCTCAGCGTCCCGCTCCTGTTGCTATCGATCTCAAGGCGGTTTCCACAACTGTGCTGACGGCCATCGATCCCAAGGCAACGATCCTGCGCCGTGGACTCAGCATGATCCGCCTGCCCGCCTGGATCGTGGCCGAAATCGGCGACGACTTCAATGAAGTCATGGCCTATCCCAAAATTGATCTGCCGATGTATCAACCACTCTCCGACCACTCAGTGGAACGGCTGTTACCGAACATTAATAAGATTGCTCACAACAGCATCACGCTGATGGAAACCAATCAGCGCTTCATCGAAGCATACATGGTTGGGCTTAATCACGAATTCGCCCGCAAGCTGTTGTGGCGCGAATATCCGACCGACCAGCGCGGCAGCTACTTCCGACAGTTCTGGTCTGTGGGTGACACCATCAACAGGGAAGGGTTGAGCGACGATGCTCTAAGAGAAACACTCTACGACATTCCCGAAATCCATCGCTGGGCTCCCACTTCAGCTTTAGGCGACCACAAGAACCGTGTGGCTCCAGGCGAAGCTGCCAAACCGCAGGCAGTACTCATCATTCGTGGCGAGTTGCTCAAGAAATACCCCAACACCATAATCTTTGCGCAGCATGCGAAGATGTCCGGTGACCTGCGCGAACCTGACTGGCTCACAGCGGAAGAGGAGAAGAACCCGCCACGATCGAAGACCCGTACGCCGCTCTATCAAGCTCGTCCTGTCGATGATCTCTTCTTCTTCGGCTTCGATCTGACCATCGATGAAGTAAAAGGAACGGGCGGGGATCCTGGCTGGTACTTTGTGCTCCAAGAGCGCCCTGGCGAGGCACGCTTTGGCTTAGAGGACTCGCGCACAACGCCGATCGAGGCTTTCGATGACGTCTGCTGGAACGACGCTGTGCCTGGCATTAAACCCGGCCAATTCCTCTCGGCCGGCGCATTAAGTAGCGTAGCATTCACGGAACCCTCGAGCGTCACCGATCCACCCAAGCATGATCAGTGGAACGATGATCGGAGAGTCGACACAGCAAGTGTTAGCTCCGCACGATGGGCTTATATGCTCCTTCGCCAGCCGGTAATGGTCGCAGTCCACGCGGATGAGATGCTCGCTGAGAACAGGCCGTGAACATGCCAGATTTCACATCCACCCAAGCCCAACTCGCTGCCGCGCGCACTAATCAGGACGCTGCGCAGCTCGCTGCCCTTGAGGCGGCAGCGCGCTCTCGTCAGGCGCAATCGGCCCTGGACCTCGCCACACGGCAAACCAGCTCTGCGCGTGGGCAGAACGAAAAGTTGTCGCAACTGGCGGCGGCTGCAAAACAGGCCTCGGCTGATCAGGCCGCCGCTAACCAGGCGCTCAAAGATGCGCGCGAGAGAGTAAATCAGGCGGTCACGGATTTCGCTGAGTTCAGGATCCCGCAACACAATGTCAGCCAATTGAGCGACCGATCGCCATTCGTGCTCTTTCCAGTGCGCATTGAGACCCGTTTCCGTAAGAGCACCCCGCAACGTCAACCCGAAATTGCCGCCGCGTCACCGCCGCACGAACTTCTGGTTCGAATCTATCCAGACGACTGCTCGATCGACACCTTCGAGCCCCTGCTTTCACAGCCAGAGCTCATCAATGTCAAAGCGTACTGGATGAACATATGGCGGGCTGGAGGCATCGAAAATGACCAGCGTGGAGCCTGGGCGAGGCTGGTTGGCGCGCACGGATCGGGTCGCGCCGGCTGGTTGGCTGACAACTTCCAGCCACTCAATATCGCTGCCCAACCAAACAAGACAAAATCGACCGACGAAATTCTGGTTATTCCGACTGACACACCGTTGCCCACGCCAGAAGGCAGTGCCATTTCCGATTACTGGAAAAGTGTCTGGCTCGCGGATGGCGATTCCGGCAAGGTCGACGCTGCGAATGCTGCTCTGAGCGCGGCTGTCGGTGCAGCCCGTGCTACGCAACTCATCACCGCCTATGTTCCGTTCAATCTCAGGGATACTCCTCCTGCGCCTTTGACCAAGCCAGCCGTGGCACTGTCGGTTGCCTTTGTTGTTTTCCCTGCCGATCCTGTTACCACGCAGCATTCCTGGACACAAGCACCACAGGTCCGGCAATTTCCTGATTGCTTTGTCGTACTGGGATTCAATGGAAGCTCGCAGACGCTCGAGGCTGTAGGCGCCCCAATCACCCTGCCGCTGTACACCGGCCCCGATCCCTCGGCTGACCCAAACGTTGATCCCACCTCCGCGATTCACCCAGATGGCGCTGATCTGTTTGTGCCAGATCAACTGCAATGGATGGTGGACTTTGATCGGGCCGTGGCCGCCGGTATGGCGCTAAAGATCCCGCTTACAGCCCAACAGTACTCCGCGGGATTCACCCGTCTTCTGGTGTTGGGATTGCAACTTAGTACCGCGGCGAAAGATGGGCCCGCTGCGCTCCAACAGCTTCTGGCGCATCATCAATCGAGCCGCAGCGGGTTCTCTCTCTTGGCGCAGGGTACTTCCACTCATAACACAGCGGGCGCACAGGCCGGCGCGGCTCCCGAGGGAGACGCCGACTCCACCTTCAATGATCGCAAGAACCGGCCGCTCTTCATGCTGTCGAGCGATCCCACTGAAAAGCGCGATGGCCAATGGCTCGCCGAATTTCTTCGCCTGGATCCCGGTTTCATCGCCACCGTACACAGCAGCGATGGAGTCGACCAGATGCAGGCGCGAGCAATGCAGACTGCGCTTTGGCCGGCCACCCTGGGTTACTGGATGGACACGCTGTTCACCCCAAATCCAGGGACAACCTCCATTTTTTCGGATGATGTCATTGCAGAGACACGCTCTTTCTTCACTTCCTATGTTTCGGGCCGCGGTGCTGTTCCCGCGATTCGCATCGCAGGACAACCCTATGGAATTCTCCCGGTCACTGCGTTCTCTCGCATCCAGTGGTTTCGCCAGGACGACAGAATTCGCAGTTCACTTCGACCGTCTTACCTGGCGGCTCTGTACAGCCTGTTACGCGAGTTGGATACCGATTGGAGCAACATGAGTCAGAGCGCCGCTTGGGTCGGCAAAAGCGGTGATCCTCATCAGAATCTGCTGGACATCGTGGGGCTTAACGCTTCTTCCATCGAGTACTACTCGCGAAATGCGGAAAGCCTTACCCAGCTCTATAACATGTTTAATCGATATGCGCTCGGCCCCGCTTGGATCAGCGCCCTGACCAGCTTGAATCTTCAAACACTGGCGATAGCGTTGCTGCAGCGCCTGGGTTACAGTGGCGCGGCATTGCCGGATCTGCTCAATCACTTCTTTCTCGCGGACAATCCGCAGATCACAACCATCATCGATGACCGTGCGCTTTCAGAGACCAATCCCCTTCGCGCTTGCACGCCCGATAATCGCAACTACATCCAGTGGCTCATTGATGCAGCCAGCGAGTCGCTCGACAGCGTGCGTGAGGAAGCCGGCTTTACTAATGACCAGAGTCCGCAAGCGTTGCTGTACCTTTTCTTGCGCCACGCTCTCATGCTTGGTTACTACAACACGTCGTACGACCTCCATCGCAGCGCAGGATTTCTTTCCGCTCCCGATCTGTTGGCCATGCGGACCGAGCCGACGTTCGTACACATCGCTGACTCGCCGGGCTCGACCGAAAGCCGCTTTGGAGCGCTCTATAAAACCGAGAGCCGCATCACCGGAAGTCCGACGCTGCTGGTGAGTGATTACATCAGTCAGAAAATCTTTCTCGTACCGGAAGCGGAGAATCTAGCGGCACAGATCAAAGCCTTGCAGGTGCTGGTGAACGCCTCAACGGCGCAATTGGAGCGCGCGTTTGCCGAACATGTTGACACCTGCTCGTATCGTTATGACGCATGGCTTTTAGGACTGGTTAACGAGCACATCCAGAGTCAACTTGCCGTCGGCGGGGCAAATCGGCAAGAGAGTGGCTTGTATCTCGGCGCCTATGCCTGGGTCGAAGATCTTCATCCCTCAACTGATGAGGTTGCGTTGGCGCAAGTGCCTCCAGATATTGCTAAGCAATTTCCAGATACATCGCCATTGATGACCGATGCTCAAAACGGCGGGTTCATCCACGCTCCATCCATTCAACATGCCGACGCGGCGGCAGTGCTTCGCGCAGGGTTTCTCGCCGCTGAAGCGAACGGTGCTACCTCAGGAGAGCTCTCGATCAATCTTTCTTCCGATCGGGTGCGTGTTGCCCTCGCGCTCATTGAAGGCATACGCAATGGCCAGAGCCTCGGTGCGCTGCTGGGATATCAGTTTGAACTCGGGTTGCACGACGACCATGATCTCGCGGAAGTCGATAAATTCATCTACCCGCTACGCAAGCAGTTCCCGCTGGTTGCCGACGCGATGGCTTCCACCGCAACCGACCCAAACGTGCCCATTGAGGCAATTGAAGCACGCAATGTGCTGGACGGAAAAAAGCTCATCGATCAGATTACGAAGAGCAATAACACTCTTTACCCGTGGGGGGTAACGGGTCTGCCGCCCGCAACAGCGGCGGAGCAGGATGCGCTGAACGCCGAGGCGGACGCACTACGCAACGCGTACGATGCCATTGCCGATCTGGCGCTTGCCGAGGGCGTCTATCAAGCCGCGCAAGGCAATTATGATCGTGTCGCCAGCACAATTGCTGCTTATACCACGGGTAACTTCCCACCCGAACCGGGGATCGTCGACACGGCGCCACCCGGGGTTGGGCTCACTCATCGCTTCGCCATTCAGTTCCGTCCGGGACTCGCCGCTCCAGCCGGCGCTACACCTCGAGCGCAAGCTGAGCCTGCAGTCGATGACTGGCTTAGTGGAATGTTGCCGCCGCTCGATCAGATCGCTTATACCGTCATATGGGCCGATCCGATCACCACCACGCCTCAGCAGCAGACAATAACGCTCGCGGATCTGGGACTAAGGCCAATTGATGTCCTTTACTTGCTCAAGCCTGATAACGTGCAGACCATGGCTGAGCTGGATGATCGCATTCAGCGTCACGTCGCGCCGACCTGGAAGCCTAGACCCGATGCCAAAATCACGATCCAGTACATGGTTGCTCCAGCTGGAAAGTTCAGCGTCTTTGAGAGCGGAGCGTTATTACGCAACCTGCGCTCGCTTCTGGCTCAATCGCGCCCCTTGCGTCCCACTGACATTCTGCGTGCGAATGACGCCAGTCGGAAGGACAATTCCACAGTCTTTGTAGACCAGACTCGCCTGTCAGCCCCACTTGCAAGTCTCACCACGTTAGCGGGTGACATCGACACTTTTGTGAATACGACGCTCGCGCCACTGTTGCTCGATACGGCTGCGAATCGTGCCCAGATCATCGCGAAGGTGGATACGTTCCTTTCCGATGCCGTGGCTTTGCTGGAACGCGCAGCGCGTCTCGCCCTGCCTTCTTCGGGATGGGGTTTCATTTATGCATGGTCGCACCAGGCATTTACCGACCTTCTCAAACAAATTGGCGATCTGGTAACACGCTGGACGAAGAAGCTGACGGACTTCGGCAACGCGTTAAACGCCTACGATCTCCTTCCGAATACGACGAGCACTGCTGACCGCTTCCTGGCGTTGCAGGCAGCCGAACTTGTTGTCAGCAGCAAACTCGATCCGTTACTAGCAACGCCCGTTCTCATGCGTGCCGCCTTGCCCGCCAAGGCAAATGCTTTACAAAACCGTCTTACACAATTTCAGGCTATTCAGAAGAACGGCGGTACTTCCTTCGCGACTGTTCTATCCTCGACCACGGCGCTCTCTACTGCGGAGTTCGATACCCAGCCATTCGATATCTCCCTGATGGGAGATCAGGCGATCACCATTACGCAAGACATCTCGCGGGCTCTCAGCAGTCAGCTCGCGGTTGCCAAGGCTCGCATCGCTGCGGTGAACGGACATCTCGGAGACGCGAACTCGGCCGCCTCGTCCAGTGACAAAGTGGCTGCGCTGTCTGCCGCAGCCAAAGCTCTCTTGGGTGATGATTTCCAGATTATTCCGGAGTTCACGGTGTCGGCGGCACAAGGGACGGAGTGGGGCAATGCCATCAATGCTTCCACCTCGGGCGACCTCTTCACGTATGCCAAAACAACACTCAAAATCGACTTCCCGGTGGATGAGTGGTTCTATGGGGCCGCACGGGTTCGTCAGCCTCTTCGTTATTGGGAATCAGCTCTGATGCTCGCCTCGGCATTTGGCCTGGCGCCGCCGCCGCTAACTGCTATCCAATTGCCCTTCGCGGCCGGCGAGCCGTGGCGAGCGCTTGAGTTTCCTGCAAAACCCGCGATCACGAGTGATCGCCTGCTTTATACGTGCGTGTATTCACAAAAATTCAATCCGGCCGCGCGCCAATGTGGAGTTTTACTGGACGAGTGGACGGAGGTGATTCCTGCAACCAAGCGTGACACCGCAATCACCTTTAACTACGATCGTCCCGACAACGAGCCACCGCAAACAATTTTGTTAGTGGTCTCCGCCTCGAACGGCGGCTCATGGCAGTGGGCGGATTTGGTTGGCGCGCTGAACGAGACACTCGATCTCGCAAAGAAACGCGCCGTAGAGCCGGCATTTCTCGATCCCACCGTCTACTCCCGGTTCCTGCCCGCGACCGTCACAGCTAGTACCTCGTATGGCATCACCATTGCCACCGCGCTCACTGTCGCGAATGGAGTGATCGAGCGACTGCAAGGAGGGCCCCATGCCTAGCCAGCTTGCGATTGGCGACATTAAGGTCGCGCTGAACGAACGCCGGTTTCCGGCGATCACGACCTGGAACCGCCTGGAGGCGCGCCCGCGCTCGCAGAACTTTGAGCGGGCTCTACGCGCCGAGGTTCGGGATGCCCTATGGATGCTTACTAAGCAGTGGCAGATGGGCGAGTTCCGCGGCAGTGATGCAGGTTCGCCTGTTTTCGCCAAGGTGCTATTAGCTACCACGCGGCTGACTAAATACCGTCCCGCGGGCGGCTCCGCCCAATTGCTTGACTCGTCCATTCCTCTCGAAACTAAAGTCGAGCGTCGCCCCGTGCCGCTCCAGCGCCAGAAACGCATGCTTGCGCTTGACCTGCGCCTGGTGATGGCGCGTCAGTGGTTGGCATTGATTGAGGATGTAGCAGACTACCGCGATAATTTCACTACAGCTTATCCGATCACGAAACCCGATCCCACCAAAAGCAACGATGTAGATTTGTGCTCCCATCCCGAGGTTTGGGAGACTTTTCAGGCGCTGGCTGGCCGTGCCATGGATGGAGGCGCTCTGCTCGAGTATCTGCTTGCCGATCCTGTCCATCACGCCTATGACGGCGTAGCCGGCATTGCCGGCGGTGATCACGCTGCTCTCGACGACCGTGCCCAGCGATTTGTGGCATGGGCCGCAAGATTTCTGACGCAGCCATCCTCATCGAAGGATGATGCCTGGGTGGCTGACCACCTTGACTACCAATTCTCGGCATCGGCGCCCATGCCCGACGGCACCGAAAAGGTATACGTCGCGCAGGACTACGCCTCCGGGCGGCTGGACTGGTACAGCCTCGACGTGGATAAAGGTATCGAAGCGCTGGACAACGTCCCTGGCTCCGATGTGACTGGCCTCGCTGCTGACCAGCCGTTCACCACTATTCCGATTCCCGTCTCGTTTTCAGGCATGCCCAACACGCGCTGGTGGGCATTCGAAGATCACTCCACCAATTTCGGTGACATCGATGCCAGCACAACGGATCTTGCGAAACTGCTATTCATGGAATTTGCGCTGGTGTACTCGAACGACTGGTTCGTCATTCCGTGCACGCTTCCTTCAGGTGCACTGGTTCAAGTCAAAGGTCTTGCTGTGAAGAACGTATTTGGCGAGCGCCTTTGGATTGAAGCGGCCGATCAAGGCACAGACAATGCCTGGGGCCGCTGGAGCATGTTCACTATCAATGTTCGTAACGCTCCGGCGGGCAGCAGCTCGGCCGATCCGACGTTGCTCTTGCTGCCGATTCTCGCGGCGACACAGTCGGGTCCGCTTCAAGAAGAAGTTTTTCTCGTGCGCGACGAGGTAGACGATATGGCGTGGGGCGTCGAACGAACCGTAGCGCTGGCAAGCGGCATCAGCCGGCCCGGTAGTGAAGTTGCGAAACAAACTTTCAACTACCTCCAGGCGCTCGTTCCGACCGGCGGCACGCCCCCAGAGCTTGCTGCTGCCGTCCGCTACCAGGCGATGAACTCCGTACCCGAAAACTGGATTCCTTTTATTCCTGTCCACGTGCCGAACAACAATCGTGAGATCCAGTTGCAACGCGCAGCCATGCCACGCATTCTCGTTGGAGATCCGAATCCCGCTCAGAAGGTGCAGCCCTTGACCTCACTTTTGCGCCAAGGGCTGGATGTCACACCCGCGCAGACTTATTTTCTGCACGAGGAGGAGGTCCCTCGCGCAGGCTCCCGCGTGACAGAGTACTACTCGCGGGCGCGCTGGACGCAAGGCCAAGTCTACACGTGGTTGCGCGTACAGAAGCAAACCGGTCGCGGGGAAGCTTCGAGTGGCCTTTCTTTCGATCGTTTAGTTGATAAGAACCAAGTGGAAAATTGAACCCAAAAGTAGCCAGAGTAGATCGGTCGACCAGCACCGTCTCAGCTACTGCTGATGTGTTCCCTAAGCTGGTAGAAGCGGTTGCTGTCCCATACTCGGGCGCGATTCGCGAGTTCCAGAAGATCTTTATCTTCGTCGTCCCTCTGCTGGCGTTAGCTTATGTCGGCTTCCTCTGGTATATGCCGTTTGCAGTGTTAGTTAGAGCTATGGAGCGGCTATTCGATTGCGATCTGGTATTTTGGCTACCCGCCCGACAAGAGCGTCCGATGACCCGAGTTTGGCTGGTTGGGCGGGGGATGCTTGAGACGTTTCCGATCAAGGCTAGCGACAATTCGGGAGTTGATGGCGACAAGCGCGTCTATCGGTACTAATCCGCCGAATCACGCTTCAAATAGCACTCGATGAGTACTGAGCCCTGAAGGCAACAGCCGAGCCAAGGTCGCTTGCCCGGAAAGGCGACCATCCGGCCAAGTGACGAGAAGCAGGTTTCAACTAAGCCTCCGCCGCCCTTAGCCGGGGTCTCCGAGATAGCCTGCCTTTGCTTTACGTTCAGTTGCTCGCACATGATGATCACGTTGAGCGGGGGACATTTTATTCGACAGAGTTCGCGAAGGAAAGCATGGGCGTTCTCCGCGCAGAGGACCAAAATCTTCCCCCGAGAACACAGGGCTAAGAGGAATACATTAGAGGGATTTTCGTCGATCCTAGACACCGTTGGGGCGCTGGCGAATCAACGACAGAAACTCAGAGCGAGTTTCTTCCTCATTGCGGAATACGCACTGGACGGCGAGACGGGCGGCGCGGCGACCGAAGCCCAAATCTTGCAGCGGAACGAAAGCAGAGATATCCATATGCCGCGCGGCGCATTGAATACTGAAGGTCCCAAAAACCAAAATCCCCGCCCATTCGCGCAAACGGCGCGCGATAAGGACGGGGTACCTGGTCTCTTGAGCTTTACTTCTTGGGCCGCGACTCCGGCGGCACAAGACCTGCGAGGCGGTAGTACACAACGAGCTGGCCGTAGTGTTCACCGCTATGTTCGATGAGGCCGTATGCCATGTCGAGAACGCGCGCTTTCTGGTGAGCGAAATAAACAACCTCCGTCGTCAGGCCTTTTTCGCCTTTCGACTGGATGGCGGCGGCTCCGTCGGCAACGGATTTCTTTACGAATGCGACGATATCGGCCTTTGTTTTGTACTGGTCGCGCTTCGGATCCTCTCCCGCGGGAGGCTTCTGCCCCATCACAGGATTAGTGAAGTAGTAGCTTGCACCTGCCGCGTGCAGCAACTGCTCGGCGAAGCTCCGCTGCGCGGGTGTCGGCTTGAAGTCATATTTGTCCTCGGGAAAATCTTCGGCCATCGCCGTCAGCTTGCGGCCAATCTCATTCCAGGAATCGAGCACGACTTTCAATTCCGGATCGGCAGGTTTGACGGCTGCATCTTTCTTCATCGCGTCCTGGGCATGGGCGGGAAATGCGAATGCCAGCAGGACGATAGCGAGAAACGGTATTCTTTTCATTTCTTTCTCCACGATTGAGTTTCGCGAATCAAAGCTTCAGCTTCTTATTTCGCCTGCGTCAGCCCCGCAACAACCGCAGCAAGTTTATCGAGTATCTGGTTCCAGCCCTCTAATTGACCGCTATTTTTCGCGCTCTCCATGGGTTCATTTCCAATGAAGGTGAGTTTCGTCTGGCCGTTTCCTAGATCCTCAAAGATGGTCACGTCGTACGCACCCTCTATGGCCTCATGTTCTATTCCTAGCTGCGCAGGATCAATCTTGTTTCCCTTCGAGTCCGAAAAGTACATCAAGGAAACGATCTTCTCGTGCGGAACAATCTCGTGGTATTCAACCGCATTCCAGAACTCCTGCCCATCCGGTGCCTTCATGCAGCAGAGAAATTTCCCCCCAACGCGAAAATCCATCTGGCAAACGGGCGCAGTAAAGCCCTTCGGCCCCCACCACTGCATCACGTACTTCGGGTCTGTCCACGCCTTCCAAACTAACTCGCGTGGGGCATCAAAAACTCTTGTAACGACCATCCGCTCAATTTCGCTCACCGTGTTTTCTGTCATCTCCGACCTCCTCTTTCTTCATTTGCTTTACAACTGCATCCAGTTTGTCGAAACTCTCTTCCCAGAACTGGCGATAGCTGATCGCCCAGTCGCTGACTGTCTTAATCGCCTCTGGTCTAAGCGTGCACACACTCTCTCGTCCACGCTTGGTCTTGATCACAATCCGCGCCCGCACCAGGTAGGCAATATGTTTTGAAATCATCTGCTGCGAGAGTGCAAACGGTTCCGTCAAGCCGTGCACAGAGGCAGGCCCATGGGAGAGCCGCTCGATAATCGCCCGCCGGGTTGGATCAGACAAAGCCGCAAATGTTGTACCTAGCCTATCCACAACCATATGGTAGTGGATTTCTCTTGAATGTCAATTGATATTCTCGCGACCCAGATTTCCATTCCCTGGTCTCTGAACCCTTACACCGGCGCGCGATAGATCGCCAATGCACTCACTGAACAGGATTGCTACCCTTAAGTCGGCTTGTGGAAAGTAATCCTTTTGCTCCCGAGTGACGGGCAAGCCTGAAGTAATCTCAAGGTAAGGTTTGCCGACAATCCACGAACTGGGTCACCAGTTCAGAAGTAATTCAGTACAATCTCATCCAATCAGGGAATATGAAAATCGTGGCCATTATCGCAACAACAGCCGGAAGTAGATGCCTACCGGCAGGCCCGACCGTCCCATGATTCCACATAGAATGGTTGACACTGACCTTCGACGAAATCATCGAATTAGTGCTCGGCCAGCCGCTGATTCAATCGGTTGTAGAATGGCTGACTGGCGGCCGTCGGAAAATTCGTCGCCACCCACATTTCCGGCTGCCGCTCGCGGACGCGTTTTCCCATGGACATGTGCAAAGTGTAGTACACGAGATCGAGATCAATCCTGTCGATCCGTCCACGCGAACGGGAGGGTGTCATGCCAATCACGCTCACGCAGCAGACCGCTCTGATCACAGGGGCATCACGCGGTATTGGCCGCGGAATTGCGCTGAAGCTCGCTGAGCAGGGGGTGAAAAGAATTGCAATCAACTACAAGGAGAACGACGCGGCCGCCGAAGACGCCGCTCGCCTCCTTAAAGAGCGCGGTGCGGCGCCTCTGGTGATCAAGGCGGATATCGGCAAGGTTGCGGACATCCAGCGCATGTTCGAGACCATCAAGTCCCAATTCGGCGGCCTGGACATCTTCGTTTCTAACGCCAGGGCTACCCTCGCCACAGGCTTCTACGCGGAACCAATGGAGATCCCGCTGGAGGCATGGCAGGCGACGTTTGACAGCCAGGCGACGGAGTTCCTGGTTGCGGTCCGCGCAGCGGTGCCGATGATGGGCAAGAACGGCCGGATCATCGCCATCACCTATGCGCCCGGCGGGCAAACCGGCAGCTGGCAGCCTTGGGTCGCCATGGGCTCAGCGAAAGCCGCGAAGGAGGCGCTGGCTCGTTATTTCGCGGTCGCTCTCGCCCAGAAGGGCATCACGGTGAACATCATCAGTCCGGGCGCCTGCGACGACAGCGTCCTCAGCGGGCTACCGCCCCAGGTGTTCCAGATGATCAAGGATTGGCACGAGAGCGGCTGGACGCCCATGAGGCGCCTCGGCCTGCCAGCCGACGTCGGCAACGCCGTGGTTCTCCTCTGCACTGACCAGGCGAGCTTCATCACCGGCCAGCTGCTGTACGTTGATGGCGGTGCTTCCGCGATGGAGCCGGTCTTCCCGTTGGCCATCCAAGGCATCAAGTAGCGATCGAGGCGTTGCGCTGATCATGCTGGGCGCGAAGGACCAGCGTGGCACTCGTCCGCCGTGAGATGTGGCGATCAGTGATGGCCCCCTAACACGCCCGCTCATGAACCTGCATTCCGCGATCCCGGTCCTCACCGTGATGAACTTTCACCACGGGCTGCTAACCATCAAATTGGGTTTCGACGAGCGTTTATATGCCTATCGCAGCACTCCCTTCAAAATACGAGTTAATGAATGAAGGTTTTGGTCTCCAGGCACGAATAACAGTATAACGAAGGATCTATTCGATGCGCTCGGTGATCGCCTACGCCTCCGCCTGGCATGTTGTTTGTTGACGGTCAAGGAGGGTCTTTGCGTGTGCGAGCTCGTTGACGCACTCAAAGTGTCGCAGCCGAATGCCAGCCGGCACTTGAAACTGATGAAAGCGGCGGGCTTGGTGGACGAGGAGCGTGACGGTCGATGGGTCTATTACAGACTGAAGGATGCGGAGCACCCGTTCTTCAAAAACATTCGTTGCTGCATTGAAACAGTCTGTTGTTGTGCTGACATCCAAGAGGACTTGAGCCGTCTGCGGTCGCGCCTGAAGCTCCGCCGCGGCGATAGGTGTGTCGTAGGGTTTCGGCGCTGATCCGCGCCGGGAAAGGAGGCCCGCTATGAGTCCATGTTGTCCTGGACCCTGCTGCCCGGGTGATGGCTGCTGCTAAGCAGTCATCGTAGTGCCGACCGGCAACGGAGCGGAGCGGCCGATCCTCTCCTCGCCGGTGATCAGCTCGCCCGTTGGGTTAGTACCGACAAACGTTAGAGCTTTATCGGACGCGCGTTGTCTCCACCCGTAATCTGTAAGCGCTCGCCATGAACTGGGGATTGACCAGATTTCGTTGATCTGCGTAACTTGCTCTGGCGAACCGTTCACTTTGTGTGGTACAACGAGGTTCAAATGGGGGTTTCGAACCCGTGGCTCCCCGCAAGAACGCCTCGTTTAACCGCCGCGATTTCTTGAAAAATGTTGCAGCTGGCGCCGCGGTCGTCACGGCCACTCCTGCCGCTCGTGCAACCCCATCCCCTTTCGAGGGGCGGAATGCAACGGCACCTCCCATTTCCGCCAAAGCAGAACTCCGTGCTCTGCCCCGCACTGAAATCCTGACCGCCGAGCGCACCGGTTCCGATTTTATGGTCGACGTGATCAAGTCATTAGGCATGGAGTATGTTTGTGCCAATCCCGGCTCAAGTTTTCGGGGCCTCCAGGAATCAATAATCAACTATGGCGGGAACCATAGCCCGGAG